>Ga0209415_10004714_pt1 | contig 24880 bp, 20 predicted proteins | sample PeaSoiSIISIP2007_FD_187696 | JGI IMG/M metagenome (GOLD analysis project Ga0209415, IMG submission 187696) | Peat soil microbial communities from Weissenstadt, Germany - SII-SIP-2007 (SPAdes) (version 2) | ecosystem: Environmental > Terrestrial > Soil > Wetlands > Peat | place: Germany... | reverse complement strand
CCGGAGTTTGTGCGCGATGCGTTTGTGCGCTATCGCATCACCTATGTGAGCCTGGTGCCGATGGTGTTGAAGAACCTGGAGCGTGGGTTGCGCGCGAAGTTTGACGAACTGAAGCCGGGCAAGCGGTGGATGCTGGACCGGTTGATCGGATTAAATAGAACCTTGACGCGAGCGCGTCCGCGCGTGGAGTTGAGCCGGCGTCTGCTGCCTCAGGTGCACAAGGCATTTGGAGGGGAACTGAAGGCGCTAATTGTTGGCGGAGCGTTTACCGACCCTTCGACACTGCAATTTTTCTACGATTTGGGAATTCCGGTGACTTGTGGGTATGGGCTCACGGAAGCTTGCACGGCGGTAACGCTCAACGATCTGAAACCGTTTCGCGCCGATACGGTAGGCAAGCCGCTGCCCGGCAGTGAGGTGCGCGTGCTGAATCCGGACGGCGATGGGATCGGAGAAGTAGCGGTGCGCAGCCGCGCCGTGATGTCGCATTATCTCGATGACCCGGAACAGACGGCGCGGACGATTGTCGAAGGCTGGCTCCTGACGGGCGATCAGGGCCGCTTTGACGGGCAGGGTCATCTGCAACTCTTCGGGCGCAAGAAAAATATGATCGTCACCGCGGGCGGGAAGAATATTTATCCCGAGGATATTGAGTCGGTGTTCGAAGGTCTGCCAGTCAAAGAATACTGCGTGTTTGCGGCGAACTACTTGTGGTCGCAGAAGACGCTAGGCAACGAGAAGCTGGTGCTGGTGGTCCGATTGGAGCAGAATCAGCAATTCGACGATCGTCTGCGCGATGAGATCGTGGCGCGAAACAGACGTCTGGCGGAATACAAGCGCCTGGGCGGGTATCTGGTGTGGGAGAAAGATTTTCCGCGGACGGCATCACTGAAGATCAAGCGCGGAGAATTGGCCGCGGAGATTGGGGCGGGCGCGGCGCGAGCGGCAGTCGCGGAGGTCTAGCTTCTGGGCCCTAGATCTTAGCTGCTGGCCTTCAGCTCCTGATTTGTCAGTCGTGCGGAAGAATCGCGAAGAGCCGAAAGCGAAAAGCGCAAGCTAATCCTTGAACCAAACTTTTCTTGCCATCATCAATCCGGCGGCGGGCGGCGGGCGCTGCAGCGAGCGCGTGACAGAGGCGCTCGATCGCCTGCGGGCGGCGGGTGTTGTGCTCGAGTCGGTGGAGACGTCGACGGCGGGCGAGGCTACACAAATTGCGCGCGATGCGTACGGCCGTGGCTATCGTAAGTTTCTGGCGGTGGGCGGGGATGGGACATCCTATGAGATCGTCAACGGGCTGTTCCCGGAAAGCAGCTCTCAGCTGTCAGCTCTCAGCTCTCAGGAAAATCCTAGCGTGGAAGATCGGACTCCCACACTGGGGTTCCTTCCTCTGGGTACCGGCAATTCATTTCTTCAAGACTTTGTAGATGGAACCTCCGGCAGAGACGGTTTGGAGCACGCCATGCGGGCGCTGGAGGCGCGGCGTTCGCGGCCTTGCGACGTCTTGCGACTGACCCACAAAGATGGTGCGATCTACTACACGAATCTTTTGAGCATGGGGTTTGCGGCGGACGTAGCGGCGTTGCGGCATCGGCGGTTTCAGGGACTGGGGCAGTTCGGCTATCTGCTGTCCATTTTCCTCGGTCTGGCGCGCCTCGAACGGCGCCCGTTTCCGGTGCGGTTCGACGACCAGCGCGACTTTGACGCGCGGCCCTGCTTGTTTCTGACATTCAACAACAGCAAATTCACAGGCGGCACGATGATGATCGCGCCCGATGCGGCCACCGATGATGGATTGATTGAGTACGTGCGGTGGGGGCCAATCGGGCGATTGGGGCTGATCCGGAATTTGTCGACGCTGTACGACGGCACCCACACCCGGCATGAACTGGCGGAGCGGCACGCGGTTCGGAGGGTGGAGTTTCAGCTTGACGGTCCGGTAGATGTGATGGTGGACGGCGAGGTGCTGACGCTGGAGTGCCAGACGATCGACGTGTTGCCGGCGGCCCTGCGAGTGGTGGTGTGAGCCATCGCGCACCGCGCTCATGATATAAAAAACGGATGTCGCAAGAGCGAAGGGAACGGCAGAAGGAAAGGCTGGACGTTGAGAGTTCGAGCCGCCAATGGAGGCGCATTGCGATCTTTGCAGCTTTGGTCGCCGCCGCGCTCGGGCTGGCATACTATCTCCGCAGCCGCGCCCAGCACGAGCACGATGCATTTGCGCGCTGCCTGACGCAACGAGGCGTGAAGATGTACGGGGCGTGGTGGTGTCCGCATTGCATGGATCAAAAGGAAATGTTCGGCGCGTCGTTCGAGTACGCTCCTTATGTGGAGTGCGGCATCAAAGGCGAGTTGCACGGCCAGTCGCAAGTTTGCAAGGACGAAAACGTCATGCATTATCCCACCTGGCAGTTTCCGCCTACCGGTGAACGAGTGGAGCGCGTCTTCACTTTGCAGCAGTTGAGCGACCGAACCGGGTGCGCGCTGCCGTGACCGCTTCGGCGCGGCGTCTGATGAACGTGGTTGCTTTGGTGGCTGTGTGCGGGATCATGGTTTCGTCGGTCTCACTGCAGCACCACTACTCGACCTCAAAGACGGCCTATTGCGATATCGGAGAAGCTTTCAATTGCGACATCGTGAACCGCAGCGAGTATTCGAAGATTCTAGGAATTCCGGTGGCATTGATTGGAATGCTTGGATACGCGGCACTGGCAGGATTGGCTACTGTTTATCGCCATCGGGATGAAACTCCCTCCATGCTCTTCATAGCTTCCGCTGCGGGCTTGGCGTTTGCGTTGTATTTGACTTACGTTGAAGCCAGCGTGCTGGGAGTGTGGTGCATTTTATGTCTGAGTTCGTTGGTATTGATTTCGGCCACGACGGTGTTGGCGGCGGTCCTATGGCGGAAAGGGAGTAGCGTATAGCCGTCACCAGCGCCTAAAGCGCCTCTAGTTTCGAGAAACTCGCGATATGCAAAACCGATTCACTCCATGCCCCCGCCCACAGCGCGAAACGTCAGATTGAAGACCACGCCTGCCGAAACCACGGTAGCGCCCGTCTCAAGCGGTGAGGTTTGGTTGCACGAACTCAAAAGCCGTATCTTCGGAAACACGCGACGGTTGCGGGTTTGGCTGCCTCCCGATTACGACGGCTGGAGGATGACGCGCTATCCGGTCCTCTACTTGAACGACGGACAGAATCTGTTTGATCCGGCAACCGCGTTTGCCGGAGTGCACTGGCAGGTGGGCGAGACCGCGGCCCGTTTGATCGCCGAGCAAAGAATTCGGCCGCTCATCATCGTCGGCATCGACAACACCAAGAGCCGCGCTCGCGAATACATTCCATATAAATCGAAGGATCCCCGCGTGTTGAACGCGAAGGGAAAGTGTTATCCGGAATTTTTGCAGCGCGAAGTGATGCCGCTGATCGAAGAGCGCTATTCGGTGTTAAAGGGGCCGGAGAATACAGGATTGGGCGGTTCGTCGCTCGGAGGACTGATCACGTTATATGTGCAATTGGCGGCGCCAGGAGTGTTTGGGCGTTTGTTGATCGAGAGCCCGTCGTTGTACGTGGCGAAGCGAAAAATTCTGATCGAGAGCCGCCGATCTCGCAGATGGCCAGAACGCACCTACCTGGCGATGGGGACGCACGAGACGGGGAATCCAGAGAAGGACGCAAAGATCGTCGAGGACGTCCGGGAACTGGAATCCATTCTGCGCGAGGCCGGCTTGGGCGAACAACGGCTGAAGGTTCGCATCGACGAAGGGGCGGCGCACAGTGAATCGGCCTGGGCGGCGCGGTTTCCGGAGGCGCTGGAGTTTCTCTATTCGTCCTGAACGAAGGGGAGCGCCGGGCGTCCCCGCCCGGTCCACCTAGTCTGGTTACCGCAGGACGGGCGAGTCGCCCGTCCCCACGCGCCCGTCCCCGCGCGCTGGAAGAGATCTACTTCGTAATCACGCCGCAGGCGATACGGTCTCCTGCATTGCCCGCGGGGTCGCTCTTCTGGTCGTCGGCCTTGGCGTGGATGACGAGGGCCGTGCCTCCGTTGCTGAATAGCGAATGGCTGTCGCTGCCGAGAGTGACGTCTTTGCTGTCCCACTCGAAATGCGCATTGCCATCCTCGCCCACGGTGAAGTTGGGATTGTCACCGGCGTGGTGGCCTTCCGGATTCTGCAGTCCATGCTTCTTTCCATCGGGATTGAAATGCGGCCCCGCCGACTTGAAGTCCGGGGCGTTGCAAGCCGCGTTCTGATGAAAGTGGATCGCATGTTCACCGGGAGGGAGATTCTTGAGATGGACCTTCATCCGTATTCCTGGGGCGTGTTCCCACAGGATCGCCGTGCCCACACTGTTACCCTGGCCATCCTTGAGTTGAACCACAGTCTTGGCCGGGCTGGCCGAGGCGAGCGCTATCACGATGAGGGCGATTGGGAACAAGCGAGTGGTTTTCATGGGAGGGATTATAGCGAAATTCTGGCCGTGTCAGCTCCCGAAGTTCAGTTCCTGCCTACCCAGGTCTGGCGCAGATTGCAGCGCAATGGGACAATAGCCGAGTTCGGTTTCGGCCAACAGACAAAGGAGAAAATTTGTGAGACGCATCATCGTTGTTCTTTGTGTTTCGCTTGTAACCGGCATTGCATATGCCCAGGAATATGTTCCGGTCAAAGCGGACTGCGTTGTTTATCACTCTGGATATGAAGGGACGATTGTGGCTCCTGGCGTCTCGCAACCATCGGGAACGGTAGCGGAACTGCAGTGCAATGGAAAAGATGTAGAACTCGCGAGCAAGGACATGGTGGACGGAATTATCCTCACCAAAGCATATGGGAAGGTGAAAGTTCGCTTTTCGAGCATGATCGCAACCGTCGGTGCAGGTGACTTTTCGTCTGTGCAAAATGGCAAGACTGCGCCTGAGCGAGTTAGAGACATATCGGTTCAAAGGTCCGCAGTCAAGAGTTTTACGGCTCAGTTTTCTAAACAGGATGTTTCCGCCGCGGAACAACAGAAGAACCCGACGATGGCAACACCAGCGGCTCCTGCAGCCACAGCTCCGAAAGCTCCGGCGAAGAAAACCGCAACGGTGGCAAAAACCGCGGCTCCTCCGGCGCTTACCACGCGAAAAGAGAAATTCAGCTACGCGGTAGGGATGAGCGTCGGGACACAAGTTGACGGCAACCTGAAGAAACAGTCGGTGGACGTGGACCCGAGCCTCGTATCCCAGGGATTCAAGGACGCCATGTCGGGAGCCAAGCCGCGCTTGACGCAGGAAGAGGCGCAGGCCGTGCTCAACGAAGTGCAGACCGAGGTTCGAAAACAACAGCAGGAAAAGGCGCAACAGGCCGCGGCTGCGAACAAAACTGAAGGCGAAGCGTTTCTCGCGGTCAACAAGAGCAAAGAGGGCGTCGTCAGTTTGCCCGACGGGCTGCAGTACAAGATTCTGAACGCCGGTACCGGCCCTAAGCCCGCCGCGAGCGACTCGGTTGTTTGCAACTACCGCGGCACCCTTATCACCGGCACCGAATTTGACAGCTCCTACAAGCGCGGACAACCGGCGACGTTTGGAGTCGGTCAAGTCATTAAAGGGTGGACGGAAGCGCTGCAACTCATGCCCACGGGCTCGAAATGGCAGCTCTTCATTCCTTCCACCCTTGCCTATGGCGAGCGCGGCGCTGGCGCCGATATTGGACCCAATGCAACCTTGATCTTTGAGATCGAACTGCTCTCGATCGTGGATAAGAATGCCGATAAGAGTAAGGACGAAAAGAAGGACGACAAAAGCGCGAAACCTACAGACAGCGCAAAACCCGAAGACAAGAAGTAGTGGGACGTTCTTGACGGTGGAGCGCCGGGCATTCTCGCCCGGCTGGACGGGCAAGACGCCCGTCCCTCCACCGAATTATTTGTCTCAACTGACCGCTCTACGCTCCCAGGTACATCACGTGGGCGTAGGTTCCGAGCCTGACGTTGTAGGCCAGGTACCACCCAATATGGTCGGGATCGTCATAGATGACGATGTCGTCTGAATCCCAGAGCCAGCCGTCGCAGAAACCAACATCATACGGAGCTACCGAGAAGTAGAAGCCGCCAAACCAGAAACGGCCGGGACCGCCGCCTCCCAGGTGCCAGACGTGGCCGCGCCCGATACCGCCGCTGAATCGGCCATGCTCCCACGGGTGATCCAGATGGTAGTGAGCGTCGTCGCGGCCCGTATCATGGCCCACCCACTCTTTACCGCCGTGCACGTGGGGAGCGTTGGGATGTCCTTCCTTGTCGTTGAACTTGCGGTTTTCCTCGGCCGGGTGCGGAGTGGTTACCTTCGCCGGACCGTGCTTAGGAATGTTTTGACGGCCGCCGCCAACTTCCGGCTTGGCTGCATGGCCGCCGCGTTGCGCCACGGCTGAGAGAGAAAACACGAAACATATCGCGAGCAATCCAATCAGCTTCTTCATTTTGTCACCATCCTCCAGTAGAGAATAACCCTGCTTCGGTTTAATTGTTTCTGTGGATGCTCAGGATTGTAGCAGCGGAGCGGAGCCCGCGCAGCCTGTCACGGCAAGTACGTGCCCCCTCCCCAAATCGTGAGAGTAGTTATTCGTAGCGGAGGGCTTCGATCGGGTCGAGGCGAGAGGCGCGTATGGCGGGGACCATGCCGCTGATCAGTCCGACCGCGCTGAGGATGAGGACGGCGACAATCAAGGTGAGGGGGTTGATGATCAGGCGGATGTCGCCAGCTTCGGCATGCTTCGCCATGGCGCTGTAGAGCGTGAGTCGGCCGACGGAAAAAGCGACGGCATAGGCGAGGAGGATGCCGAACAGTCCGCCGATGAAAGTGATGGTGAGTGCCTCGGCCAGAAACTGGAGGAAGATGTGGCGGCGCCGGGCCCCCAGCGCTTTCTCGACGCCGATCTCGCGGGTGCGCTGGGTGACGGAAACGAGCATGATGTTCATCAGGCCGACGCCGCCGATGCCCAAAGTGAGGGTGCCAATAAACGCGAGCAGGATCTTGAGGCCGAGCGTGATGATTTGGAACTGGTGGACTTGCTCCATCAGATTGAAGACATACAGGGCGCGGCGGTCTGCGGGATTGAATCTGTGCTGCGCGGCCATGATGTAGCGCACCGATTGCTCGATCCGTTCGTAGTCGTTGGTCTCGTAATTGAACCAGACCGAATCCAGATAGTGCGTGTCCTTCAGGTCACTAACGCTGGTGAACGGGACATAGACGACACGATTGATATTGTCGTCGCCCGCCTGCATCTTTGGCGCCAGAACTCCGACGACCTCGTAACTGATGCCATCCAGCCGAATGTGCTCGCCCAGGGCATTGCGCCCCGAAAAGAGCTTTTCTTTAGCCTCGGAACCGATGACGGCAACGCGTGCATGCTGAATCTGATCCTCCGCATTGTAGAAGCGCCCCTGCTCGAGGCTGAGGGCGCGGATGGCGAAGGTGTTGGGATATTCGCCGTTAACCCCTATGGTGTAGGAGCGAGTGTCGTATTGCACCGTCGCCTGCTTGCCGCAGCTGGGAGTGATATGGGTGATCTGCGGAATATTCGTAGTGAGCAGGTCAACATCGTCTAATGTGATGCGGGTTTGCGCGCCCGCTTTTTCACCCCCCGCCTGCATCGAGGACCGGCCGGGCACGACGATGATCAGCTTGGTTCCGAAGTTGGCAAAAATGTTGGCGCAAGCGCGCCCGAAGCCGTCGCCGTAGGCCAGAAGCATGACCACGGTGGCAATGCCCCAAGCCATGCCCAGCATGGTCAGCGCCGTGCGTCGCCGGTTGTGGCGCATGGCGTTGTAGGATTCCTGAAACAGATCGCGCATCATCAGATTATTCCTGCCTCATTACTGACCAGCCGGTACTCACTAGCGCCCAGCGATGCCGCCATCTCGCGGGATCCAATCACCGGCGCCTGCCAATCCCGGAGTGTGAAGTCGCGGTTGAAGAATACGCCCGGTGCAGTACCCCAGATGGTTGTGCGGAGGCGTCGAGGACAGTTGACGCAGTGATTTGGTAAACAAGGCTGTGCCGGCCGTCCCCGTCGGGCCTTGATCCCGCGCGAACTCCTCCTATTTTTTCCACCGCTCTCTGCGAGCGGAAATTCTGCGGACTCACAAGAAAGATAACGCGGTTGACGAATTTGAAGGCGTGCCGCAGCATGAGTTGTTTCATTTCGCGGTTGTAGATGCCGCCCCAGTGAGACCTGGCCAAAAACGTCCAACCGATTTCAATCTCGCTTTTTTCTTCATCGTAGCCCTGGAATCGCGACGACCCGATGATCTTACCGTCCTTGGAATCAATGGCGAGCAGCGCCCCACCCGACTCCAAGGCCTCGCGGAAAAATATCTTGAAAACCTCGATCTTGCAACGGTCCTTGATCGGATGTTGTTCCCAAATGAGTGGATCTGAAGCTACAGCGTAAAGATCATCGAAATCCTGCGGGCGAAGCGGCCTCAGTTCGAGAAGTTCGCCATTCAAGACGGGCTGGAGGTCAAAAGCCATTACTCCTTCCTTAGGGCTTCGACCGGTTCGAGGCCTGCGGCCTTGCGCGCCGGATAGAGTCCGGCGGCGACTCCCGCGAGAGTAAGGCTGGCGATAGCCAGGATTGCGGTTTTCGGAACCAGGCGCGGCGGATCGAAACCTCCGGGGCCATTGTAATTGCCGAGCAGCGCCATGAGGCCGCCGGCCAGAGCCATGCCGATGAGTCCGCTGACCAACGTGAGCAGAATGCCCTCCGCGAAAAATTGCAGCATGATGCTGCGGTTGGTGGCCCCCAGCGCCTTGCGCAATCCGATTTCGCGGGTGCGCTCGCTGACGGCGATGAGCATGATGTTGATGACGCCGATCGCCCCAAGAGCCAGCGTGACCATGCCGACCGTGCCGAGGAATTCGTTCATGGCATCGAAAATGGTGCCCATCATCTGTGCTTGCTCCACCGTGTCCCAGCCTTCGAATGCGTCTTCATCGTGATAATCGAAGTGGTGATTGCGGGCGACCACCCGGCGGGCTTCATCCTGCGCAATCAAATGTTCGTCGGCAACCCGGGGCTGATAATTGAGGAACGAAATCGCGTCGTATGCCTCCTCGCCTGTAAGCGGGAAATAACTGCGCATCACCTGAAAAGGAATGTAGCAGCGGGTGTTGGTGGAGTTTTCGTCACCGCGGCCGACGCGGAGCAAAGTGCCGATGACTTCGAAACGATGGTCATTAAGCAAGATGAACGATCCGACCGCCGGGCGTCCGGGAAACAGATTGCGCGTCATCTCGTCCCCGAGGACGACCACATCGCGTTTCTGTGCTTCGTCCAGATCGTTGAGCCAGCGTCCCTGTTTCAACGGGAGAAAACGGATTCCGTTGTACTGCGGTTCCGCGCCGGTGAGTTGGCCGCTGGCGCTGGCAAACTCGCTGACAGCATGGACGTCGTTGGTGGAGAGAACCGGAGTGATCGCCTTAATGTGCGGAGCCTCCTTGCGAATGTCCTGGTAATCCTGATACGTGAGCCGGTACTGGCGGGCGGAGTTCATGCTGCCCTGAACCACCGGAGCGCGGCCGGGGAACAGCATCATGATGTTTTCGCCGAATTCCGAGAGGTTGCGCTTGTTGCCCGTTCTGAAGCCTTCGCCGAGGCCGACCAGCAGCAGCAGGGAACCGACTCCCCAAGCGATCCCGAACATGGTGAGGAACGAACGGAGCTTGTGCGCCCAGAGGGTCTCGAAAATCTGCGCGAGCACGTTGACCAACATCTGCATAAAGTTGATAGGTTGCGAAGCACTTCTGGCCCTCAGCTGTTGGCATTCTCAGCTTTCAGGTTTTAAGTTACCAGTTTCTGGCTGGGGCTGGTGCTATCGCTGCATCTGACGCCCTCTCTCACTAGAATAGCAAGCGAACAGGGTGGGGGTACACGGCCAAGTTTTAGGGGCAAATTCGATATCCCTTCAAGTCCGTTTGGAGGCTTTCCGCGATAACTGCTGGTGAAACGGTGTGATCGCCCCGAGCAATCCGGATTGACAACCATATCTCCACTACCCTAGGATAAAAATGAAGATGACTTCGCTGACCCATCGCCGTCACCATCGCCATCATGCCATGAGCGTGTCAGCGGGGGACAACGGATAGCCGAAAGCAATCTTAGGAAATCCAAGCCCGCTGGCGCGGAACTTGCCCAGTGGGCTTTTTGCTTTTTCCTGCGAGTTCTGAAAATCTGATGCGAAAGATCGGGAGAGTTCGATGGACATTGACTTCGAAAAAATGCAAGGTCTGGCGCCCGCCGTCATCCAGAACGCGGACACCGGAGAGTTGCTGATGCTGGGCTTTATGAATCGCGAAGCGCTGGAAATGACCCTGCACTCTGGCTTCGTAACCTTCTACAGCAGGACTCGGCAGAAGCTCTGGACCAAGGGAGAAACTTCCGGCAATCGTCTGCAGGTGGTGGATGCCTGGACGGATTGCGATCGAGATACTGTGCTGTTGCGCGTTCATGTGCTCGGCGAGGGCAAGGTCTGCCACAATGGGACGCGCTCCTGCTTTACGGAAAAGCTTTTGCTGCAGAGCGCGCCGGGAGACGCGCAACACGGGACGGTTGGGCCAGAGAGGGCGGATCGATGAAACTGCGGCTGGGTATCCCCAAAGGGAGTTTGCAGGAAGCGACGTTAAGTCTCTTTGCCCGCGCCGGACTGCGCGTTTACACCAACGCCCGCTCTTATTTCGCCGCGACCGACGATCCCGAGATTGAATGCATGCTCATTCGCGCCCAGGAAATGGCGCGCTATGTCGAGCACGGCGCGCTGGACGCCGGTTTGACTGGCCTGGACTGGGTGCTCGAAAGCGGCCTCGATGTGGTCAAAGTCACGGACTTGATTTATTCCAAACAGAGCATGGGGAAGGTCAAGTGGGTGCTGGCCGTGCCGGAAGATTCGGGCTTTCAGAAACTTGAAGACCTTGACGGTCGCATCATCGCCACCGAACTGGTCAGCTTTACCCGCGATTATTTCGCCAGCCGGAATGTTTCGGTGCGAGTTGAGTTCTCCTGGGGCGCAACCGAAGTCAAGCCGCCACTGCTGGCAGACGCCATCGTCGAGGTGACGGAAACGGGTAGCTCGCTGCGCGCTAATCATTTGCGAATCCTCGAAACCGTTCTTGAGTCGAATACGCAGTTGGTTGCCAACAAGGGCGCGTGGGCCGATCCGGTGCGCCGGGAAAAGATTGAGAACCTGGCCGTGATGCTCAGCGGGGCGATGGCTGCGCAAGGACGGGTCGGGCTGATGCTTAACGTGCGCAAGTCAGACCTGCCCGCTGTTCTCGGCCTTCTGACCGCGCTTAAAAATCCCACCGTCGCGCCACTGGCCGATGGCGAGTGGGTCGCGGTGAACACGGTCATTGAGGAGCAGACCGCCTGGTCGCTGATTCCGAAGTTAAAGCAAGCTAACGCCCAGGGCATCGTCGAATATCCGCTGAATAAGGTGGTGATGTAATGCGGAAAAAGGTGATGCGCAAGAGAGTCAAGCCCAAGAAAGTCAAGCCCAGGATTGTGATGCGTATTCTCGAAGGCGCCGAGCGAGATCGCCTGGTGACCGCGCTGGCCGATCGTGGCGCAACCGATCTGGCCGCGATCGAGCCCGCGGTGCGCCGTATCGTGAATGATGTCCGCCGCAATGGCGATCGCGCCGTCCGCCGTTACGCTGCGCGCTGGGACGGATTGGGCGAGGACGAATCTCTTCGCGTCTCCGCGGACGATCTCCACCAGGCCTGGGAGCAAACTGATCCCGAGCTGCAAGGCGCGATCGAGCAGGCTGCAGGCAGTATTCGTCGCTACGCGGAGTGGCAAGCGGCCACAGTACTCAACGAATGGCGGCGAGAAATTCAGCCCGGTGTCACTGTGGGCCAGTTGCTGCGTCCGCTGCAATCAGTCGGATGCTACGTGCCGGGCGGGCGCTATCCTTTGCCCTCCACTGTCCTCATGACGGTGATTCCCGCGCAGGTCGCCGGGGTCAAACAGATTCGCGTTGCGTCTCCGCGTCCGGCGCAGGCGACTTTGGCGGCAGCTGCATTCCTCGGCGTGCGTGAGTTCTACCGCGTCGGCGGGGCGCAGGCAATTGCCGCCCTCGCCTATGGAACGGAAAGCATTTCCCGGGTGGACAAGATTGTCGGTCCGGGCAACCGATACGTGACCGCAGCCAAAAAACTCGTGGCCTTCGATTGCGCCATCGAATTTCTGGCGGGACCAACCGAAGCCGTCGTCGTCAGCGCCGGCGGCGATCCCGCCTGCATCGCGTCCGATCTGGTGGCGCAGGGGGAACATGATCCCGACGCGCTGTGCCTTTTCATCACAACATCCCGCGCGCTAGCCAGGAAAGTTCAGAAGGAAGTGCAAAAGCGCACGCTAGCAATCCCGATTGCGGCCAGATCGCTCTCCAGCCGCGGCGCCATTCTTCTGGTTGATTCTCTTGGAGACGCGGTCGAGATATCGAATCGCATCGCTCCCGAGCATCTCACACTCCCTGAATCGTTGGTTCCGGCAGTGCAGCATGCGGGCGCGGTTTTCCTCGGCGAGTTCACCCCTCAGGCCGCTGGCGACTATATCTCCGGACCGAACCACGTGCTGCCCACGGGTGCGATGGCGCGCGTGCGAGGTGGCCTCAGCGTGCTCGATTTCGTCCGCCTTATCGGCTGCCAGCAAGTTTCTCCCGCAGGTATCCTTCAAATCGCGCCATCGGGCATCACGTTGGCAACGGCCGAAGGCTTGAAAGGACACGCGGAGGCATTCCGGGTGAGGTGCTCCCATGCTTGAAGCTCGCGAGGCGGTAAAAAGTCTGCACCCGTATCGGCCGCCTTTGGCTGGCCGAACCGGCCTCCGCCTCGATTTCAACGAGAGCACAGTGGGCTGTTCGCCGCGCGTGTTGGCCCGTCTGCGCTCGCTCGATTCGGAGCTCCTGGCGCGCTACCCTGAGCGCGAGCCGGTTGAAAAAGACGTTGCCGCGTTTCTCGGACTCGATCCGGCACAGGTTCTGCTCACTAACGGAGTCGATGAAGCGATTCATCTTCTCTGTTGCGCGTATCTCGATCCTGGGGACGAAGCGCTAATAGTTGTGCCCACCTTTGCCATGTATGCGACCTTCGCGGAGGCTGAAGGTGCGCGCGTTGTCGAAGTGCTCGCCGGCGATAACTTCGCCTTTCCGGCAGAAGAGTTGCTCGCTCAACTCAGCCCGCGCACCCGGCTCATCGTGGTGGCGAATCCAAACAATCCGACCGGATCTGCGGTCGCAGTCAATGTCCTCATTCAGCTTGCCCAAGCAGCGCCGCAAGCTGCCGTGCTCATCGATGAAGCGTATTTCGAGTTTCACGGAGAGACGCTGATCGGCAAAACACTGCAGATCGAGAATCTTTTCGTGGCGCGGACGTTCTCCAAGGCCTACGGCCTCGCCGGTTTGCGCGTTGGCATTCTGGCGGGAGATGCCCGGCAGATGGAGATGGTCCGCCGCGTTGCCTCTCCCTACAACGTCAACGCGGCCGCTCTCGCAGTTCTGCCCGAGGCTCTTCAAGATCAGGAGTATGTCAACCGCTATGTTGCGCAAGTGCTGAGCAACCGCGAAAAATTGCAGCAGGAACTGCGCAATCTCGGGCTGCTTTACTGGCCGAGCCACGCCAATTTTGTCCTGGTCAGCATAGGCCCAGCCCACGCGGAGTTCGTGCAAGCCCTGCGTGAGCGCGGAATTCTGGTTCGCGGCCGCCACTCCGATCCAGGCTGCGAAGGCTGCGTCCGCTTGACCGTGGGATCGGACGGACACACAGAGACTCTCGTGATTGCTTTGCGCGAGGTGGTTGAACGGCTTCGATTGGGACGCGGTTTGCGCAATGGGGTGAGGGCGTGAGGAAAGCCAAACTGCATCGCAAGACCGCGGAAACAGAGATTCGAATTGCCCTCACCATCGAGGGCCGTGGAAAGTATGAGATCTCCACCGGAATCCGTTTTCTTGATCACATGTTGGAACTCTTCGCGCGTCACGGCGGCTTCGACTTGAAACTCTCCGCCCGGGGCGATTTGGATGTCGATCAACATCACACCGTCGAGGATGTCGGCATTGCACTGGGTGAAGCGTTCGACCGCGCTCTCGGCAACCGGCGCGGCATCCTGCGCGCCGGCTACTTTCTCATGACCATGGACGAAACTCTCGGCTTGGCGGCGGTGGACTTCGGAGGCCGCGCCGTGGCCGTGGTTCAGACGAAGGTCCGCGCGACCCGCGTCGGCGATCTGCAGACGGAACTGGTGTCCGACTTCTTCGAAGGTTTCGCGCGCGGCGCGCGCGCCAATGTTCATGCTCGCGTGCTTTACGGGCGCTCCAGCCACCACAAGATCGAAGCGCTCTTCAAGGCTTTTGCGCGCGCGTTGCGTGTAGCCTGCTCCCGCGACCGTCGTCTGGGACGAATGCTCCCGAGCACCAAGGGACTCCTATGATCGTCCGGACGAAGATCGCGATCGTGGATTACGGCGCCGGCAACCTGAATTCGGTGAAGAAGGCATTTGATTATCTCGGCGCCGAAGTCGTCGTAACCACGCACCCCGAGACCGTCACAGCCGCCGGCAAGATCGTTCTCCCCGGCGTCGGACACTTTTCCGCATTGAGCGGCCTCGACAACACCGGCTTGCGAGATGCGGTGCTGCAAGGCGCGAACGCAGGCAAGCCATTTCTAGGGATCTGCCTGGGAATGCAGTGGCTGTTTGAGGGCAGTGACGAGGCTCCAGAATTTGCGGGAGCGGGATTTTTCGCAGGCCGATGCCAGCTGTTTCCGTCTTCTGTGAAATCGCCGCACGTCGGATGGAACTCGCTGGCAGTGCGTGAAGGCTCGCGCTTGCTGCGTAACGTCGCACCCGAATCCTTCGTCTACTTCACCCACTCTTTTCAGGCACCGGTGGTGGCCGCTACCACGGCGGCCACGGAATACGGAACGCAGTTCTCCGCCGTCGTCGAACAAGAAAATATTTTCGGAGTGCAGTTCCATCCGGAGAAATCGTGGACCGTGGGTCTGCTCATGCTTAAGAATTTCTGTGATTTGTGAGGCCGAGTTTTGAGGCCGACTTGTGGGGCTAATTGGTGGGGGGGTGATTTGTGAGGCTGATTGATGAGGTTCGATAAGTGCTGACCAAACGCATCATCGCCTGTCTCGATATGGACAACGGCCGCGTCGTGAAAGGCGTTCAGTTCGTGAATCTGCGCGACGCCGGCGATCCCGCGGAATGCGCAGCTGCTCACGCTCGCGATGGCGCGGATGAAATCGTTCTGCTCGATATCACCGCCACCAGCGATCAACGCAACACCATGCTCGATGTCGTTTCCCGCACGGCGCGCTGCTTGTTTGTTCCGTTCACCGTCGGTGGAGGAATCCGTGAACTCGCCGACGCGGCGGCCGTGTTCGACGCCGGAGCCGACAAGATCGCCATTAATTCCGCCGCAGTGAAAGACCCCACTCTAATCGGGAAAATTGCCGCTCGCTTTGGCTCGCAAGCGGTCGTGGTGGCCATCGATGCTCGGCGCGTAAACGGAGGTTCGAACGGCTTCGAGGTGTTCGTTGCCGGAGGACGCACTCCCACCGGCCGGGATGCAATTCAATGGGCGCGGGAAGCGGCCGCCTGCGGTGCTGGAGAAATCATGCTTACTTCCATGGACCGCGACGGCACCAAAGCTGGTTTTGATTGTGAGTTGACAAAGCTTGTGGCTGGCGCCGTCTCGATTCCAGTGATTGCGTCGGGCGGTGCCGGTTCACCGCAACACTTTATTGACGTGTTCCGCTACGGGCGCGCCGACGCGGCCCTGGCCGCTTCCATCTTTCATTTCGGCCTCGAGAACATCGGACAACTAAAACGCGAACTGCAAGCTGCCAACGTGCCGGTGAGGTGGCCATGCTGATTCCCTCGATCGACCTCATGGACGGCAAGATCGTGCAATTGGTGCAGGGCGAAAAGAAGAAGCTCGAGTTCGACAATTTCGATTACTGGATCAAGCGCTTTTCAAAGTATCCGATAGTCCAACTCATCGATCTCGACGCAGCGCGCGGCGCCGGTGATAACCGGCAGTTAGTGAAGCAGATGGTCGGCCGCCTCAACTGCCAGGTTGGAGGCGGCATTCGCGACCTCAAAACTGCGCAGGAACTTCTGCGCTTGGGTGCGCGCAAAGTCATCATCGGTTCCGCACTATTGACCGATGGCCGAATCAACCATGATCACGCTCGCGCGCTGGCAGACACGCTCCCGAGGTCGGCCCTCATGTTTGCTCTCGATTCGCGAGGCGGCCGCGTTGCAATTGACGGCTGGCGCACGCAGACTGCCGTCACTGCCTTCGACATGATTCGAGAGTTGGAACCGTTCTGCGAGAGTTTCCTTTACACCCACATCGACACCGAAGGCCTGATGGGCGGAATTCCGATGGAAACGGTTCACGCCATCCGGCGCGCCACGCAACGGCATCTGGTGGTAGCCGGCGGCATCACCCAACAGCAGGAAATTGACAGCCTCGATGCGCTGGGAATAGATGCCGTTGTGGGCATGGCGCTCTACTCCGGAAAAATTCAAGGTTGAACAAACCGCGAGAATACAAACATGGCTGAGTTGATGAAAGCCGCGACCCTGACGTTCCCGCGGGAAGTTCGCAAGCGGCCTCTTCGGATCGGCGAAGTTGCCAGGCCGGAACCGAAGCCAGGTCAAGTTCTCTTGCGCGTTCGTGTGTGTGGAGTGTGTCGCACCGACTTGCACATCGTCGAAGGCGACTTGCCACCTCTTCGCCCGGGAATCATTCCCGGACATCAGATTGTCGGCGAAGTCGTAGCCGGAACCACAGGCGCCGGAGCCACGGAAGAACTCGCTGTCGGCGCCCGCGTAGGCGTTTCCTGGATGGGTGGAACCGACGGCACCTGCCGGTATTGCCACCTTGGTCTGGAGAATCTCTGCGATGCACCCACATTTACCGGTTATACGGTAGATGGCGGCTATGCCGAATACGCAGTCGTTCGCTCCGATTTCACTTTTCCTCTTCCCAATGAACTGGACGATTTACACTCTGCCCCGCTGTTGTGCGCGGGCATTATCGGTTTTCGCAGCCTTCGCGTAGCTGGCGTCAAGCAAGGCGACCGCGTCGGCCTGTTCGGATTCGGCGCTTCGGCCCATCTGGCGATTGCGGTCCTGCGATCCTGGAATTGCGAGGTGTACGTTTCCACGCGCGGCGCAAGTCATCGGCAGTTGGCCGCGTCTCTGGGTGCGGTTTGGGTAGGAAGTGAGACTGACAAACCTCCCGCGGAGCTTGACTGCGCGGTGACTTTCGCTCCCAGCGGCGATGTTGTCGTAGCGGCTCTCGCCAGCTTGCGCAAGGGAGGAGTGGTCGCCATCAACGCCATTCACCTCGACCGCATTCCGCAGTTCGACTATGATCGCCTGCTCTGGGGCGAACGCCAGCTTCGAAGCGTCACGAACATGACTCGCACCGACGCTCGAGATTTTCTAAAGATCGCAAGCGAGATTGGTCTGCAGCCGAAGGTCACTCCCTTTCCGCTCGACCAGGCCAACGAAGCTTTAATCGCCGTAAAAGAGGATTCCATCGACGGAGCTGCCGTCATAGTTATGTAAGGGTTATTTGCCCGCCTCCGGTTGCGCCACGATGAGTGCGGGAACCTCCTGCTGCTTTACCAGGTTGTTGTAAGCAGCCAGATCGGTGGATAAAATCGTCTTCCATTTTGCCAGTTGTTCATCCACCGCTTTGCTGACTATATCGAATACCTCGTACGACTGCTTCGTGGGAGCCGAGGTGGCGCTGTCCACGACGCCACTCAACGCAACCAGGTCGTTGTTCAACCGGACCGGGAAATTGAGTACATCCTGACCGCTCCTGGCCTTGGTCTGGATCAGCGTTTCTTCCACCTCGGTCATCTTCTTGTCCAGCGCCTTGCCGGCGCCGGCAATGACCTTGGCGCGGGGGTCGTTCTTCAGACGCGTGTTGGCCGCGCTGATTTGCTCGCGAAGGTCGCGAATCTGAATGATGGCATCGTCCGTTTCCGTGACCTTGTCCCGAATCTTGAGAAGCAGATCGAATTGTTTGGCCATCTCTTCCTGACGGATCCTCAGCCGCGGATCATCTTTGATCTCAAGAGCCGAGGTATAGCTCTTGCCCAGCACCGTTAGCCGCACTTGATAAGTACCCGGCAGCGCTTCCGGACCATTCGTGTTGCCACCCCAGAGCGGCGCTTTCGGCACCTTCGTCGCTCCCTCATAGCGCAGGTCCCACACGAAGCGGTTCAGGCCCGCCTCGGACGGGAGGCTGCCCGCGCTGCGGTCGCGGTTAAAAAAGTCTTCTTCCTCGTCGGCAGGTTCTTCCTTTTTGGGATACTTGCGGATGACCTTTCCCGAGGGATCGAGGATCTCCAGCGTGATTTTCGGCGCTTCAGAAATTGCTGCATCGGTTTTCTTGGTTTCAGAGGGAGAAGTCGACGGGCTTGCTTCACTTTTTGCAGGAGCGTTCGCATCTGAAGCGCCAGCAGCCTGGGCTTTCGCTTGGTCCGGTTTCTTGAGTGCAGTCTTCAACCAGTAATTAATGACAGCTCCAGCCGGCGGGTTCTTTCCAACGTTCCCGCTAGCGGCAAAGAACGAGCCACGAAAGATCGTATGATTCGCCGTGCCGGGCGTGAACAGATGCGCTTCCTGCTGCGGAATCGAATCCTCGTATTGCTCAAGCGGAGTAATGTCATCCAGCACCCAGAAACTGCGTCCATGCGTTGCCACCACCAGGTCAGTGTTCTTGATCACCAGGTCGTTGATGGGAACGCTCGGTAGATTTAGCTGCAGCGGCTGCCAGTGCCCGCCATCGTCGAACGAAAAGTACACGCCCTGTTCCGTTCCAGCGAAAAGCAGTCCCGGACGCCGCGGATCGACTCTGACGGCATGGACATAATCGTTGGCCGGCAACCCTGCGGCCAGTTTGGTCCAGGTCTTCCCAAAATCTGTCGTCTTGAACACGTAGGGTGCGAAGTCGTCCGACTTGTGGCGTTCGACGGCGAAATACGCGGTCCCAGCGTCGCGCGGAGAAGCCTCGATCATGCTCACCGTGCCCCAATCCGGCATCGCCTTAGGCGTGACGTTCTCCCAGTGTGCGCCGCCATCGCGCGTGAGCTGAACCAATCCGTCATCCGTCCCTGCCCAGATCAGGTCCTTCTCTACCGGAGATTCGACCACTGAAAAGATCGTGTCATACACCTCAACCCCGGTGTTGTCCTTGGTAATCGGCCCGCCTGAGGCCGCCTGTTTTGACTTGTCGTTGCGCGTCAGATCGGGACTGATGATCGTCCAACTCATCCCGCCATCGCTTGTCTTGAACAGCACTTCGCCCGCGAAGTACATCGTCTTCTGATCATGCGGCGAAAAAACAATGGGTTCCGTCCACTGGAAGCGGTGTTTGACGTCGGCCGCAGCCCACCCGATCGGGTTCACCGGCCACGGATTGACCGCCTGCTCTGCATGAGTGCGATGATCGTAGCGCGTGATCTCTCCGCCGTAAGAGCCGGCATACACAATCTCCGGATCGGTCGGATCGGGTGCGATGTAACCGCTTTCGCCGCCGCCTACGTCGTACCAGTCCGGCCGATCAATCGAGCCCTCCGCGCTCGCGCTGGCAATCGCCACGGTGGTGTTGTCCTGTTGCGCGCCGTAGATGTAATACGGAAACCGGTTGTCGGTAATGACGTGGTAAAACTGCGCTGTGGGCTGGTTATATACGCTGCTCCACGTATCTCCCCCGTCGATGGAAATCGTGGCGCCCCCGTCATTACCGTTAATAAGCCGTTTGGGATTCGTGGGATCGATCCACAACGCGTGGTTATCTCCATGCGGCGCGCGTATGCGGCTAAATGCCTTGCCTCCATCATTCGACCGGTACGCCGCGGTGTTCAGGATGTACACCGTGTCCGCCGACTTCGGATCGGCAAAAATGTGCGAGTAATACCAGGCCCGCTGTCGAAAACGGTGGTCGTCGGTCGTCAGACTCCAGGAATCGCCACCGTCATCCGAACGATAGATGCCGCCTTTCTCCGCCTCGATGACCGCCCACACCCGGTTAGGATTTGCGCCCGAGACCGTGACTCCGATACGGCCCAGAATGCCCTCGGGCAGCCCGTGGCCTTTGAGTTCCTTCCATGTAGTTCCGCCGTCGCTCGAACGGTAAAGGCCGCTACCTGGGCCGCCGCTGTCCAGACTCCACGGAGTTCGCCGGGCTTGCCAGAGTGCGGCGAACAGGATGTTGGAATTGCTTGGATCGAACCCGACGTCGATGCCCCCGGTCTTGGCATCCTTATACAGCACCTTCTGCCACGTCTTGCCGCCATCGAGCGTGCGGAAAATTCCCCGCTCTTCGTTGTCGGCAAATGGATGTCCGAGCGCGGCCACGAAGGCGATGTCAGGGTTCTTTGGATTGACGATGAGGCGCCCGATAGCATGCGTGTCGGCAAGGCCAACAAACTTCCAGCTCTTACCCGCGTCGATCGACTTGTAGACACCGTTACCGCCGACGATGTTGCCGCGAATACACGCTTCTCCAGTCCCGACATAAATGACATTCGGATCGGATGCGGAAACTGCGATGGCTCCGATTGCCGGCGACGCCTCCTTCTGCTTGTCGAAAACAGGTTTCCAGCTCAGGCCGCCATTGGTCGTTTTCCACACGCCCCCGGCAACCGCGCCAAAATAATAGACATTGTCTTGCCCGATGACGCCCGACACCGCAACCACGCGCCCGCCACGAAATGGGCCGACCTGTCGATACTGCAGACCCTTCCAGGGTCCCTGGTCCTCCCCCTCTTCCTTGTCAGTCAAAGCGCCGCTGGCCTGCACTCCCGCCGTGCCTACCTGACTCTGCTGGGCCGTATCCTTCTGGCCAGAATCTGGCGTTTGCTTCGGGGAGTGTTTCTGCCCGAATGTTAAAGTCACGAGACCAGCAACCAGAAGGGCAAGAATAGTCGTTCGCAAGTTTGTGTTCCTCCGGAAACGTAAACGATACAGCCAGCAGCCCCATCTTCTCAACCGGGACCGATCGGCCCCTGCGCACGTCGCTTATGGTCCGCAAGGCATACCAGCAGGAGCGGGCTGATTTTGCTCTGAAGTTAATGATGCACGAGCCTGATTGCCAGGATCTGGCTGATGCCCATGAAAGTATTGAATTGTGGAGGGGAAGCACGCGATGCGCCGATTCGCTGGCCGCTTGTTCGCTCCTGCTGCTCCGGTTGTTTCGGCAGACCATCCGATGTTACGATCACGCTCCTGAGGAGCTATCTTGCGATGTCGTGCGCAGTCGAACAACGCCGTCGGGATACTTTCGGGCCGGGCGTAAGCGAAGCGATGCATCCCGATGGCGCCGCGCCACAAGTGGTACGCCCTTACCGATAAAGATGGGAATGACCTGAATGGGATGGTCCGCTGCCAGTTTGCCCGTCGAGCAGTATCCAGAATCGTTTGGTTGAGTTAATGTCGGTTGGGCGGCAATCGACCTGGACGCAAACTTTCAGTGGTCTGCACAGGTCCACTGGAAGCACACATCGCGGTACAGCCTGCTCAGGGATCACATACGCGAATGGTCGTCGCACAGCGCCACACCAACGGAGCAGAAGAGATGAGAGTGATTCGCTTGGTTTTGTTTGTAATTTTCGCCGCGCTGTGTCCGCTCGCGGTTAGCGCTCAGGCTTCACACCCTTTGTTGCAGCGCCCTACCTTCAATGGCAATCTGATTGTCTTTTCCTACGCTGGCGATTTGTGGACCGTGGACCGGAGCGGCGGCCATGCCTCTCGCCTGACCACCGGCGCCGGCATTGAGACCGACCCGGTCTTCTCGCCGGATGGCCGCCTGATCGCCTTCACGGGCGAATACGACGGCAATACGGACGTCTTTGTCGTCCCGGCAATGGGCGGAGTTCCGAAGCGCCTCACCCATCATCCGGCCGTGGATTCTGCCGTGGGATGGACGCCCGACGGTAAGAGCGTGATCTTTCGGTCGAACCGCGAAAGCAACAGCCCACGGTATACAAAGCTCTTCAAGGTCTCGCTGAATGGCGGCCTACCCTCCGCGTTGCCGCTGCCGATGGCATCCTCGGGCCAGTTTTCTGCCGACGGAAAATACTTTGCCTACTCGCCCGTGAGCGGCGCATCGCCCTTCAATTATTCCAACTATGTGGCATGGAGAAACTACCGCGGGGGATTGGCCAGTTCGATATGGATTGCCGACATGGCAACGCTTGAGGTGGTGAAGGTACGGCGGGAGCGATCCAACGACTTCAACCCTGTGTGGGTGGATAAGCAGGTCTATTTTCTTTCCGATCGCAACGGGCCCATATCGCTGTTTCGCTACGACCCAGCGGCGAAATCTGTGACCGAAGTGGTGAAGAATGATGGCGCGGACATTCGATCGGCGAGCGCGGGGCCAGGCGGCATCGTTTACGACCGGTTCGGCGAGCTGTTTCTTTACGACACGGCTAGCGGTCAGGCCCACCAGATCAGCGTGGACGTGAGCGCGGATCTGCCCGAAGTGCGGTCCCGTCTTTCGCCGGCAGATCGCGATATCCGCAACTATGGCATCTCGCCTACCGGCCTGCGCGCCGTGTTCGAGGCGCATGGCGACATCCTGACCGTCCCCGCAATAGAAAGCTCGACCAGGGATATCACCAACACTCCGGGAGTAATGGAGCGCGAGCCCGCATGGTCGCCGGATGGACAGAGCATCGCGTATTTCTCCGACGAGTCGAGCCAGTATGCGCTGCACATCAGCAGCCAGAATGGCGCGGGCGAAGTCAAAAAGTTTCCGCTCGCAAACGAGGCAACTTATTATTTCCATCCGCAATGGTCGCCAGACTCGAAGCTGATCGCCTTTCACGACAACAAAATGCAGATCTGGCTGCTGGACACGGTGACGCGCAAGGCCGCGGTCATCGACAAGGGCGTGGTCGACGACGACGACTACGACGCGGCCTGGTCGCAGGATTCCAAGTGGCTCGCATACACACAAAGCGTCTCGAACCGGTTCCATGCCCTGTTTCTGTACTCGGTCACGTCGGGCAGCAGCACGCGCATCACTGATGGCATGAGCGATGTTCGCTTCCCGGCGTTTGACCGCGGCGGAAAGTATCTCTACTTCACCGAGAGCACGAATTATGGCGCGTCCACCAGCGGCCTGGACATGAGCAGTGACGAGTTCGAGGTCGCGCGCAGTGTGTATGGGATCGCGCTGGCGGCGGATACAGCTTCTCCGGTTGCGCCGCAAGCAGAGGACGAGAAAGCACCGGAAGCGAGAGCGAAGGATGCGAAGGAGAAAAAGGACCACAACGACGAGGAGGCCAACAAGGATATAGACAAAGATAAAGACGACAAAGACAGATCCGACGACGCCAGGAAAGCGGATGATGAAGACAAGCCGGAGAAAAAGGAAAAGCCTGAGAAAGCGAAGCCAGTCAAGATCGACCTCCTGCATCTGGAGGACCGCGCCGTCGCGCTACCGCTGCCTGCGAGCGGGTATACCGGCCTGACGGCAGGCAAGGAAGGCACTCTTTATCTGCTTGAAGGCGGGGGGAGATTCCAGGCAGGGCGCGGGCAGACGCTGACCCGTTGGGTGGTGAAGACCAGGAAATCGAAGAAGCTGGCTGATCACCTTGCGGGATTTGATCTTTCCTTTGACGGGGAAAAGATGCTGCTGGAAATGGCGCACGACGAGCCTCAAGGCCCGCCAGTGGCCGCCGGCCCAGTCCCAACGTTTCTCATTGTCCCCGCCGATGCGTCTGTGAAACCCGACGAAGGCAAATTGGACCTGTCCAAGATGGAAGTCCGCGTCGATCCGCGCGCTGAGTGGCGGCAGATGTTTCACGAGATTTGGCAGATCGAGCGCAGCTTTTTTTATGATCCGCATTATCACGGTGTAGACCCGGCTGCGGAAGAAGCGAAGTACGGGCCCTACCTCGACGAGGTCGGCTCGCGCAGCGATCTGAATTATCTCTTTCAGGAGATGCTGGGCGACTTCTCGATTGGCCATCTGCGCGGCAATGGAGGAACAATTCCCCACCCGAATCAGGTGCGGGGCGGTCTGATGGGGGCCGACTACGAGATTGTTGACCGGCGATACCGCATAGCGCGCATTTACACAGGCGAGCACTGGAATCCGAAGGCGCGTGCGCCGCTCGCGGAGCCGGGAGTGAAAGTCGCGGAGGGAAATTTCATTCTCGCCATTGACGGAAAAGATCTCAGCGGCTCCGATGACATCCAGCGCTTGCTGGAGGGCACAGCGGAAACGCAGGTGGTGCTGAAAATCGCCACCGACGCGAGCGGCAAGGACGCACATGATGTCACGGTAACCCCCATCGCCGATGATCTCAGTCTGCGCAACTTGGCATGGATCGAGGCGAACCGGCGCAAGGTGCAGGAGCTGAGCGGCGGAAAGCTCGCTTACGTGTATCTGCCGGACACGGCCATGGGCGGTCTGACGAACTTTAACCGCTACTACTTCGCGCAGCTCGACAAGCAGGGGGCCGTGATTGACGAGCGCTTCAACAGCGGTGGGCAGGCGGCGGACTATATCATCCACGCGATGCAGCGCACCTTGATGAGCTGGTGGGCTCCCCGCTACGGAGCGATTTACCGCACTCCGCAGGCCTCCATTCTGGGACCAAAAGTGATGATCACCAATGAATTCGCCGGGTCAGGCGGCGATGCGATGCCATGGTATTTCCGCCAGGCACAACTCGGCCCACTGGTCGGCAAGCGCACTTGGGGCGGACTGGTCGGAATCGGCGGCATCCCGGTGTTGATGGACGGTGGCCACGTCACCTCGCCCAGCTTTGGGTTCTTCAATCCGCAGGGTCAATGGGATGTAGAGA
>Ga0209415_10004713_pt1 | contig 24885 bp, 65 predicted proteins | sample PeaSoiSIISIP2007_FD_187696 | JGI IMG/M metagenome (GOLD analysis project Ga0209415, IMG submission 187696) | Peat soil microbial communities from Weissenstadt, Germany - SII-SIP-2007 (SPAdes) (version 2) | ecosystem: Environmental > Terrestrial > Soil > Wetlands > Peat | place: Germany... | reverse complement strand
TCGCCTTTGGTGCCGTCAGGCGCGGTGTCCGCACGGCAAATGACGATGTAGTTTTTCGCGCTGTTCATAGCATGCTTATTCGGTTGTCACACACAGTCCTACATCTTGTGGCCCTGGCTGCGGTGGCCAAACCCACGTCTACTAAACCGGGATTGCCAGTGGATTTGGTGCGCCTTAACCATGAAAGCGTTGATCCGAGCGCGATCAGTTTTCCAGTTGCAATCCTTCAATAGCTCGCGAAGTTGTGCTTCCGCGCGGTCGATCATCCCAAATACATCGCCAAGTTCATACTGTCCGGTACGAACGCCGCGCAAGATCGAAAGATTTGGCTCGGTTACCGGCAACGTGACTCGGCGATGCGTTAACATTTCGATGCCTTCAAACGCCAACCGGAGAGCGTGCATCGCGAATTTTGTATCGTAGCCGTATTTCTCGATCAGTTCTGGTCGTTTCGTGGTGGCCGTCCGCTCGCCTTTCATCTTCATCTTTTGGGCGACGAGATAGCCAAGGAAGCGATTACCGGAGTCGCGACTGATAAATGCCTCACGCATCTTGAGAAGAGCGCGACCTAGTTCGGTCCTGACAATATGTTCCGGGAGCCACAGTAGGATGACCACAGACGGGTTCCCCTGCTCTGCCAAGCGGCAAAACTTACGAAGGCTATACATCGTAAGGTCAAGGTCTCCCGCCGCACTACGAACGCCCTCTGGCTTATCCCGATAGATGTAATGATCGAGCGGCGTCAGACCGCAGACATATTCCGGCGGTTCGATAAAGACGCCCATTTCATCCCGGTCATCCTGTCCGTCAATGGCCGTGCCATGAGAAGTCGATCCTACGATGCCGCGTAAGATTTCGTTTTCAATGGCTATTTTACGCGCGGTCATTTTCGGCTCCATAATCGACACAACATCTAGTGGCTCTCAGCGTTTGTGTGTGACAACCGGATAAGCATGGTTCATAGTGTTATCCTGCGTAGCGGACCGCTAAATGCTCAGCCTCAACGTCGGCCCGAGCGCGCCGAGGCGAAGTGTGCAAGTGGATCAACCGCTCATTGCGCGCGGCAACGGTAGCCTCCTGCTCGGAGTTGAAACAGACAGCCTGACCGTCGTCATGGCGAACCGTGTGCCAAAAACGACCGGTGCAATACTGACCGTACCACACGTCTTTGCCGTCACGATCTAGTGACGGTTCAGCGCGCGTCATGGCTGGACTCCGGACCGAAGTGCGCTTCGCAGTCGGCGACGGTTGATGGTTCCTCGATACGGTACGGGTTGACACCGCGCCGCGCCATTGCGACGCCGACCGCGACGATTTCTTCGGGCGGATCGTCGCCCAAGCCGGCAGAATTGCGACCAGTAGCGTTGGCAATGTCCGCCCAGGTCGGATCGCATTCAGTGTGCCAGTAGACCCACTTGTTGAGACGCATTTCCTACTCCTGTTTCTCATGCCAGGAATATAGCCCCGACGCCGGTCCCGACCTAGCGGAACTTGCGATGATAGTTAACATCGGATGAATGAGGGATTATAGCCGAGGTTTTGTATCACCCGACGCGGTATCTATACCGCGCCGGGTGACGTTTTAGAGACCGGTCTCTTTGGCGCCGCCAGCGGGAACCATCTTACCAGTCTGCCCCCGCTCGCCCTTGTGGGGCACATAGGGCGAGACCCCGAATGCGGCAACGGTGTCACCGCCATCGTTCAAGAGGTAGCAGTTACCGCTCGGATCGAAAGTCTCCGTTATCGGCGGAACTCCGGGCTTGTCGCGGAACGTAACCGCCACGTGTGGCTTTCCATCCGAGTCGCGTCGAAAGTCCGCTGCGGTCACGTCGTCGAGAATCCGAAACGTTTTGCGAGTATCACCGTCAGGTGCATTCTCGCCCGACATAATCTTCAAAAACATCGTTGTCATCCTTCCTTGTATGGATCGTACTCACCTTCGCCAGCCATCACGACCGAGAATGGTCGCAAGGTGTGAAGCACTCTGATCGTACCGACGTGCTCCGAGAGCACATCAGGCAGACGGCGGTATGCCATCGGCGACTCATCCAGGTCGCCGCCGACGAGAAACACGCCCTTGTCACGGAGCCATGCATCCATTTCGGGACGCGCGAAGCGGCGCTTCGCTTCCTTTCGGCCAAACAGCCGACCGGCGCCGTGGATCGTCGAGAAGTACATCGCTCGCGAGTAGTTGCTATCGGCGCCCTCGATAATCACTGCGTTGTCGCCCATTGAGCCGCCGACGAAGCCACGCTGTCCAGGGAACGCGGGCGTCGCGCCCTTGCGCACGACCCACAGTGCGCGACCGTTGTGTTCCTCAAGCCAAGCATAGTTGTGATGGTTGTGCACTGTATCGACCACAGCGGGACCGCCGAGTATCTTGCGCACGCGCTCGACGACCCATTCGCGACCGGCATAAGCGTAGCGGCCAGCAAGGCTCATGGCTGCTAGGTATCGTTGACCTAGCTCGCTGTTTAGGTCGAGCACAGTCGGCGGAACGTGGATGCCGTCCTTGCCGCCGGCTGCTTCGATGTACTTCTTCGCGGACGAATGCCCGAGACCGCGCGAACCGAAGTGAACACCGATCCACACGAGACCAGCCTCGTCCTCGAACAAGTCAACATAGTGATTGCCGCCGCCGACCGTCCCAAGCTGCGCATGAGCCTTCCCTTTGAAGTCCTCACGGTCGGCTTTATACCAAGCCTCGGCGTCGTCAAACAGTTCATGCTCTACGCGCTCGTCATTGGTGCGACCGACACCGAATGAAATCGTGTTTGCAATTTCCCGAGTAAGATCGGACACCCGATCCTTGACAACTGAGTACGGCATAGCAAGCCGCACTGCCATGTTACCGCAGTTGCCGGTGACCGCGATCTGACCGCCTCGCCGGATTACAAAGAACCCTGTTGGAACCCGAAAGCAAAATGCTTTTTGTCCGGGCGTCGCCGCGACTTCTTTAATCGCTTTGTGCGGCGTAGCTTTAAGCCCGACCTTGGTATTCGGTTGAGCAAAGACACGATAATCGACACCATCCTGACGCATGACAGATCGCCGCCCGGTCGCAGCAAAGGCGTAGTGAATAAAATCCGCACTCCCTTTAACGCGGGTGTAGAAGCATTGCGCATCGAGATTACCGTCCCACAACAAAACCTCGTCAGCTATGACCCGCAACTGACGAGGACTGGCTCCCCACAACTCCCACAACTTCTTGCCGACCGGAAATGCCATATACCGAAATGTCGTGTAGCCTAACTTATTAGGGCCACTCTCGCTGAACGGCACCCCCGCGAGGTTCAACAACTGTCGAGCACGTCGTATCTTGCGATCTTTCTTAAGAGATAGTATCGCGGTTCCGATACCTCGACCCTCACGATGCTCAAGATAAGCGTCCGCGCAGGTCATTACGATAACCGCAAGTTCCTCGTCCGTGTAAGCAACCTCGCCATGGTGATGTATTTCAAATATGGTATTGATCCGGTCATCAACGCCGAGAACAAGACTATTATGATGATCCGCAAAATCCTGCGCTATGACAACTCGACCTTGAGCAAACTCACGCTTAGGTCCGGGAGCATAAACTAGCATTCTATGATCCGGCGTAAGCATCTGATCTATGCCAAACTTCGTCTTGAAATGCAGGAAACGCTCGGCGGGTCGCACAATATATTCATCCGGTTGCACGAAAGACGCACATCCGCTGTATGGGTCATACTGAGCAACATATTGACCGCTCCACTGGTCCATTCGAGTCCACCCATCACGATGAAGAAACTCGGTCTCCTCGTCTAAACAGGCGATGTCGAAGCCGACGCCGGACACGCTGATCTGATCCTCATAGGCGATGATGCCGCCGACTGACTGCGCATAACCCAAGTGCCCGTCTGCGCAAAGTGCGCCGCCGACCACATTGCCGACCTTCATGCAATTGCGCATCTGATCGCGCGTCGATTGATCGTGATCCTGACCCATGACCATGAGTGGTCGATCCTGGTATTTAAGTTCCTGCGGCCGGAAGGTCGCGATAGACTCGGCGAGTGCGTCGGTCTCACGCTTGTTGTGTTCGGCGCGCGCCGCATCGCGGTAGTCACACCACGCCGGACGCCCCCGTTTTTGATCTACGTGAGTCCCGTGATCGACATTGATGCCTACAAACGAATAGACTCGGCTGTCCGGGTCCTTGCCGTCTGCTTTGCAAAGTTCGCGCGCACGCGCCTGATACGGATCGGCTCTCATTTCATGCTTATCCGGTTTCAACATGCAATCCCTACCGCTTGTGCGCAGGATTGCTAATGTTAGGCGCGTCCCAACTGTTCGCAGCTTTCGTCTCAACCCATCGTTTTGCCGCCTGTACGCTACCGAGCAGACCCCAATTCCCGGCACGCGAGCCGCCAGTATTGAAGTCCTTGTGAAGCTGCCCGTAATAATAGCCCTTTGGTGTTGGCCCGCTCGACAGCGGCGGATTTTCGCTCCCCGCTTTGAAAACTGAGGCGATAGGCGACTCGTTGCCCATAACAAGATGATGCACCCCGTTCGCATCCTTAGTCCATTGGTAGGTCTTTGGCTGACCAACTTGTTCAACGCCTGCGGAGTGCGCGTCGCTGCCGTGTCCTTTCGCGTCTTTCATATTCCACCTATTGTGTTCGCATGTTTAAACCGTATAAGCATGTCTCATTTTATACCTCGGTTACGATAGCTGGCACAGGTGGTCCCATCTTCATAGCAGCCGGAGGACTTTTCGGCGCAGCCTTCGCGCCGCCTTTCGGGAACACGAAAACTATATCGCCCGCCGTGTCGGGGTGATCCATGATGTCGGCATGGGCAATCTCGACCCACGCCCATACCTTGCTGTTACGCTCGCCACGAAACGCCTGCCAGTGCTTCTTCGTGTCGGGATCATAGCCAATTACGCGGACAGGGGTCATGAAATATACCCTAACAGATGCGCCACGATGATCCCACCGATTATCACGGCTGCGGCTAACAGGATGATAACATTGCCCCGGTCAAACTCCATCGGTCCACTGAGCGGACCGAGTGCGCAGTCGGCGAGGAAGCGGCCGAAATCCTCGTCGCTCATGTTCGGTGGCTTTTTCAACATCACTGTTTCCTGGGGTAGATGTACCGCTGTCTTAGCTCCTCGTGTCACCTTCCGGGAACTCGATCCCGTGCTTAAACTTGTTGGTGAGCCGGATGAACTCGGTGCGGTCGCGTGCGTCTTGCCGATCCTTTTCGACCGCCCGCTCGGCGGCGCGGACTTTCTTCTGGCGCTCCGCCTCCTTCGCCTTCACTTTCTCCCGCGTAGCCCGTAATTCTTTGGCATTGAATACCAGGGCGGCGACCGGGAATCTTGCTTCGTTTTCCTCCAAAGAGCCGCTGCCGTAATAGTCCGAGTCGTATTCCTTCCAAAACAGGATCACTTCGTCGCCGCTGATGCTGATAGACGGGTTGTCGGTATACTCAACCGACGCCGTATATGGCACATCGCTGACAATCTCCAAAGCCCATGTGCGCAGGGTGTTGTAGGCGTTAATGATCTTGACTGCTTCGGCCCGAGTGTATGACATCAATGCACCTTGTTGCTGGTCGGAGCGTTTGGCACCGGAATTCCGTCCGGCACTACGTCCTTCGGTACATATTTCTCGATAAGGTCTGCGACAACTTCTCTCGCCGCAGCTTCCGTCCCATTTTCCGGTCCGGTGAGCGGGTCATAGCCGACGTAGGCTGCGAAAGCATCCGCCGCTTCTTTGAGTGCCTCTTGCCGTTCCTCTTTCGAGTGGTTCGGGCACTTGGCAACATGGAAAAACACGTCGAGCGCCGACATCATGGTATCGAAAGCATCGTCGTCCGCCTCGTCGGCCTCTGTCACGAGTTGTTCCTGAGTCATCACTTCCTCCGAGCCTTTGCGACTTTCTGATCGTGCTCTCGCCAAGCGTCTGCGATTCTCCGATCCCGTTCGCGTTTCACTGGCGCGAACCCGAGCCGAGTCATTTCGGCAACCCAGGCTCGAACTTCGGGATCGGCGAGCAGCCCGCGAAGGGCGATCCAATCGAACGGGTGCCCGCCCTCACTACCATGCTTATCCGGTTTAGACATGCAACTACTATCCCCGCGTTTCAAGATGACCAAGACGCTCCCACATTCTTTCTTTCTCGGCGTTAGCCTTGTTCACTTGGGCGACCAGTGATTTAACCTGATCTTCAAGATCAAGAATGCGCTCGTTTGCCAGCAACTCGCGGTGGGCGTCCACAATCCGCTTGCGCAGCGCAACGCACCCCTGCTCGAATAGTTTGCCATGAATGATTGGGTGCTGTTCGGAAATATCCCGCCGCGCACCCCATGCTTTTGGATCATAGCGCCCGGTCCACCCAATATATTGACCATCCTCGCCGCGCTTTTCGCAGGACAGGTAGCGCCGCATTTGATCGTCATTACCCTCAAGCAACATTTCGACGGCGCGCTGTGCCATATCGGCAGCAAAAGCGGCAAGGTTTGGGGCGAGATCGTCCTTTAGCCGGTACATCACATCATCCTCGATGTCACACCGGATATGCTCGACCTGCTTATTGATGGCCTTCATGGTATCATCAGATATGCCAGCCTCAAGTATGGCAGCCAGCCGCTTGCGCATTTCGTCGTCAATTTTATCAGTCATCAACATCTAGCTCCTGCATGTCTAAACCGGATAAGCATGCTCACTACCGTCAGCCGTGCCGCCTTCCTCGATATGAACTATAATCGAGACCAACTTGCATTGCAAGCCGAGCGGGATCACATAGTTTCGATCCAACACGCGGTTTTCCGGAATATGTACTCGCTCGCGCGCTCGCTCGCGCGCGGCTTTTTCGTTCGCTATTCGTCTCGACCGAAGGGCTGCGCTCAATCCTTGATCCTCCCGGACTTGTGGCGCGGCGGAGAGTATGCCTCCGAGCGCGCTATAATGCCACGTATCCCGCTCCCGGATTTCTTCGCCGCATGAGCCGCATCGAACATCTTGGTCAATGCACGGCGGAGGCTGGCACTGTTTTCGGCGAATAAAGCGAGCCGGACGTTGTAGTCTCGCAGATAAATACCCCAGGAACCCTCCTCCCGTCCCTTCCGCGCGGTTTTTTCACTAAAACGAACCTGATAGTCGCCGACCGCGATTTGCCCCGGCACTTCGCCGTCGCTGTGGCGTGCACGCGGATCGACCTTTAGAGTGCGTCTCCATGTCGATAAGATTTGCCGGGTAACCAACGCCGGGCAGACCAGTCCCCGCGTCGATGCCGGGCGGACTTACCGCATCGTCGAAGTTCGTAACCGCATCATCGTGCCAGTGGCTCGGCAAAGTCTTGCGCAGCGTATCGGCGGCGTCGAGCGCCTCCGCCGCAGCCGCCAGCACATTCGCGGTCACGTACCACCCTTCGCCTTGCATCTTGTCGGCATGAATCATGCAACGCTGTGCGAGCGTCCGCTGCCGAACGACCTGTTCACGTGCCTCGGTGTCCGCAAATGCTGTGCCCCATTGCTTGCGACGCTTCGCCGGACTCACTGTCTCGCTTTCCATACGCGGCGCCGGCAGAATTGTGCGGCCGGATTTCGTCTTGATCGGCTCCGGCATCTTAGCCATTTCCCGCCGCTCCTATGTCACTCATGATCTTGTCGGTGGCGCGGGTCGCGCCCAACAGCGCCCGCGCGAGCGCGAGGCTTGCCGATTTTCCGTCTCCGATGTATTGGTGCGCGCTGTTGATGAAGCAGGTATACCCGATGATCTTCAACTGATGATTCTTGTGCCGTATATTCGGATAGATTTCGACGACGCCCTTGACGGCTTTGTAGTGCCAGCCAAGGTTTTCCCAAACGACCCACTTCCAGCCGGTGCCCATCTTCTCTGCGAGCGCCTTACCAGCCTGAAATGCCTCCCGCCAAGCGGCTCTAGTGCAGCCAGCGCCGCAGCGCGGCGAACAGTACGTGCCGACGCGCTTATTCCAGCGCGGCTTCCAGCCTTTGTCTGGACCTACGAAATCAATGAGACGCATCTTCGTTTTCCTCGTGAGCACATCGGCGTATGCCGAGTACAAGTCGTAACAGGTAAGGGAAGGCGCACGCTTGGTGCGCGTGCGCCCCGTTTTCATAGCAGACCGAGACCGCCAAGCAAGAACACGAGGGCGGCTCCCACGCCGAGAGTCACGATCACCATTTTGATGATTTCGTATTCCTCGGCGGCAAGTCGCTCACCCGGTTCGGTGGGGAGGGTCACTTAAGCCCTCCCATCGCTGCGGGCGCGGACTTTGCAAGTGACTCGACGAACTGCATCAGCCCCGACGTAAGGACCGCCGTGATGGCGACAATGGATGCAACCAATCGTAAGATCGTCATAGGGGACTTCTCCTCGTAGGGGTTTGACGTGCGGCGATGTCTACTCGTCTGAAAAGAACCTGTCAAGCTCGGCCCGGCTCACCCTGTTAACCTTCCAGCCGCCGAAACCAGTTATATCTACTTTGCTGAGATAGTTATAACGAAGGAGCCGGTCACGCGCTTCGAGGAACGCGAAAATCCAAGCCGGGTTGCATGTTGTCGCTCGCCAGCGCAGGTCTTTCCGATATGCGGGAACGTATCGCCGGTACTTCGTGACGCGCTTAACCATATCAGCCGCGCCACTCACTGCCCGGCGGGTCGTAGAAAAACGTCATGGGCTGCGGCTTAGGCGCGCGGCTCCGTACCACGTTGAGCGCGTAGAGCGCCATCAGGTACGAGCGTTTCCACATCTTCGTCTCGGCGCTTTGTAGTGCCAGTACCAACCAGCGCGGACCTTCGAGACGCTCAATGTCCTCGTCTATCGTCATGATCGGATGTCGGTATAAATCACCACGTCGTCAAACAAGACTTCGATCTTGACCTTTTCGTTGTAGTTTGATTTTGGCTTGTACGGCATCCGCCGCATGAATGCAACACACTCCGGGAACGTATACCGTAGTGACGACGTGAAGCCGTTAAGGCGCATCGTGTAGGCGCGCTCAGCACAGATCATGGCATACGAGCACATGGATCACATCCCAAGTCAACCACCCCAGACACCAAAGCCAAAGTAGAATGGCGACGCCAATGAGCGGGAGCATCGCGCCGTTGATCGGATCCTTACGCGCGCCGTCCCACAGGATTTTCAGGGCTGTTTTCAGGTCGTCCATAGGTGCAGTCCTTGTGTGCGTCCTCTGCCGTGAAGCCGGAGCGCCCGCACAGAATGCACCGACCGATGAATGGTTCGCCCTTTGGATTGATCCGCTTAAGCGCGTGCGTCGGTCGCAGTCCAGCCGCGACGTGCCGGTCGGCGATCATCCGGACGAGTTCAACCGCCGCATCCTCAGCCAAGTCGCGGCGCGTCGGGAACGGGATCACATTCACAGATTCCTCGTCCTCACTCATGGCAAAGATCACTTGCAGCGTCTTTTGGATTTGTTCGTAGTCCTCGTCTGGCAGGTCGGCGAAACCAAAAAGCTCGTCGAACTTGCTCGGGGTCCTCGGCTTGCTCGGCCTCTTGAACTCAACCACGTCGCCCATGTGCGTGCTCCAACTCCAAGAGTGCGATGTCAAGATTGTGCACCGCGTCGCACGTGTTCCGGTTCCAGCGATGCTCCGCCGCTAACAGCGGGCGCGTCAGATCGAAGGCGATGCGGACGAGACAGTAAAGTGCTTCCTCGATCATGTTGCCGCTCCTGGATACGTCGGCGGAGTTACAAGAACTTCGACATGCGCCGGAATGCCGGTATCCGCACAGCATTGCGCATTCGTGAATCGGCGCTTCTCGATGCCGATTCCAAAGTCAATCCACTCGTGCGCTTTGAAGTACACGTACTCGGCATCGTTCATATAAAGACGCGGAGAGTCTTGATCGACCACCCTTGTTCGGAGCGTTTCGATTGCACTAATCAGATCGCCTACTATTGCCATCCGTAATACTCCCGTGCGACACGCTCGCCGTAGGACTGTTCGGACGGGAACACGTACATACCCGCCCCTGTTCAAGCACGTTCCTGGACCACGCGCTCAGGTCTCGAAACTCAGGCAAACCGTACTCTTGCATGAGTTCGTGGTTGAGCGCCGCGTGTCTGGCTCGACCGATAGTTTGACCCCGCGCCGTCTTGTACGCACCAAATGGATATTGCCGCTTGTGCGCTGCATAGGCAGACTCCCCCGTGTTCTCGACCGTCATGTTGACGACAGGGACGATCCCACTGAACCCAACACAATACGTCCGAAACCGCTCCCACATGCCGAGCGGCATCCCGGCTGCAATAGCGACTGGCGCCGTAAACAATCCCGCGAACAGACTGCGCCGACTTAACCCGCCCATAGATGTTGTCCTATGAGATTTGCGCCTACGATGGCTACGACGAAAGCTACAAGAACTTCGAGCACGCGCCAGATGCCGATCCAGTCGCCGATCCAAACAGCGTCAATCGAGCGATACACAGCCATGCTGACGACGACCCCAAACGCAAGAGTGTCGAGCAAAGTGACCACATCCTCGTGGATCATCGCACTTTCACGCCGCCGGGCGGAGGCGCGCCGGAGCCAACACCCTCTGGCGGATCGTAACCGCCACCGCCGCCTGCGTGGATGACACGCGGTCTCATAGGCGGGGCGCCGCCCTGTCGCCGCATAAGCTCCGCTTCAAGTTGCATTCGCATCGCGCTCGGTGTGTGCGAGACAGCGGGATTGCCACGCGGCGCGCCTCCGGTGCCGCCTCCTGGACTCTGCGCTCGCTTCGCAGCGAGTTGTGCCTCAAGCGCATCGCGCAAGGGGGTGCGGGCTTTCGAGATAGTAACAGGAGCGGGCGGCGGAGGCGGCGGGGGTGCCGGCTCGTCGTCCTCATCCCACGGTTCGCGGGTCATTGGGGGCCTCGTTGCGTTGTCGGCGCGCTCCACAGGGAAGCGCGTTGTGGTTGAAATGTTGGCGACCATCGTCTCTTTGGCGCCGCCGGGCGTCGCGAAACCTTCAACAGCCATCGCGCTTCTCCCAACAGCGTTGACAGGTTTTGGCTTTGCCGCTCTGACATGCGGAACTCCAACAACAATTCCGCCACGCCCATAGCAAGTCGGCGGGGATGTTGTCCCTAAGTAACACGAGTTCGCGGTATCGAGAATCGGTGAGCCGCTCAACAACCATGATCGCCCTCGTCTGGATACCAATCCCAATCGTCGGGATGTTGTAGGCTTTGAGCCACGTCCCGCTTCTTATTCGGCAACTTGCGCTGACGAAAGTGCTTCAAGGCGAGCGCCTTCGCTTCGGCGCTGCGGTGACGCGGACCGGGCTTCAATTTCGAACTTTTGCGTACCTGAACCATAACTATCGCGTATCTGTTCTTATTTCGTACTCAGGAGCATAGTGGCGTAGCAGGTAAGCGAGTGCCCGCTGCAAGTCCGCTACGGTATCACCTAGCACGCCAATCCCGACGTTGCAATGGCGACAAGTCCAGCCGCGAAACGCTCCGGTGAAATGATCGTGGTCGAGCACTAGCGGGCGCACTCGTTTGCAACTTTGGCACTTACCATCTGCCGGACGCGGCGGACAATCTACCTCACGCGGCGGAGGCGCGTATCCTTTTCGGCGCGCTTTAGCTTCGCGGTGTAGCTCATTGACCGATCCCGTAGGGCGAACTTTCTCGCCTCTAGTGCGACGCCGAGCGGATGCCCATTGCAGCACACAATCAACGCATCCATCGTTACTGACGTAGCGTTCGCCTGAGTGGCCGCGCCGACACGGCTCACCTTGATAACGCTGTCCGTACATGGTTAAATTCTTTCCTCCCCCGGCGCCAACTTCGGCTCGGGCTTCTTCGATGGGGGCGGGGGAATCTTGGTCGAGTCAAGGCAGTCCATAAAGATGACGATAGCCTCCGGCGGCAAACCGAGCTTCTGTGACATCTTCGCCTGGAATGTGGAGTTGATTTTCTTGAGGCGCGGATCGCCGAGACCCTTCTTACCTCGACACTCGGCTTCTGTCTTGAAGCCTTGTTGAACGACGCCATATGTCATCAAGACCGGCGGTTCATCGGGTCCCGGTTTGAGACCCATCGCGATCCCGATCTTCCAGGGGAGCAAACAGGTCGGTCCGACGCACGGTCTTGCCGGTATCTCCGTGGCGACGACCTTCGTACCGCCGTCGCCGGGCAGAGCGATGGCATACTTAAGCACGGTGCCGCCGTCGAGTTCGGCGCTGTGCGACGGCTTAACTGCCCACAACATCGCGGCGATGGCGAGACCGAGCGCGAACACAATCGCGGCGGGACCAAAATCATTTCGCTTTTCCATGGGACTTCCCCTTCGGTTGTCGGCGGGCACACTACTCAGACAGCGGGCGTCTTGTCAAGAGCAAAGGCCGCCCCCGGTCCAAGTCCGGGAAGCGGCCCATATCATCTGTTCATCAACATAGCTCTGATCTACAATGAGACGTGGGGTTAGTTCTTCATGCCGAGCCTCCTGGGCAGTGAGTGCTTGGATCATCGCAGCGAACCTTGTGTCAGGCTAACTTAGTTCGGTCCGTTTTGCCTGTCAAGCCCCCGCAGCCTGCACCGTCGCGTCAGCCGCTCCGCCAAGCAAGTTCTTCCCGGAGCCGTGGCAATCCGGGCACGTCTCTTTCCAAAACTCGCTGCGCTCGCCATGATACGCCCGCTCGCAAAGCAACCATCCCTTGCTGGAGCACCGCTCGCAAAACTCCGGACCGCTCCGCGCCTCGGCGCGCGCCGCCGCAAACAAGTCCTCGTTCATTGCTTCCTCCGCAAAGTTTCCTCCTCGAAGAAGCGGATGCCCTTCGGCGTGATTTCAACCTCGTTGCCGACACGCACGGCTAGTCCCTTGTCGATCAAACCTTGCAAGGACTCGTCGAAGTCGTCGATCACGATGCGACCTGCGGCTCTTTCTTTGGTGGCTTGCTGACCTTCGGGCGTGGTATCGAAATGGTGGCGAAGTTCTTTGACTGTGGTCATCGTATCCCCCACTACTCGAATAGCGCGCCAGCAAACGTACTGAATATGAACGTGTAGAGGAAAAGCAGATGGCGCCCTCGATTGTGGTAAAGCTCTTTGTAGACGCTGGCATTATGTGCGTTGATTTCGTCCGGGGTTGCATCCAGTTTCAGCATCACATCCTCCCAAAGCCGCCGCGTGTGGCTCGGTTCCAGCGTTTCTTGTTCTTCTTGCTGCGCAACTTGTCGAAGTCCTTTGACGGAACACCTATCTTTGATGCACGCCACCGGCACCCGCGTTGCCAGCCTTCGAAGAACGCGTGCGCATAATCCTCACGCGTATACGGACACGGCTCATATACTTCGCCGCGCGCGCCGCGCTCAAATCCGGCGCGGTCAGCCTCGTGCAAACCTAGTTCGTGTCCAAGGTTAGGCATCATTCACCGTGGGGGCTTGTGCGCTGGCTCTGTCGATGTCCAGGTCTTGCCACAGGCGCTACAGTTCCAGGTTACAGCAATGGTTCCGTCGTCGTTGAATTCGCCCTTCCCGAATCGCTGCGGGTGATCGCACGCCTCCCGCTGCTCCTCGATACGCTCGCGCTCGGCTGCGTCGAGACAAGCCTTCATGTGACCGGACGAGATATAATCTCCACCCGAGTACATGAGGTAAGCTCGACAAGCAGCCTCGATTTGGCGCGATGTGGTCATTCGCCCTTCTCGGCGGTCAACGCAATCTCCGCGTTTCGTTGCAGATGCTCGGTGACTGCCTGATCGGCGGCGCGTTCCATTGCCCGGAGCGCACCCTCGATACCGGGACCATGCTCACCCTTGCGGATGGCTTCGATCATGTGCGGCGGGGCCAACTTCTCGTCAAGTGCCGCCTTGGTAAGCTCGTCGGCGAGAATCTCTCGCATCTGGTCGCGTGTCATGGTGTCCTCTTGGGTACATTATCGCGGCGGTCCGTGTAGATCGCTGCGGCTTCATAGATCAAAATGAACTCAATGTCCACCCGCTGCCGGGCATTGAACGTGATCGCCAACTGACTGAGAGCCACGCGATCTTTGTGGCGGATGAAGTCGGGCGGACAGTAGAGCTTCTTGCCGGTATCTTTGTCGATAATTAGGAGCCGGCCGCCTTGCTTGCTGACTATGGCTTCCATGTCAATTCCACACACACATACAGTGGCGTGCGGAAGATAGAGCCATCCCGGACACGTCGCCATGGCGTACCAGTACAGCGCGCACCATCCGATGATGGTCGCGCAGAGCACCTGGACTACGATTAACTCAACCCACTTCATATCGTGTACTCGAACCGCTGGTTCTCCTCATTGAAGAACATGCACCGCTGTCGTAATCCGCCCGCCTGCATATACGGATGACGGTCGTCGGCGCCGTCGTCATAGCGGATGTCAGCGTAAGTATAGCCTTTCTGATCGCACTTCGAGTCGTACTCGGCAGTCCACAATCGCGTGATGTGTCCCGGCCGCCAGCGCGCCGGACATCCCATGCTGTCGGTGTCGATGCAGCAATAGCTGTGCGAAGGCATAATGAGCCACAGGACCCAATCGAAAAACGCGCGCCATGGCGTTCGCATTGGTCGATAAGGGTGACTATTCATCGCCAGTTCTCGTCGTCAAAGTTTTCATCCAAAAGCTCGTCGCCGCAGTCGGCGCACCACCCGCAGTCGATGCAGTATTCAGGACCCCACTGTACGCCGACGCCAATGTCCACTTCGTCGTGGTCTAGCTTACCGCCGCACATTGGACACTTAGGATCACCAGCCACCGCCGACATCCTCGTCCCCGTGCTTGTCATAGTATTTGCGTGTGGTAGTCGGGACGCTGCGTTGCTTCATTGCGCTCATGATGTCGTGCTCGCTGCGCGCGGTGGCGACGGTCACCCAATTACAACGTAGCCCGAACCAACGAGGAGCTACCACCCACTCTTTGAGTTCCCAAGGATATTCTTCGTCTCCCTCTTTGTGGACAATACAGAATTTAAGGCTGTCACTCATTCGATCCTCACTTGTAGTGGTGTGGAACCTCGCCAAAGCGCGCGGCGAGTTTTTGCTGCCAGTCGTCGAACTCTTTGCACACTCGCTCGAAGTCCGCAAGCTCCTCATCAGTGAACTCGGCGGGTGACGACCAAACCCCTTGTTCATCACTGAGTTCGAGAACAGGATACCATTCGTTTACTTCGAGATACCGGAGAGTCATTGCCGCTCGCTCTCAGGCGGATCGTAGATGCCTGTGTCCTCAAGCTCGACGATCTGGAACGTCTCGTCCTGTAGCGGACCATCACAGGAGAACTGGACCGCATCGTCAGTGTCATCAAAGATGCGGATAGCGGGAAGCGGCCACGCGGCGCCAGCGGGACGATCCGGAAAGTCGTCCTCCTCCATGACAGCGCGGAGCTTGTTGTCTTTGCACAGTAGCAGGATGATGCACTTATGCGAGATCATATGCACTGTGCTGTTGCCGAACTCTTGCTGCAAGTCTTGCTGATCTAGGTTCATTCGTCGTTCTCCTGCGCGTGCATCATTTTATTTCCCATAGTTGATGATACCGAACGCACCACGGGCGTTCCTCCGCGTCGAGAGGGTCCTCCGGAGGCGATTCAAGATACCGCCCGGCGATTTTGCCGCAGCCGTAGGCGGTGCCTAGTTCAGTTTGATGGCGATCATCTATCACCATCCAAAAAATGCTGAATAGAAAGAACACGCACAGGGCGAAGATCGCTACGACGATGCCGCGCTTCATTCTGATTGCATCCTGTCGCCCGCGCTTCATGTTCACTCGCTCTCCCAAATCTTACGATACTGCGCGCACCACGGACGCTCGGGCGTGTTTTCGGGGTGGTCTGATTCCGCTCGTCGCTCGGCGAGCGCGCCACAGCCGTAGGCGTTGCCAAGCTCGTAGGCGTAGTGGACTCGACCGCGCTCATACTCAAGGCCGCCGCCGAGCAACAACGCGAGTATCGCTATGATGATGTACCTCATGACATGAACCAACAACGCCGAACAATGCGAAGCCAAGGATGCCGAGCAATGGGAACAGTGCCAGTAGCCCGAAGCTGGACAGCACGTAGAGGAACGAGGAAAGTGCTCGGTTCATTTGCGCTTCCTCTTTTTCTGAGCCTGCGCCCACTTCTGGTTACAAATGACGCAGCCTTTGCCGTCATTGCACTTCGGCGCAAACTTGGCTTGGTACTTGTCGGCGGACTTGCACTTGAATAGGAAGTCGCTCATGGTTTCTCGTCTCCCTGCTCTAGCTTCACGAGTCGTTCATGCAACAACTCGAAGTTCCTGTCAACCTGCTTCGCCCCCACTGACAGCGCCACTGCCGGCGTCAGCGTTAGGAACCCCAGGAAACTCCGCCGGGTGTTTGTGCTCATAGGTTCTCTCCTCCACGAACTGCGCAATGTCGCGCAGACAATCTTCCTCGAATACGCATTTAGGGTTCGGCTGGAACGCGTACTGGCGCCACCTGTTGAACCATACGACGCCGCCGAGCGTCGCACCATACTTGCCTCGCACGACCCAAGTCTTGGTCTTGCGGTTTGGGTCTTGCGGTAGTTCGAAGATGTTGATGTACTCGGTGACCCATATGCCGGGCGCGTGCAATTTGAGCGTCATGTCGGTTGCCGCCTTCCGAAAGCATAGAGCGCCGCCTTGCTCGCGGCTTTGCGCTTCTCCCGCGCCTCACGAATAGCCTTCATAGTTTCCGGCGAACGATCTTCGGGCGTCGGCACCCTCTGATTCGGCTTGAGGAAGCGGTCTATGTACGTCTGGTCAGCGAACTTAAGTTCATCACTCATTGTTTTTCCCGCTCGCAATCTTTGCAGCGCGCTCGTGCCGGGACACCTGCACTCGCCTTGCGCACTTGTTCATGACCGCACGAAAGCACAAGGCGAACTGACTTGTGCTCGTAGCCGGTATAGCGGCAAGCTCCGCAGGGACACCAGTCCTTGTCTTGCAAGCCGGTGCTGAGAATCTTGGCGCCTCGTGGCACCTTGATCGCTTGCTCGTTGATGTTCCGCAGACCATGTTTCCAGATTGACATGCTCATGAAAGTTTGCCCCCTTCCGGGAAGGACCAGTGCTCCCATAGACCCCAAATCTGATTAGTGCAATCCACGATGGGGTCGTGCATGGCGCCGGTAGTATCCACATATGGCGGACGTTCGCGTAACTTCGGAAGCACGCGATAGACAGTACGCGCATCGCGCGGATCGTTGTACTTCCATGGGAGCGGCATGGAGTACGAGCGGTAAAGGCTTTCGAGATTGCCGATGTCAAAGCAAATCCCGTTCGCCCATATCGGCGGATAGTCCGGCTTGGGATTTGGCTGAATGAACGCAGTGAGTCGTGACAGTGCCGTGACAACCGGTATCGCCTCGCCATGGCGCCAGTGATCTTTTGCGGCGGCTGGTTGCTCAGCCCAAAAATCCAAAGTCTCGGCGCTTATGTCGCGACCTTCCGCGATCTGTTCGTTCAGACTGAGGACCCATAGGCTGTGTCCGGTGATCGTTGGCGCTACCTCGCGCATGAGGAAGGACATCACACCAATGCTCAGCACCACCGAGTTTGTTGGGTGCGTGCTCAGCGTTTCGATGTCAAGCATTATATTCATTAGCACGGTCCTCCGTTGCACGCCCACCAAAACGCCGCACCCCATATGAGGAACGGAAACATCTTGAAGATGATCCCCTCGACGAACAAGGTCGTCACTGCGCCGCACAAGAAAATAAACCAGGGCGCCTTCACGAGCGGGCGACCGGGCGACTCGAAGGCGCGGCAGAGACTATCTGGACAGTCACAGTCGGGCCAAGTGCAGCGGGGAACTCTCATCGCGCGCGCTCCAATGCCTTGAGCACGTCCGGATGTTGCTCGGGTTCCAAGCAACTGAGCGGCACGCGCACAACCTTGAGCGTCTCGACGCCGAACCGAGAGAAGTCATGGACCGTCGCGTAGACTGAGCCGTCCTGCGGGCGCCGGTTGATGTAGACTTTGGTGCCATTGATAAGCGCGTCGAGCACACCCGGTCTCACACTGACACCAGCCGCTTTGAGCGCGTCGAGGATTTTCATATGGTGGTCATCCTGACAGGTGGGTCGAGTACAGCCACCGGCTTCCGCCAGTAGATCGCAGACAGCGACAGCGGTCCTAAGTCGAGATTGAAATCGTACCAGCACGGGTCCGGCTGGAAGCGAACGCCGAAACTCCAACTGCCAATATCATAGTCGAGATATACACTGACGGTGCTTTCTCGGTCCTCAGTTCCATCGAATCGGACGCGTCGAGCCGCCATATCGAAAAGTATCCACTGCGCGTGATACCAAGTTTTCATCGGAACATACTCACGGTCAGGTCTGCAACCCATGTGCCGACGACGACGAGCGCGCCAACACATGCGAACGCGGTGAGGATGAGTAGCTTGGCGATGTCAGCCGGTGTCGTTCCGTCTGCTGCAAGGGATTTCTTCCAAAAGCTCATTCGGTGTCCTTAAGTAAGTTCGCCGCGTGACGATTGTGGTCGCGGAGCTTCTGCGCCGCTTTTTGTTCTTCGTCAAGTCCCCGGTAGCGGTCCTGCCCGCGACTGACGGCGCAAGAGATACAAGCCATGTTGCTGACGTAGCGTTTATTGGTGCCGCAGACTTCGCATGGGAACTCGTCGGCGTAAGTGCGTTCGCCGGCTGCTCGCGCCGCAGCGCGGCGCGGATTGGGTGGTCGTCCGCGCGGCATGAATTTACTTTCCGAGGAGGCCCCGCTCCTGATAGCCGCGCCGCAGTGTGGTGCGCTGGCCCGGAGAACCGGAGCGGATCATCTTCTGGATGGCATTCAGCGTGATATTCTCAGCGGCGCGCGCGGCGCCGAACGTACCGGCTTTGTAAGTCTTGCGCGGACCGGGATGCGGCTTGATCGGTTTGATTTTGACAGGCTTGATCTTGGTCTTGTAGATAGGGGCTGATGTTTTCACTGGTTCACTCGGTTCGCAGGTTTCAGACTGAGCCGGACGTTGAGCAACGCTACTCTGACCCGCCGACTCAGCCCCAGGTCCCCGAAGGGATAGAACATCTGACTAGACCTAAAACGAGCGGGCGTCAAGAGGCGAGACCGCCGCGCCTCGCCCCGGCCGCCTTCACCCATCTGCATGAGCAGCTTGTGATGAACTAATGAATGGAGTGCACGCCGCGCGGCCGCCGTCCCGAAGTTGTCGCGCGTGCGCGGTAGATCGCCCGCACCCTTGCGGACGCAAACTTCCCAGCAAATCGACGCGCGCATCATCGAGAGCGCAACCTCGAGCCATTGGGAACCTCGTGCTTATCCGGTTTCCACACGCAGTCATGTGGCTACCCGGCTTTCCACAACTGGACCCGCAGCACTTCGGGCGGCAATGGCGAGAATGTTCAGCGCGCTATTCACGTCGCGGTCGTGGTCTGTACCACATGCTGAACATTGCCACGTCCTTATTCCAAGCCCTGCGATACCTTTCGGCCTCTCTGGCGGCAACGCACCGCACTGAGAACAGGTTTGGGTCGTGAATTTTTCGTCTACCTCCAAGTATCCAGCGGACTTGTATTTCAGCATTGAGCGGAAAGTAGACCAACCTGCATCGAGCACGGATTTTGCCATCCGTGTCTGTGCAAGCTGTTTCGCGTTCACATCTCCAACCGCGATTAGCGCGTATCGAGCGGAAAGGTCCGTGCTAGTCTTGTGTAGAAAGTCTCTGCGGCAATTCGCAATCTTGGCATGGAGTCGCCGCACGCGCTGCCTATTGTGAGCACGCTGCGCCACGGCTAACCGACCCTCGTAACGCCGGTAGATTTGCGGCGCTTCGATCTTCTCGCCGTTGCTCAGCGTAGCGAATGATTTTAAGCCCAGATCAATGCCGATCTCAGCGTTGCCGACACATGGCTTGCGCTCTACCTCGACGTGAAAACAAACGTACCAGCGGCCAAGTGCATCCTCAGTGAAATAGCCACCCTTCGCGTTGTCAGGCAGTGGTCGCCGCTTGCTGCCAAAGAAGCGATATTGCTTGCCGAGATACCAAATCGAGTTGTTCTTAATCTGGCGCGACTGCTTTTGAAACGGTATCCAGCCAAGCGCGCGTTTAGGGCCATAGCTGGCGCGGAAACGAGTCGAGCGGTTGCGGACCCATTGCTCACAGATTGAGCCGATAGTCTGTTGATGTAGTCCGATCTCTCGTCCGTAGCCCTTGAATGTCTTGGCAATATCAAAGTGTGAGAGCCATTTTCGTTTTGGCGCTCCCGCCCGGTAGCGGTTGAGCGTGTCGCGGTGCTGGGCAGCGCACCAGTTCCATATTTGATTGCATTGGAAAGCGTGGCCGCGAAGTGCCGTTGCGGCGCGGCGGTCTTTCAAGCGATATTTGTAGGTCAAGATTTGCATGTCGTTAAAGTCTGCCTGGGAGTATCATTTCATCGCAGTACCGGATGATCGAGCGCGAGTACCAGTGCACCAAGGGTACGAATGGCGTCGAGGTTGCCGGCGAGTGCTGCTTTTACGACGCGGCGGGCGTAAGCGCGGAATGCTTTGGTTCTCATGTGACTCTCCTTGGTTCGAAGGTTCAGCTTATAGCAAGTTTAGGATCGTCCCGCAACCGTGACTGTTACCGGTGCGAGACCATCGAAGCCGAGGATGCGCGCGACCGCCGGCATCACATCAATGATGCGACCGCGAATGAACGGACCACGATCATTGATCCGCACGACGGCGGATCGCCCATTGTGGTGATTGGTCACGCGGACCCTGGCGCCAAACGGAAGCGTGCGGTGCGCCGCCGTCAAGCCGCTCGGGCGGGCGTGCTCTCCGTTGGCGGTGCGACCGCCGGAGTAGACCGAGGCGATACCCTCCGATATGTTCAAACGAGTCAGCGGTAGCAGGCGAGTCTGTCACCATCCGTACATTGATCCATTCCTTTGTGGAGGAGACGACCCCGGTCGAGGGGGAACAGAACGGCCGGGTCGCCTCGGTGCGCCGACTCATTCCCGGTCAAGTGCCGGGGGCAGAGCGGCGGTGCGTTCTGTTGCACGAAACAAAGGTTCTCGTCAAGATGTGCTGCTCAAATTGCACGCTCGTTTTAGGACTATTCCTCGTTTTCGCGGAAATCCTTTTTCTATTTTTTCTAAAACGAGGAGCGTCCCGGCTTCCTTTTTCTCTAAAACGAAAAGGGTTCTCGTTTTAGCGATAAAAACGGGCGCGAGCGCATAAGGCTGACCGTATAGCGTTTGCGTTTTGCCGCCGCCGCGCGTTAACCACCCCGTAGCTGGCCCTCCCTTGAAAAATGGAGGGGGTGACCTATCGAGGCTCGTAGGAACTCAACCGTCTCAGTGAGCCTCGCCCCCGCCACCCCCCATGGTTACCGTCCCGCTTCCACTGCCCCCGCCAGGGCTAAGGGTTAGGGGTAATGAACGTGGTAAACGCAGCGGCGCCGCGCTTTGCCGCAGGATGAGCAGCCCTAACCCGTTGGTTAAACTAAAGAATTAACGGTAAGAAACATGGTGAATGTGCCAAAGCGGCACGCTCGAAGCGGCGCCCAGGCTGTCCGGCGCACCGTCTACACGCCTGTTAACGTATTGGAGTGGTTGACTATTTACGTTAACGGCACCGAGCCGCCGCCGCCGGGGGTTAACGGCGCAGCGCCAGCCGCAGCCGGGGGTTAACGGCGCCGCCGCGCGATGGTTAATGGGTTGTTGAGCTTAATTCGACACCATGAATAGGCTCCCCACCGGTCGGGATCATGGTTAACTGCCTGCGGAGTCGGTGAAAACGGTGAGTTTCGACGCCATTGACCCCTCGTTTCAGTGCGCGCGCGAGGTTTTAGAGCCAGTAAGGGTGACGCGGGATGTTTCGACCAAAAAGTCAACCTGTATATGGGGTAGACCGCTGCGAGGCGTGGATCGACGTGGATCGGCTTGTCACAGGACCATGATACAGTCTAAGTCCATGATCGCGTAAGCGAAAGTCGAACTGTATCAGGGTTCCTCACTAAAACAGGCCTAAGTCGCTCCGCACACACGCACAGACAGCGCGCGACGGCACACACCCCCTTCTATATACTGTTTTACCCTATACCCCTATAAATATAGAGGCACCTTGATACAGATATGTTAACCCCTTGATCTAACAAAACGTTTTACTGTATCATAGACCTGTGAAACGCTGAGGCAACGCTGAGGCACTTGACATGACCTGAAAACGGGAGTACGCGGTCACACATGACATTGAGCATAGAGCAACGCCACCGCATCGCGGCTCGAATGCAGGGCAACAAGTACGCGGTCGGCAAAAAGCACACGTATCGGTTCCGACCGTCTGTCGTCATAAGCAAGCGACTTGTGAGGCTGATCGACACGAACAACTGCCCTTTTGAGTTGACTTGGCGCTCCGGCGGGCGCACCGGTATCGCCACAAACGATCCCCTCATTGCCGACGATTGGGTGACGCGGGCACAAGCCGCCAACTTCAAAGTGCGCAACGGAACGCCTCAGCGCATAACCAAGATACAGAAACCGCCGGTCGGGGAACGACGCCAACGCTGCGCCGAGTGTGATTGCGGGGATGGTCCGTGCAACTGGATACGACCGACCGTCGATGAACTCGACGTTGGTGGTGACACACTCACCAAGATACAGAAACCCGAGGAGCCACCATGGGACGAGATATGACGGTCGAGACATTTCGAGGCGCCGGCATATGGCGGATGTTGCGCTCACAAACCGAGCGGGTCAAACGGCGCGACTCGGACAAATCCGACTTCCGGCGCCCCAAAAATATCAACAAACTTCTCGACGTTGGTCCCAAAATACATGAATGCCTGTCCTTGAGTCGGCGCTGCCACGGTGCCATCCGGGCTATAAAACTTCACGCGTCCGCGAGTGAAGCAAATCGCCGAGCTTGCCTGTGCGGCAATTTGAAACCATTTCGTGTCGGTGTAGTTGTGAGTGAGGGTGATTGCCTCCTCTACTCGGCCGGATGCGACTTCCTCCACCATCTTCAACATGAATTGCTCGATTAACGGCTGACTATACGGTGGGTTCATGTAGACACGCCCCCACCACTCCTTGTCTAAACCATTGGTTTCCTTGGTGAAGATGTCCTTCGCTCCGACAACTTTGTTGGCTTGTTCCGAACTCGTCGGCCCAAGATCAATCTCGCCAAGCACAGCGCGTACCCGATCAATCCAAATCTTCGGCGTATACCACTCGTTCTCGCCAGTTCCAGTAGTGCCTCGTTGAGTTTCCGCGCGGATACGCTTGGCGGCGGCGAGGATTTCATCGCGCCCACGCGCCACAAGTTCCGACTGTTCCTCGGGCGGCAGGCTGGTAATTTCGGCGGCTGTCGAGACGGCGATTTCGCCTCGATCCACAGCAGCACCAAGTTCAGGCACACCATTCTGCTGCACATCCCGCGCGAGTTGCACCGTTGATTTGCCAACATTAAGCATTTCTGAGGCTTGCTCACGGGAGGGTGACCGAATTTGGTCATGCTGGTTTGCGCCTTTAGGAAGGTCGGCAATCCGCGCGGCGCACATCGCCCGCTGACTAGTATCCAGGTGCCGACGCCGGAGGTTAGCTGAAATCACAAAACCCACCGGGTCCTCACCCTCATACAATCGCGTCGGACACTCAACTTCCGCCGCTTCGGCGGCACTTGCCCGGTTCCGGCCGTCGAGGATTTTATCCTCGTACAGCCAAATCGGCTCGTTGACACCGTTGGCGGCAATATCGGCGACAAGCTGGTTGAACTCCTCGCCTTCAATCAGCGGGAACACATTGGCAATAGGGTGAAATTCGAGCATGGGGGAGTCTCCGGTTGGGGTAGATTTGACTAGCAGAATATCCAAGACACGTCAACCGATTTGACAGCATGAGTTGAATATGCCATAGGCGTCTTGACCAGAATCACCGACCATAGGAGAGTCCCCCATGAACATCCGGGAAACTGACGAATTCAAACGTGGTTTAGCGCGCCAGCACGAAGTTGCTAGAGCACTTCGGCAAGAAAGATGTTTTGTTACCGATTTTCAAGTCTCTCCCGAAGGTAACATGCGTGCGCCGCGAATCGGAACACTGGATGGTGATTCCATCATCCTCCCGGACTTGGAGTGCGTCTGGCCTAATAAGCGCGGGTCAGCCAGGATAGAAGTGAAATCGAAAGGTCATGCCGAACCCGGCCGCATTTCCGGCAAACTGGAACACGGAATAGGGATGCGTTTATTTCGAGCATATCATCGCTTCTACAAAGATATTGGCGTTCCTGTTTGGCTTTGCATCTACGAAGAAAACACTCAAAAATACCTTTGGCAACAGGTCCAAAATCTCCGCCCAAAGTTCTACGACGGGAAGGATTGGGGAGGCCCAGGACGTTTCTCTAATCATCCCTCAATGGACCTCGGAGGTATGATCTATTGGACTCTCGACGATTTCCTCGAACTGACAATTCCTCAGTTCGTTGCACAGACTTTTCCGATAGTTCCCACAGGAGAGGGCGGGGGTGGGGGCAACGGCGTCAGTGAGGATAGTAAAACGGTCTACATCGACCGCGAGACACCAACCCAGATACAGGAACCGTGGGATGACTAAAACGAAACTGCTCGACAACCCTCATCCACTGACTGACAAACGTATGCTTGCCAATCCACATCCGTTGTTGAACCGTAAGATGAACTTCGAGGAAGCCCTCAAGCTCGTCACGGCCCCGGACGGGCTGGTCCCGCTCGCGTGCCATGAGCGAAATGGCGACGGCAATGGAGACTGGTGAGTTGCCTGCGATGTTCGAAGATGGTACGCTAATCGAGCCAGAGGTTTTCGCCGGCGGCTGCTCTTGCAACAGTTGAGCCGAACATATGGCCAGGACTTCATCACCGAAATCTTCGACGATGTAATCCGCAATGAACTGTTGGTTGGACCATGACCCCGCTTATTG
>Ga0209415_10004712_pt1 | contig 24887 bp, 23 predicted proteins | sample PeaSoiSIISIP2007_FD_187696 | JGI IMG/M metagenome (GOLD analysis project Ga0209415, IMG submission 187696) | Peat soil microbial communities from Weissenstadt, Germany - SII-SIP-2007 (SPAdes) (version 2) | ecosystem: Environmental > Terrestrial > Soil > Wetlands > Peat | place: Germany... | reverse complement strand
GCCAACAGCGACGTGGTCGTCGTCACCGCGGGCTTTCCGCGCAAGCCGGGGATGAGCCGCGATGATCTTTTGAAGGCAAACTTCGACGTCATCAAAGGCGTCGTCGAACAAGTCGTGAAATATTCACCAAACACAATTCTGATCATGGTGACGAATCCGCTCGACGCCATGGTGCAGGCGGCGTTCCGAGTCAGCGGCTTCTCGAAGAACCGCGTGATGGGCATGGCGGGTGTTCTCGATTCGGCGCGCATGAGCGCGTTTGTGGCCATGGAGCTGGGCGTTTCGGTCGAAAACGTAAACTCATTCGTCCTGGGCGGGCACGGCGATGACATGGTGCCGCTCCCTCGCTACTCGACGGTCGCCGGCATTCCCCTGCCCGACTTGCTGCCGCCCGACCGGATCGCGGCCATCGTGGACCGCACGCGCAAGGGCGGCGCGGAAATCGTCAATCTCCTGAAAACCGGTTCCGCGTACTATGCGCCATCTGCAGCCGTTGTCGAAATGGTTGAAGCGATTCTGAAGGACAAAAAAAAGATTCTTCCCTGCGCCGCTTATCTCGAAGGCGAGTATGGCATTCAGGGGCTATATGTAGGCGTTCCTGTGAAACTCGGCGCGCGGGGCGTCGAACAAATCATCGAGATCAAACTCACTGCGGAAGAAAAAACCGCGCTCGACAAGTCCGCGGCTTCGGTGCGCGAGTTGGTTACGATTCTTGGAGTGGCGTGATGGTTTTCAGTAGCACAGACTTCAGTCTGTGGGGTTTCATTCAGGAGCAGGGATTGTGCGCGCCAGCCAAGATTAATTGGAAACCCACAGACTGAATTCTGTGCTACTCACCCATAAAACTTCAGGCGCGGCCAGGCTTGCTGCAGCGTCATCTTCGGCTTCCGGCAGATATAGACGGGCAGATTATTTTCCTCGGGAATCGCATACTCGTAGTTTATCGTTGCGGCGAGTTCGATCTGGCCGAAGAGCGGTTTCAATGCATCGAGCGGCATACCCACAGCGATGACCACTTCTCCGGAGTATTGCTGCGGTCCCCACAAATAATAGTTGTTGTGGCCGCTGATCGCGTGCGGGAGGCCCAGCGCGGGCCCAAAATAATCGATCGCACCAGCCTGCCCGTAATTCTTGGCGAGGATCGCCACCCGCGATTGATCGTCCGGGGTGAGTGATCGAAACACGCCAGCGACGGTTTCCGCCTGCTGCGGCCAGCCCATCATGTCGGCATACATCTGGGGCAATTTTCCGCTCGGCTCTCTTTCCACCTGCACGCGGTCCACGTCCCAGAACTTGGCGTAAGCCGCGGCGTCATCGAGCGGAAGAATCGGCAGGGCCAGAGGCGCCGCGACGATTCCCCCAAACACTAACGGAGCAAGAACTGCGGCCTTGACCCAATTTCTGCCGTAGGTCCCAATCCATGCTTCGATCGCAACGGCGCCGGCAGCGAAAAGCATCGGATAGATTGGCGCCAGATAATAAATGCGTCCCCGGAGAATCAGAAACTCGGCAAGGAGGAACAAATATGTCCATCCCAGAAAGCGCAACGCATGGCCTTCGCGGCTGCGCAGGAAAAACCACAGCCCGGCGACGCAAATCGGCGCGCCCAGGGGATGGACGAGGAAGGCTTGTTGAACTATGAATTGCACCCAAGTCACGTGCGCATTCTTCAGGCGATCGACGTTCCGAAGAATCTCGATCGTCGGCCAGTGGTTCCCGATCTCCCATAACAAATTCGGTAGAAAAATCAGAAATGCGATGAATGCCCCAAGCCAGATCCACGGCGTCCGCAGCATCGCGCGTTGACGCGACACGGCCAAAGCCAGCACGAATGCCAGCCCGAAAAAAAGCGTCGAATGCTTATTGAGTATTCCGATTCCCGCCACAAGCCCGAACAAAAGCCATAGGCGGTCGTTCCCCGTCCGTATGATCCGGAGCGAAATCGCCACGCACAGCATCCAAAACACGGGTTCAAACGCGTTCATGGACAGAAAATTGTCCATCGTCAGGTAAATGGGACAGAGCAGCATCGCGGTCCCGGCAAGAATTTGCGCGTAACGCCGTCCGCCGAGTTCGTGCACGATCCACGCAGTAATCAGTATTTTCGTGCCGGAAGACATCGCGGGGAAAAACCGGAGCGCGTGCAGGGAGTCTCCAAACAGCATTCGCGACAATCGAGCGACCACCGCGATCAGCGGGGCATGGTCCACATATCCCCACGCCAGGTGTTGACCGCACGCCGCGTAATACAATTCATCCCGAAAATAGCCGTAGCGGCCGTTCCATATCAGATGAACGAGGCACGCCGCGACGGCAAAGCTGACTGCGACTGCCTCCTCCGTTGCCAGCCATTTCCCGCGGTCCAGGCTGACCGCGCGCACCGATTCGAGTGCGCCCGTTTCCTCCTGGACGACGGCTCCCCTCTTCCCTATACGAATGAAATCCATGATTTGATCTTGCTCTGGTCAAATGAGGGATCGATTTTTGCAGACCGACGCACCCGAACGCGAAAACCATCCCTCAGGATTGTCTGACCCCAAAAACTTACTTCGCCGGAGCGGGCGCTGCTGCTGCGGGCAAGAGCGTCGCGGACCGGATCGTGTCTAGCTTGGGAAAACCCTTCTCCAGATACGCGCGCCCGCGGCTGCCGATCAGCCCCTGGTCGGGGCCGTGGCCGTCGGGAGCGCCCTCCCCATAGCCATTGTACAACTTGTCCACAACTTCCATCCCGTCCGAGACGACCGCGAAGGCAGAAAATCCGCTTTTGTCCAGGGCCTCATTGTTGCCGTAATTGATGAAGACCTGCGTCGTTCGCGTGTTCGGGCCCGCCGTCGCAAAAGACACGAAGCCGCGGTGATTGCTCTGCACGATGGGGTCATCCTTGATCGTCGCGTTTTCCCAGACCCGCGAGACCTCCGGGTACGCGCTCAGTCCAAATTGCGCCATGAAGCCCGGCAGAACGCGGAAGAAGGCCGCCCCATCGTAGAAATGATGGCTGACAAGATTGTAGAAGCGGTCCGCGCCGTTGGGCGCCCAGGCGCGCGTCACTTTCACCGTGAATTCGCCGGCCGTGGTCACGAATTTGACGTTGTATTCCGCGGGCGCTTTCGCGCGCAACGTCGCGGGCTGCAGCAGAGCCGCATCAAAGGGAGCCGCCTTGGCAGCCGGAGCATTCGCCGCAGCAGCCGGTTTCTTTGCCGGCGCCGGGGCTGGGGTCTGAGCCGCCGCGGCAATTGGAATGATGAAACAAGTAAAAGCCAGGACCGCAATTTTAAGAGAGTAGCGCATCTTAAGATTCTCCAATCGAAAGGAACGGCGCATATTATGCCGCGATTCCTGTCCCCTGACTAGGACTTCTCTGTGCGTAACAATTCACCAACCCGCTCGGCATCCGCCATCACTCGCAGCGTATTCTCACCGAGAATTTTCCTGATATCGGCCTCTCCGTACCCGCGACGCAGCAAACCCTCGGTAATGCGAGGAAGCTTCGACGCGTCTTCCATTCCGGCCGGCATGAAGGCGCCGTCAAAGTCCGAGCCGACGCCGACGTGATCCGCTCCGGCAATGCCAGCGGCATGGTCGATATGCTCGATGATTTTCTCCCAACTCACCTGCGGCAGTTTTCCGGCACGGATGGAGGCATCGCTCAGACGCTGCAATTCCATTAAATTCCGCGCTTCGTTCTCCCCAAACTTTTTGCCGACCGCTTCTTCGAGGGATGCGATCTCGGCTGCGCGGGCGCGGTTCGCGTTCGCGTATTCCTGGCTCAGGAAGCCGTCATGAAAAGTAATATGAATCACGCCGCCTCGCGCCGCGAGCGCCTTGATCATGTCGTCATCGAGATTTCGTGGGGCATCACAAAGCGCGCGGCAACAGGAGTGGGATGCGATCACCGGCGCGCGGGAGGTCTCCAGGACATCGTAAAAGGTCGGATCGGAAACGTGGGAAATATCGACTAGCATTCCGAGGCGATTCATTTCACGGATCACTTGTTTGCCGAAGTCTGTCAGCCCATTGTGGTGCGGGGCGTCGTTCGAGGAATCGGCCCATTCGGTCGCCGCGTTGTGCGTCAACGTCATGTACCGCACGCCGCGCGCGTGAAATTCTCGCAAAATCGCGAGGGCGTTATCGATGGCATGCCCGCCTTCGACTCCCAACAGGACAGCGATTTTGTTCCCTACTCGCGCAGCACGGACTTCTTTGGAAGAAGTGCAAAGCGTCAAATCGCCGCTATGAATTTCGATTTGTTTCAGCGTGGCAGAAAGCAAATCCCGCGCGCGCTGCGTAGCCGCCGGGCCCGTAATTTCAACAGGCACCCACAGCGCAAAGAAGATGGCCCCGACGCCTCCCTCTCGCAGCCTGGGGATATCGACGCAACCTTCGGCATCGCGATGCCCCAAATCAAATTGATCGAAGAAAAATCGCTGCGGCGTGTCGGCGTGCGTATCAAATACGAGGCTTGAAAAGTGAATCTCCCGCGCTCGGGAAGATAGTTCGTCTGCACGCATGGAGATAGGATGCCACAGTCGTGGCCGTTATTCGCCCCGGCGACGCAAAGTAGCGTGGATCAAGTCGCGGTTCATCCGCCCGATGAACTCGATCGGAATTTTTTTGGGGCACACGGCCTCGCACTCGCCATGATTCGTGCAGCTTCCGAAGAGTTCGTCGGACATGGCCGCGACCATGTCCGCCGTCCGCTGGTAGCGCTGCGGCTGCCCTTGCGGCAACGAATTGAGATGCGTGATCTTCGCCGCGGTGAACAGCATTGCCGCTGCGTTAGGGCAGGCGGCCACGCAAGCCCCGCATCCGATGCAGGCCGCCGCGTCCATGGCGCGGTCGGCGTCGACCTTGGGAACGAGGATCGCTCTCGCGTCCGGCGCAACGCCCGTGGGCGCGCTGATGAAGCCGCCGGCCTGAATGATCCGGTCAAACGCGGAACGATCGACGGCCAGATCGCGCAGCACGGGAAAGGCCTTCGCGCGCCACGGCTCGAGCGTCAGCGAGTCCCCATCCTTGAAGAATCGCATCGAAAGCTGGCAGACGGTCGTGCCGCGGTGCCCGCCATGCGCGACGCCATTGATCAGGAACCCGCACATGCCGCAGATTCCTTCGCGGCAATCGTGTTCAAAAGCGACAGGAGCTTCGCCCTTGGCCTGGAGATTCTCGTTGAGCAAGTCCATCATCTCGAGAAACGACATGTCCGGCGTCACGCCCTGCACCTGATAAGTGACAAATTTCCCGGCCGACTTGGAGTCCTGCTGCCGCCAAACTTTTAGTGTGAGGTTCATGGGCTACTTGTAGCTCCTCTGGGTCAGGTGAACGTGCTCAAAGGCAAGGGGCTCCCTGTGCAGTTCCCACTGGTCGCCTTCGCCCTTCCATTCCCACGCCGACACGAATGAAAATCTCTCGTCATCGCGCAGCGCTTCGCCGTCCGGTGTCTGGCTCTCGACGCGGAAATGGCCGCCGCAGGATTCTTCCCGCTCCAGCGCGTCGAGGCACATGAGCTCGGCAAGTTCCAAGAAATCCGCCACCCGCCCGGCTTTTTCGAGCGACTGGTTAAGTTCCTCTCCCGTCCCAATGATCTTCAGGTTGTTCCAGAATTCCTCGCGCAACGCGGGAATTCTTTCCAGGTTGCTGCGCAAGCCTTCCGCGGATCGGGCCATTCCGCAGTTTTCCCACACCAGCTTTCCAAGTTCCTTGTGGAAGGAGTCCACCGTCCTCTGGCCCTGAATGCCGATCAACCTGGCGATGCGCCTATTCACTTCTTCCTTCACGGCCACGAATTCAGGATGAGACGTATCGACCTTCTCCAGCGCGTTGGACGCGATGTAGTTCGGAATCGTGTACGGAAGAATGAAGTATCCGTCCGCGAGCCCTTGCATGAGCGCGCTCGCGCCGAGGCGGTTGGCGCCGTGGTCGGAGAAATTCGCCTCCCCGGCGACAAAGAGCCCGGGGATCGTCGACATGAGCTGATAATCGACCCACAGGCCACCCATCGTGTAATGAACCGCGGGATAAATCCGCATCGGAACCTTGTACGCGTTTTCCCCTGTGATCTCTTCGTACATGTCGAAGAGATTTCCGTATTTTTCACGGACGACCGATTCCCCCATGCGGCGAATCGCGTCCGCAAAGTCGAGGTAAACGCCCATCCCGCCCGGCCCGACGCCGCGCCCTTCGTCACACACTTCTTTGGCGTTACGAGAGGCAACGTCGCGCGGAACCAGATTTCCGAAACTCGGGTAACGCCGCTCAAGATAATAATCGCGTTCGACCTCGGGAATTTGCGTTGCGGGCCGCGTATCTCCTTTTTTCTTTGGAACCCAGACGCGCCCATCATTCCTGAGCGATTCCGACATGAGCGTCAACTTGGACTGGTTCTCGTTACTCACCGGAATGCAGGTCGGGTGAATTTGCGTGAAGCAGGGATTCCCGAAGAACGCGCCGCGGCGATGCGCGCGCCAGATCGCCGTGGTGTTGCAACCCTTCGCGTTCGTGGAAAGATAAAAAACGTTTCCGTAGCCGCCCGTCGCCAGGACAACCACGTCGGCCGCGAAAGATTCGATCGCGCCGGTCAAAAGATCGCGCGTGACGACGCCACGAGCCCTGCCGTTGACGACGACCAGGTCCAGCATCTCGCTGCGCGTATGCATCTTGACGCCGCCGGCTGCGATTTGCTCCTCGAGCGCCTGGTACGCGCCCAGCAGAAGCTGCTGCCCCGTCTGACCCCGCGCATAAAAAGTGCGTGAAACCTGCACGCCGCCGAACGAGCGCGTATCGAGCAATCCTCCGTATTCGCGTGCGAAGGGAACGCCCTGCGCAACGCACTGGTCGATGATGTTGACGCTGATTTGCGCCAGGCGGAAGACGTTCGCCTCGCGCGAGCGGAAATCTCCGCCCTTCACCGTGTCGTAAAAAAGGCGGTGAATGCTGTCGCCATCATTCCGGTAATTTTTAGCGGCATTGATCCCGCCTTGCGCGGCGATGGAGTGGGCGCGGCGCGGGCTGTCTTGAAAACAGAAGCAATGCACGTTGTAGCCCTGCTGGCCGAGCGACGCGGCCGCCGAAGCCCCCGCGAGCCCCGAGCCGACAATGATCACCGTGTGCTTGCGGCGATTGGCGGGATTGACCAGCTTCATCTCAAAGCGGGATCTTTCCCACTTCTCTTCGATTGGACCGGACGGAATGTTGGATTCCAGCATTTCTCTCCCCTCAGCGCACCCAGCCCGCGAGCACCGAAATCGGCACCGAGATAAAACCAGCAAAAATGACGAGAGCCACGATTCTGGAAACGGCTCTCAGACTTTTCGTGTTGTCCAAGTTAACCCAGCCCAATGTCTGCAGCATGCTCCAAATCCCGTGATCCAGATGGAGGCACAGGGCGCCCATGGCGATGATGTAGAACAACGCAATCGGAACGGAGGAAAATCCGGCCACCACGTTCTGATAGACCATCAAATGCTCGAATTGGCCCGGTTGAAATCCGACCATGCCGCCGGTGAAGTGAAACAAATGGAACACGATGAAAACGGCGAGCAGCAGGCCGCCCCAGCGCATAGTCACCGCGGCCCAGGTCGTCTCCACATTTTTCCTCGAGTCGTACCCGACCGGCCGCGCCTGCCAATTCATGCGCGTCAGTTGCACGGCCGCGGTGATGTGCAGGATCACGCAGAGGAACAGCACGCTGCGTACGATCCACAGAAGCTGGCCGTAGCCAAGCTCCGGCCAGCCCACTTCCCGGAGGAACCGCGAATACGCATTGATCTCTTCCGGCCCGGAAAAGATTTTCAGATTGCCCGCCATATGCGCGATCACAAAAAGAATCAGCACGGCTCCGGTAACGGCCATGACCACTTTCTTGCCAATCACGCTGCTCCAAAGAGCCAAGAGGCGATTCGGCGCGGCTTTCGTTGCCGCCGTAGTTTCTGTCATTGCGGTGCTCCTGAATTCAGTTCCATGGCATCCAGCCGAACCCCTTCCGGCGCGCCTCGCGCGGACCGGCACACCCAGTTCCTCCCCCGCTTGGAACACCTAACCACACTATGGCAATTTCTTAATCTTCTGGTATGGAAATGTCCGCTGGTAAAATTGGCGAAACTGTCGAAAATCCACTTCTGTCGCAGGCATCCCGGCTCCGGTTGACTAGAAAATTGAGTATAGGTAATTTCCTGTGGTTTTTCAATGGCGTTATCAGTAAGAATACTTGAAATCCCCCCGCCCCGTACTTGGTTATAATACTGTTTGATAGAAATACGGGAGAGTGTGAATGCCGGACCAGCAGATTGCCGAATTGGGAGCGCTCGTCAACGCGATGGAAAGCAGCGGAGTCGCGCCCGGTTCCGACGCCCTGGGAAACGTGGCGGGAATACTCGCAAAACTCTTCGGCGTGGACACGGATGAAGTGGCGATCCTGAAGTTGATCCCCAAATACAAGAGCTTGAAGTTCGTGATTCCGGAAAAGCTTTCCCCGGTGGGCACGATTCCGCTCACCAGCACCACGGCGCTCGCCGCGCGAACCGCTCGCGAACGCAAAGCCGAAGTGGTCAACAATTTCAGCACCGCGCGCCACGCCAACGTCTTTGAAGCCGTCCCCCTCGGGCGAGATCCAAACGAGCTGATCCAAAAGATCATGAGCGCTCCGATCCTGGATGGGACGCGGGTTCACGGTGTCGTGCAAATTTCAAGGAAAGCCAAGACTCTCGCCCAGGCGGGCGCCGATTTCACGCCAAGAGATTTGCGCGCGCTCGTGTCGCTCTCTCCCACGCTGGACCGTTTCCTGAAACTTTGCCCAATCGAATGAGAAATTCCCAGCGGCGCAAACTCCCAGGGAGGGCTTTCCCTCCTGGTAGCGATTTCTTTTCCAAAAGAAGCCCGCAGCGTCACGTCGTAGTTACAAATTGATTAAAATCTTGATCTTCGGAGCGGAAAGTAATTGACACAGTAGGGTGTTCTTGTTACTTTTCCGCACGCCTTTAAGTTCGCGCAAATTTTGGGCAATCATCAAGTTAGTAGGAGGCACCGCACTCCGGCACCCCTCATGGCGTTCGTCGCGAAAAAGATTTACCTGACAAAAGGCGTGGGAAAGCATCGCGAGAGGCTCTCAAGTTTCGAGCTGGCATTGCGCAGCGCGGGCATTGCTGCGTGCAACATCGTTCGTGTCTCCTCGATTTTCCCTCCCAATTGCAAGCTCATCTCGCGCGCGGAAGGGCTGAAGCATCTCAAGCCGGGACAGGTCGCGTTTACCGTCATCAGCGAAAATTCCACGCGCGAAGCGCACCGCCTGATCGCCGCGGGCATCGGCCTCGCACTCCCCGCCGACAAATCGATGTACGGCTACCTCTCCGAGCACCACTCGTTCGGCGAAACCGAGGAAGTGGCCGGCGAATACACCGAAGAGCTTGCCGCCGAAATGCTCGCGACCACTTTGAATGTCGAGTTCGATCCGGATTTGTCCTGGGATGAGAAAAAAGAGGTCTACCGGATCTCCAACAAGATCGTTCGCACCATGAACATCACGCAATCCGCCGTCGGCGATAAGCGCGGCCTGTGGACCACGGTCCTCGCCGCCGCTATCATGATCGGCGAAGACGACTGATACCTTCCCTTCCCACTTGCAGGTTCCAATAACCTAGTCTGATTCCTACTTTTCCTTCGTTCCCTTCGAGAATTTCGGGGTGTCTATCGTTCCGCCAATCCGGAACGGGAATGACAATTTGCCGTCCTCTAGCTTGGCTCCCTCTAACCGGCCGAACATGTTGGTCAAAAAACCCTGCTTGGTGGTAATTGCCGCCACACCCTGATAGCTCAACTCGTCGGAACCCGAGACGCTAACACTCCCGGAGCCATCCACATCCACTCCGTAACCGTCGATGTCAATCGCCTTGCTCGAGATTCGCAAATTGGCAAGCTCCAGGTCCGTGGTAATCGAGCTAAACGAGGATGGATTCTCTTTGGCGGGCCCCAGATCGTTGAAGTGCGCCAGTTTCATCAAGTTTGAATTGAGCATCAGGCTCGGCACCTGTCCGTTGGTCACCTTCAAGTGTCCCGATCCACGCATCCCTGCCAGGGGACTCTCCGTGTGTTCGATTTCTCCGGCAAGTTTCAGGTCACCTTCCAGTATCCCCGTCATTCTTCCACGCGTTTCGTGAAACGACGCCAGCAATTGACTCATATTGATTCCGCTCATTCGCGCGTCGGCCTTAAAGGTAGCGGTTCTTTTCGCCAAGCTTACGGAGAAGTCGCCCGTGGTTTTCCCGGTATAAGCGTCTGCATTGAAGTTCGTGAAAAAAACCTCTTTCGACTCGAGCCGGAAGCTGCAATTCACGTTTGTCGTCTCCACCGCGCCAAAGCGGAGACGGGCCGCCTTCCAGGAGCCTTGCCCGTTCAGAGAGGGCGAGGTGGGATTGACGATTGCCGCCAGGTTCACGTTATCCAGTTCACTCGCGATGTCGTGGGCTTCAAAAAAGATCGGGCCGGCTGCATCGGAAGGCAACAGATTGGATACAATCATGCTCCCCCGATGAATCACCACTTTATCGATGATGCCAAGGGGAAATGTGTTCTTCGAATTCTCCGTTTCAGGGTTCTCGAAGTTCCAGGGGCCATCGGGATCCGACACCAGATTAATCTCCGAGTCCTCCAGCACCACGGACCTGATAACTACCTTTCGGCGCAGCAGCGGCCAAAAGGCCAACACAGCGTCCGTCCTTGCCACCTTGACGATGTAACTCGGAGGGAATAGCGGGGGACTTTTCACGCCAAAACCGTAAATGCGAACTGTTATCTGCGGAAAAAAGGTCAGCGCCAATCGCTCGATTTCCACCTTCTTTCCCGTATTCTGTTCAAAATAGGAGATCACCTCAGGCCGGTAGCGATCCAGGTTAAGGAAAATGGGGGCTAGGAAAACCATGCCTGCCAGGAGACAGGTGGCGATTACAACCAGCCAAACAGCGATTTTGCGCCGCGAAGCCATGAAGTTTCAGGATACCAATTTCGCAGTCGCCTCGCGCAGATTGCGATCCGATGATTAGTAATCAGATTCCATCTGGCTGAACGACCATCAATCTTTACCTTAAACAATTCGGGAATCCAAGTCTGTTCATTTCTGATCACTTTCTTCATACCCCGAATCGCCGACTGCCTCACACTCTCCCCTTCAAATCCAAATGGATAATGCTATGATTCGACCGTGGCTGAAAAATTCAGTATTGGATTGATTCAAATGAGCTGCTCCTTCGATCCGAGGGAGAATTTCGCCAAGGCGGAAGCTCGCATCCGCGAAGCCGCGGCGCGCGGGGCGCAGATCGTGTGCTTGCAGGAGCTATTTCGCTCGCAATATTTCTGCCGCGAGGAAAATGCCGATCTGTTCGAGCTTGCCGAATCCATTCCGGGACCTTCTTCCGAAGCCCTCTCGAAACTTGCCCGCGACCTAAAAGTCGTGATTGTCGGCTCGCTCTTTGAGCGTCGCGCCGCCGGCATCTACCACAATACCGCTGTAATTCTGGACGCTGACGGATCGCTGCTCGGAAAATATCGCAAGATGCACATTCCGGACGATCCGCATTACTACGAGAAATTTTATTTCACTCCTGGCGACCTCGGCTTTCCCAATTTCAATACGAAATTCGGACGCATAGGTGTGCTGGTGTGCTGGGACCAGTGGTATCCGGAAGGAGCGCGCCTGGCGAGCCTCGGCGGCGCCAACATTATTTTCTATCCCACTGCGATCGGCTGGCATCCATCCGAGAAGCTGGAATTCGGCGCGGCGCAACTCGACGCCTGGCGCACGATTCAGCGCTCCCATGCCATCGCCAATGGCGTGTTTGTCGCGGCCGTGAATCGCGTCGGTTTCGAGGGTTCCCCTGAAAGCGGCCTCGAATTCTGGGGACATTCCTTCGTCTCCGATCCGTTTGGCCGCGTCCTCGCCGAAGGTTCCGCCGACAAGGAAGAAATCCTGATCGTCGAGTGCGATCCCGCGCGCATCGAGGACACGCGCCGCAACTGGCCGTTCCTGCGCGACCGCCGCATCGACGCCTACTCCCCGATCCTCGAGCGATGGCACGAGTGAATCCGCCCCGAGAACGAGAATATCTTTGTGGGGCACGGTTTCAACCGTGCCGTAACGCATCCGTAGAGAAACCGGCTTTAGCCGCTGCCCGTTCGGAGTGCCCGCCAGGATCGCTCGAATGACTCCTTCCAGAAGACCCGACTCCCGCCCGAATCCAAACGCGGCGGGCTATCGAATGCCCGCCGAATGGGAACCGCACGCAGCCACCTGGCTTGCCTGGCCGCACGAAAAAACCGACTGGCCGGGAAAATTTGCTCCGATCCCCTGGGTCTACGCGGACATCGTGCGCCACCTCTCGCGAGTGGAACGCGTCCGAATCCTCGTCGAGAACCCGAAGATGGAACGCGCGGCTCGCCGCATCCTGAAATCCGCCGGCGCAAATCTCTCCGCAGTAGACTTCTTTCAAGTGTCCACAAATCGCGGATGGATTCGCGATTTCGGTCCGATTTTCGTGCGCAACAGCGCGGGCGAAACCGCGGCAACGAACTGGCACTTCAACGCATGGGCGAAATACGACGACTGGAAAAAAGACGACGACGCGAACGATAAGCTCGCGGCCAAACTCAAATGGAACATGTGGTCGCCCACTTATCGCGGGCGCCGCGTAGTTTTAGAAGGCGGCAGCATCGACGTGAACAGCCTTGGGACCATGCTCACCACGGAGGAATGCCTGCTGAGCCCGATTCAGGCGCGCAATCCTGGCGTATCGCGCAAAGAACTGGAAGCCATCTTCCGCGACTACCTCGGCGCGACGAATATTCTTTGGCTCAAAAATGGTATCGCGGGTGACGATACGCACGGCCACGTGGACGATCTCGCGCGCTTCGTAAATCCAACAACCGTGGTGACCGTTGTGGAGAACAATCCGTCGGAAGCGAACTACCAACCCTTGCAGGAAAATCTAGCCCTGCTCCGCGAAATGAAGGATCAGGACGGCCGCCCGCTCCGCGTCGAAACCCTTCCGATGCCTGATCCAGTCTATTTCGATGAGCAGCGCCTTCCGGCCAGCTACAGCAATTTTTATATTGCGAACCAACTGGTTCTCGTCCCAACATTCAACGATGCCCATGACGCGACTGCTCTCACAAAGCTGGCCGCCTTGTTCCCCGGACGCAAAGTCGTGGGAATCGCGTGCCTGGATCTTGTTCTCGGCCTGGGTACGCTGCACTGCATGACGCAGCAGGAGCCCCAGTAGGACAGCCAGCGGGCAAAACGGCCGGCTCAGCAATGAAAGTTTCCAAAAGAGGAGACCCCTATGCATATCTTTGCGCTATACATTCCGCAATCCGTGATCGCCTGGGTGATCATCGGCCTCATCGCCGGCTGGCTGGCGGGAAAGGTTTCGCGCGGCCGCGGCTTCGGTTGCATTGCGGACATCATCCTGGGCATGGTGGGCGCAATTCTCGGCGGTTGGATTTTCTCAAAGCTCAATATTCGAGGCGGAGGGCTGCTTTATAGCATCGCCGCAGCAACAGTGGGAGCCGTCATCTTGGTCGCCATCGCCAGGATATTTTCTGCTGGGAAGGAATGACCTTGTCCGCTAGGGTCCTGCACTCCTGGCGGCAAATCCATTGTAACGAGGCCGGCAGAAGCGTTAGGATGCGGAAAATAGTCGACGACCGACGACAGTCGCACTCGTGAAACCTCAATGTGGGAGGGGCTAGATGAAAGGTAGATTGATAGCGCTCAGTGCCTTGGCCGGGGGCCTGCTGTTGTATTGCGGCCCGGTCGTGGCACACCACGGATCTCAGGGGTACGACTTCACGAAACGAATCACCGTGAAAGGAACCGTTTCGGAATTCGTGTGGGCCAATCCCCATTGCCAAATTTATCTCGACGCGAAGGATGACAAAGGCAAGGTTGTAAATTGGGCCGTCGAACTCAATAATCCGGGCAATTTGATCCGCTTGGGCTGGACTCACGGGGCACTCAAGGCCGGTGACGAAGTTTCTCTTGAATTCCATCCCGGCAAGGACGGCAAGCCCGTCGGGATTTGTGCGGACGTATTTTTCCCGGATGGCAGGAAGTTACATTCGACTCAAGGTTGCGGCCTTCCACAAGAACCAGAATGAAAAGCCGCCCGAACGACAGGATCATGGGAACATAAACGTGCAAAATCGTTCAATCCGGACGGTCGTCGCGGCAGTGGCTGTGCTGGCGTTGTCCTCTGTCACGTTCGCCCAGGAAACTCAGCCATCCGCGGCGCCCAAAGCCCAGGCGGCAAAGACCCAGCCATTTGACCCGCATGACCTGACTGGAATTTGGGTAAGGGGTAAAGTTCCGAAGGGCAACGCACCTCTAAGCGGCAATCGCCCGCCCATGACGCCGTGGGGCCAAGCGAAGTTCAATGCCGTCAGGGGTTCCTTCACCTACAGCCGGGCGCCGGGAATTGCGCCGCCCGTCGCTCCGGAAAAAGAATGGAATGACCCGATGCTCCAGTGCGAGCCGGCGGGCTACCCGCGCGTCATGCTCCAAATTTTTGCGCCGTTGATGAGGTTCATTCAGACTTCCAACGAAGTCGTGGAATTCTTCGAGTGGGGCCATACCTTTCGCGATATTTGGACCGACGGCCGAAAGCCTCTCGAAAGTCCGGAGCCGACCTACTACGGATATTCGGTGGGCCGGTGGGACGGGGATACATTCGTCGTGGACTCGAACGGTTTCAACGACAGAACCTGGACCGATCCACTAGGCTCCCCGCATAGTGACCAGATGACTTTGCACGAGGTTTTCCGCCGCGTGGACCACGACCACCTGGAATTGGTCATCACGCTCACCGACCCGAAGACGTACACCAAGCCCTGGGTGAGCGACACGATGGACTTCGATTGGGCGCCGAAATCACCGCGTTCCGAGAATGAGGAATTTCGGGAAGATTTCTGTATCTATTCGGAGCAGACTTCCTTCTTCAAGGAAATCGATCCCGTCGGCGCGGGAGATACCCCTTTGAAAAATAAGGTCCAGTAGAACGATTGTCTCGCATGGGGTAGTTTTCGGAACACAGTTTTCGTCTCGCCCGGTCTGACCATATTGAAGGCTGTTAGAATTGGGAATATGAGGGCTTGGTTAAAGCGAGTGCAAGTACTCTTGGCTATGCTGATCGTGGCCGCCCAATTACCCGCTCTCGCTCAGTCAAGATCCACAGATCCGACCACTCAACAGCAATTCCTTAAGAGATTTGTCGATGCGGCGATTGAAAGGACACACCATGCAGTCCGGTACGATCCAGCCTATGTTCGAATCCCCTATCCGGGAGGCGACGTGCCAACAGATACTGGAGTCTGCACTGACGAAATCATCCGCTCCTACCGCGCCGTGGGAATAGACCTGCAAAAAGAAGTTCACGAAGATATGGTGCAGAATTTCTCAGCCTATCCGCGGAATTGGCGATGGCTCTTGGCGCGTCCGGACTCGAACATCGATCATCGCAGAGTGCCCAATTTGATGGTGTTCTTCCAGCGCAAGGGACAGCCTTTAACAATCAGCAGTCACATCGAAGACTACTCTCCCGGGGACGTCGTCACCTGGGATTTAGGTGGAGGAGTACCACACATAGGAATTGTGGTTGATCGGAAGTCGCCTCAGACAGGTCGTTACATGATCGTCCACAATATCGGGCAAGGTCCGAAGATGGAGGACGTCATTTTCAATTGGAAAATTACCGGGCACTACCGGTATTTCGGCCCGAGTTCCTGAGAATTTCCGGTCAATTGAACCTTTCCAACTTATAAGAATCTCGAGGCCATCGTAGTTGCATCCTCGGCTTCCTCAATTTCCCACTCTCCCATGTGATACGATGATTGGTCGCGCATCGCGCATAAGGACGTGATCTACATTGGATAAACCTTCTCTCTTAGCAATTCCCCTGGGCGGACTGGGCGAATTCGGCATGAACATGCTCGTTCTCCGTTCGGGCGACGACATGATCCTGATCGATGCGGGCATGATGTTCCCCGAAGTCGAGCTGCTAGGGGTGGACATCGTCATTCCCGACATCACCTACCTCAAGCAGAACCGGCAATATCTGCGCGCCATCCTGCTGACCCACGGCCATGAGGACCACATTGGCGCATTGCCTTACATCCTGCGCGACCTGCAAGTGCCCATCTACGGCACGCGCTTCACTCTTGCGCTGGTGCACAAGCGCCTGGAAGAACACGGCCTCCTCGACAAGACCGATCTGCGCGAGGTCATCCCGGGACGCAAGCTGGAAGTCGGCGTGTTCGAGGTGGAATTCATCAGCGTGACGCACAGCACGATCGACTGCGTCGCGCTCGCCATTCGCACCCCGGTCGGAATTGTAATTCACACCGGCGATTTCAAGATGGACCCCACCCCGATTGACGGCCAGCCGTTTGACCTGCACGCTTTCGCCCGCTACGGCGCGGAAGGCGTGCTCGCGCTGTTCAGCGACAGCACAAACGTCGAGCGCCCCGGCTACACGGCTTCGGAGCGAAATGTCCGCCCGCGCATCGAGGAACTCACGCGCGCGGCGACGCGCAAAGTGATCGTCTCCTGCTTCGCGTCGTCGATTCCGCGCATCCAGCAGATCGTGGACATCGCGGCCGCGTCAGGCCGCAAGATCGCTTTCATAGGCCGCAGCATGGTCGATAACGTCGAGCTCGCCCATGGCATGAACCGCCTGCGCATCCCCGATGGATTGGTAGTCCGCTCGCAGGACATCAATTCGTTCCCGTCTGAAAAATTGGTCGTCATGGTCAGCGGCAGCCAGGCCGAGCCCATGTCCTCCCTCTCGCGCGTCGCCGTCGATAACCACCGCCTGCTCACGCTCGACGAACGCGACACCGTGATCCTCTCCGCGCGCATCATTCCCGGCAATGAAAAAGCCATCTTCCGCATGCTGGACCACATGTTCCGCAAGCGCGCCCTCGTGTATTACGACAATGACGGTGGCACGATCCACGTTTCCGGCCACGCCAGCCAGGAAGAGCAGAAAATGCTCCTGAACCTGGTGCGCCCGCGCTTCTTCATTCCAATCCACGGAGAATACCGCCAGCTCTTCCGCCACTCTGCCCTGGCGCACGCGGTCGGCGCAGTGTCCGAGGAAATCCTGCTGATCGAAGACGGCCAGCCGATTGAATTCACCGACGACCGTGCCTATCGCCGCGAGCCGGTGACTGCGGGACGCGTCTGCGTCGATTCCGGTTCTCTCGAGGAAATCGAGGAAGTCGTCATTCGCGATCGCAAGCACTTGTCAGAAGACGGCGTCGTTGTGCCGATCATTGCAATCAACAAGCACACCGGCCAGATCGAATCGCAGCCTGAAATCGTGACGCGCGGCTTCATGCCCTCCGATAACGGCCTCGAATTGCTCAACGGCGCGCGCGAAGTCGTCCTGCGCACCGTCGAGCAATCCAATGCCGAAGAGAAAACCGACTGGAGCGTCATCAAGGAAAAAATCCGCGTGGACCTGAGGCGCTATCTGAAGAAGCAGACTTCCAAGCGCCCGCTGATTCTCCCCGTGATTCTCGAATTGTGAGCCGGCGCCGTGCCCCTATCCGGATTGTTTCTTCGCCCCTACCAGCGATCCGATTTCGAAGCCCTCGTCTCGATCGATCAAGCTTGCTTCCCGAAAACAATCGCCTACGGCCGTGGCGAGATGAAACTTTATCTGCAATCCGAAGGCTCGCACTGTATCGTCGCGGAAATCCCCGGCCCCGCAAATCCCAAAACGATTGCCGGCTTCATCCTCACGGAACGCGTCGGCGAACTCGCCCACATCATCACGCTCGATGTTCTTGAGGCCTGCCGCCGCCAATCCGTCGGTTCCCTGCTTCTCCAGGCCGCCGAGCGGGAAGCCGCCTCGCAGGGCGCTGCCTGCATGTATCTGGAAACAGCAACAACCAACAAAGCTGCAATTGCTTTGTGGAAGAAGCATGGCTATCGTGAAACAGGAACGATAGAGAATTATTACGGCCGCGGCCAAAACGCTTTTGAAATGCTGAAACAGCTAGGACGGAAATCCCAAGTGAAGGGCCTTCCATGAATCTTCTGCATGTCGTAATCCTCGCCATCGTGCAAGGTCTCGCCGAACTCTTGCCGGTATCGAGTTCTGCGCACGTGGTGGTCGCCGAAAAGCTCATGGGCCTGGACCCAACATCGCCCGAAATGACTCTGCTCCTAGTGATGCTGCACACGGGCACGATGTTCGCGGTAATCGTCTATTTCTGGAAGCAATGGATGAGCACTTATTTTCAGAGTGCGGAAGCATTCAAGCAAATCGTGATCCTGCTGTTCGTGGCCACGGCCCTGACGGGCGTAATCGGCGAAGGCTTGATCAAAACGATCGAGAAATTCGCGTTTCACGGCGCGAAGAATGCGCAAGTGGAGCAGCTATTCGGCCGGCTTGATTTGATCGCGCCGGCTCTTGCCGCCGTCGGCGTCTTGATATTAATTGCCGGAATTTACGAGAAGCGGCATCCCTTTGAGGGAGCAATCAGCACCGGCGGGCTGGGAATGAAACAGGGCGCGCTGATCGGAATCGTGCAGGGATTCTGCCTCCCCTTCCGCGGCTTTTCGCGCTCCGGCGCGACGATATCGACGGGCCTCTTGGCCGGCGTCGAGAAATCGCGCGCCGAAGCATTCAGCTTCGCTCTCGCCGTGGCGATCACTCCCGCCGCGGACGGCCGCGAAGTGCTCCGCCTCATGAGGGCCGAGCGCATCAGCGGCGGACTAAATTTGGCATCGGCGATGACGCCGAGCCTAATCGGCATGGTGTGCGCGTTTGTCGCCGGCCTATTGGCGCTCAAATGGCTCAGCAAGTGGCTCGAAAGCGACCGCTGGTATCTTTTCGGAATTTATTGCCTGGCAGCAGCGGTAGCGGTCGGCATTCTCCACCACATGGGATACTAGCAGTGGCGCAGGCTTCAGCCTGTGGGCCTTAGGCCTTAGAGTGACGAACCCCCGCAGGCTGAAGCCCGCGCCACTAAACCCTCGAATTCAGCTGTTTCCCTTCGCCGCAATATCGCAGGAATTGTCGAGCAAATCCTCCCCGTTTGCCAGATCACCCTTTTGAATGTTGAGTTCGCCGGCGAGAATCACAAATCCGTGAGTCCCTTCAGAACGTGTGAAACCGATTACAACCAGCGTGCGATCGGCCATGTTTAACGTTGCATTCGGCAATCCCTCCGCCAAAAGACGGAATGGGTTGTGCGGACTGAGGTTCTCGCCCGATACCCACATCGCCATGTAGTGCTGGCCGTAGAGAGGGGCTTTGAAGCGAGCCCAGTGGCTCCCAATCTGCCTTTCATTCTTGTGCAGGGTCTCAAAAACTTCCGCTCGGATGCAGGAAAAGTGGATGTGCAGCTGATCCTGGGATCGGCTCACGCCCGAATTGATGGCCAGGCCAATTTCATCGCGCCGAAGGTCTCGTCGCAGCGCTTCGTTGATATTCGTCCGAACTTCCCAGGCGTAGGCGAAATAATTTGCCGCATCCATCTCGCGAACGATGGGACTCTCGATTCCGGAAATGCGAGCGGTAGGAATCAGCAAGAATTGCGTGCCCCCTCTGGGGTCCCTGAGGATCGCGAATCCACGATCGACTCCACCGTTCAGATCGACTTTGAGGCACGGCTTAGGATCGTGAATTTGTAATTGTCCGGGGACGCAGACATTGTGCACGACCTCCCAGAGCGCGTTGCGAGGCAATTCGATTTGGCCTGCAAGGACTTCAGCCAGCAGGAAAGCGCTGCATATGAAAATGGCGAATAGGGCCAGTTTGCGGAAGACGGCGCTGCGGCTACTTAAACTGCCTTGCTCCGTGGCGTGCAGTGGGTCCGTCCTCATCTCGAAGCCACATTCTACTGGATTGAACTTCAGGACAAAGCACAACTGTAGTTTCGATTGTTGAGGTTGTTACTAGAAATCTCACACCCCGGGTATTCAATTAAGATGAAGGCGCGCAAATTCTCTCGCCGTCTTTCCGCGAGGCTTTGGGACGCTTCAGACTTGTTGAGGCAAGGGCGCCTTTACTGTGGACCGGCGCCTTCAATGATAAATACGCGGCTCTTCGCCGAGCTGTGCCGGATCGGCTTGATCGCGTCATACGCCGGCGAATCTTCCCAGGCCTTCGCTTTCTCCACGCTGTCGAATCGGATGACCACGAAGCGCTTGGGCGGTTCGCCTTCGATGGACTCCGATTTGCCGCCGCGAATGATATAGCGGCCCCCGGAAGCTGCAACGGTACCCGGCGTCTTTTCAGCATATTCCTTAAATGTTTCGGGATTGGTTACATCGACCTCCGCGACGACGTAGCCAGGCGACACCTTCGCTTGCTGCGCATGAATCACCGCCGCCCCCGCTGCGCCGATCGAAGCTCCGACGAGTACCGCCAACATCAGTTTTGGGTTCGTTTTCATGGTTCTGTCTCTCCTTTGCATTTGTGCAAACAAGCATTCAGGCAAACTCTATACCTCTGGCCAATGAATGCGTCAACCTCAATAAGAAATCGCGCGGAACGAATTCCCTGCCCTCTTGCATGGCCAAATGGGTTTGGATTTATTTTGGGGCGAAGAATACGTAGTCGGCAGTATAGGGTGCGCGCTGTTCCTGGCTGTCATGCCCGGCATCACAGCCGGAAGCGGGCGCCTTGCCGCCCTTCGTGTTGACGCGCTGGATTGATGTAACACGCGCGAGAATGCCATCCCCGTTACGACTGACCACTGCGACCAACAGCCAAGGAATGGAATCGGCATCGGGTGAAGGCGCGTTGGCCACAGCTTTCCCCGTGACTCGGCTGCCATCGCTCGCTTCCCACGAAGGCCCGGCAAAATGCTTACCGAACAGTTTCCCGTTTTTGTCGAAGAGCTGCGCGTCGGGAGCTTTCAGCGTCCAGGCAAATTGCCCGCCATCGGCTTTGCACGTGTAGATCTGATCGCCCTTGGCGTGCACCTGAAGAAGCAGTTGCTCGCCGGCAGGCGGCTGCAGTTCCTTAGGCGGCTGTTGGCCGTTGGCTGAATGAGAAAATAAGAAGCAAGTAGCCAAAGGCAACGCGGTGGATGCAATGGCGCGAATCAATTTGTGCATCAGACTAACTCTCCTCGCAACGGACTGATGCTGCTCTCAAGAATTCAGTCGAGCGGCTCAATCTTGGCGATCTTGCCTTGATGAACTTCCGCAACCCATACCGCAACCGGAGACGTGGAATTGTCTACATCGATGTGCCTGATGTTCGCGCTCACCGTCGGCAGCATATACTCCGTAAATTTGCCCGTCTTGGGATTGAGGCGCAGGATCAGGTCGGTGCTCATTCCGGCAGTCCACGCGTCGCCGTTCTTGTCGGTCTTGGCGGGATACGGGCCGACCCACGGCGTCGGCGCAGTCCATTCCTTGAACCGCTCCGTTTTCGGGTCAAACATCCCGAGCTTATTCGCGTAATACTCGCCAAACCACACGCGATCTTGCGAATCCACCGACACGCGGCGCGGACCGGAATTCAAGGTGGGCGTCTTGTACAAAGTTACTTTGCCCGTTTTCCCGTCGATCTTGCCGATGTTGCCGCCCACGATGTCGCAAATGTAGATGTTCGATTTTGAATCGGCGGCCAGCCCGTAGGTCGAGTGCCCGGCAGGCGTCGCGTTGTAAGCGAACTGGATGATGCCGGAGCTTTTCTCGTCGGGATGGTAGTCCGGATACATCGGATACTCGCTGACCTGGTTCGTCGCCGGATCGACCTTGAAAATCAGAAGACTCTCGCCTCCCGGAAACCAAGCGGTCCCGTCGGGCGCGGCGGCGACTTGCGGCTGAATGGCGCGTGCGTCGTTGAACGCCGGCGGCACCAGCCACGTCTTAAATTCCTCGGTCCGCGGATCGAAGCGCGTATATCCCCCTTGGCGGAATCGCGGAATCCACAAGTAGCCGTCGCGGTTGAACTCGATGGAAAGGGTCCCCTCGGGGAAATCCGGCTTGAGCGGCGGCATGCGCCATTCTTTGGTCTCGCCGGTTCGCGGGTCGAGGCGGCCGATGAGCGGCTCGCGAAAATCGTTGTACCAGACCATTCCTTTGTCATCGAGGTTGGCATCGTGCGGCAGCCTTCCCGGGTCGGGCAAATCGTATTCCGTGACGATGACGCGCGTGGCTCTGCCCGTGGGACGCGGCAGCGTCTTCAACTGATATTTCCATTCGCTCGTCGCACTCAAATTGATCGTGCTCAAATATTTCGCGAACTCTGGGTCGGGCTGAACGGAAACGTTATAGGGCAGCAAGACCGGATGATCCAGGACAGCCTGCTCGGAATAACTTCTCATCCGCGCAAAAGTGGTGAGCCATCCTTGCGCATCGTACGTGCTCTGCACAATCGGAGCGAGAGAGTGGCAAGCGGCGCAACGAAATAGCTGGTTCTTCTGCGCCTCCGTCCCCGGAACGCTGAGCAACCACTCGGAACTGGTGAGCTGGGAAATCAGGTCCTTGGTGTTCACCAGCTTCAAATCTGCTCGGCGCGTCACCCCAGCCGCGACTTCGACGGACACCGGGCCCGCAAGGTCATACCCCACGGCCCGGATATCAATGTTGAATTTGCCGGGCAGGAGCCTGCTCGACGGAAAAGAGTAGCGCCCTTCGTGATTGGTAACCACGGTGACACTGATCGTCTTCCCTTCTCCCTTGGCCATGACCAGCACGCCTTCCATTGCTCCTTCCGCATCTGAACTCACCCGGCCTGCAAGCGCCACCGTCGCGGGTTTCTGAGAGGGAGCAGCGGGCGTGCTTCCCACTGATGTAATCAATGCAAGCAAAGCGAATCTCATCCGCATCAATTGCCCCCGAGTGTTTGGTTACCGAACCCCCAAGCACAATAAAAGCGAGCCTTGAAGAATATTTCCACAGTTTCGAATTGACCCGGCATTATATTCGCACGATAGCGGCATCGAACAAGCGACCTGATCATCGGGCAGTGTCCTAATTTGATTGAGTGTCGAAGGCCCAATAGAACGTCCCATTGTTTCTCTTTTTAGAAAGGAGAGGAAATACCTTTTCGCGTTTCAGGTGGATCACTGGAATCTCGTAATCGACAATCAAAGCAAGACTCCCCTCCCCAAATCCAGGCGCGAAAGCATCGTTCAACAAGAAAGTGAAACGGTCATCGAGTCCAAGGTAATGAGTTTTCCAATTCTTTGAACCGAAACGGGCATAGCTTGGAGAATTTGAGTCGCCTCCATATGCGCCGTACGTAGGGCCTTTTTGAGGTTCTCTCAAATGTAATTCATTGAGGCAGACAGTAGCATCAACCGAATTCAGGGGCATATAACCGCTGTTCGTAATGGTGACAGAAGATGAAAATGGATCGTTCGGGTCGGAAGGATCGGACACTGAGGGTGTTAATCGTGGAAAGAACGTCACAATTGCGGCAAGCGCCCCTATTAGAGTTGCCAATCCTAAAAGTATGGCGAGTGCCGGCATTTCTTCTCTCTTTTTTACCGCCTTTCGTCGTTGTGCTTTTGACTTACGCGCTCTTCGTGCCTTGTTGGACATCACGCGCCCCACGTCAAAAATGTATCACTTGAATGCCGCAGTTCATGCTTAAAAAAACTTCCAATTAGGGCAAGACCGATCCTCGGTAACCGACCCACTACTCAAGCTTGATATCTTTCTTGCCTGCCGCCCGGTCTTTGGTATAGTCGTTGCGTTGCTCGTGCACTTCCAGATGGGATCCGCGCGCCAGCGCCCGCGCACCCTTCCTGCGACGAGCACCTTCCCCCTATTTCGAGGAGACATTCGTGCGCGTTCTGACTCCAACTGAGAATAATCGTCTCAATGAATTGATTGGCTTTGTCGGTATTACGATCGCCATTCTGGTGGCGCTGGCGCTGATTTCCTACAGCCCTCACGATCCGTCGTTCAATGTGTCCGCCGAATCCTCTGCCCTGCATTCCGCGCGGAACTGGATCGGCCCGGTCGGCGCCTACGGCGCGGACTTGCTGTTTCAGGGCTTCGGCTATGCCGCGTTCCTCCTGCCGGTCGGCATGTTTATCATGGGAATGAGATGGTTCCGCAGCGAACTTTTGGAATCTCCGGTGATCAAGATCGTGGGGTCTTCTCTGCTCGTGCTGATGCTTCCCGCGATGCTCACGCTCTGGCATATCCCCGAAGTGCGCGGGGCAATTCCTCCCGGAGGCCTGCTGGGCCATCTGGTCTCGACGGGATTGCTCGCCGGGTTCAACACTGTGGGCGCAAACGTCGTCGCCCTGGCAATATTCTTCGTCGCGCTTTTCCTGACCACAAAATTTTCGTTCATCGAGACTCATGAAACGCTGCGCGCCCCTCTCGGCAGACTGAACGTGATCGGCCCGCTCAAAGAACGCATTGCCATCTGGCGCGAGACGCGCGAAGAGCGGCGCATGCAAGAGCGCCTCGCCGAAATCAAATCGCAAGGCCGGCCTCCGATCCCCTCGCAATCCGTGGCTGAAGTGGATGGCAGCGCCGTAACGGAACAGGACGAGCGCGAAGAATCCGAGCGTGAAGAATCCGAGCGGCCTCGCTCGATTATTTTCCGGAATGTGGAAGAAAAGAAGATGCAGTCCAAGCCGCCCTCGTCGCCGAAAATTGCCAAGGGCGCGACCAGCTTCCGGCTTCCCTCCCCCGAATTGCTCCGCCCCGCTCCGCGCCACGAAAAAATCGAAGAAGACGAACTCAAGGAATGCGCGCACGCGATCGAGCAAAAGTGCCAGGAGTTTGACGTCAGCGGCCGCGTGACCCAGATCAATCCAGGCCCCGTGGTGACCACCTACGAATTCAAGCCGGAAGCGGGGATCAAGTACAGCCGCATCACCGGCCTCGCGGACGATCTGTGCCTCGCGCTCAAGGC
>Ga0209415_10004711_pt1 | contig 24888 bp, 25 predicted proteins | sample PeaSoiSIISIP2007_FD_187696 | JGI IMG/M metagenome (GOLD analysis project Ga0209415, IMG submission 187696) | Peat soil microbial communities from Weissenstadt, Germany - SII-SIP-2007 (SPAdes) (version 2) | ecosystem: Environmental > Terrestrial > Soil > Wetlands > Peat | place: Germany... | reverse complement strand
CCAAAGTTGATAAAAGCCCGATTTAATCCTGTAGCTTTGAGATAATTGATAATTATCGTTTCTTCATCGACTCCCATAATCGCCATTTTTTATACTTAATCCTTCTTAATCTGTGAAATCTGTGGTTTCTCTTATCGTTCTTTTCATGTTAATCTGTGGTTCCCCGTTCAGAATTCCCCCAGGCGTATCTACAGTGTTTTTCCTTGTAGGTATAAAAAAATGCGGGATTTTAGGTTATTCGTGTCTCATGTCTCATGCCCCTTAATTGCCCTCTCATAAAATGAGCATGGCATCTCCAAAACTATAGAATCGATATTGCTCTGCGATGGCAATCCCATACGCTTTTAAAATAAGTTCGCGCCCCGCCAAAGCGCTAACCAACATGAGTAACGTTGACTTGGGAAAGTGGAAATTTGTCAAAAGAGCATCCACAATTTGAAACGAATAGCCAGGGTAGATAAAAATGTCCGTCCACCCAACACCTGGTACGACCCTTCCTTGCTTACTCACGGATTCTAGGGTCCTAGCAGCCGTTGTCCCGACAGCAATAACCCTGCGCCCTTCTTGTTTGGCCCGATTAATTTGCTCGGCGGCCTTCACATCTACCTGATAATACTCCGAATGCATAACATGTTCGCGGATATCTTCCACTTTGACGGGGCGAAAGGTTCCCAAACCCACATGGAGGAGGATTTCCACGATCTCCACACCCTTCTTCTGAAGATCGTTCAAAAGCTCTGGCGTGAAATGAAGTCCTGCCGTAGGTGCGGCCACAGATCCCCGTTCCTTGGCATACACCGTTTGGTAACGTCCTTGGTCTTTCAACTGGGCTGTAATATAGGGAGGAAGAGGCATCTGTCCGAGTTGATCTAAGATAGTTTCAAAAACTCCAGAATAACTAAAACGAATTCTCCGGTTTCCATTTTCTAAAATATCTAGTAGTACGCAAGTCAGAATCCCATTCCCAAAAAGAATCTTCTGACCCACTTTAAGACGCTTTCCGGGTTTGACCAGAGCCTCCCAGACGTCGAGTTCCAGCCTTTTCAAAAGTAGGACTTCAATTTTAGCCTCAGTTCCCTCTTTTTCCCCGATCATACGCGCGGGAATAACGCGGGTGTTATTCAGCACAAGCACATCCCCCTTTTTCAAAAGGGACACAAGATCACGAAATGTATGATGTTCTATCCTTTTCGAGTCGCGATTGACTACCATTAAACGGGAAGCATCTCGAGGCTCCATCGGATGTTGAGCAATCAACGTTTCAGGCAATTCAAAATCAAAATCCGCAACGTTCAATCCGTCCTTCTCCTTTTAGGTCACCCATATTTATCTGACGATTTATGCGCCTTGATGAATAAGAGTATTCTTATAATAAAATGATAATATGTCTTTATAACTATACCCTATTTGGGCCATATGATAGGCTCCCCACTGAGACATCCCCACTCCATGACCCCAACCTCGACCCTCAAAGATAAAGACCCCAAACGGCTGAGAATCAGTACTCGTTCCTAATGATGAGCTAAGAATCTTAGCGAGCAACGGCCCCTGCTCCTTTTGCTGCGACTTCATAAGTTCTGGAGATTCGTGTAATTCTTGAGAGCTGAGAAATACATTTAAGCCGGATTTTCCGTACATATTATGGCTGGGCTTGATCGCTCGGACATCAAATAAGCTACCCAAAAACGCCTCCGTTTTAATCTGCTGTCCAAAAGGATAAAACGCTTTGACAAATGTTCGGCCTGTAACCGTCTTAAAATGTCCAAACCCATCTTCTAGCTTTACCTTTATTACCCGACCGGAGGAGAATTTGTCAAGCTCGACGTTTGTAATTGGCCCCAAACCAAAGGTAGAACCAAGCACAGGAGCAGAGATAATAAAGCGCCAATGGTTTGCCGCCCCGCCAACGCCTTCTGAATAGGGGTCAGGATGAGATACGTTGTGGCTATCTGAATTCCCCCACACGTTTTCAGCATCTTCTGTATATCCACCGCTATGTGCAGAATAGAGCGCCTCGATTGGTTGCAGACTCTGATCATCAACTAAAATTTCTCCTCGCGTTGACTCAACTGCCGCAGAAGCTTCTCCTTCCACAAATTCACCAGCGTAAGCCTGATCGATATCTGGAGAGTCTGTAATCGCCTGTTTACCATTCTCAGTATGTTTAACAAGAAAAGTCCGTGCAGCCACAGCTTGAGCCTTAAGCGCTTCTATTCCACCATGAGCCCATTCATTACTCATTTCGATAGGCACGACCCCTTTAAGGTAGTCTTCACTGTCCACCCGATTAATTAACTGCCAATGACTGTTCTGCCAATTCAACTCTAACCCCCCACGATAAACAACGTCTTTTCCTTCCGGAGTTTTAACACGTAGGCTACCAGGGCTGATCTCTCTCAACTCCAACGCAGACCCCTTGGAAACTTGATACTCTTCTTGGTTTATGCGCAAAACAGGAGCCCATCCACCCCAGCCTACCTGAACGGTAGAACCCGCTGGAAATGTTAGAGTCGTTGTGTCCACGTTTAGTTGATAGTCACCTTGATCAACATCTATTTCAACCCACCCTGCTTGGCCTAATTTCCAGACAAGCTCAATCGAAACCTCGTTTGCTTGACATGACGGAGTCTTGCTTAGCAGGAGTATGAATATAACCAGACACAAAATGGGGAACCGATACATCATCCGCAACATCCTCAACACCCACCTTCTGGTGTTCAGATTACCCTTTTTTCTTCGCTTATATGCTCTAGCGGGAGGAAGTGTCTTAGCCCAGTCGCATACGTTCTATTGCTATTCGCTTGATGCTATGGCTAAAACGCAAAACCTCTGGGCTTTCTGGTCGAATGCTATGCCATCCTTGGTGCAAGGAAGAACCGTCCCTATGTGCACTCCATCGTGCCCCTACCTATCCGGGAAAAGTCCGCTGTCCGTCCGATTCTGGGGAAGGGAAAATCCAAAATGCTGATAGGCTCTTACAGTGGCCATGCGTCCACGAGGGGTACGCTGTAAAAATCCCATTTGGAGCAAAAATGGTTCGACAACATCTTCAAGCGTTACCGACTCTTCCCCGATGGTTGCGGCGAGTGTATCCAAGCCGACCGGTCCTCCAGCAAAAACTTCAATTATGGTCTTTAGAGCTTTCTGGTCGATCTGATCAAGGCCGATTGGATCAACTTCCAACCGATTAAGCGCTTCTCGTGCAATTGTTTGAGTGACTACGCCATCCTCCCAAACCAAGGCGAAATCCCTAACTCGTTTCAACAAGCGATTGCTGACTCTTGGGGTGCCACGAGAACGTCGGGCAATTTCTTCGGCACCATCGTCAGTTATATCCAATCTCAAAATACCCGCTGCTCGAAGGACAATTTCTTTTAAATCCTTAACGTCATAGAATTCGAGACGACTAATGACTCCGAAACGATCACGCAATGGAGAGGTTAACTGTCCGGCACGAGTTGTGGCCCCTACCAACGTAAACGGAGGCAAGGACAATCGAATGGAACGGGCACTTGGACCTTTTCCGATCACGATGTCAAGACACCCATCTTCCATAGCTGAATAAAGAATTTCCTCCGTCGTACAGTTCAGACGATGGATTTCATCGATAAAAAGTACATCCCGAGGCTCTAGGGCCGTAAGTATAGCAGCTAGATCTCCTGGTCGTTCAATTGCCGGACCAGAAGTGGTTCGAATACTGACACCCATTTCTGCAGCAATAATATTCGCGAGCGTCGTTTTTCCTAGACCGGGCGGGCCATATAATAAGACATGATCCAGCGCTTCTCCACGGGTAGAAGCTGCTTGAATAAAAATACTCAAATTATCTTTGATTTTCCTCTGCCCAATATAATCACCCATACGATTTGGTCGGAGTGCTTCTCCTTCATTATCTGTAGGTTGTTCTTGGGGAGCAACCAGACGTTCTTCCATTTCTAGCCCTCCTCTCGTCTGCCTCAACCTTTAACCGTCATGAACAAAGCGTCATGACAGGCAAGTTAGTTTTAGTATCTTTGACACAACCCTCTCTAACCTAAGTGTAATTCTCCTTAACTGACGAATATCCTGCTCATTAGATTGTTTCTTTACGAACTTTTTTGCCTTTTTAGCCCTCATTATACTATTGAACTTCAAGCTTCTTTAGACAATCTTATCAGAGCCATCTCATCGAACACAAGTGGCTTTCCTCCGAACACGTGCCCAGCATGCAGGATAACGGGAGTAAACTATTATAAGAATCTTAAGGTTTTGTTAAGTTTATAATATCCATTAGGAAAGATAGTTAATTAATGATAAAATATAGATATAGAAAATGGTCATCTTAAATTTGAATAAGAGAGGTGAAAGAGGATGTTGCCTTCTGAAAATTCTTCCCGTTATTATCGCAACCCTTCCATAGTTGATTTAAGAAAGTCTAAAACAGTTTCTTTGACTCAAATAATGGGGCTGTTGTCTTTCATGTTCCTTGCCTTGGCAGCTGGAGCTTTTCTCGTGCCTCCGAGCTATTTTATACTGGCAGTGATTCTGGAGTTTGTTTTATTGTTTACTATTCCTGTGATGAACCGACGTGCTTTGGCACGCGGAGCTGAGCCGGCTGCTGGATTAACAGGTGGTCTAGCCTTGGTCTTTGCTGCTTGCGCCGGAGTCGTACTTGGACCTCTCGTTCAGTCACTTACTTCGACTTCTGCCGGACTTGCAGTCCTTGGTCAAGCAGCACTGGTGACATTTATTGTCTTTGCCGCTTTTGGCGCATATGGGCTTATGACAAAGCGTAATTTGAGCAGTATGGCTAAAGTACTCTTCATTGGTTTATTAGTTTTGTTAGGGATTATGATTCTCTCTGTGTTTTTCAGTAGTTTTCTAAGTCCTTTCGGATTACTGATTGGCTTGGGCGGGGCTGTTCTTTTCAGTTTGATGACAGCACTTGATTTTCAACGTGCGAAATATAGCACGGCTGACAATGCAGTTTTAGTTACTCTGAGTATTTTTTTAGATTTTGTCAATCTATTTACTTTTATTCTTGATATCTTCTTGATATTTGGTGGCGGTGGGATGCGCAAGCGCTAGTCCTATTGAAAAGTTATCAGTGTGAAGTATTGTATAGAGAAACACCGATGCAACGATCTGGTCAGAAACAATCGCCAGAATATAGTTTCAGTATAAGAACATTTGTTATCCTTCAATGATAACAAATGTTCTTTCTTTTGAGATATGTATTAACTATTAGTTTCCCATTTGATGCCATGGTTTAACCAATACCTTTTCAACAAATACTTTTGCTATTTCAGGATCAAACTGCCTGCCAGCGTTTTTACAAATTTCATTAATAACTATTTCTTCACTTAAAGCTTTCCGGTAGGGTCGTTCGTTGGTCATGACGTCGTAACTATCCGCAATCGCAATGATCCTTGCAATTCTTGGAATAGCTTCACCTTTTAAACCTTTAGGATAACCCGTCCCATCCCATTTTTCATGATGTGCTAATATATAGTCTGCTAACTCTTGCATTTCATGAGATGAACTCAATATTCGATAGCCTATCTCCGGATGACGCTTTATTTCGTTCCATTCCTGATCTGTAGGTTCCTCTCGTTTATTAAGAATGCGTTCTTCAATTGCTATTTTACCTATATCATGTAGAAGACCTCCCACTTTGAGCATTCTTATTTCGATATCAGACAAACTAAGCTCATTTCCTATTGCTTGGCACAGCTCACTTACTCTTTTCGAATGCATTTCTTCTCTCGGATTCTTTTCATGGAGTGTATTGATGATCGTATTAATCATATTGCTGCGAACACTTTCATTTTCACAGGTCTTATTTCGATACATATCATCTTCGGCGTTTTTAAAGACTGTTGTCATCTCGACATCATTTGTTTGCTTAGTATCACAACCAAAGGATATACTGACGTGAATACCGTTCACCTGATCCGCTGAATATAACTGCTTTATTCGATCAACTACTTCCTCTGCTTCTTCTTTTTTAGTTTTTGGCAGTAGAATGATAAATTCATCCCCTCCCCAACGGGCAACTATATCATCCATTCGACATGCACTTTGTATGGCTGATGCTGCTATCTTTAACAGTTTATCTCCCTCATCATGCCCGAACATATCGTTGATAAACTTTAACCCATTAATGTCTCCGACAATTATGGAAATAGGAAGATTGTTTATAGTATTCAAGCGTTTAATTTCTTCTTCACAGAATCTTCGATTATAAAGCTCCGTTAGAAAATCGTGATAACTCAAATATGATATTTCTATGTTTCTTTTCATAAGTTCTATGGCATTTTTGACCTTCAAGGGCAACGAAGTTTTTATGATTTCTTCACTTAATGGCTTTGAAAAATAATCATAGGCGCCAAGCGTTAATGCCTTTTCGATAGCTTGTTTATCTTCGATTCCTGTACAAACAATAACAGGTATATCCATTGTATAGGCATCTTGCTTCATATCCATTAATACCTGAAAGCCATCCTTAATAGGCATCATGATATCCAAAATGCACATGTGGATCTTGTTATGCTTAAGCTTTTCATTAATATTAAGCCCGTCTTCCGCTTCAAAAATGGTAATATTCGAGAGCCTATTTTCCAGAATCATACGGATAAATCTTCTGTCGATAGGAGAGTCATCAATAATAATAATATTACTTTTCATGATCTCATTTCCCTCCTGACTCTTCACATTAAACCATCGAGTGAATTTTCTATACTCTGAAGCAACCTATCAAGAGTTCTGCTATCCTCTAAACGTAGGGCTTCTTCAGCTTTTAAGGCTAGCATAGCGATCTCCTTAGCTCTTACGTTTCCTGAAGACCCTTTTAACCGATGCAACAGTAATCCTGCGTCTTTGGGGTTATTTTCTTGGAGGTACTTTTTAATGCTGCTAATCAGTTTTAAAGAGTGTTCACAAAACTCAGCTATAAATGATTCACTTGTTTCTCTATCAAAACCCGTTGCTGCCATTAATGTTGTCACAGTATCCTCAAAAGCGCTGCTACGCTCAACCCCAGCAGATGCTTTTCTCACATGATCGGCATGGAGGATGATGTTCCTACTTACTAAGTCGTCTTCAGCAAGTAACACTTTTTTGCATTCTAAACTTGTACACTGCAAAAGATAATGACTATGAGTGTTGTCTCTCTTTATTCTCATGTTCCGCTCCTCCAGACTATGTAAAAATAAGGTTTCCAAAATACTTACTGTGAAAGTCTAAGTCAATGCAAGCTTGCCTTAGCTCATCAAGCCCAATGACTGATAATTCGAGTGATACCTACAGGTTATGTTATTATTATAGATGATTCCACATCTTTTCTTCATTATCCTCCCACATAACAGAAGTAATCATAAAAGAACACAAGGGCCAGGTCTGCATAGATCTGGCCTTTGTGTTCACTGCTACCTTTTGTTAACAATCTAATTGGATTGGATTGGTGTCTTGCTAGCTACCCGCAAGTAAACGCAAGGCCTTTTTCACCTGCTCCTCTGTCGTCAAATCCGCACTGTCCTTAAGGACATGTTTCAAGGCTTGCCTTGCTTCTTCCAAGCTGAAACCTAAGGCTAGTAAGGTCTGTAAGGCTTCAGAATGCGTGAAGGTTGAGGGGCCCGAGAACGGTCCCTCATCATTTGGCAGAGTAACGTGACCTTTGAATTTTTCTTTCAGTTCCAAAATAAGGCGCTGGGCTGTTTTTTTACCAATTCCCGGTACTTTTATTAATAAATTAAGATCTTCACTAGCGATGGCACTTTCGATCTGAACCGCACCAAAGGTTGAAAGGAGTGAAATAGCCGCTTTCGGTCCAATGCCCGAAACACTCAACATTTCCAGAAAGAGTTGTTTTTCTTCTAAGGAAGAGAATCCATACAGGGAAATGTCATCTTCGCGCCTAACCACATGGGTGTATATGACAAGTTCCTGCCCCGGACACGACTTAGCCAAGAGCCCATACGGCACGGTAAGTAAATATCCAACCCCTTGTACATCGATTACCAAACGCTCTGCTTGGATTTCCCACACCTTTCCTCGCAACATCCCAATCATCGGAATTCCTCCATTCTCCGATTCAAAGCAAAACTATGGGCATGACAAATCGCTATGGCTAAAGCATCCGCCGTATCGTCTGGTTTGGGAATTTCATTTAACCTTAATAATCCTTTAACCATTTGTTGGACCTGATTTTTCTCAGCTTTTCCATAGCCAACAACCGCTTGTTTCACCTGCAAGGGTGTATATTCATAAACTGGAATGCCGTGTTGGGCACCAGCCAACAAGACAACACCTCGTGCGTGCCCAACAGCTAGGGCGGTTGTAGTATTACGATTAAAGAAAAGCTCTTCAACCGCCATATGATCCGGAGGATGCTCTCGTAGAAACGGGTCGATTTGTTGATATAGCATTAACAAACGCTCAGCCAAAGGTGTGTGAGCCGGCGTTCGCCAGCAAGAATAAGCGAGCGCACTTAAATGATTTCCTTTTTGTTCAATGAGTCCATACCCCATAATTGCCGTTCCAGGATCGATCCCTAAAATTATCATACAACACGTCTTCCTTTCAACTATATAATAGTTTTCGACAGAAGACGAACGATTCCCTTTCTTCTCTAAAATACCTTCTACTCTCGCCACAAGGGTTCGTTTACCGTATCAATAAACGACTGAACTTCATCTAAAGAATAGAACTCGACCTTGGGAGCGATATCTAACATTTCCTTTGGCCAAGCTTGTACATTTAAACCTGTCACAATGACTCTGCCACTGGTTCCCGGTGCTCCTTCAATCACAGATAGTACACCATGTTCTAGTCCAAAGTGATAGGTGACGCTTGGCAAGTCATCAATTGTTGATGCTGATTCTGAGTTAGTTGAATTTAATACGCTACTGGCACGAGTTGTATTATACCACCAAGACGTTGCTGCTGGTACGCTACTGCCAATTCCTAACCCGATAATAAGAACGAGACCAATTACAATACTTCTAGACATAATAAAAAGCCCTCCCAACAATTGTCTTCTTAGCTCTAGTCTTGCCAGGAGGGCCTAATTTAATCGTTATGCTCTTAGGAATTTAGGTGAGTTAGTCTCGTCTAAAAGTCTTCACCGGACAGGGCCTCTGACAATTCGAAATTAGAATACACCCCTTGCGAATCCTCATGATCCTCTAGAAGGTCCATCAAACGAACAATTTTCCGAGCTTGGTCTGGGTCTGCTATCTCGATTGTGTTTTGAGGAATCGGACTAAGCACAGATTCGACAACGACAATCTTTTGATCCAGAAGAGCCTGACGCACCCCCTCCATAGCTTCAGGAGCAGTGAAAACAACGAATCCTTCTTCATCTGTTTCTAAATCGTCAGCCCCTGCGTCTAAAGTCATCATCATGAAATCGTCTTCGCTTAACTTAAGCCCCTCACGCAGGACTCTTAATTGCCCCTTTTCCTCAAACATCCAACCGACGCAGCCGGTCTCGCCCATGTTACCACCATTTTTAGAGAAGATATGGCGCACTTCACCAGCCGTACGGTTGCGATTATCGGTTAAAATATCAATCATAACGGCAACCCCACCTGGACCATACCCCTCGTAACGCAGTTCTTCATAAACTGTTCCTTCGGCGCCACCTATCCCTTTAAGGATCGCCCGTTGGATATTTTCATTGGGCACATTTTCTGCTTTGGCGTTTTCAATGGCGATCTTTAACCGAAAGTTGTTAACGTCTCCCCCACTGGCACGGGAGGCAACCACCAATTCCCGACCCAATTTGGTAAACATTTTTCCTTTATGCGCATCTGCCTTGCCTTTTTTATGTTTAATGTTTGCCCACTTTGAATGTCCCGACATGACAAAATCCTCCTTACGCTAATCGACTATTAAACAGTTTAGCATAGGGTAATTTCTCTTGTAAAGAAATATATAGGAAAACTAAACATTATTTGCGCCACCAAAAGTATAGTCGTACTTATTTTGGGGCTTTTTCGATATCGGATCTTCTAACCACGGCCCTAGAATTAAGGCACATTCAAGAAAATAACCATGGTATCTTTGACTTGTTAGTTCCTTTCATATGCCTAACTTTGGCTGGTAAAAAGTTCAGTACTTAAATAACGTTCTCCTGTATCCGGGGCTATGGCAACAACATTTTTGCCCTCTCCCAAGGATACAGCTACTCGAAGTGCCGCGCTCACCGCTGCTCCCGAAGAGATGCCTACTAAAAGTCCTTCTTCACGTGCTAAACGCCGTGTTATCTCAAACGCATCCTCATTGCTCACTTGGATAAGTTGATCCATAATAGTCTGGTTTAACACCGTCGGTACAAACCCAGCGCCTATTCCTTGGATTTCATGAGGCCCAGGCTTGCCGCCGGAAATGACTGGAGATGAGGCTGGCTCAACCCCGATGATCTTTATAGCTGGCAGGCGGGCTTTTAAAATCTCACCCACCCCGGTTATCGTCCCCCCAGTACCGATCCCAGCGACAAAAGCATCGATATCACTCAACTGATCGAGTAGCTCTAAAGCCGTACTCCGGCGATGTGTTTCCGGGTTAGCAGGATTTTCAAATTGCTGAGGCATAAAGTAAGCCGGATTTTTTCTAAGTAATCGCTTTGCCTCTTCAATTGCCCCCTTCATGCCTTCCGCTCCGGGCGTTAACACAAATTCGGCGCCATAAGCAGCCATAAGCATCCGCCGCTCAACACTCATAGAATCCGGCAGAACAACAATTAAGCGATAGCCACGAGCCGCCGCAATCATAGCCAGCCCAATTCCGGTGTTCCCACTGGTTGGCTCGATGATCGTCCCCCCCGGCTGAAGCGCCCCTCGTTCCTCAGCATCCCGGATCATCCCCATTGCGATCCGATCTTTTACACTCCCGCCGGGATTAAAATATTCCACTTTGACGTAAAGGTTAGCCATTCCCGGCTTAACCACCCGTTGTAAACGGATTAAAGGGGTCTGCCCTATCAAGTCCGTAATAGAATCAACCGTCTTCATTATAACTACCCCAATTCTTATCGATTTAATATAATAAAAATAATAATGCGCTGTCATTTGTCAAGGCTATTTAACCTTAAATCGTTCTTCCACTGCTGTGACCAGTGCTTCAATCTGATGGGGTAGAGGACTTCGGACAACTCCGACGAGTAGAATATTGCCGCGTTGAATTGGAAGTAGCAATTTTTCTGCCTTACTGCCCGAAATAGCCGTTGCCATGGCTGAAGTGATTTCTCCCAGCAGACCATAAACAATCATAATGGCAATCGAACCTACAATCAGATCAACACGATCCACATTATAACAAATCGCTGGCTCCCCCGAAGCCCCCTCTGTGGCCCCAGCGCGCAACATTGCTCCAGTAGCCAAGGCATTCGTCCCTAGGGCAAGGATATCCAGCTCTGGAATCCTCTTACGTAATTGCTCAACAATATGTTTGCCAATGCCACCGCCCTGTCCATCTATGACCGCTATCCGCATGATACCCTCCTTATTCTTACTTAACAAATACGGGGCAGGTGTTCACCTTCAAGCATGCCGACAATACGTTTTCCGCCGAGAGGGGTTTCTAGCAGTACGAGTCCCGGTTTTTCTTCTTCAACTCGCCCAATCCGAACTGCCAGACGACCCAGGGGGTGGGCCTGCATCTTTTGCAAAACTTCGCCTGCGACTTCTGGGGCAACAATCACCAAGGCCTTTCCCTCATTTGCTAAATAGAGGGGCTCTAAACCTAACATTTCACAGGCTCCCTTTACGCTTGGCGAAAGTGGTAATCTTTTTTCGTCCAAGAGCATACTCACGCCCGCTTGCCCGGCCAATTCATTTAACGTCGTCGCCACGCCACCACGGGTAGGGTCTCTCATACATTTAACTCCGGGCAAATAAAAGGCATCAATAAGTCCATTTAAAGGTGCGCAGTCGCTAACAACTGGGGTTTGAAATTTAAGCCCTTCTCGCTCGGACAAAATGGCAATGCCATGATCTCCAATCGTCCCCGTTATCAATATCTCATCCCCGACCCGAATCTGCTCTGGGCCGACTAAACGATTGGTAATATACCCAATCCCAGTCGTGTTTATGAAGATTTTATCCACACTTCCACGTTCGACCACTTTTGTATCCCCACAGACGATCGAGACCCCTGCTTCTAAGGCGGTCTGAGCAACACTCTTAATGATCCTTTCCAAGTCATCCATCGGCAAGCCTTCTTCTAAAATAAGCGCTAATGTTAAAAACTTAGGGATTGCCCCACTAACAGCCAAGTCATTGACCGTACCACAGACTGCAAGCTTACCGATGTTTCCCCCGCGAAAAAACAAAGGTGAGACTACAAATGAATCAGTGGTTACGGCAATCTGATCTCGTCCCGGCAAAGCGGTCGCATCATTCATCTGATCTAAGTAGGGATTTCCTAAGTATTTTTGGAAAAGGGTACGAATTAATTCATGGCTTAATCTCCCACCACTGCCATGGGCCATCATAATACGTTCCATTAATCCCCACTCCTTTGCGCATATCTGTAATGGGCAGCACAAGATCCTTCCGAAGACACCATACAGGGCCCAACGGGTTTCATAGGTGTGCAGAATTTGCCAAACAAAGGACATTGGGTTGGATAAATTCGTCCTTTTAGGACATCTCCACAACGGCAACCCGGTGTTTCCTTGGAACGAAAAATTGGCAGCGAAAATTTCTTAGCCGCATCCCAAGCGCTGTATTCTCCGCGTATCCCCAAGCCACTTTGGGGAATACGTCCTATCCCCCGCCAGGATGCATCGATCGGCTCAAAGACCTGTTCGATAAACCTTTTGGCATGAATATTTCCCTCTACTTTGACGACCCGTTGATATTGAATTTCAATTTCCGAGCGCCCCTCGTCACGTTGACGCAGAAGCATAACAATCGCTTCCAAAATATCAAGGGCTTCAAATCCCGTCACAACATTGGGTTTTCCATAGTCTTTAGCCATAAACTCAATTGGCTCTATACCAATAATCGCGCAAACATGCCCAGGATCAAGGAAGGCATCAACCACCAATTTATCATCTTCCGCTAACAGTCTTAAGACCGGGGGAACGACCTTGTGCATTGAAAGTACACTATAATTTTCTATTCCCTCCTGTTTCGCTGTCTCTAAACTCACCGCTACCGTAGGAACCGTTGTTTCAAACCCAATGCCTAAAAAGACAACCTCCTTGTCCTTGTTTTTCCGGGCTAATTCTAAAGCATCCTGGGTCGAATAAACAATTCGAACGTCCGCCCCCTCTGCTCTTAAAACCTGTAAATTTTTCTCTGTTCCCGGTACCCGAATCATGTCTCCAAAGGTTGCCGTGATAACCTTTGGTTGAGCTGCCAAATATAGATAACGGTCAATATCACTGCTATCTGTCACACAGACTGGACAACCTGGTCCAGAAATTAGGTGAACTGTAGCTGGCAATAACTCTCGCAGCGCGTTTTTGGCGATAGCTACAGTATGCGTTCCACACACTTCCATAATTGTAAACGGCCTCTGGGCTAACGTCTGAATTTCCGCAAGATAGTCGCCCGCTTTAGACAAATGATCCTCACTCTTCTTCATAGGCCATAGCTACCTCCAACAAAAGTTCTTCCGTTTCTTTCGCGCTCTCAGCGTCTATAATTCCGATGGCAAAGCCGGCATGAACTAAAACGTATTCGCCAATTGTGACCTCTGGTACCAAATCAATACTGACAACCCGTTCATTCCCCATCATATCCACTTTGGCCATTGATCTATCAATCGTAACAACTTTAGCAGGAATGGCTAAACACATTTATAACACCTCATTTGCAATTAGTAGTTGTCCAAAGGCCAGTCCGCCGTCTCCTGGTGGAAGCGTCTGAGAACGCAAAACCTTGATTCCTTGGTCGTGACAAATTTTAAGAACTGATTCTGTCAATAGTTTATTTTGAAAGACCCCACCGCTCAAAACCAAAGGGCCTGTCTCGATACCTAAGCGCAACGCTAGATCCACGATTGCCTGAGCAATCGTTTGGTGAAAACGGTAGGCGATTTCTTCCCGACTCACGCCGTGCAGAAGGTCCTGTACGAGTGCATCAAAGAGCGTCCCCACCCCAAGAATGTATCGGGCATTCTCTACTCTCACTTCATAAGGATATAATTCCGTGACATTTTCTTTCGTCTTTACACCCTCTTTAATATTCTCTTGGTTATTCCTTAAACACTGTTGCCGCCTGAAACGCATAGCCACACTTTCTAGTTCAATCGCAGCCTGTCCTTCATAGGTTACCTCTCTACAAACACCAAGCAGACCGCTGACCACATCAAAGAGCCGTCCCGCGCTCGACGTTTGAAAGACTTGAAATCCGGTTTTCAGTTGACGCTCTAGAATCTGACGCTCATGCACCGTAAGCGCTGTCCAAAGAAACTCCGTGTTCAGCCACGCTTCTTCAGACAAAAGAGTTTGAAGATAAGCATAAGCAATGCGCAAAGGATGTTTGACACCTGCATCCCCACCTGGCAGCGGCAAGTACTCAAGATGTGCCTTCCGCTCGTAGCCTGCTGCATTCCCATACAGAAATTCAAATCCCCAAAGGCAATGATCCTCTCCTAGTCCGATTCCATCACAGATCACCCCTAGGGTCGGTTCTGTTCGATCCCATTCCCCCATAACACTGACTAAATGGGCGTGATGATGCTGTACCGAACATGTAGGCCAAGCCTGTTCCATGGCATAACGGGTCAATTGATAATTGGGGTGTTGATCATGGGCAATCGCACTCGGAGTGATATTGACGACTCGTTGAAAGGATTCCAGTTCTTGATGAAAACGTTTAAGATTTTCATACCCTTCCATATCACCAAGATGCTGACTTACAAAAGCCCTTTGCCCAGAGGCAAGGCAAAAGGCATTTTTCATTTCTCCTCCCACTGCAAGAAGCGGGATCTTAACTTGACTAGACGACATCAGAATCGGCAATGGGACGTAGCCTCGAGCTCGTCGCAAAAAAACAGCTTCGTTTCCGATAACTTGAACGACAGAGTCGTCGCAGGGATGATATATATCCCTGTTATGCGTTAGGAAATAATCCGCAATTCCCTTTAACCCTTCCATCGCCTCATCATTTGTATAAATCAAAGGTCGTCCACTCAGATTAGCACTCGTCATGACCAAAAAATCATAGGGTCCTTTAAATAGAAGGTGATGGAGCGGAGTATAAGGGAGAATAATTCCGAGGGTAGCTAAGTTTGGCGCAATGTCCGCTGGTAAAAAATTCGTTGCATTCGTTGAATCAGTTAATTCAAGCATCCGTTCTAGAACAACAATAGGGCCTGCCGAACTGCGCAACAAGTCTTCTTCCTTCCCGCCAATGACAACCTGATCGCGTGCCCGTTCTACCGTCCTGGCCATGACGGCAAAAGGCTTGGCTCCCCGTTCTTTGCGGTCACGCAGGCGACGTACGGCATGTGCGTTGCGAGCGTCGCAGACAAGATGGAACCCGCCTAGACCTTTTACTGCTAAAATCCTACCTTGAGCCAGCTGATCCACACCGATACCTGGAAGCAAATGCCCCAACGTATCTCTGAGTTGTACCGTCGGCCCACACTCTGCACAGGCGACAGGTTGGGCATGAAAACGCCGATCCCTGGGATTTTTATATTCAGATGCACAGGATTGGCACATTGCGAAGTCCGCCATAGTCGTTTGGGCTCGATCATAAGGAACGTCACGGATAATTGAATAGCGAGGGCCGCAATTCGTGCAATTCGTAAAAGGAAATTGATAATGCCGATTCTTTGGATCAGCCATGTCTGCAAGACACTCTCCGCACGTTGCCACATCCGGCGAGATTAAGACATCCGCATCTTGCTCCGGTTTACTTTGGACGATTTCGAATGTGGCATAGTTTTCAAACTCCGTTTCCACGAACCGTGCGGTCACTATTTTGGCTAAGGGCGGGGCTTCTTTAAGTAATCGCTTATAGAACAAGTCGAGGTTAATTCCTTCTGCATGGATCGACACGCCACGGCTCGAGTTATTAACCCACCCTTTAACCTTCATTTCTTCAGCCAGTTTAAAAACAAACGGCCGAAAGCCCACCCCTTGAACAATCCCATTGAAATAAATCGCCTTTGCTTGTAGATGCATATTAAATGACCAGCTTTCACTGCTTACCGAATTAATTCTTCATATTATCTCCCATTGTACACGCCCTACTCTAGATTCTTCAAGGGGATACTGGGACTATTCTCAGTAAATTCAGGAAAGTTAGTATATTTTTTCAATTTTATGAATATTAAAAAAATAATAACGTTATCAAATAAAAGCAGGAAACTACGTCTTTTTAGCGAATATTATGTCTTAAGGAAAATTCTCTTTAATCAAATTTTTTTATATCAAATCAGTAACATATTCAGGAGGTGTTCTTAAAATTATGGGAAATTTTGATTTACTCACGGTCAAAGGGGTTACTCGGCGTGATTTTATGAAGTTAGTTGCAGCAACTACCGCAGCCCTTGGCTTACCCGAACTATTTATCCCGCAAGCTGCTTCAGCGCTAGAACAGGCTCTTAAGAAACCCCCTGTTATTTGGCTAGAAGGTATGGATTGTACGGGATGCACCGAATCAGCCATAGCCACTTTAAACCCTTCAGCCGCTGCACTCATTATAGACATGCTTTCGATTCGCTATCATGAAACCATTATGGCTGGATCTGGTCAATCGTGCGAAGAAGCGTATCAAGCGGCTCTTAAGGAAGATTTCGTTCTCATCGTTGAAGGTGCCTGTCCAGCCAAGGAAGACCGTTACTGTATGGTTGGAGGAAAGCCTTTCCGCAAAACCCTGATTGAAGCGGCCCAAAAAGCTCAGGTGATCATCGCCATTGGAAGTTGCGCATCTGAAGGAGCAGGCATTCCAGGGGCTTGCGCAACGGGTGCCGTCGGAGTGGCTGAAATCCTCAGAAACGAGGGGATTAACAAACCCGTTATTAATCTTCCCTGTTGCCCAGTAAAACCCACGACTTTGATCGGTACGCTCGTTTATTACCTGACCTATCATAAGGCTCCGCCACTTGATTCGCAAAATCGCCCTGTGGCATTCTATGGAACCTTATTACATGATAACTGTCCACGACGCGGCCACTTTGAAAGTGGTGAATTCCTCACAGATTGGAACGATCCTGTCCAAAAAGGATATTGCCTCATGTTAAAGGGTTGCAAAGGCCCGCAAACTTACACGGACTGTGCACAAGTGTGGTGGAATGACAACGCTAATTTCTGTATTAATGCCGGCTCTCCCTGTGCGGGTTGTTCCGAAAAGAGCTTTTATAAAGAATTTAGTCCCCTCTATGTCAAACAAGAACTCTTTAAACTCCCGGGCATTGGCCAGGTCAATGCTGATACTGTCGGGGCAGTGATCGGAGGAGCGGCCGCTATTGGCCTAGGTGCCCACTTGATCGCCACGGCAGCCAGCGGCAGACTGAGCAACAAGGATCATGATCACGATCATAAGGAGGATATGTAGATGGCGAAAGTAGTTATCGATCCTTTAACACGCATTGAAGGACACTTAAGGATTGAAGTAGAAGTAGAGAACGGTTTAGTTGTTGAAGCACATGTCATCGGGACCATGTACCGGGGGATTGAAGCGATGCTCCGCGGGCGTGATCCTCGAGATGCTACGTATGTTACCGAACGTGTCTGCGGAGTTTGTGCAGGTTCCCATGGTTGGGCTTCTTCTATGGCCTTGGACAAAGCCTTTGGGGCAAACGTTCCGGCAGGTGGTAGGATTATCCGTAATCTGATCATTGGGGCTATGTTTCTCCATGACCATCCGCTGCATTTTTATCATCTGAGTGCCCTAGACTACTTAGATGTCATGGCTGTCGCCCAATATCAAGGCAAAGACCCTGGACTTCTGGCTGTGAAGGATAAAATTGTGAAGCTTGTTGTGGCCGGAGATACTGCTCCTTTAACCCCTCGCTACAAACCGGATGCTTTCAGCGTCAACGATCCCGAATTAGTAACCATGGCCGTTGCCCACTACCTTAAAGCTTTGGAGATGCAAGCGAAAGCCAAGAAAATGTCTGCTTTGTTTGCCGGAAAACAACCCCACCAATCGTCCATTGTGGTTGGCGGCGTAACTATGCTTCCTAACATCGAAGTAGTGGAACAATTCCGTTCGATGCTTATGGAACAACTTGACTTTGTTGAAAAGACCTATCTACAAGACGTTTTAACTTTCGGTACCGGGCCGTTGCTCCCCTTGGCTCAAGCCGGGGTTGGTGGTGGAGCTCTCAATTACATGTCTTATGGAGGCTTCGCCAGAGATAATGAAAATAAGGATTTATTCTTTAAAGCAGGTCTGATCATGGATGGCAATTTAGGCAATATCTTACCGATTGATGAAAATAAAATTACAGAAGATGTTCAATATTCTTGGTATAAAGCCAGTGCTAATGGTAAAACGCCCTATACTGAGGATACCGTACCCGATCTCGATAAGCAGGGTGCTTACACCTTTGTTAAAGCTCCTCGCTATGATGCTAAACCTATAGAAGTTGGACCTCTCGCCCGCATGCTTGTTATGCAACCTAAAGGTCTGATGGACATCATCGCCAAGAATAGTATTAAACCTGGTGCTGTCGCACGTCATGCTGCCCGAGCTTATGAAACTCTCCTTCTTGTCAAGGATATGTTCACATGGTGTGATGCTTTAGAAAAAGAAATGGGCTCTAAGGATTTCCGCGTCCATGATACTGACCATTGGGAAGCTCCAGTTAGTGGGCAAGGTGCGGGAATGACTGAAGTACCCCGCGGCTCACTCGGCCACTTTATTAAAGTTGCGGATCATAAAATTGAGAACTATCAAATGGTTGTTCCAACCACCTGGAATTTCTCGCCCAGAGATGACAAGGGTGTCCGTGGACCGGTTGAACAAGCCCTGATTGGCGTCCCAGTTCCCGACCTCGACAATCCAGTCAATATCGTGCGAGTAGTTCGTTCTTATGACCCCTGCTTGGCCTGTGCCATTCACCTCATCCATCCAGTAACCAACGACATTAAGAAATTCCAGATTGGCTGGTAGAAAAGGAGGAAAGGACATGGTTAACCCACTAGACCACCCATTATTCCAACGCATAAGCCACTGGATCAATCTGATTAACTTTTTCGTCTTAGGCGTTACAGGTTGGTTTATACATTCCCCTTTTCCCGGCATGCCTATGAGCCTAATTCGCAATTTACACTTTATCTTTATGTATTTTCTAGTTATTAATGGGATTGCACGTTTCTACTACTCCTTTTTTGGACAATATAAGGATTATAATGATATTTTATTTCATGCTCAAGATGTTAAAACCATGTGGCCTCAAATTAAGTACTATCTATTCATCGGCAAACATCCCGAAGTTGGGAAGTATAATCCCCTTCAAAAAATAGCTTATATTACGTTGCCGATTTTGACTGTCGCCCAAGCTATTACTGGAGCCATACTCTATAAGCCTGAACAACTGTCCACTCTCGCTGGTTACTTTGGCGGTTTAGCAGCTGTCCGCGGACTTCATTACGATTTTATGTGGTTGTTTATAGCGATAGTTGGGATTCATGTTTATCTTGTCTTTACGGCAGCCTATGATCAGTTCTTATTTATGTTCTTCGGTAAAATAAGAAATCAGAAGGGAATGTAAGCATGACTTCACCAAAAATTATGGTGATGGGAGTTGGAAACATCCTTTTATCTGATGAAGGTTTAGGCGTTCGCTTTTTAGATGAACTCGCTAAACTTCCTCTGCCTACCAATGTTGAGCTCCTGGAAGGAGGTACAGCCGGACTTGAATTGGTCCACCTAATTCAAGAAGTCGATTTTTTAATTATTGTAGATGCTGTTAATGCTAAAGCCGAGCCAGGGGCATTGTTCCGTTTTCGCCCACAAGATATTCAGGTTTTTCCAGAACAATGTGAGGTTTCCTTTCATCAAATTGGAATTATTGAGGTTCTGACTATGGCTAATTTGTTAGGGCAGGCTCCTCAAACCTTAATTTTTGGTGTTCAACCCAAAAGTTTAGAATGGGGTATGGACATCAGCCCGGAAATCCAAGCACTTTTTCCCCGCCTGGCGGAATTTGTTCTGCAAGAGATTGATTCCATCCAACATGAAGGGGGCTTTACTTCCTCTTCGACAACCTAGGCACATTAATGACTATCATTAAATGTTTCTCCACACGATCACAACCTGAATAAAACACACATATAAGATACATGTAACAATGTATCTTATATGTGTGTTTTTTTACCGCAAAACCTATTCTCTCTGGCCAACACCTGCTAGCGAAATTTCGATATACCCGACCTTATGAGGTCATTGCACTCGAGAACTTAAGACACCATCCAAACGCGTGACTGAATCATCCATTGGTTTCCTTATAGACCTTGACTTCGTGACGTAGCCAGCTCGTCCACGCATGCAGACCGTTACCGTTGCGACAAGACACCTCGAAAATTTCGATCTCAGGATTGATGGTCCGGATATCGTTTCTCATAATCTCCATATTTACATCAGTCAGCAGCTCAAAGTCCATTTTATTGAGGACAACTGCTTTAGCATTGCGAAAGATCACAGGGTATTTAGACGGCTTGTCATCCCCCTCGACTATACTTAAGACAATGACTTTAAAAGCTTCTCCAAGATCAAAATCGGCCGGACAAACAAGGTTCCCAACATTTTCAATAATTATGAGATCCATTACCTTCCAATCGAATTCCGGCAAAACCTTACTTACCATTTTACTATCAAGATGACAACCTCCGCCAGTATTAATCTGAATAACTGGAACCCCATGAACGGCAATGCGGTCAGCATCTTTACTAGTAAAGATATCTCCCTCAATAACTCCCACATGGAGGTCCAAGGTTAAATTGGGCAACGTCTTCTCCAGTAGTGTTGTTTTCCCTGCTCCTGGTGAACCTATCACATTAATGGCTAAACAATTATTCTTTTGAAAATGGGTACGGTTAACTCCAGCCTGCATATCGTTAGATCCAAGCAAATTTGCCATCACTTCAATTTCTCGACGACCATTATCCATCTATTCAACCTCCAGACTTTCTAGCAAAAGTTCCTCTCCCTGAATCACTTCAATACTGGTATTTTGACAGTTTGGACAAAGAAAAAACATAGTTTCCACGGCAAACACATGTAGGCAATTTCGGCAGCGAGCTCGCACCGGAACGCGCTCTACAATCAGCTCTGCTCCTTCGCAGATGGTATCCTTGCTATAAGCTTCAAACGCCATGTTCAGAGCGTCCGGTTCTGCGTTCGTAAGTTCTCCAACTTTCAGTTTAACCTGAAGTACGCGCTTCACTTCATGAAGAGAAAGTGTCTGTTCGATGACCTCAAATACTCCTCCCATTAAAGACAATTCGTGCAAGTCATCCCTCCTCTGTGTATGAAGTAACTATTTTAACTATTCCAAAATCACTACAATGGTGATCCGTGGGTTGTATGGCAAGAGTCTCCTCTAGAATCAAAACGTTTCATGTTACGCCGACCACAGTGTAACCACAGTGTATTATGACTACTTCGACAAAAAAGATAAGTATCCTTTATCCTCACGCTAAAACCCAGGATCTTCGACATTGGCAGGAGGTCAAATATATCCAACCATGAAGAAAACGAGCTGCATATCTGAATAATTTTCACTGTTTTTCAATATGCGTTATAGTATACTCTCTATTTGGATAATTATATATATTGTGGACCTGTATAGATGCTTTCATTATGGACAATATAATAATGATTTAGAAGCAACTGAAAAGGAGGATGGTAAAATGAGCCGAAATACACCTGAGGTTCCAGAATCCGAAAGACAGTTGGATAAACTTAAATGGGAAGTAGCTGAAGAACTGAAGTTAGACGATGATATTCAAGAAAAAGGTTTCGCAAATATGACTACTCGAGAAGTAGGTCAAATCGGAGGAAATATGGTCAAAAAAATGATTACCTTTGCCGAAAAAGAAATGGCAGAGCAAGGCGCAGATATAATAGATTAAATAATCTTAAAACCTGCACTTAACTTTGATTAATTGATTTAAAGTTTTTACACTGCCAAGTAACGTGTCGGCCAACACGAAAACTCATATTATCTAACTTTATACCGGAAAGGGACGATCGTAACAATACGACCGCCCCTTTCACATTATTCTCATTATAATCTGATTGGGAAACGCCACTTCTATAAGTGGACGTTCCCCGATTCTTCACGCAGTTGAGGTAAACTCCAAACCCGATCTGCATCGAACCATCCGTTAGAGAAGATCACCCGATTTATTCCTCAACAAATGGAATCGTCAGGGGGCCCAATGGTAACACAGCAATACTCATGTTATCTCCATATTTAGCTGTTAAATCAATCAAAGTCTGCTCAATACTTATTATAGGCGTCAGTTTGGCTATTCTAGCAGAATCATCCGGCAACGTTGAATAAATGTAGACTTCTGCCCATTCTTGAATCATAGCGAGTCTCTGAGCTTCCCACTGATCAAATATCTGAAAGGAAGGTTCATTAATCATTTCTAATAGTTCACTAGGTGTGTCACGCATATCTAATATCTTAACAAAATTACCATGTTCAGGCATACCTTCAATACATTCCGATGCACAAATAATTGTCCCTCCTTGTTTGACAATCATTTGTGCAGCATTCATACCTTTTACAGCCTGATATAAGTTCTGATCAAGTGGATAACCCGAATTCGTCGTAATGACTACGTCAAAACGCTGATCACACTTAATCATAGCGTGGTCTTTAACGTAGGCACACCCCGTTGCATGAGCAGCAACCAATTCGCCTGCGAATACACTAGTAATCTCCTTTTGTCCATTCAACGCCACATTAAGGAGAAAATCCGGTTTACAGAAAGTATTGACTTCTCTAGTCATCTCCTGAAGAGGATTATTCTCTAAGACCCCCCAAGTAGCCATAGGATGCCCAATCATTTTGGCGTTGTGAAATGTGAGAATGGTCTCAATACCCGCAATCCCAGGCATAATCCCCTTAGGTCCCCCTGAAAATCCAGCGAAAAAATGAGGTTCAATGAACCCAGTGACGATTCTAAAATCAGCATCTACATATTCTTTATTTAGGTATACTTCGCAGCCAAACTGACTTGTTCCGAGGTGCGTAAGCTCTGACTTCTCGTGACAGTGATGATTGATAACTCGAACAGTCTCTACCACCGTTTCCCCTAGCATCTCGACAAACTCTTCCCTAGTTTGATCACGATGGGTAGCTGTTCCATTTATAATAGTAACATTTTTTAAGGGAACGTGAGGAAGTTCTTCAAGTATCCAAGGAATTAATTTATGATTGGGAGTCGGTCTTGTTATATCGCTGATTACAATGACAACCTTATCACTTGACTTCACCATTTCTCTCAGGGGTTTGGTACCTATAGGGCTACGCAAAGCATTCAGCACAACCTCATGATCATCCTCTGGTGGCTGCAGATGTGTGGGCTCAATGACTTTAGAATTTTCGGGAAGGTTAACCTTTAATCCATTTTTTCCATAGGCTAAATTTACTTCCATTGTAACATCTCCTTAAAATTAATCGGTATGCATTTTATTAAAATTGTCCCAATTAAAAAATATCTTATAGTTCCTAAAACGCAATGAGAAATGTATGTGTATTTTAGTTATAAATTAGAAGCTAAAGTTTGTAATTCACGGCTCACAAGTTGTACCCCTTCAACCAAGTAGGCTATTTCCTGATTGGCCTGCGATTGTTGTTGGGTAACTGTATGATTACGCTGGGAGCTCTCTGTAATTTTATAGATGATAGATCGAAATTGCAGTAAAATACCACTTATCTCATTGGCTGAACGATTACAATCTTCTGCTAATTTCCGTACTTCTCCTGCAACCACAGCAAAACCACGACCTTGTTCCCCTGCTCGGGCAGCTTCGATTGCAGCATTCAATCCTAACAGATTAGTTTGTTTAGCTACTTTACGAATAAGTTCTAATATACCCGAGGTATATTGAAGATGAGTGTACCCTTCCTGAGCTTCTTCTGCGATAGATTTGCTAATAGAGGCTACTTCTTGGGCAGAAGCAGCAGTTTGTTGAACTGCATTAGCCGCGTGCTCCACCGAAGCGCTTAAAAACCGAACCTGCTTACGAATGACGATCTTTAATTCTTCATCTCTTAACATCATAACCACCATGCCAGCTGCTATCGTGGCAACTGGCTTAACGATTGCCAAAGGGCCTGCAATACCAAATGTTCCAATTTTGATACCGTCCGCTTTTATTGCTAGACTAAAACCTTCTTTAAGACGACCTTCGGATACTTCAGCCTCTAAGCCTGTAACAATAGCAGAATCACTAGCAGTCGTTAATATTTGCTCGCTCCCTTTATGCTGCATTCCCATTCTAGTTCCGGCCGAATCGGCAATGATCGTCCCATTCTCATCACAGACGATAACATCGTAGCCACTTTGTACATGGATAAATTCTACAATCTTGAGGGCAATAAGGTCACTAAGCTTCAACTCTATACTCTAGCCCTCCATTCCAACCTAGTAGTCTACCTACATAATACCACATTGTCTGACGGTCTGACCAGCTATTATATAGCTTAACATGATAAAACACCAAAATAGTATTGCAAACATACCAAATTGTCGCTTAGAAAATCATCTATATTAGCAAAAATATCATTGTTAGCATCGACCTCTGCGTGGGCTTTCTAATTTGAATGCTCTAGTGAAAGTGAAACACGACTACTTTTCGCTGATTAAGGATATCAATTTCCAGATGACTGACGATAACCTTCTTTTCGCGTAAAGAACGTTCAAGGAACGGGATACCGTATGAGAGGCTAGTCTCAACATGAGTATTCGATTCACGT
>Ga0209415_10004710_pt1 | contig 24891 bp, 17 predicted proteins | sample PeaSoiSIISIP2007_FD_187696 | JGI IMG/M metagenome (GOLD analysis project Ga0209415, IMG submission 187696) | Peat soil microbial communities from Weissenstadt, Germany - SII-SIP-2007 (SPAdes) (version 2) | ecosystem: Environmental > Terrestrial > Soil > Wetlands > Peat | place: Germany... | reverse complement strand
CCAGTCCGTTCGGGCTACTGCCGGTCGCGTAATGGTCGAGGGAGGCGCTCCCGTTCGGGGCCAGCCCGTTCGAGCCGTTGCCTCGGTCGGGCGCTCCCGCAGGCGCGAGCCCGACCCCGGGCCCCGGTACGCCCGGCTGCCACTGCGCACCGGCCGTCCCCGAGCCGCCGACTCCGGCGCCGACTCCGGCGCCGACTCCGGCTCCGACTCCACCTCCGGCTCCGACGTTGGACCCGCCCCACCTCGCCTCGCGACCGCCGCGCCGTCCCCGTTCGGCAGCCTGCACCTGGCTCGCGAAGCCGTCCGCGCCCAGCGCCGTGGCCTCCTCCCAGGTCCACACCGAGTCCGCCAGGATCACCGAGCCGTCGCCCTTGTGATCCACTCGCCCCGCCACCAGCAGGATCGAGTCCTCCTGCCAGGTCGAGGCGGTGGTCTCGAACGTCCTCGGAAACACGATCACCTCGATGGTCCCCTGCAGGTCCTCGACCGTCGCGACACCCATCGTCGCCTTCGCCTTCGTGATCACCCGCCGCACGCCCGCGACGACGCCGCCGATCACGACGCGCTGCTGGTCCAACTCCTCGCCGAGGTCGCCGCTGTAGGCGGTCACGTACCTGTCCAGCTGCTGGGCGAGCGCGCCGAGCGGGTGATCGGAGAGGTACAGCCCGATCAGCTCCTTCTCCCACCGCAGCCGCTCGCGCGGCGGGGCCTCTGTTGCTGTCGGCAGCGGGCGGTCCAGCGCCTCGGGCTCGGCGTCGCCCCCGAACAGCGACGTCTGCCCGCTCGATCGGTCGCGCTGCTCCGCCTGCGCCGACGCCATCGCGTCGTCGAGCGCCAGCAGCAGCTGGGCAGGGTGGCCGAACCGGCCGAGAGCGCCCACCTTGATGAGCGACTCGAGCACGCGCTTGTTGACCAGCCGCAGGTCGACGCGGCGGCAGAGGTCCGTGAGCGAGCGAAAGTCCCCGTCGGCTTCGCGCGCCGCGATGATCGATTCGATCGCGCCCTGGCCGACGTTCTTGACCGCCAGAAGACCGAAGCGGATGCCCTCCCCTTCGACGGTGAAGTCGACGTGGCTGCGGTGCACGTCCGGGGGGCGGACCTCGATCCCCAGTCGGCGGCACTCCGCGACCGCGGCCGCCACCTTCTCCGTGTTGTCCCGAAAGGCCGTCAGCACGCTCGCCATGTACTCGACGGTGTAGTTCGCCTTCAGGTAGGCCGTCTGGTACGCGACCAGGCCGTACGTGGTGGCGTGGGCCTTGTTGAAGCCGTACCGCGCGAACGGCTGGAACGCGGTGAAGACGGCCTCGATGACAGCCGGCTTCACACCTCGTTCGGCGGCCTGCGGCACGAACTTCTCCATCATCTGCTGCAGGACCTTGTCCTTCTTCTTGCGGATCGCGTAGCCGAGGGTGTCCGCTTCAGGGCCGCTGAATCCCGCCAGGGCACGGGCCGCGGCCATGATGTCTTCCTGGTACACGAAGATCCCGTAGGTCTTCGAGAGATACGGCTCCAGGAGCGGATGCAGGTAGCTGATCGGCTCCTCGCCGTGCTTGCGCCGGATGTAGGCCGGGATGTTGTCCATGGGGCCCGGACGGTAGAGGGCGACCATGGCCGCTAGGTCGTACACCGAGGTCGGACGCAGCTCCCGGACGTATCGGCGCATGCCGGCCGACTCAAGCTGGAACACCCCGGTGGTCTCGCCGGACGCGAGCAGCTCGAACGTCTTGGGGTCGTCCAGCGGGATGCGGTCGAGATCGACCTCCACGCCGCGGATGCGGCGGATCGCGTCGACGGCCTGGCGCAGGATCGTCAGGTTGGAGAGGCCGAGGAAGTCGAACTTCAGCAGCCCGAGCGCGTCGACGCCGTGCATCTCGTATTGCGTCATCAACGCCTCGGAGTTGGTCGCCCGCTGCAGCGGCATGATCTCCGTCAGCGGCTCGCGGCTGATGACGACGCCTGCGGCATGGGTCGAGGCGTTGCGCGCCACCCCTTCGACCTGTTTCGCGAGCTCGACCAGCTTGTGCACCTGCGGGTCGCTCTCGTACATCCCGCGCAGCTCGGGCGCCTGCTCGATGGCCTCGTCGAGCCGGATGCCCAGGTGGTTCGGGACGGCCTTGGCGATGCGGTCGACGTCCCCGTAGGGCATGCCGAGCACGCGCCCCACGTCGCGAAGCGCGGCGCGGGCGAGCATGGTGCCGAAGGTGATGATCTGGGCGACGTGGTCCGCGCCGTACTTGTGCGTGACGTAGTTGATCACCTCGTCGCGCCTGGCGTCCTCGAAGTCCATGTCGATGTCGGGCATCGTGACGCGGTCGGGGTTCAGGAAGCGCTCGAACGGCAGCTCGTAGTGGATGGGGTCCACCGGCGTGATGCCCAGCGTGTGGGTCACGATCGAGCCCGGCGCGCTGCCGCGGCAGGTGGTCGCGATGCCCTGCTCGCGTGCGAACCGGGTGAAGTCCGCCACGATCAGGAAGTAGGCCGCGTAGCCCATGCGACAGATCACGTCCAGCTCGTACTCGAGCCGTTCGCGGATCTCCTGCGTGATCTCCGGGTAACGCCCGAGCAGTCCCCGCTCGCACTCCGCGCGCAGCCACGACTCCACCGTGTGCCCGTCGGGCACCGGAAACTCGGGCAGGCGGAGATGGCCGAACTCGAACTGCATGTCGACCATCTCAGCGACCCGCCGGGTATTGCGCAGGGCCTCGGGCAGGTCATGGAAGAGCGACTCCATCTCCGCCGCGCTCTTCAGGTAGAACTCGTCGCTCTCAAAGCGCAACCGGTTGGGCGTGTCGAGGTTCGACGCGGTCCCGATGCACAGCAGGACGTCGTGGGCTTCAGCCTGCGAGCGGCGCACGTAGTGCAGGTCGTTGGTCGCGATGATCGGCAGGCCCATCTCGGGCGCCAGCCGCAGCAGCTGCTCGTTCAGGCGTCGCTGCAGCGGGATCCCGTGGTCCTGCAGCTCGAGGTAGAAGTTGCCTGGCCCGAAGATGTCGCCGTAGGCGCCGGCCAAGCGGCGGGCGGCCTCCCAATCGTCCACCTCCAGCGCCTTGGGAATCTCCCCGCCCAGGCAGGCCGACAGCCCGATCAGGCCTTCGGCGTGCCGGGCCAGGTAGTCGCGGTCGATCCGCGGCCTGTAGTAGTAGCCCTCGAGGTGGGCGTCCGTCACGATCCGGCACAGGTTCTGGTAGCCGGTCCAGTTCTTCGCCAGCAGCACCAGGTGGTACGGCTGGGAATCGGCCTTGCCCTCGCGGTCGGTCATCGAGCGACGGGCCACGTAGGTCTCGATGCCGATGATGGGCTTGATGCCGCGCTGGGTGGCGGCCTGGTAGAAGGCGACCGCTCCGTACAGCGCGCCGTGGTCCGTGATGGCGAGCGAGTCGAACCCGAGCGCCGAGGCCTCCGACACGAGTTCGTCGATGCGGCCGAGCCCGTCGAGCAGGCTGAACTCGGTGTGGACGTGCAGGTGGGCGAAGTCGTTAGGGCCGATGGTCATGGCAGCGGGCGCGGTGACAGGCGGGGCACCCGCCAAGGATAGCGGCGGCAGGCAGGACCGACGGCCGTCGCGGGACGCGCCGGCGAGCGGTCGCGTGCGGTCGCGTTGACAGCACCCCCGTCGAACGGACACCATCCTCCCGTTGAGGCCGAGTGGGCCCCAAGGAGGACGTCGATGCAGACTGCGCAGCCGCCCGAGCTGGTGACGACCCGCGTCGAGGACGGGCAAGCCCCGGGCCTGACGTATCGGATCGAGGGTGACCTGGTGCCCGTACTGTACGTGGCGCTCGACGGCAGCCGCAGGCTCTTCTTCGAGCATCACGTCGTGCTGTGGAAGGATCCCCAGCTGTTGATCGGGATCCATCCGATGGCCGGCGCGTTCAGGCGCGTGGTCGCCGGCATGCCCATCTTCATGACCGAGACCCAGTCGGGCGGGGAGATCGCCTTCTCGCGCGACGATCCCGGCCACGTCCTCTCCATCCACCTTCCTCCCGGCCGGTCCATCTACGTCCGCGAGCACCAGTTCCTCGCCGCCACCGGTGGCATCGACTACACGTTCACCCGCGTGCGCGGCCTGGGCAACATGCTGTTCGGTGGCACGGGCTTCTTCATCGACCGCTTTCTCGCGGGCGCCGAGGAGGGCGTGGTCTGGCTGCACGGTTACGGCAACGTCTTCGACAAGGTGCTCGCCCCTGGCGAGGCGATCGACGTCGAGGGCGGTGGATGGATCTACCGCGACGAGACCGTGTCGATGCAGCCGGCGGTGTACGGGTTGAAGACCGGCGTCTTCGGCGGCTCCGGGCAACTGGTGTTCAACCGCTTCACAGGACCCGGACGCGTGGGCATCCAGTCGGCGTACGTGCACCTGCCGACGGAGAGCTGACGGTCAGCCCCCCTCCTCTGCCGCGATCGACGCGGGAGGTCGCCGCCCCTCGTGGCGGATCACCAGGGCGACCGCGACCAGCACCAGCCCCGCCCCGCCGAGCAGGAACGGCGTCAGCGGCTCGCCGAGGATCGCCCAGCCGAGCACCAGCGCGATGACCGGGTTCACGTACGCGTACGTCGCCACCTGCGAGACGGGAGCGTGCGCCAGCAGCCAGGTGTAGGCGGTGAACGCGAGCAGCGACCCGAACACGACCAGGTAGCCGAGCGCGATCCACGAGCGGAGCTGGGCTCCGGCCGGGATGCCGCCCGGTTCCACGATAGCCGCCGCCGCAAGCAGGACGAGCCCGGCCGCCAGCATCTCCACGGCGGTCGATACGAACGGGTCGCGCGGCATCGGGAGTCGGCTCGAGCCGAACGACCCGGCGGCCCAGCAGACGCAGGCGACGACGAGGAGCACGGCCGCGAAAGGATCGACGGCCCCCTCCCCGCCCCTCGACGTGAGGACGGCCACGCCGACGAAACCGATCGCCACGCCGCCGAGCGTGCCACGCGAGACCTGCTCGCGCGAGAGCGCTCGGAACACGACGACCCACAACGGGATGGACGCCGCGACGAGCGCCGCCATCGAGGACGGGACGTGCTGCTCGGCCGTGCTGATCCCGCCGTTGCCGGCGGCCAGCAGCGCCAGCCCGACGAGCGCCGCGCCGGCAAGCTCGCGTGGCGGGAGGACGAACCGGCGCACGCCGCCGCGCGCCACGAGCACGGCGGTCAGCACCGCGCCGGCCGACGCGAACCGGATGCCGGCGCTGAGAAGCGGCGGCAGTGTCTCGACGGTGACGCGAATCGCCAGGTACGTGGATCCCCAGACGACGTAGACGATCGCGAGGGCGCCGAGGACCTGCCACTCCGGCGGCTGTGGCGCCAGCCGCCGGAGCCCGTCGGCCGGTGGCCTGGGAGCCCGCGACTCGTCGCGGGCCGGGCGCACGGGAATCCGTGGCCCGCCGGCCGGTGCCACGGGAGGCCCTGGCTCGTCGGCCGATCGCCCGGGCGTCCGTGCCGCGTGCTGGTCCGGTGGCGCGCCGGGGATCGGTGTCCCGAGGGTCAGGTGCCGCCCTCCCGGGGCGCAGCTCCGCTCGCCGCGTCGCGCGTCGCCTGCTCGGCCGCGGCCTGGGCGATGCGGTCGGCCGATGGGATCGCCGTCTCAACGGACCCGCCGGCCATCAGCAGTCCGACGCGCTCGCGGTCGGCCTCGGCGCTCGGTATGACCTCGACGATGCGGCCCTGGTAGATCACCGCGATGGCATCCGACAGCGAGAAGATCTCGTCGAGCTCGCTCGAGATCAGCAGGATGGCCAGCCCCTCGTCGCGCTTCTGGATGAGCTCGCGGTGGATGAACTCCGTCGCCCCCACGTCGAGGCCGCGAGTCGGCTCGGCCGCCACGAGGACCTTGGGGCTCTCGGCCAGCTCGCGCGCGACCACGACCTTCTGCTGGTTGCCGCCCGACAGCGACGAGGCTACAGCGTCGGGGTTGGGCGGCCGGATGTCGAACTGCTGGATCAGGTTCTCTGCCCGTTGCTCCACCGCCGCCGAATTGCGCTGACCGCGCGTCGCAAAGGGCGCGCGCGACTGCGACCCGAGGATCAGGTTGTCCTTGACGTCGAACGGCAGCACGAGCCCGCGCGCATGCCGGTCCTCCGGGATGTACGCGAGGCCGTTCGCGCGCCGCTCGGCGGCGTTCTGGTGGCGAACGTCCTCGCCCCCGAGGTACACGTGGCCGTCCGTCACGGGGCGCAGCCCTGCCAGCACCTCGGCGAGCTCGAGCTGCCCATTGCCGCTCACACCGGCGATGCCGACGATCTCGCCCGACCGGACCGAGAGGTCCACTCCGGTGAGGGCGGGAAGCTTGCGGTCCGAGTCGGCCGTCACGTGCTCCAGCCGCAGGCGCTCCTCCCCGATGTGGGCCGCATCGCGGTCGACGCGCAGCAGTACCTCGCGGCCGACCATGGCCCGCGCGATCTCGGACGGGGACGTGCGCGCCGTCTCGAGCACGGCCGCATTGCGGCCCTGCCGCAGTACGGTCACCCGGTCCGAGATGGCCATCACCTCGTTCAGCTTGTGCGTGATGAGGATGACGGTCTTCCCGCCTGCAACCAGCCCGCGCAGGATCTCGAACAGTTCGTCCGTCTCCTGTGGAGTCAGGACCGCCGTCGGCTCGTCGAACACAAGGAGTCTCGAGCCGCGGAACAGGATCTTCAGAAGCTCGACGCGTTGCTGCAGGCCGACGGGCAGCATCCCCACCCGCGCGGTCGGGTCCACGATCAGCCCGAAGCGCTCGGAGAGCTCCCGGACCTCCCGAACAGAAGCGCCGCGGTCCAGCATGATCCCGCCGGGTTCCTGCCCAAGCACCACGTTTTCGGCGACCGTCATGACCGGCACGAGCTGGAAGTGCTGATGGACCATGCCGATCCCGGCGGCGATCGCGTCCCGAGGTCCGTGGATCCGGACCGCCTGTCCATCGATCCGAATCTCGCCGGCGTCGGGGCGGATCAGCCCATAGAGGATGTTCATCAGGGTCGTCTTGCCGGCGCCGTTCTCCCCCACCACCGCGTGGATCTCCCGGTCGAGGACACCGAGGTCCACGTTGTCGTTCGCGAGCAGCGTGCCAAACGACTTAGTGATGCCTCGCATCTCCAGGTATGGGGCGTCGGTTCGGGCCCGCGACGGCCCGAGGTCGGCCGTCGCGAACGCTGTCATTCGCCCACCTCGTACGGGACGCCGTCGGCGGCCGGTGGGACCGCTCGGCCCACGAACCCGGCCAGCGCCACGACGGTCAGCAGGTACGGCGTCGCCGATACCAGCTGGTCCGGGAACCCGGTTCCCTGCAGGTTGATGCCAAGCGACTGGCCGAATCCGAACAGCAGGCAGGCCAGGAAGGCGCCAATCGGATTCCACTTGCCGAAGATCATGGCCGCCAGCGCGATAAATCCGGCGCCGCTCGTCATGTTGTTGCTGAACGAGTGGGCCACGCTGAGCGCCAGGTAGGCGCCTCCGAGACCCGAGAGCAGGCCGCTCAGGATCACGCAGAGATAGCGAATGCCGAACACCGAGATCCCGAGGGTGTCCGCCGCGCGCGGGTGTTCACCAACGGCGCGGATTCGGAGCCCGAGCCGGGTCCGGAACAGGAACCACCAGACGATCGGGACGGCCAGGATCGACAGCCACACCACGATGTTCTGGTCGCCCACCACATCGCCGACGAACGGGATGCCGTCGACCACCGGAATCTTCACGTCCGGGAGTGCCGGAATGTTGGCCGGGGTGCCGTTGGTGGCGAAGAAGCGGAACATCAGGAAGCTCGTGAGGCCGAGGGCCAGCAGGTTGATCGCCATGCCGGACACGATCTGGTTGGCCCGGAGGTGAATCGAGGCGACGCCATGGATCGCCGCGATCAGGCCCCCGCACACGACCGAGGCCAGCGTTGCCAGCACGATGTCGTGGGTGGCGGCCGCGACCACCACCGAGAAGAAGGCGCCGACCAGCATCATGCCTTCCATGGCGATATTGACCACACCCGACCGCTCGGAGATCACTCCGCCCAGGGCGGCCAGAGTGAGGGGGGCGGCGAAGCGCAGCGTGCCGGCCCATAGGTCCGGCCGGGCGAAGATGGGTCCGAAGGTCCCGACGATATCCATCAGCCGGCCACCTCGAGCACGCGCCGTAGCCCGCCTTTCTTCAGGATCCAGCGAACCAGCATCTCGGCCCCGACAAAGAAGAGGACCAGCGCCTGGAGTATCTGCACCAGGAACCCCGAGATGTTCGCGTTCGCCTGCATCGCGACCGAGCCGTGGATCATCGCGCCGTACAGCAGTCCGGCCAGGAAGATGCCGATCGCGGAGTTCTTTCCGACCAGCGCCACCGCGATCGCCTCGTAGCCATAGCCCGGAGAGAAGCTGTCGTACAGGCGGCCGCTGACCCAGACGGGGACCATGCCCGCGAGCCCGGCGAATGCACCGGCAAGGACCATCGCGATGATCAGCCGGCGGGCGACGTTGATGCCGCCGTATGCCGCCGCCTTCGCGTTGAAACCGACGGCGCGGATCTCGTACCCGAGCGGCGTCCGCCACAGGATCCACGCAAATGCCACACCGGCGAGGATCGTCACGAACAGGCTCGCGTTGAGCCGGGCGTTCGGCAGGATCGACGACGGCAGAATGATCGGGAAGGCGGCCTGAGGGGGGATCGGGCCCGACTCGGGCGTCCCGAAGGCGTTTGACGGGGTCATCGGACCCGCCTCGAGCAACCAGTGACTGACGTCGATCGCCACGTAGCTCAGCATCATCGTGGTGATGACTTCGTGCGCGCCCGTCCTCGCCTTGAGCAGGCCGGCGATCCCGGCCCATGCCCCGCCGGCAACCATCGCCGCGACCATGCAGATGAGGATCAGCGCAAGCCCGGGCCAGCTCGAGAACGTCGTCGCCACCCAGGTGGACGCGATGGCGCCCATGTACAGCTGTCCCTCGGCGCCGATGTTGAAGAGGCCGCAGCGAAAGGCGAACGAGACGGCGTAGCCCGCCAGGATCAGGGGGATGGACGAGATCAGGGTCTCCGAGATGTCGAACGGGGTTCCGACGGCGCCGACCAGCATCTGCTGGTACGCCACGACCGGGTTGGACCCGCTGGCGAGGACGACGAGCCCTCCCACGATGATCGCGAGCACCACCGCAAGGACGGGAGTGACGCCCGACGCGAGGTACCGCATCACGCGGCTCGGGGGGACCTGGATCTGTGCGGTGGCGACGCTCACGGCATGTCCCCTGGGTACATCGATCGGGGCGGGCTGGCGTGCGCCAGACCCGCCCCGATCGCGCTACTCGATAGCAGGTGGATTACTTGGGGATGGTCGTCGGCGGGACGATCGCTCCGCTCTTGATCTGGTTCTCCACCGCCTGGACCTGGGCGACGATGTCGGCTGGAACGACGCTGTTCGGTGGCGCAAAGCCGGTGGCGTTGTTCTGTAGGGTGAACTCGTTGTCACCCCCTTTGAACGTGTTGTTCAGGAGGTTCTGGATGGTCAGGAAAACGGCGACGTCGACCTTCTTGATCGCGCTCGTGATGATCGTCGCCGGCGCGACGTAGTTCTGGTCGGCGTCGACGCCGATCCCGTAGACACCCTGGTCGACCGCGGCCTGCAGGTAGCCGAGGCCGCTCGCGCCAGCAACCTGGAAGAGGATCGAGGAGCCGCGCGAGATGTGGTTGAGACCGAGGCTCTTGGCGACCGTCTGGTCCGTGAACGACTGTGAGTAGCCGCCTAGGATCGTGATGGACGGATCGGCCGCTTTGGCACCGGCGATGTACCCGGCGATGTACCGGTCGACCGGCGGGATAGACAGGCCGCCCATCCAGCTGATCGTGTTGGTCGTGGCCTTGCCGATCTTGTTCTTCTCCAGGAGGCCGGCCATGTAGCCCACGGTGTAGCCCGACTCCTGCTCGTGGAAGAACAGGTTGGCCACGTTCGGCAGGTTGACCGTGTTGCCTTTGGCGTCAGCCGGCGCGGTGTCGATGGCACCAAAGTGGACCTTGGGGTATTGCTGCGCGACGGTGTACACGGCGTTCGCCATCAGGAACCCGACCGCAATGACGAGGTTGTCGCCCTTCTGCGCGAAGGTGGTCAGGTTGGGCACGTACTGTGACTGCTCGGAGGACTGGATGACGTCCCCGGTCACACCGAGCTGGCACTCGGCCGCCTGGAGGCCGAGGTACGCGAGGTGGTTGAAGCTCTTGTCGTTCAGGCCGCCCACGTCGGTGACGAGGCCCACCTTGAAGTTCGGGTTGTTTGGCACACAACTCGCTGCCGCGCTGGCTGCCGGGCTCGCCATGGCCGCCGCCGAGGCGGGGGCCATGCTGGCGGGGGCCGCCGTGGCGGGGGCCGCGGTGGCGGGGGCCGCGGTGGCGGGGGCCGCGGTCGGCGCCGTGGTCGCCGCAGACGAGCAGGCTCCGAACAGGATCACAGCCATGGTTGCCATGGCGACGCCCACACGTAACGTTCGCAACGGTCGTTCCTCCACTACCCGTCTGGTCCGGCTCAAACCGTCCGGATCGACGGCCTCCACCCGCCGGGGTTTGTCCCCAGGCGATGGTCTCCTCACGTCCGCCGGCTGCCACGCGCTCCGGCAACGTCGACGGTGCGGCGCCAGTATGCACGCGCCCGAGAGACCCGTGCAATGCTTCGCTGCATCCGTAGAGCGGAGACGAACCGTGGACGGCACGTGACCAGTAGAGGCACGAGGAGACGACGGTGAGTGACGGGACGGGACCGGCCGATCGCCGGCAGGACAGCGTGGCCGGGGGAGATGCGGCGGTCGGGGGAGCTGCGGCGGCCGGGCAGCGCCGGGCCGAGCGGGATCGCGCATCGGAGGTCCTCGACCTCCAGGAGGGACGGGGCGACGTCGCGCTGGCGACGGCCGCCGAGGCACGCGCGCTCCTGGCGTCCGCCCGCCGGATCGCGATCGTCGGCGCCTCCACGGATCCCATGCGGCCATCGCACGGCGTAATGGCCTACCTGCTGGCTGCGGGATACGACTGCGTGCCCATCAATCCGTCCGTGCCCGAGGTGCTCGGGCGGACGGCGTACCCGGACCTCGCATCGGCCGTCGCGGTCGGCGGTAGGTTCGACATCGTGGACGTCTTCCGTCGTCCGGAGACGGTCCCCGAGGTGGCGCGGCAGGCGGTCCAGACCAGGGCGGGGGCGCTCTGGATGCAGCTCGGGGTCGTCAGCTGGGAGGCCGCCCGGCTCGCGGCTGCCGCCGGGATGCCCGTGGTGATGGACCGCTGCACGAAGATCGAGCACCACGCGATGCAGGACGCGCAGCGCTGAGCTCGCGCCGGGCCATGAGGGCCGCTCGGGCCGGCGACCCTTCCTACCGGACGACGAAGCCGGCCACGATCGCGACGATCCCCACGACGCCCGCCACGATCCACGGCTGGGCGCGGCGGCGGAGCTCGGCCTCCATGAGATCCGCGCTGGACCCGCCTCGTTCCGCGGGCCGGCCTCGCCAGGTCTCGTAGCGGCGGATGTTGTCCTGCTGGCTCCGCATCGCCTGGTAGCGGCGCCAGTAGGGCATCCCGCGGAGGTATGCGGCCGCCACGAGTACGGCCCCGGCGATCCACAGGACGACGTTCACAGCACTCACGCTCGCACCCACTCGACGCGATCATCCGCCGCGTGGCGTCCCCCGTTGCCGGGATGATCCGCCGCCGGGCGCCACTCGTTGCCGCGATCGCCGGCCCGCAGGCGCCTCCAGTGACACCCTAGCCAGGCCGTCACGCCTCGTTCTCCAGCCGCTGGCGGACCAGCCGCTGCACGACCCCGGCGTTCGCCCGCCCGCGCGTGGCCTTCATGACCTGTCCCACCAGGAACCCGAGAGCCTGCTGCTTGCCCGTGCGGTAGTCGAGGACGGCGCCCTGGTTCGCGGCCAGGACCGCGTCGATCGCGGCCGCGAGCGCCACCTCGTCCGAGATCTGGCTGAGGCCGAGCCCCGACACGATCAGTTCAACGGGGTCGCCGGTCTCGACATGTCGCTCGAAGACCTCCTTGGCGTTCGTGCCGGAGAGGCGCCCATCCTCCACCATCGCCACCAGGCGCACAAGCTGGGCGCCGGACGCGCGGCCGCCGTCGCCGCGCGCCTTGACAATGCGCGGATACTCGCCGGTCACCCAGTTGGCCAGCGCCTTGGGCGTGGGGGGCCCGCCGAGCGTGGGCGGCACGCCGGACGCGGGCGGCACGCCGGGCGCCTGACTCCGGGCCGCCGCCAGCGCGTCCTCGAACAGGGCGCTGACCGCCTGGTCGGCCACGATCACCGCGGCGTCGTACGGCGACAGGCCCAGCGCCGAAACGTATCGCGCCCGCCTCGCGGACGGCAGCTCCGGGAGCGACGACCGGATCGCCTCGAGCCACGCCGGGTCGGTGCGCAGCGGTGGCAGATCCGGCTCCGGGAAGTACCGGTAGTCGTCGGAGTCCTCCTTGATCCGCATCGTGTACGTCTCGTTGCGCACGTCGTCCCAGCCGCGCGTCTCCTGCACGAGCGCCTCGCCGACCTCGAGCGCGCGCGTCTGCCGCTCGATCTCGTGCGCGATGGCCCGCTCCACGGCGCGGAACGAGTTCATGTTCTTGACCTCGGTCCGCGTGCCGAACGCCTCGGCCCCGGCCGGCCGGATGGACACGTTCGCCTCGACCCGCATCTGGCCGTTCTCCATTTCCGCGTCCGACGCGCCGACCGCGCGAAGCAGGAGCCGGAGCTCCTCGGCGTACCGCCTCGCCTGCTCCGCGGTGCGGACGTCCGGCTCCGTGACGATCTCCATGAGGGGAAGCCCGGACCGGTTGAAGTCCACCAGGCTGATCCGCCGTCCGAACTCGTCGGTCGTGTGCTGCAGCCGCGCAGTGTCTTCCTCGAGGTGCGCGCGCCGGATGCGGACCGTGAACGGCCCTGCGCTGGTGTCGAACGTGAGCCGACCATTGGAGGCGAGCGGCAGGTCGTACTGGCTGATCTGGTAGCCCTTGGGGAGGTCCGGGTAGAAGTAGTTCTTGCGGTCCCAGCGCGTCACCGACGCGATCTCCGCCTCGAGGGCGATCCCCGTCGCGAGGACCAGCTCCACGGCCCGCCGGTTGATCACGGGAAGGACGCCCGGCATGCCCAGACAGACGGGGCAGGTGTGGCTGTTGGGGCCCGCATCGCGCAGCTCGGTCGAGCAGGCGCAGAACATCTTGGAGGCGGTGCGCAGCTGCGCGTGCACCTCGATGCCGATCACCGCCTCCCAGCGGGTGGCGCTCGCGGCCGCCGGCGTGTCGACTGCGGCCTCAGCCATCACGGCGGCCATCTCCCATACGTGCCACGAACCGCTCCATCCGCACCAGCGCCTCCTCGAGCTGCTCGTAGCTCGTCGCGTAGCACGCCCGCACGTGGCCCGCCCCGGATGGCCCGAACGCATCGCCCGGCACCACCGCGACGTGCTCCTCGAACAGCAGCCGCTCGGCGAACTGGTCGCTGGTGAGGCCCGTGCCGCTGACATCGGGGAACGCGTAGAAGGCCCCGCGCGGGTCCGGCGTGGGCAGGCCGATGCGATTGAGCCCGGCCACGAACATCCGACGTCGCCGGTCGTACTCGGCCAGCATCCGCTCGACGTCGGGCTCGGCCTCGCGAACCGCCACGACGGCCGCGTCCTGGGCCGTCGTCGGCGCGCACATGATCTGGTACTGGTGAACCTTGAGGATCCCCTCCAGCAGGTCCCGCGGCGCGCAGACGTATCCCACGCGCCAGCCGGTCATGGCGTACGCCTTCGAGAAGCCGCCGATGAGCACGGTGCGCTCCCGCATGCCGGGGAGGCTCGAAATCGGCTCGTGGCGGTGGCCGCCGTAGACAAGGCGGTCGTAGATCTCGTCGCTGACCACGAGCAGATCGTGGCGCCGGGCGATGTCCGCGAGGTCCCGTAGCACGTCCGGCGGCAGGACCGCGCCCGTGGGGTTGCACGGGTAGCCCAGGAAAAGCACCTTGGTCCGTGACGTGACCCGCCGCTCCACTTCCCCCGGGTCGAGCGCGAACCCCTCCGACACCCGCGTCGGAACGTGCACGGTCGTGCCGCCGGCAAAGACGACCGCCGGCATGTACGCCACGTACGAAGGCTCGTGCAGCAGCACTTCGTCTCCCGGGTCGACGAGCGCGGTCATGGTCGCGGCGACCGCTTCGGAGGCGCCGACGGTGACCAGGATCTCCGCGGCCGGGTCGTACGCCACGCCGTACCGTCGCTCGAGGTTGCCGGCGATGGCGCGCCGCAGCTCGAGCGTCCCGAAGTTGCTCGTGTAGTGGGTGCGGCCGGCCTCCAGGGACCGCACTCCGGCCCGGACGACCGCCTCGGGCGTCGTGAAGTCGGGCTCTCCCACGCCCAGCGAGATGACCTCGGGCATCGTCGCGATCACGTCGAAGAACTTGCGGATCCCCGACGCCGGCACGGCCGACATGCGGACCGCCAGGCGCGAGCGCGTGGCCGGCGACTCGGGGGCCCCGGCTTCGGCGGCCGCGGCTTCCATGGACGTAAGTTCGGTGGAGGTGGACATCGCTCGATCCTCCCGATCAGGCCGGCAGGGCCGGCGCAGGCAGGCGTGGCGCGGAGATGGCCGGGTCGGCCAGCAGGGGCAGGGCGGAGGGTTCCAGCCCTCGCCAGTCGGCGTCGGCGGTGATCGCTTCGTAGGCGCGCCCGATGCGGAGCACGCCCTCCTCGTCCCACGCGCGGCCGACGATCTGGAGGCCGACCGGCAACCCCTCGGACAGCCCGCACGGGACGGACATCCCCGGCAGCCCGGCGACACTGACGGGCAAGGTCCACGCGTCCGCGAGGTACATCGCGACCGGGTCGGCGAGCCGCGCGCCGAGCGGGAAGGCGACGGTCGGGCTGGTGGGCGCGACGATCGCGTCCACGTCCTCGAAGGCCGCGTCGAAATCCGCCTTGATCAGCGTGCGCACCTGCTGCGCCTTGACGTAATACGCGTCGTAGTACCCGGCGGAGAGGGCGTACGTGCCGAGCATGATGCGGCGCTTGACCTCGTCGCCGAACCCGGAGCCCCGGCTGGCCAGGTAGTTGGCCAGCACGTCGCCGTCGCGCACGGAGTGGCCGAAGCGGATGCCGTCGTAGCGGGCCAGGTTCGCCGAGGCCTCGGCAGGGGCGATGATGTAGTACGTCGCAAGACCGTAGTCGGTGTGCGGCAGCGAGACGTCGACGATCTCCGCGCCGGCCGCCTCCAGCGCCCGGACGGCCTCTCGCAGCCGCGCTTCCACGCCGGGGTCCATGCCCGGCACGAAGTACTCGCGCGGCAGCCCGAGGCGCAGCCCGCGCAGCACGCGGGCCGCCGCGTCGTCGTCCTCGGGCAGGCTGGTCGCGTAGTCCGGCACGGCGATGGGACTCGACGTCGAGTCGCGGCCGTCGCGCCCGGCGACGGTCTGCAGGAGCGCCGCCACGTCCCGCACGTCCCGCCCGAGCGCCCCGACCTGGTCGAGGGAGCTGGCGAACGCGATGATGCCGTAGCGACTGACGCGGCCGTACGTGGGTTTCATGCCCACCACGCCGCACATGGCCGCCGGCTGGCGGATGGAGCCGCCGGTGTCGGTCCCGATCGCCGCGGCGCAGTGGTACGCGGCAACGGCCGCCGCCGAGCCCCCGCTGCTCCCCCCGGGCACCCGGTCGAGAGCCCACGGGTTGGCAGTGGGACCCCACGCCGAGTGCTCGGTCGAGGATCCCATGGCGAACTCGTCCATGTTGGTCTTGCCCAGCACGACCGCCCCGGCCGCCGCGATCCGCTCGGCGATGTGCGCGTCGAACGAGCCGACGTACCCCTCCAGGATCCGGCTGCCGGCGGTGGACGTCTGGCCCCGCGTGACGACGAGGTCCTTGAGCGCGACGGGGATGCCGAGCAGGGCGGGCAGATCGGCCAGTGCGGCAGTGCCGGCACGGCGCGCCCCGGCGAGCCGTGCATCCGCGGCGTCGGCGGCGGCCCGGGCGCGAGCGTCGTCAAGGAAGAGCCACGCGTGCAGGCCGCGATCCGTCGCGTGCGCCAGCTCCACGTGCGCGTCGACCACTTCGCGCGAGCTGTAGTCGCCGGCGCGGAGGCCGCGCGCCATCTCGTGGGCGAAGAGGCGGGTCATGGCGCGACTCGTCACCGGCGCGTCCCCGGCCCGAGCGAGAAGCTCACCCGCCCGTGCATCAATCGGCGCCCTCGACGACGACCGGCACCACGAAGTAGTCGCCCTGCCGCTCGGGCGCGCCGGACAGCGCCTGGTCCGGCGTGAGCGACGCGCCGGGCACGTCCTCGCGCAGGATGTTCTCCAGCTCGATTACCTGGGCCGTCGGCGCGATCGCTGCCGTGTCGAGTTCCGACAGGACCAGGTACTGGTCGAGGATGTGGTTGAGCTGCCCCTCGAGCAGTGCCAGCTCGCCGTCCGTAAGCCCGAGGCGCGCCAGGAGCGCCACGTGCTCGACATCGGCGCGGGTGAGGGTCGCCATCCGGGCCATGATACCGGAGGCGCACCGGCGGACATCCCGGCGTCGGGGCGGGGAATCGCGCTCGGGTCGGACGGATTCGACGCCCGAAGCGCGGCAGTCCGCCCGGGGCGCAGGGCCGCCACCGCGTCGTGAGCCAGTGGATGGAACCGCGCGGGACACCGCATCGTCCAGGGTCCATGCATCGTCGACCGTCTACGCATCGCCCGCTCATCACCCTCCTGGCGCTGCTGCCCGTGCTGGCCTCAGCGTGCGGCGCCAGCGCCCAATCGCCCTCCACCCCCGGTCCCGCCGGCATCTCGTTCGCGGTGGCGCACGTCCCGCGGGCGTCCACGTCCCCCTCCGGCGCGGCGCCCGCGGCCGCGGCGATCGACTCGTTCGGGTTCGAGCTGTTCCGCCGACTCGCAACGGCCGGGGGGAATGCGGTCATCTCGCCCACCAGCGTCGCGATCGCGCTGGCCATGGCGGAGGCCGGAGCAAGGGGCCAGACCGCCGACCAGATGGCGGCCGTGCTCCACGGCGCTGGATCAAGCACGGGCGCGGCCATCAACGCGCTCGACCAGGCGCTGGCCGCGCGCAACGGCACGTTCAAGGACGCCGACGGGCACGACCTCACCGTATCTCTGCAGACCGCGAACGCGACGTTCGCCCAGGCCGGCATGCGCATCGAGCCGTCGTACCTGGACGCCCTGGCCTCGAGCTTCGGGGCCGGGCTGCGCCTGGTGGACTACCGCCGCGACCCGGAAGGCGCGCGCCTGCTGATCGACGCCTGGGTGAAGGAGCAGACCGCCGGCCGCATCCCGGAACTGCTCTCACCCGGCGTCCTGGACAGCCAGACGCGGATGGCGCTGGTCAACGCGGTCTACCTGAAAGCTCCCTGGCAGTTCGCGTTCGACGCGTCAAGCACCGCGCCGGCGCCCTTCGCCCGCGCGGATGGGTCGACGGTGAACGTGGAGACGATGTCGCGCGGCGCGCTGGACGTCGGCTACGCGGAGGGGCCTGGATGGCGGGCCGTCGAGCTGCCCTACGTCGGCGGTTCCCTGGCGATGACGATCGTGGTCCCCGACGATCTGGCCGCGTTCGAGCGCACGCTCGACGGGAGCGAGTTCGCCCGGATCGTCGGGTTGCTGGCGCCGCGGGCCGTGGACCTGTGGCTGCCCAGGTTCGGCGCCCGCACCGCCGCGGACCTGTCCGGGCCCCTGTCTTCGCTGGGGATGCCCCTTGCGTTCGACCCGAACGCCGCCGACTTCTCGGGGATCACCACCGAGGAACGGCTGTTCATCTCCGCCGTCGTGCACCAGGCCAACATCGACGTCGACGAGAAGGGGACGGAGGCGGCTGCCGCCACCGCTGTCGTCATGGCCGCGACGGCGATGCCGGTCGACACGGTCACGCTGCGGGTGGATCGCCCGTTCCTCTTCGCCGTCCGCGACGTGCCTACGGGGGCGATCCTCTTCCTCGGCCAGGTTACGGACCCGTCCGCAGGCGACTGAGCGAGGCGCCTACCCCGGCTCGCCGGCCAGCAGGCCCCGGAACGCGTCCTCGTCGAGCACCGGCACGCCCAGCTCCTGCGCCTTCGCGAGCTTCGAACCCGCGTTGTCGCCGGCCACGACGTAGTCCGTCTTCCGCGACACCGACCCGGCGGGATGGCCTCCCGCGGCGCGGATCGCCTCCTCCGCCTCCTGCCGGCTGAACCCAGAGAGCGTCCCGGTGACCACGATCGCCCTGCCGGCCAGGGCTCCCGCGTCGGCCGTCGCACCGGCTGCCCGGGCCGCGCGCGGTGCAGGGCGCTCGGCCTCGACTCCCGCGGCCACCAGGCCGTCGAGGACGCGGCCGGTCGCGTCGTCGGCGAGGTAGCGCGCGATCATGTCGGCCACGACCGTCCCGACGCCCGGCACCTCCTGGAACCGCTCGGGAGCCTCGCGCGCCGTGTCGCGCAGTGCGCGGGCCACGCGGGCCGTCCATCCGCCGGGGCCGCCCATCTCCTCATCGGGTCCCGGCGGCCAGGACGCGGCGGCCCAGCCGGCGAGGTCGACGGCCGTCTGTTCGCCGACCTGCGGAATGCCCAGGGCGTTGAGGATGCGGGAGAGGGGGCGCCGCCGCGAGCGCTCGATCGCGTCCACGAGGTTCTGCGCGCTCTTCCGCGCGAACCGGTCGAGCGTCTCGACGTCCTGGACCCGGAGCCGGTAGAAGTCGCCGCGGCTGTGGATCATGCCGCGCTGCAGCAACTGCTGGAGGACCGCCCACCCGGCACCCTCGATGTCCATGCCACCGCGCCCGGCGAAATGCGCATACTCCTGGGCCACCCGCGCGGGGCACGCCGGGTTCGGGCAGTAATGCCGCACGGCGCCCTCGTCGCGGACCACAGGCGTGTTGCACACGGGACACCGCTCTGGCATCTCGAAGACACGCTCATCGCCGGACCGCCGCTCCACGAGCGGCCGGACCACCTCCGGGATCACGTCACCGGCCTTCTGCAGGATCACCCGATCGCCGATCCGGATGTCCTTGCGCCGGACCTCGTCGAGGTTGTGCAGCGTGGCGCGGGAGACGGTCGACCCGGCCACCTTGGCGGGAGCCAGGTGGGCGACCGGAGTGAGGGTCCCCGTGCGCCCCACGTAGGGGACGATGTCCTCGACGACGGTCTCGACCTGCTCCGGCGGGAACTTGTACGCGATCGCCCAGCGGGGCGCGCGCGCGACCATCCCGAGCCGGCGCTGCTGGTCGAAGCGGTCCACCTTCACGACCACGCCGTCGGTCTCGTACGCCAGGCCGTGCCGGGCCTCGCGCCAGCGCTCGAGGAAGCGCAGCACCCCGTCGATGTCCAGGCCTGCCTGGTGGTTCGGCTCGACGGCAAAGCCCAGCGATGCCAGGCGTTCGAGCGCCTCCGACTGCGACGCGCCGGGCGCCGACTCCTCGATCAGCTGGTACGCCCAGAACGCGAGCCGGCGGCCGGCCGTAACGGCCGGGTCCAGCTGCCGGAGCGATCCCGCCCCGCTGTTCCGCGGGTTCGCGTAGAGCGGCAGGCCGGCCTCCTCGCGCTCGGCGTTGATGCGCGCGAACTCGCTCCGGGGCATGTAGACCTCGCCGCGCACCTCGACGTCGAGCGGCTCCTGGAGAACCGTCGGGATCGTGGAGATCGTGCGCAGGTTGGGCGTCACGTCCTCGCCGGTCGCGCCGTCGCCGCGGGTTGCGCCGCGAGCCAGGCGTCCCTGCTCGAACCGCAGGCTGACCGCGAGCCCGTCGATCTTGAGCTCCACCACGTAGCGAAGCTCGGGAGTCGGCTCGGGCGCCGGCGGCAGGCCCAGCCCGCGGCGGACGCGGGCGTCGAACGCCCGAAGCTCGTCCTCGCCGAACGCGTTCGACAGCGACAGCATCGGCCGCTCGTGCCGCACCTCGGCGAACCCGCCAGCCGGGACCGCCCCCACCCGCTGGGTCGGCGAGTCGGAGGCCCGCAGCTCCGGGTGCGCCTCCTCCAGTCCCGCCAGCTCGCGCATCAGCGCGTCGTACTCGGCGTCGGACAGCTCCGGTGCGTCCTCGACGTAGTACTGGCGGTTGGCGCGCTCGATCTGCTCGCGCAGGTCCGCGACGCGGGCCGCGGCCTCGTCGGTGCCGTCCATGGCGGCTATGGTACGGGCGTGCAGACGGCCCGGACCCGTCTCATACGTCGGTGAGCCAGCCCAGCGGCGGAGACCGGGCCTGGGCGGACGCAGAGTGGGGCGGAACCGGATGCCAGCGGCGCTTGCCACCTCCTGCGCTACGTGGCACGATCCCGCCGGTGACCAGCAGACCCGCCGCGTTGCTGCACCTGCGCGACGTCGGCGTCACCGAGGTCTGTCGTCTGTACACCCGACAATCCCACCGGGTCGATGTGACCCACGACTTCAGGAGCAACCATGACCGGCTCTTCCACCCAGGGAATCAAGACCGTGCTGCATCCGGTGTCCGACCTGGCGAAGGCCAAGGCCGTGTACACCGCCATGCTCGGCGTACCGCCGCAGACCGACGAGGCCTACTACGTCGGGTTCGAGGCCGCGGGCCAGCACATCGGGCTGGTGCCGGGCGGTGGACCGCAGGGCATGACCACGCCGGTGGCCTACTGGCACGTGCCGGACATCGAGGCGAAGCTGGCCGAGGTGACCGCTGCCGGTGCCACCCTGAAGGACCCCGTGCGCGACGTCGGTGGCGGCCGCCTGGTGGCCACCGTCACCGACCCCGATGGCAACGTCCTCGGGCTGATTCAGGACCGATGAGCGCCCACCCCCGCTCCCGCGCTCAGCGTCGAGGCTGCTCGACCGGCTTCGGCACCTGACCGAGGGCCATCGCGGACGACTATTCCAGCAACTCCAGGTTCGCCATGCTGGCCAGGAGCACCTTGACGCCGCGATCCGGGAAAGCGACGGTGACCTCCTCGTCGTCGCGGGTGAGCCGGGAACGCACCACCCTGCCCTCCCCGAACGCCGCGTGACGCACCCGGTCCCCGTCGCGGTACCGGCGCTCGCCGGGAACGATGGGCCGGGACGCCGGACGCGCAGGCGAGAGGAGCGGCGCCGGTGCGTTGGCGTGCGGCGGCGTCCGGGGATCTGACCCGTAGTAGGAGGCGCGTCGCGCCTCCAGGTCCCGCGACGGCCGGAAGGGCGTGCCGTCCGGCGGCGCTCCGGGCGGCGGCGCGAACCCGCCGCCGGGCGGCAGGTGGCGCGGCCCGATCGGACGCTGGATGGTTCGTTCGCGGCCGTCGGCTGTTCGCCTGCGGGAACGTCCCTCGCGATCCCGTCCGAACACGGCGTCGAGGTCCAGGATTCCGCCGCTCCGCTCCGCCGGCGGGCGCTGGTCGTCGTCGAGGTCCTCGTCCATCGGCACGAGCCGCGGCCCGTGCAACAACCCCGGCGGGATCTCGAGCAGGAAACGGCTGGGGATCGCGAAACCGCCCCGCCCGAACGTGACGCGCGACGCCGCGTGGGTGAGGTACAGCCGGTGCATGGCCCGTGTCATTCCCACGTACGCGAGCCGCCGCTCCTCGGCCATCTGCCGCTCATCGTCGAGCGAGCGGCTGTGCGGCAGCACGCCCTCCTCCATCCCGGCCATGAACACCACCGGGAATTCGAGCCCCTTCGCCGCATGCAGCGTGATCAGGGTGGCCGCGTCGGCGCCACGCTCGTACGTGTCCTGGTCCGCGACCAGCGCCGTCTCCTCGAGGAGCCGGTCGAGGGCGTCCTCCGGCGACATGTCCGCATACCGCTCAACGACCTCGCGCAGCTCGAGCAGGTTCGCCCAGCGCTCCTCGCCCTCCGCCGTTCCGTCGTGCAGCATGGCCCGGTAGCCGGACTGTTCGAGCGCCTCGTCGAGCAATTGCGGCAGCGGCATGATGCCGACCCGCGCGCGAAGGCGACCCACCAGCCCGCCGAAGCCGGAGAGCGCGTTCCGCGCCCGGGCGACGAGGACCGGCGACTCCGAGGCCGCGAGCACCGCTTCCCACGTGTTGCCGCCACGGGCCTCCGCGAGCCGACGGATCTCCTCGACCGTCTTCTGGCCGATGCCGCGCGGCGGCACGTTGAGGACCCGCTCGAACGCGACCCGGTCGTGATCGTTGCGCAGCACGCGCAGGTAGGCCAGCGCGTCCTTGACCTCGCGGCGCTGGTAGAACCGGGTGCCGCCGACCAGCTGGTAGCGCAACCCCCAGCGCAGGAACGCCTCTTCGATCGGCCGGCTCTGCGCATTGGTCCGGTACATCACCGCGGTGTCGCGCAGCGCGTACGGCCGCTCGTCGCCCTCGTCGGCGCGCCATGCCGTCACCGAGCCGCGCGCCCCGCGTCCCCGGACCAGGGCGTCGAGCTGCCGGGCGATCCAGTCGGCCTCCTCGTCCTCCGAGTCGGCCTCGAACCGCTCGATGAGCACGCCCTCGGGGTTGGCGGTCCAGAGCTTCTTGTCGGTCCGCTCGGCGTTCCGGGACACGACGGCATGCGCGGCGTCGAGGATCCGTTGCGTGGACCGGTAGTTCTGCTCGAGCTTCACGACGGTCGCGTCGGGATAGTCGCGCTCGAAGTCCAGGATGTTGCGCAGGTCCGCGCCGCGCCAGCTGTAGATGCTCTGGTCGTCGTCGCCCACCACGGCCAGGTTGCGGCGCTTCGCCGCAAGGTGGCGGATCCACAGGTACTGGGCCCGGTTCGTGTCCTGGTACTCGTCGACGTGGACGTAGCGCCAGCGATCCTGGTAGCGGGCGAGCACGTCGGGCGCCTGCTCGAACAGGCGCAGGCCGTCAAGCAGGAGATCGTCGAAGTCCAGCGCGTTGGCCTCGCGGAGCCGCGCCTGGTAGCGACGGTAAGCCTTCGCGGCAAGCCGTTCGTGGTACGTGTGCGAGGCCTGCTCCGCCTCGTCCGGCCCGACCAGATCGTTCTTCCAACGCCCGACCTGTGCGAGGACGGCCTGGGGGCGCGTGTCGCCGGTGCCCGGCAGGTCGAGGTCGCGCAGGACCTGCCGCATCAGGCTCACCTGGTCGTCCTGGTCGTAGATCGTGAACCGCTGGTCGACCCCGATCGCGGTGCCGTCGCGGCGCAGCACGCGCGCACAGAGCGCGTGGAACGTCCCCATCGCCACATCGCGGCCGGCTTCGCCGACCAGCCCGAGGATCCGCTCGCGCATCTCGGCGGCGGCCTTGTTGGTGAAGGTCACGGCCAGGATGTGCCACGGCCGAACCCCGCGCACGCCGACGAGGTACGCGACGCGGTGGGCGAGGACGCGGGTCTTGCCGGAGCCGGCGCCGGCCAGGATCAGCAGCGGACCGTCGGCGGTCGTGACGGCGCGCGCCTGCTCGGGGTTCAGGCGCGCCAGGATCTGCGCCTCGAGCTCGGCCCGGCGGGGGTCTGGCCCGAACGATGCGGTGTCGTCCAGATCGCCCTCCGCGGGCGAGACGCCCGGCCACGGCTCGCGCGCCGGCCAAGGCGGCTCGTCCACAGGCCTTGGCGGCTCTTCCGCCGGCCAACGCTGCTCTTCCGCAGGCCGCAACGGCTCGTCCACAGGCCGTGGCGGCTGGTCGGGAGGGGGGATGCTCACCGGGCCATTCTAGGAACCAACCCGCCGATCGACCGCAGGTCGCCGCGAGCGCGCCGGCGGCGTTGCGGCCTACGCAGTTCTTCCGATTGCGGGATCGACCCGCGCGCGCGCACAGTCGGCCGTCTCAGCGGCGTCTGTCGACTCCGGCTCGGGCGGACGGCGTGGCGCTGGCGATCAGCATCGCGGGAGGACGACATGGGGAACGGGATCGAGCCCCTTCGCACGATCAGGTCCCGGTTGCAGGAGCGGGATGACACCCTGACTCGCTCCCTCGAACTGCTGGAGCACGAACGCGAGATCGTCCGCCGCGAGCTTGGGCTGGTCAACGAGCTGACCACCCTCGAGGAGCAGCGGGTTGCGGCCGACGCCCCGGGTGAGCCGCCCACCGCCCTGGTGCCCGGGCGGGAGTCGACGGTCGACCCGCAGCAGGCGGTCGAGCTGGAGCCGGCGCGAGTCCCGACCGGCCTCGCGGAGCCTCAAACGGAGCCGGCTGCCGCCTCCGCGTCCATTCCACAGCCCGTTGTCGCGGCGGAACCTCAATTGGCGCTCGTCGCGGCGGAACCTCAGGTAGCCCTCGCCGCCGAAGCGCTGTCCGACCGGTCGGTCCTTGTCGAGGCGTTGTCCGAGGTGGCGCCGACGCCGGAGGCCCAGGCCGAGCCGGCGTCCGACGCAGAACCCGTGCGTGAACCGGTGTCGGCGGGCAACGTCGCCCTCCTCCGGCGCGTCGAGAAGCTCGAGCGCTTGCGCGAGACTCTCAGGAACGATTCAACAGCGCTCGGTCGTGGGCCCATTGAGCTCCGCGGCGTCATGCTGCGCGACGCGCCCGCGCAGAGCGAACACGTCCCTGCGCGTCTCGACGCCCGCTCCTCGCCTGTACCGGTCAGCCAGTCCGAACCCTGGACGGCCCGGCTCGCGCCTCGCTCGAGCGGTTCGTCCGACACAGTGCTCGACTCCGGGCGATACGCGGGCTGGTCGCTGGGACAGATCGCCCGGAACGACCCCGACTTCCTGCAGAAGTTCTCCTGGACGCCGGCCGGCCGCCGGTATCGCACGGAGATCGATGCGCTGCTGACTCCGATCGCACGGACGGCGACTGCGGTGGCCGACCCGGTCCGGTCGGGTCGCTCTCGCCGCTGAACGAACTCTCGCCGCGGAACGAAGCGACGAGCGGCGGCCGTCGGCCGCCCCACGAAGCGCGAGAGCCGGGCACTCCCGAGGGAGACCCGGCTCTCGGTCTGTTCTCGGCGGGGCGTCCGCGCCGGCGGACGCCGAAAGACGCGACGGTCCTTGCGGACCCCTAGTAGTCCATGTCGTGATCGTGGCCGCCGCCCGCGGCCGGTTCCTTCTTCTCCGGCAGGTCGGTGATGAGCGTCTCGGTGGTGAGCACCATGCCCGCGATGGAGGCGGCGTTCTGGAGGG
>Ga0209415_10004709_pt1 | contig 24897 bp, 19 predicted proteins | sample PeaSoiSIISIP2007_FD_187696 | JGI IMG/M metagenome (GOLD analysis project Ga0209415, IMG submission 187696) | Peat soil microbial communities from Weissenstadt, Germany - SII-SIP-2007 (SPAdes) (version 2) | ecosystem: Environmental > Terrestrial > Soil > Wetlands > Peat | place: Germany... | reverse complement strand
ATTCTCCAGACCGTTGAGGGGGCCGTTCAAATGCGCCTCCAGGGGAAGCTTCAACCAGTGACTTCGAAACGAATCATCGCCGATGGGCCGGGTCACAAGGGGCCTTCCCCATTTGCCCAGGGAATCAAGAACCGGCTTGAGCTCCTTGCCCCGCTCTGTCAGATGAAAGAGGGTGGTGGCAACGGGCGGCGGAGCAGCCTCCCGATAGATGATGCCTGCCTTCTCCATTCCCCGAAGTCGCTCGGCCAGGAGGTTGGTTGGAATTCCGGGCAGCCCGTTCTGGATGTCGGTATAGCGGCAGGAGCCGCGGATCAGGAGCTCGCGGACAATGAGGAGCGTCCAACGCTCCCCCAGGACATCCAGGGACTGCGCGATTGCGCAATATTCACCATAAGAGCGCATGTTTTCATAATACGCATGGAGCTTGACTATTTCAAGTCTTAGCTTCAGTTTATGATGGAGAGGAGACACGTCGTGGCAGAAAAAAAACGAATCGCATCCGCCAGCGGCAGGGCCCGCGCCGTCGCAGACCTTGCGGAAGGCCGCATCCTGGCAAGCGTGGAGGTCGCGGCTGCTCCGGAAGTGGCTTTTCGCGCGCTGGCCTCGAAAGAGATCACCAGTTGGTGGGTCAGGCCAGGCGTTTTTGACACGAGGGAGTGGACGGGGGAAGTGGAAGCGGGCGGCGCATGGCAGGCTTCAGGCATGGCCAAGGGCAAGCCCTACACCCTGGAGGGACAGTTCCTCGAGGTGGATCCGCCGCGAAAGCTGGTGCACACGTGGCACACGGTGGGCACCCCGGGCGCCCATACCACGGTGACCTGCCTCCTGGAGCGGCTCAACGAGGGCACGCGAATCACGCTGCGGCATACCGGCTTCGCTTCCCGCGAGGCGTGCATCAACACGTGCATCGGATGGGAGACGAGCTTCGAAAAGCTGGTGGAGATCCTTTCGTAGCAGGCTGTCGGCCTGCGGACCCGCTGTCAGCTCAGCATCACCTGACCGCCGGTGACCGGCAGAGCCTGCCCTGTCTCATACTCCTGCTCCACGAGGTACAGGATGGCCCGCATGACGTCTTCCACCCGGCAGCCCCGGCCCATGGGGACCCGGGTCTCGTACGACCTGCGGACCTCCTCCACGGTTTTCGCCCCGGGGACCTTCCCCGCCTTCAGATACTGGACGAAAAGGCCTGTCTTCGGATCCGACCAGAGCGGCCCCTCGAAGAAGTTCCCCGGGCAGATGGCATTCACCTTGATCCCGTGTTCCACCAGCTCCAGCGCAAAGGACTGGGTGAGGCCAATGCCCCCGAACTTGCTGCCGGCATAGGCGAAGTTCTTGTTGCTCCCCTCCAGCCCGGACTTGGAGTTGATCTCAATGATGTCCGTGGAGCGGCCGGATGCGAACCTGCGCTGCAGCTTCATGAGGGGAACGAGGTGTTTCACGCTGAGGAAGTACCCGGTGTAATTGACCCGGGTGACGAAATCAAACGACTCGGGCGTCATCTCCTCCAGGGAACCGGCCTTGAGCACTCCGGCGTTGCTCACCAGGAGGTCCAGCCCGCCGAACCCCGTGGCACATTCACGGGCAAGGTCCTGCAGTGAGGCGGGGTCCGTGACGTCCGCCCGCAAGAACAGGGCGCGGTTGGCCGCGCCGGATGCCACCGCCAGGGCGTTCAGCTCCTCCGCACAGGCCCGGCCCGCCGGCTCGTTGAGGTCCGCAACAACGACGTTCGCCCCCTCCCGAAAGAGTCCCTCCGCGATCCCTTTCCCGAATCCCTGGGCAGCGCCGGTGACGAGGGCAATCCTGCCGTCCACCCGCCGCCGTGCGGAGCCGCTCTTCGCGACTTTCCGCCGGTAGTTCTCCACTTCCCACGTGTCAATGAACTCTATGTCCCGGGCAGACAGGAACTTCGGGCCGCCGAAGCTCTCTGAGAGCCAGCTCACCTTCATGAGGTCCTCGAAGACATCGAGGCAGGTCTCCACCGAACGCTTGGTGTCTTCCACCGCAACCAGTCCGAGCCCTCCGATCATGAGCATCTTGGGCGGGTAGCCCCAGCGCTTTCGAAACTCTTCCAGCTTTGCCGGGAAGGCTGAGAGGGCCTCTTCCGGATCCTTCGTGAAATCCACGAACAGGGGGGCGGACTTGCAATACACGATATCGTCCGGCATGAAGGGAAGGGAGATCTTTTCCCTGTTCTCGGGACGCAGGAAGTGCTCAACGAGAGTGGAGTTGCGGACCGCGGCAACCTTGGCCGTCTCCCCCGCGGAAAGGAGCATCCGCAGGGCAGGCACAATCCGGGTCACCGCGGCCGGGACCGGGAGCGCCTGGATGGAAAGCGGCTTTCGATGCTTCCCCCGGATCTTCGACAGCACGTCATCCGTGAGGGCGCGGATCTCCGCCGTGGTATCAGCGGCAACCACGAGGCCGTGGTTTCGCATCAGCACGATGTGCGGCTGCCCGCCGCGGCTCTTCCTGTACCGGCCAAGCTCATCGAACATGAGCTTTGCGAGCCGGTAGCCGGGATCCGTGTAGGGCACGAGGAGCGCGGAATCACCGAAAAGGGACTGGACTTCCTTTTCCGCGTCCTTTGCGCACAGCAGGCCGTTGACCTCGCAGGCATGGGTGTGGACCACGTAGCGCCATTCCAGCATCTCGTGGAGCGAGCTTTCCACGGAGGGGCGCCCGCCCTTCTCCGGCTCGGTCCTGCTGGCCATCAGCTCATTCTTGATCTGATCTTCGCGCTGGAAGGGATCATCGCTGTAGGTGCGGGAGAGGATCTGGCGCACCGAGGCGCGTGACAGCTCCACGAACCCCTCCGCGGTGATGTCACGGAGACCCACTCCGCTCGCCTTGATGGCAATCCGCGCGTCGTCCTTGACGGAGGTGTTGCCTCCGCCCGCGATCGTGAAATCGTTCCCTCTCCCGTAGAAGCGGGATATCTCGATGAGCTCGTTCAGGTCCATGTGTGCTCCCTAGCGGCGTTGCGCGAGGACTGTCCTCTCGTATTCGTCGACTTTTTCCATCCATGAGAGACCCGCCGGGACTCCCTGTGCCCGGCAGAACTGGTCCCAGACCGCCCCGTAGGGCAGGTCCTTGACCTCTTCCATCATGGCCAGCCGGGCCGTGTTGTTCCCCGAGGCCTCCTCCTTCTTCAGCAGCTCCGACGGCTCCAGGAACGCCAGGAGGATTGCCTTCAGGGTCGCCCGCGAGCCGATGACCCACGCGGCAACCCGGTTGATGCTCGCGTCAAAGTAGTCCAGCGCGACATGCACCCTTCCCCAGGCGTCGGCCCGCGCCACTTCCTGCGCCACGGCCTTCACCTCGTCTCCCAGGATCACCACGTGGTCGCTGTCCCACCGGACCCCGCGGCTCACGTGCAGGAGCACCTCGGGAACGAAAAGCAGGATTGCGGAGACCTTGTCAGCCACGGACTCCGTGGGATGGTAATGCCCCATATCCACGGTGAGCATGATGTTGTTCTTCGCCGCGTAGCCCAGGTAGAACTCGTGCGAGCCCACCACGTAACTCTCCGACCCGATGCCGAACAGCTTCCCCTCCAGGGCATCCTTCATGCAGCGCGGGTCGTGTTTCTCCGCGAAGATCCTGTCCAGGGACTCCTTGAGAAAGGCGCGCGGCGCAAGTCTGTCAGCCGGCAGGTCTTTGGATCCGTCCTGGATCCACAGGTCCACCATGCATGCCGTGCCCAGCTCCCGGCCCATGACCTCGGCGATGTCACGGCACCGCAAGGTGTGGGCCACCCAGAAGTCCCGTACCTTCCTGTCCCGCGAGGAAAGGGTGAAACCGGATTCCGCCATGGGATGGCTGAAATACGTCTCGTTCATGTCCAGACCGATGCCCAGCTTCTTTGCCCAGGAGATCCAGGGGCTGAAGAGCTCCGGTGTCAGTGCGTCACGGTCAACCCTGCGGCCGCCGTATTCGGCGTATATGGAATGAAGGTTTGCGCGATGGCGCCCGGGGATCAGTGAGAATGCCATCTCGTAATCGGCGCGCAGCTCAGCCGGCGTGCGCGCCTTGCCGGGATAGTTTCCCGTGGCCTGGATGCCCCCTCCGTACAGCCCGCCCCCCTCGAACCCTCCCACATCGTCGCCCTGCCAGCAATGGAGGGACAGGGGAATATCCGCAAGGGCCGCGAGCGCCTTGTCAGTATCGATTCCCCAGAGGGCATACGTCTTCTTCGCCGTCTCGTAATTACGGCCGATCGCTTCCTCGGTGAGCTTCTGCATGCCGAAAGCATAGGGCGCGGAGAATCAGTTGGTCAATGCGGCGATTGCGGCCCCCAGAAGGGGCGCGTCCCTGCCGGCAGTGATCTCCCAGGCGCGCTGGCGTTCCCCGGTCAGGAGCCTGCCCAGGTGCGACTGCACGCGCTTGTCGAAGGATGCAAGCTCCCAATAGGTGGTTCCGTCAACCGTAACGCACACCGGGACCTCCGGGTCCCTGCCTTTGCCGGTCTTGAGGATCACCGCGGAAATGGTGATTGCCACCAGGACGGAGGCGCGCTCCACAAGGGCATCCAGGAGGCTCACCATGTCCCGCCTGTCATCGGCGGGAAGACCAACGCTGACAGCGCCCAGCGGATTGTCCGCGCTGTCGGGGTGAAGGAGGAAGTTGTTGAAGTCCCTGGTGGAGAGCTCGTTGACAGAACCGAGCGCTCGGACCGCACCGGGGGAAAAACAGCCCGCGGCGGCCGCCTGCTGCATGGCAATCAGCCCCAGGTGACCAAGATATGCGCCGGAAATCATCTTCTCATGCCGGTACCTGGACGGCGTTGCGGTTGTGGCGTCGTACATGTCATCGATGGCTCCGGAGGGTGAGAGGGCGAATGATCCGGACTCCGTGTTCACGACCTGGGACCCGGATTGATCCAGCCCCGCCAGCTTGCGGATGTTCCGGTTTCCCTCGACATACGAAGCGTTGAAACCGGTCCCGCAGACGATCCCGATGAAGTCATCGAAGCTGTGGCCGGGGATGGCGTTCCTGCCGGCAAGGAGCGTTGCCGCGGTGTCGTTGAGGAGCACGACCTTCGGAGGACGACGCGCTCCCGCCCGTTCCAGCGCCTGGGAAAGGTTCTTCCCGATGAGCTGGCCGTCCACGCCGCGCGCCTTCACCTCCTTGGTGAAATGGATCAGCTTCCCGTCCTTGTCCGGCAGCATCTCCGCGGGATAGGAGAAGCAGAACCCGATCCTGTCCGAACGGCCGGCAAGGGGCATCACGTACTCCGCGAGCGTCCGAAAGAACTCCTCCTTGCCTATCTCTTCATCGATCCCCGGCATGCGGTGACGGGCAAGGTCCTCCACCACGGCCTTTCCTGACTGGTCGAATGTCACAGCCGCGACCCGCAGGTTCGTACCGCCGGCGTCCAGCGCAATCACCGGCTGGCCGCGAGGCACCTCCTGCGCGGTCTCGATGTACGTGGGGATCATCACCAGGGAAGACGGCTCCCCGTTCAGGCCCCGGGTCATCTCCGCCAGGAAATCATCACAGCACTTTCCCGCGTCGATTGCCGCGAAGTGCATGCGTCTGGCTGAAAGGAACTCCTCGATGGACAGGCGCTCGGGGGGCATGGGGCAGAGCCTACCCGGCCGCTGCCTTCCTGTCCAGAGAGCCTGCGGTCCCCGCGAACGCCGCGGCCTCCGCAAGGTAGCCCACCGCCTCCTGCAGCCGGCCAGTCTCTTCGTAGCCGTAGGAAAAGCGAAGCTGGCGCATTCCGGCTTCCACCATGGCGCCCTTCGGGTGCACGCAGAACTGGCCGGGGATGTAGGCGACCCGCGGGAGCCTGCCCTCCGTCGGGCCATCAACGCTCTCGTTTCCCGTGGTCCGCGCAAGACAGCGGAAGAACGGGGACCCCTCGCCCGTGCAGATCCCGCGAAGGGTCAGATAATAGTAGAAGCTCGCCTGCCCCCCCCGACATTCCTCCAGGGAGGCTCCGAGGGCGGAGTCGAGCCATCCCTTCACGGCGAGGGCTTTCTGGCGATACCCGCGGTTGACCCTTTCGAGCTGCCTGTCGATGACGTGATCCAGGAGCCAGCTCGCGATCTCCTGGTTGATGAGCGGCGCGCTGAAGCCCGTGTCGCTGGTGCGCTGGATCATGGCCTGGAGGAAAGGGCTGTCGGGGGCAATCATGTAGCCGATCCGCAGCCCGGGGGCAATGATCTTCGAAAGCGTCCCGACCTCCAGCACCACTCCCAGGTCGTCATCCAGAAAGCCGGAGCGCGGCTTTTCCACGGCGGGGTCGTGGATGAGGTCTTCATACGCCTTGTCCAGGACGAGCGGGACGATGCGCCCCAGCTTCCGGGAAAGGTCCATGGCCAGGCGCACCAGCCCGGTGCGCTCGCGATTGGCAATGATGGTTGCGCTGGGGTTGTTCACCGTGACGACGTACAGGAAGCTCAGGTCCGAGACTGACGAGCCCAACGCATCGATCCGTGAGGCGACATCCTCCGCGTGAAGGCCGTCCCCGCGCTCGGGGACGGTGACCACCGTGAAGCCGGCGCGCTCCAGGAAGTCGGTGTAGATGTAGTACATGGGATCAGAGGTGACGACGATGCCTGGGCGCAGCACATGGGCCATGCCCTCCAGCAGGCTCGTTGCGCCGTCCGGTCCCACGATGATCTGCTTGCGGGACAGGACCTCCTTGCTCACACCGCCGATCCCCCGCGAGAGGTAATACTGCCTGATGGAGTCGATCAGGCGCGCGGAGCCCTGCGGCCCGCCATAGTTGAGGGAAGAGCGGTACGTGCGCGGATGGGAGAGGACCTCCGCGAGCGCTTTGCGAATGAGCGCGCGGGGGATTGTATTCTCGTTCACGTATCCAACGCCGAGGTTGATGTCGATCCCTTCCCGGAAGTCCGATGCAAAGGATGACATCATGCGGTTCACAGGAGAGGGCTCGCGGGACAAGGTGCCGTACTTTGAGAGGTGAGCTTCCATGGATGGCATTCTACAGGAAAACCGGGCCTCGCGTCACACGCCGAGGCGTTCCTTGAGGATGTCCCGCATTGCGCGGTTGATCTCCCAGAGATCCACGAGTGGCCGGCGCGTTCCCGGAAACGTCACCTGGTAGTCGGGGGGCCCGAACTCGGGGCAGATGGTGAGCACCTCGGCCCCTGCGCGGACCCGGCTGTCCATGATGGCTTTCCACCACGCAACGTGCCTGTCCAGGGCATTGCGCCACTCCGGCGCCCGCGGGTCGGTCACCTGCGGCCCCTGGGCGTGGCCAACACGGGCGTGGATGTGCCGGCTCACGGAAATTGCCCGGGCCACCTGCGGCCCCAGGTCGTCCAGGAGGGACTCGTGAACGCAGCACCAGTGGGAGAAATCCGCCGTGAGCCGCACCTGCGGGGCGGCATCCAGGAGCGCCATTGTGGCGGGCACAGAGAAAGTGGGCCGTCCCCGGTGCGTCTCATGGACAACGGGGATCCCCACTTCCGCCTCGAGCTTCCCGGCCTTCTGGAAAACCGCCAGGTTCTCCACGAGCGGGAAAACATCCCGGCCCGTATGCGAGTTGACGAAAAGAGGCGCCACTTCCCCGGCCCGACGGTACTGCTCCTCGAAGCTGCGGGCGTGAGCGGCACCGTCCGCGCCGGTTGTCCACTGCTGGGCAATCAGCCCGAGGCCCAGCTCATCCAGGCGGACGCGCAGCCGGGTGCGCTCCCGCGCCTCGGCCGGCACCCCGGTCTCAACACCCTTGAATCCCGCTTCACGCGCAAGCTCCAGATTGTCATCAAGGGACTTGCCCGGCATTCCCCACGTGGCGCAGAACCACAGGATTTCCATGTCAATCCAGGTCCGCGATACGGCGGCCTCGCTTGACGCTGGACCGCAGCTTCTTGCCGCGGAGGCGCGCCTCCCGGGAGGCGCGGCTCGGACGCGTCTTCACGCGCCTGCGGGGCCTGCGAAGCGCCATGGAGACGAGATCCGACAGCCTGTCCACCGCGATCTCGCGGTTCCTGGCCTGCTCCCGCGTGTCCTGCACGGCCACCACGATCTCCCCGTCCGCGTTGATGCGGTTTGCCAGGCGCGTCTCCAGCATGCCCCTTCCCTCCTCGGTGAGGAACGACAGCGAAGAGAGGGGGAGCCGGGCCACCACCTTGGTGGCCACCTTGTTCACGTTCTGACCGCCGGGGCCTCCCGAGCGGGCGTACGAGAACTGGCATCTTTCGCGGATCAGCTCGGAAAGCGCGTGGGGCGTCACGCGGGGATCCCGGCGGCAACCGGCATGCGGATGGTGAAGGTGGTCCCCTCTCCGACCGCCGAGTGAACCGAGATGTTCCATCCGTGGCTCTCGATGATGGACCTCACGGTGGTGAGTCCCAGGCCGAAGCCCTGCTCGCGGCGGGAGTTGGTCCCCCGGTAGAAAGGATCAAAGATCCTGCCCACCTCGTCCTTCGGGATGCCGATCCCGGTGTCCATGATCGAAAGGACGACCTCCCCGATGCCCGCGACCACTTTCATGGTGATGGTCCCGTTCTCCTCGGTGTAGCGGATGGCGTTCCCCACGAGGTTTCCCAGGGCGCGGGAAAACAGGCCGGCATCCATGCGGACGCACCACGTCTCGGGGACCTCGACCGACCAGGAGAACTCCCGCTTCAGGATCTGCGCGTCCTCAGCGAAGCGGCGGGCGTTGTCCACGAGGAAGCTCCTGACCGGCACATCGCGATGCGTCATGCGCCATTCACCCGTCTCCATCTTCACGAACTCAATCAGCTCTCCGATCATGGCCTCCAGGGCGTGTGTCTTATCGAGGATGATGGACAGGTACTTCTTCTGGCTCTCCGGCTCCGCGGCAAACCCGTCGGAGATGGCCTCGACGTACCCCTGGATGAGCGTCAGCGGGGTGCGAAGGTCGTGCGACACCCCCATGATGAACCGTGAGCGCCGCGCGTATTCCTCCTTGAGCGCCCGGCGCATGCTGTCGAAGGACCGCGTGAGGGAGGCGATCTGGTCGTTGCCGCGCGCGGGGAGCTCGAAGTCGAGGTCTCCCTCCGCGATCCGCCGCGTCGCCACTTCGAGCTTCAGGATGGACCTGTTGAGCGAGCGCAGGATCAGCACGCTCATGAGCGAGGAGAAGACGAGCAGCGTGACCATGCTGTACGTCACGACGAGGAGGAGCTGGTTTCTGAACGAGGCAATGTCCGGCCTGATCTTGGGCAGCTTGAGGATGACCAGGGATTCCGCCTGGCCCTCCTCCCGCGGCGTATCGAAGGTGAAGTGATAGCTGTCCACGTTGCGGCGCATGTAGGCGAACAACCCGCTCTGCCCCGCCGGCTTCCCGGCCGGCAGGTCCGGGATGGTGGAGAAGGTGATCACGTCCGCGGGGTCCAGGATGAGGAAATCCAGCCCCGGGGGCCTGTGCTCGGCAAGCTCCCTGAAGTCATGATGCCGGACGGCGCGCGGCATCTGCGTGCGGAGCCAGGAGATGACCGTGGGGTAGTTCGGGGCGGGCTCCCTTCCCCGGGAAGACAGGTACTGGAACATGACTACCAGCAAGCCCACCAGGATGGGCACCGCGATGATCCCCGCCACCAGCAGGACGAACTGCGTCCTGAGCTTCATGCGTGTATCATCTCCCGGTTGAACCGATACCCCATTCCGTGCACGGTCTCAATGAACTGGGGAACGGTCGGGTCGGCCTCGATCTTCTTGCGCAGTCTCTGGACGTAGACGGCGACAGCCGTGATGTCCCCGTACTGGTTGCTCCACACCTGCGAATAGATGTTCTCTGGGCTCATGGCCTTCCCGGGATGCGTGGCAAGGAGGGCGAGCACTTCGAACTCCTTGGTCGAAAGCGGGATCTTCAGCGCGCCCTTTTTCAGGAGGTAGCCGTCGAGATCCAGCAGGTACTCCCCGAACTTCACGCTGTTGGCCGTCGCCTTGAGGTCGGTCGCGCGGCGCATGATGGCCCGGATGCGTGCCGTGAGCACCTTGGGTGAGAACGGCTTTGTCACGAACTCATCCGCCCCGATCCCGAGACCCAGGATCATGTCTTCGTCGGTGTCACGCGCGGAAACGATCACAACGGGCACTGCGCTGGTCTTGCGCAGCCTCTGGAGAAACTCGAACCCGTCGATCCCCGGGAGGTTGATGTCGAGCACAACGAGGTCGAACTTTTCCTTCTCGAAAGCCTCCAGGGCCGTCTCCCCGGTCTCGAAGATCTCCGCCTCCATGCCTTCTTTCTGAAGATACAGGCGCACGAGCTCAGCCATTTCCCGCACGTCCTCGACGATAAGAACTTTTGCCTGCATCGTTTACTTGCTCCCGATCATTTCCTATGGTACACAACGTCGCCCCACGCTTCCATAGACGGCGCGTGAACGACGGATAACATTTTGTTATCGAGGTTTCAACGTCGCGGGCCGGGGGTCCGCGGGGTCAAGGCGCCTGCCGACCTCCGCGTAGGCCGCAATGCGCTCCGCGAGCGTCCTTGCGGCAAGTGGATTGCCGGGATGAAACAGGCCCATCCGCTCCTCCGCATCGGCAAGCCTCTCGTGGGCAATCAGGGCCCATGTGGCCTCGATCAGGTGAGCGAACTCGGGACGGGTCAGCTCGGGGCAGTTGAAGGATTGCCGGGGGCTGTTGATGTCCACGCCGCTGATCTCCATGAACCCGTGTCGCGCGCACAGCTCCTGCACCCGGCGAAGCTGCGGGAGCGTGTTGCGGGGAGGCATGTACGTGATTGCGCGGAATCCAAGACGGCCGCACTCCACCATGAGCTCATCCAGGAAGTCGTCCTCGAACTTCTCCGCTTTCTTGTCTCCGGTCGGCGAGTCAGTCACATCCCCGAGGTACGCGTAGCAGGGGATGGCGCCCGCCTGCTCCGCAAACCGAACGGCGTCCCTCACCGGGATGCACTCGGTCTGGTCGGGCTGAACGAAGACCTGGGAAAGAAACGAGCTCTTCAAGAGCCCCAGGAGATCGTAGAGCAATGCCGGGTTCGTCTCATCTGCGAGCCAGGTCTCCATCCGCGGCGCAAGGGACAGCCCCAGGGAACCGCGAAGGAAGGAAACGAGCGGCTGTCCTTTGCCGACCGCGCGGACAACGTTGCGCGCCACGGCATAGAGGATGTGCCTCTCGGTGATCGAGCCGCCCTCCGCCGCCCGGGAGGCTTCCCAGACGTCGGCCCGCCAGTCCAGCGGCTCGAGGCCGTACCGGGGAAGGATTGCGCCCAGCCTTTCCACCATGACCCGGTCACGGGCTTCACGGGCGGCCTGGATGGGCTTCAGGAACCTGCCTGCCATGCCGACGCTTCGCGGGGGAATGCCGTGCACGGTCATGTACAGGACGTTCGGTGAATCGGGGTTGTTGAGCTTGCGGCCCTCCAGACGGGTGCCCGTTGCGTTCACCCGAAGCTCGAACCCGCTGGTGGTGGCGATGCCGAGGATCCTGCCGGCCTCCAGCATCTCACCGGCGCCCGCAATCGAGTCGTGATCCATGACGCCCACCGCGAGCAGGCCCGCCGCGCGGGCGCGCTCCGCCGCGGCGGCAGGGGAGTACGGGCTGAAGGAATAGAAGGTATGGACGTGGTTGTTCACCTCCCGGGTGGCGGGGGGCGCGCCGGTCTTCTTCTCTCTGGCGGCCAGCTCGCGCAACGCGGCCAGGCGGTCGGCTGCCGCTGGGGCATTGAGGGGGTTCGGAGGCTCAATCATGTCAGCGCTATTTTCCCGCGAAGTACTTCAGGTCCCAGATCTTCTGCTCGGGACTGGCTGCCACCATGTCGGAAAGGCGGCCCAGCAGGCGTTTGAACACGCCCGTCTCCATGAATCGCCGGGCGTGATCGTTGTCCTCCCACGTCCCGAGCGCCAGGGCATCCGGCCGGGCCACCAGGAACTGCATCCTGATGAACCCCGGCTGGCTCCGCGCGTGCTCCATGACCTCGTTCTTCCAGATCTCGCACGCCGTGTCGAAGGAGTCTTCCTTGAAATGGTAGAGCATCGTTGCGGTGTACATCCACGCCCCTCCTCGCCGCCAGTATAGCCCAAAAATAGTCCGCCGGCGACGCCGGCAAGGGTCGAAATTGCTTGACTCCGCACGTCGAGAAGGGTAGAGATAAGCTCATGAGAAATCCATCCGCTTCCGTGGCCAGCGCGGAGCAGGAGAGGACGCTCATCGAGGCGTGCTCGCTAACCACCGAGGAATGCCTCGTCCACCTGGGGGGCCGGGAGAAGGGGCTGACAGCGGAGGAGGCAGAGGAAAAGCTCCGGCAGTTCGGCCGCAACGAGGTCAGCCTGAAGAAGGGCGGAGCCTTCAGCCGGACCATCCGCCGTTTTGCAAACCCCCTGGTCATCCAGCTCCTCATCATTGCGGGCGTCTCTTTCCTCATGGGGGACCTGCGCTCCACCCTCGTGGTCGGCGGGATGGTCCTTCTCAGCGTGGGGCTTTCCGCCGTCCAGGAGGAAAGATCCGGCAAGGCCGTGGAACAGCTGCAGGCCATGGTCCGCACCACGGCGAACGTGGTGAGAGAGGGAAAGGAAGCGGAGATCCCGCTTGCGGAGATAGTCCCCGGAGACGTCGTTGTGCTCGACGCCGGTTCCCTGGTTCCGGCGGACATCCGCCTGATAGCCACAAAGGACTTCTTCGTCAGTCAGAGCGCTCTCACGGGAGAGTCGATGCCCGTGGAAAAGAGCGCCGCGCCCGCCGCGGGCAACGGAAAGTCCGCGCTGGAGCTCGCCAACGCGTGCTTCCAGGGAAGCAACGTGCTCTCCGGCACGGCGCGCGGAGTGGTGGTCAATACCGGCGCCCGGACCTACTTCGGCGCCATCACGCGCAAGCTCGCCGGCCGGCGGTCGCTCACCAGCTTCGACAAGGGAATCTCAGGGTTCACGTGGCTGATGATCAGGTTCATGGTCATCATGGTGCTGATCGTGTTCCTCATCATCGGTCTCACCAAGCACAACTGGATGGACGCGCTCCTCTTCGGGCTTTCGGTGGCCGTGGGGCTGACGCCGGAAATGCTCCCCATGATCGTCACGGTGAACCTCGCCAAGGGCGCCCTTGCCATGTCCCGCAAGAAGGCAATCGTCAAACGGCTGAACTCCATCCAGAACTTCGGCGCCATTGACGTGCTCTGCACGGACAAGACGGGGACCCTCACACAGGACCGTGTCATCCTGGAAAAGCACGTGGACGTCACCGGGCGCCCCAGCGACGAGGTGCTGCGCTACGCCTGGATGAACAGCTACTACCAGACGGGCCTCAGGAACCTCCTGGACAGGTCCGTCCTCTCCCACACGGAGTTCGAGGTGGGGACCCGGTGCCGCAAAGTGGACGAGATCCCTTTCGACTTCACCCGCAAGCGCATGTCGGTGGTCGTGGAATACGAGGGAGACCACGTGCTGATCTGCAAGGGCGCCGTGGAGGACGTGTTCAAGGTCTGCACCAGCTACCAGGTGGATGAGGACGTCAACCCCCTCATCGACGTGATCAAGCAGGACGTCCTGGAGGACTACGAGGCGCTCAGCGCTGACGGATACCGCGTGCTTGCCATCGCCTATCGCGAGTTCCCGAAAGACAAGGAGGCTTTCGCCGCATCCGACGAGAGTGACATGATCCTCCTGGGATATATCGCCTTCTTCGATCCCCCCAAGGAGTCCACCCCACAGGCCATCAAGGCGCTCAAGGAAGCGGGGGTTTCCGTGAAGATCCTCACGGGAGACAACGACCTGGTGACCCGCAAGGTGTGCAAGGACGTCGGGATAGACGTGCAGCACCTCGTCACGGGCGCCGAGCTTTCGGCGGTTGCCCCTGACGCAATTCCCGAGCTGGCTGAGCGCACCACGGTGTTTGCCAGGCTTTCCCCGTCCCAGAAGGAGCAGATCATCCAGGCCCTCCAGAGCAGGAGCCACGTGGTCGGGTTCCTGGGAGACGGGATCAACGACGCCCCGGCGCTGAAAAGGGCGGACGTCGGGATCTCCGTGGACACGGCGGTGGATGTCGCCAAGGAGGCCGCGGACATCGTCCTGCTGGAGAAGAGCCTCATGGTGCTGGACAACGGCATCATCGAGGGGAGGAAGGTCTTCGGGAACATCATCAAGTACATCAGGATGGGGGCGAGCTCCAACTTCGGGAACATGTTCAGCGTGGTGGGCGGAAGCTTCTTCCTCCCGTTCCTGCCCATGCTGCCCATCCAGGTGCTCCTGAACAACATGCTCTATGACATCTCCCAGATCGGCATCCCGTCCGACACGGTGGACCCGGAGTTCACGAAAGTGCCCCGCAAGTGGAATATCGGCAATATCCGGCGGTTCATGGTCTTCCTGGGGCCCATGAGCTCCATCTTCGACTATGCGACCTTCCTTCTCATGCTGTTCTTCTTCGGCGCAATCGGCTGGCTGGCTCCCGGCGCAACGGCCGCGGCCAGGGCGCACTTCGAAGCGCTCTTCCACACGGGATGGTTCGTGGAATCCATCCTCACCCAGACGCTCATCGTGCACGTCATCAGGACGCGCAAGATCCCCTTCATCCAGAGCAGAGCGAGCCCCGTGATGTTCTTCTTCACGCTGCTCGTCATGGCCATCGGCGCGTATCTCCCCTATTCCCCGGTCGCCGGCGCGCTGGGGCTCGTGGCGCTGCCCGCCATCTACTGGGCGTGGATCTTCGGATTCCTCGTCCTGTACTGCACCCTCACCCACTTCGTGAAGACCTGGTACTTCCGCAAGTTTGGAGTCGACTGATGAAAAGCCTCCTGGATGCGCTGCAGGAAGGGAGACTGATCGAGCTCCCGGAGACGGACAAGGAAAAGAGCCTCCAGCTCCTGGCCACGCTCATCGAGGCCATCCCGGACGTCAGGAGCGGGTTGGACTTCGCGGGGATGGTGCTGGCCAGGGAGAAGCAGGCCAACACGTCCATCGGGCACGGGTGGGCGTGCCCCCACGGCCGCGTTGCGGGGGAAGGGGAGCTTTTCTGCGCCATCGGCTGGAGCCCCGCCGGCATAGACTACGGCGGCTCGGACGGGAAGCCCGTGCACATCGCCATCATGCACTACATCACGGACTCCCAGAAGAACACGTACCTGAAGGAGATCTCGGGCCTCGCGAAAGCCATCAAGAACAACCCGGCGCTGGGAGAGCTGTCCAACGCGAAGGAGCTGGGCGAGGTCAGGTCCCGGCTGATCGACCTTCTCACCGCGGCCGTGGAAAGCGCGCTTCCGGATGTGAAGGCGCGCATGATCCAGCTGGAGGCCAAGCACGCGGTCTCCGCCTACGCGGAGACACTGCCCGCGGAGTCCCTGTCCCTCATGAACCTGATCCCGCTCTCGGTTGTCATCGTGCCGGGCGCGCCTCCCCTGGTGCTTTCCCAGGACAAGGAAATCATCCCTCTCATCGAGTCCGCGGCGGACATCGCCGGCCCCCTGGCCTCCCGCGCGCCGTTCGACCGCGCGGGGTACAGGATCCTCACACGATCAGTGTCGGCGTTCCAGCCGGACAGGCTTCTCTACGATTGCCTCGCCGTGAAGCTCGCAAACGGGGCGCAGAAAAAGTAGAGGCTCGCGGGCTTCTCCTGCGAGGTCACCGGGACTGCTCTCGCGCCGGTGAAATCCTCCTCCTCACTTTGCTCCATGATTCCGTGGTGAGGAAGCTCTCGTCCATCTCTGCCTCCATGCGAAGGAACTTCGGCCACGGGATGGCCAGGGTCAGCTCGCCGGGCCGCACCCACGGGCGGGCCGATACGTCGAACATGCCAAGGACCGCTCTCGGGTGAGGGGACTGCAGCTCGCGGTATGGGGAGTGGACAATCGAGAAGCAGCCGGAGCCCATCGGAGCGATCACCGCCTGGGAATCGTTCTCGTCGAAGTTTGCCAGGGTAAACAAACCAGACAGCACATCCGGCGGACTGAAAAAGATGATGACAGCAGGCTCGTCCCTTTCGTCCAATACATCCCACCGCTTGAATACGATGCGTCCGGCAGGAGCGGGAATGGGTGGATCGCTCTTGAATTGCTCCGCGACCAGCTCCGGGGAGGCTTTATAGCGTTCCCCCTCCAGTTGCCCGGGGATGCCGCATGAAAGGAAATAGTTGAAGTCGGGTCGCAGGCGCCGGCTGAAGCCCAGAAAATATCTGCCCCCCGCGCAGCCGACAGTGTTGCCGGCGAAGCTGAGCGACTCCCCGGCGCGCACCCTCCCCAGCTCGCGGATCAGGCAGCGCATTCCTGGATGCGGAGTGACTGGCGCGCCTTGCAGCTCGTCATCCGTGTAAAAGAAACAGATCGGCAGTGACGCGCCGGGAAAGTGGCGCTCCCATTTCTCGACAAACCGTTCCTTGAGCCCTTTTTCCATGGCAAACCTCGACTCTCAGCTGTCGGGAGGCTTCATGATACCTTTGCCTCCTCCTCATCGAAGGCCCGGACCATGTCCTGCACGGACGCAGAGCAGATGAGCTTTTCTATGAATGCCGTGCTCTTGATGAGCCGCGCTATCCGCGCGAGGGCCTTGAGATGTGTCGTGTACTCCTGACGGCTGCCCATGAGCAGGAATACCACCTGGGTGGGCCTGCCGTCAAAGGAGTCGAAATCAACGCCCTTTCGGGAACGCGCTACGACAACGATGAGGTCGGGGACCTCATCCGTGAAGCAGTGCGGGATGGCAACGCCGTTTCCCACGGCGGTGCTTTGGATGCTCTCCCGGTCCATGAGCCTGGCGAACACTTCATTCTCATCCTTGACGAGGCCCTTCTCCGCCACCGTGTGGATAATCCTGCGCAGGGCGTCCTCCCGCGTCTTCTCCGCCAGGTCGGGAACAAAGCACTCAGGATGGATGTACCGAGTGAGCTTCATCGCCATGGTCGATACTCCTGCGTCCAGCTCTTCCTTTGGGCACACGACTCCAGCTGTCGCCTTTCATGAGGCGCCGCAGCTGAACCCTCGCGATCCTGGGCCATTTCCGCCTTCCGCAGACGGAGATGCGCCCTGTCCACCTCGCTGCTTCATCCTAGATGATGCACCGACTTTCGCTTCCATTCCATGAATGCACGATGAAGAAAGAATAAAAATGCGTTAGATAACAACAAGAGCCCCAGGGAGATCTGCCGCCAAGGCCTTTGAGGCCTCGCTTTCCCCCGACGCAAACATGCGCTACCTTTGGTCCATGAGGTCAGAGAAAGACGGGCACGGTGCGGGATTCCTCGAAGACCTCTACTCCGGTGCGGAGGGGCCCGGGCCTCTCCCGACACCCCCGCGCGTCGACCGGAAAAAGGTTGCGGATTTCGTGTCCTGCCTGAACCAGGCGACATCAGGCTTCGACCCGGCTGCGGTCGAGGCGCGGCATGCCATTCCCCCGGAGCTTCTCGAGCGTCTGAAGGGCACGGGCGTCTTCGGGCTCATGATCCCGCGGGAATATGGAGGCCTGGGCTTCAGCCTGAGTGAATACCTCATGACCATTGAGGCTCTCTCCGGCATCGACCTTTCCATTGCCCTGATCCCGCTCGCGCACACCTCCATCGGCATCAAGGGCATCCTGCTGTTCGGAACCGAGGACCAGAAGAAGCGCTACCTTCCCCGCGCGGCGACCGGCGAAATGATCTTCGGGTACGCGCTCACCGAGCCCGAGACCGGCTCGGACGCCCAGCACATCAGGACGAGCGCCCGCCGCGGGGATGACGGTCACGGGTACCTTCTCGACGGCACAAAGACCTTCATTACCAACGCGAACTACGCGGGGGCGTTCACGGTGTTCGCGCAGATGGACCCCCGGGAGCCCGGCTTCATGGGAGCCTTCATCGTGGATCGGGGATGGGACGGGGTTTCCGTGGGGCCGGACATGCCGAAGATGGGACTCGCCGCCAGCTCGACCGCCGCGGTCATGCTGCGGGGCGTGAAAGTCCCCGGCGAGAACCTGATCGGGAAACCCGGCGAGGGCTTCAAAATCGCCATGACCATCCTGAACTACGGTCGGCTGGGGCTCGGCGCAGGCTCCGCTGGCGGCATGGCGAGGTCTCTGGAGGACATGAGCCGCAGGGCGTCCAGCCGGAAGCAGTTCGGCGCGGCCATCGGCGACTTCGACCTGGTCAAGGAGAAGCTCGTTCACGCGCGGGTGCACGGGTTCGCGGCCTCCAGCATGACCTATCTGACCGCCGCGATGCTCGAGCGGGACCCTCTGGCCAATGTGGCGATCGAAAGCTCGCATTGCAAGCTGTATGGAACGACGCGCTGCTGGGACACGCTGTACGACGCCCAGCAGGTGGCCGGCGGGTCCGGGTATCTCTCCACCCAGCCCTACGAGAAGCGCTTGCGGGACTTTCGGGTGACCACCATCTTCGAAGGCACAACGGAGATCCATTCCATGTACCCCGCCCTCACGGCGCTTCGCGCGGCGGCAAAAGCCATCAAGGGACTGGGCCCCGTGGGCAAGCTTCTGTATCTTCGACGGCTTGCCCGGCCGCGGCTGGGCGCCGTGGCGCGGGAAAGAGTCCCGGAGCTTCGGTCCGCCCTGCAGGCCGCGGGGACAGGGGAAAAGATGTTCCGGCGGCTTCTCGTTTCCGGCATGCGCCGCTACGGCGCAAAGATAGTGGAGCATGAGCTTTACCTGCGTCGGATGACGGAGCTCAGCCTGTGCTCATTCTGGCTGCTCGCCACTGTCTGGTTCCTGAAGGCGCGCCACGAGGACGGGAGCTACCCCCGAGAGGACCTTCTTTCCCTTGGCTGGCTCGTTGAGGAAGCGCGCGAGGCGCAGGAAAGAGATGGCGGGATGGGCAGACGAGCCTCCGACCTGCGCGAAGGGCTGGTGCGAAAGATCACCTCGCAGGAACAGGCTACGCCGCGGCAGTAGACGAAAAACCCTTGCTTTCCGCTGACAGGCGGATGACAAGGGGCGCCGGTGTGAATCTCTTTCCCACCGTGCGGGCGTACAGCTCCAGCATCTCGCGCGCCTTGCCGATGCCAAGCTCCTCCTCAGCCCAGTGCAGGATGCCGCCGCGGAACGGCGGGAAGCCCGTCCCCAGGATCAGCGCAAGGTCCACGTCTCTCGCGGAGGTCACGATGCCTTCCTCCAGGGCTCGGGCGGCTTCGTTCAGCATTGCAAGAAGCGGCCTGCGGACACTATCGAAAAGAGCGGGCGGATTGCCGGAGGAAGGTCGGGGAAGGACCTTCCAGATCTCAGGATTTGCGCCGCGCCGCGCGGGCGCCCGCTCATTCCTGGTGTAGAGGTAGAATCCTTTCCCGGTTTTCTTCCCGAGGAGACCTGGGTTTGCTCCGACTGCGGAGAGAAGCGTGCCCGGGGCCATGCGGTCCGCAAACGCTTTCCCGAGAATCCCGGCCACGTGAGCGGCGACATCGATCCCGATCTCGTCCAGCAGGGCGAAGGGGCCCATGGGCATCCCGAACTCTTCCAGGGCCCGGTCCACTGCGCGGAAATCCGCTCCCTCTTCCACCAGGCTGACGCACTCATTGAGGTAAGGCATGAGAAGCCGGTTGACGAGAAACCCGGGCGAGTCCTTGACCACGATCGGGGTCTTGCCCAGATCCAGGGCAAGCCGGGCGGCCCTGCGGACCGTCTCCGCGTCGGTGCGGGCCCCCGGGATGATTTCCACCAGGGGCATGATGGAGGGCGGATTGAAGAAATGCATTCCCACGAAGCGCCCGGGCCGCGAAAGCGCCTTCGCCATCTCCGTGATCGAAAGGGAGGACGTGTTGGAGGCAAGCAAGGTGGAGGCCGGGACTTCCGCCTCCACCTCCGCGAGCACCTTTTTCTTGACCTCGAGGTTCTCGACGACCGCTTCGATGATTGCATCCGGCCTTCCCAGAGAGGCGTAGTCCACGGCGCCCGAGAGCCGGTGCATGCCCAGGCTGATCCTGCGGGCATCCATGCGGCCGCGCTGCGCAAGCCCCTGGAAGGCTTCGTATGCCGACCGGAAGCCCTTCTGCACGGCATCCCAGCTCACGTCTTTCATGACGGCAGGAATGTCATGATGCGCAAAGAGCCAGGCGATCTTCCCCCCCATGACTCCGGCCCCGATCACGGCGGCCTGGGAAACCTTCCCTGTCACTTGCGAGGTCCCCGGGGGAGACGGGACATGCCGTGCCGCCTCCCTGGCGAAATACAGGCCCACGAGGTTTCGACTGACCCGGGAGGAGGCAGTTCTTCCCAGGGCCTGGCGCTCCAGCTCCAACGCCCGGGCCCTCGACGCGCGCGCTGTTCTGCGCAGAAGGCGCACGGCCTCCTGCAGCGCGGGGTAGTTCCGGCCTCCCTTCGCGTTGACGTCCCTGCTCGCCGCGCGGAAGACAAGGGCCCTGCCAACGAGGTTTCCCTCAGCGAGGAACCTGGCAAACGCGCCTCGCTTCCGACGGTGAGCGGAAGGGCCCGGGCCCCCGGCGGCAACCCGCGCTGCAAGCTCGCGGGCCCTGTCATTCAGGAATGCCGAGGGATGGCAGGCGTTGGCCAGCCCCATGCGCGCAGCGCGAGGCCCGTCCACGGTCCGGGCGGTGAGGATCATCTGGAGCGCCTGCACGAGCCCCACGGTCCGGGGAAGCCGGTAGGTTCCCCCGAACCCCGGCACGATTCCAAGGCTGGTCTCCGGCAGGCCGAGCTGGGTCTTCGGGTTGTCGGACACCAGGCGCCAGGTGCAGGCCAGGGCAAGCTCCAGGCCTCCGCCCACGGCGGCGCCGTCGATCACAGCCAGGGAAGGGAACGGCAGGTCTTCCAGCGTGTTCAAGACTTCCTGCCCGGACCGGGACTTCTCTTCCGCCGCTCGGGCGTCGCGCAGCGCCTCTATCTCATGGATGTCCGCGCCGGCGATGAACGACCCGGGCTTGCCGCTTCTGACGATGAGGCAGCGGAGATCCGATCTGCGGGAAAGCGCGGAGAGCATCCCCGCAAGCTCCTCCATCACGGCCGCCCGCAGGAAGTTGAGCTTCTCTCCCGGGAGATCGAAGACGAGCTCCGCAATTCCCTCCCGTTCCGTGAGCGTGAAAGCGGGGCCGTCAGCTCCGGCAGGGCGCGGGGCCATCACGCCGCCTCCAGGAGCAGGGCAGCGCCCTGCCCGCCCCCGACGCAGAGGGTCGCAAGCCCGAGGTTCTCTTTCCTTCGGCGCAGCTCCTTCAGCACGTGGATGACGAGTCGCGTGCCCGTCATCCCCACGGGATGGCCAAGGGCGATGGCGCCCCCCTGCGCATTCAGGCGGCCGCGGTCAAGATCCCCCAGCTTCGTGTCGCGGCCCAGGAAGCGCCGGGAAAACTCATCGGAACCGAACGCGCGCTCGCAGGCAATCACCTGGGCAGCAAACGCCTCGTTGAGCTCGATGTACGTGATGTCCTTCATGGTGACCCCGGAGCGCTCCAGGAGAAGGCTCGTGGCGTACACCGGACCCAGGCCCATGCGCTCCGGCTCCAGGGAGGCATAGGCGAACTCCCGCAGGAAGCCGAGGGGCGCGAGTCCCCGCGCTTTTGCCTCGCTTTCGGCCATGAGGAGCACGGCGGCCGCGCCATCCGTGATCTGGGAGGAGTTTCCGGCGGTCACGGTCCCGTTCCTCCTGTCGAAATAGGGCGGAAGCTTGCCGAGGGCCTCCCGGCTCTGATTCTCCCGGATGCCGTTGTCCTGGGTGACAATCTTCTCGAACGACGGCGGCGTCGGGACCGGGAGGATCTCAGCGGCCAGCGTGCCATCATGCTGCGCGGCGGCGGCCCGCTGGTGAGAGGCCAGGGCAAGCTCGTCCTGCTCCTCCCTCGTTATGTGGAACTCACGGGAGAGGTTCTCCGCGGTCAGCCCCATGATGAGGCCGCTCACCGGATCGGTGAGTCCTTCCAGGAGAGCCACCTCGGGCTTGAGCATCCGCAGGCGAAACCCGCCGAGGGCGGAGATCTTCTGCCGGAAGCTCTTTGCCCGTGACAGACGGTTTGCAAACTCCGCGTACTCCCGGGGAAAGAGCAGGGGGATGTTGCTCATGCTTTCCACGCCGCCTGCAATGAATACCTTCCCGTATCCCGAAAGGATTTTCAGCGCCGCGGTGGTGATGGATTCCATTCCACTTGCGCAGTTCCTGTGGACGGTGAATGCCGGCACGGAGGACGGGATGCCCGCCTTGAGCGCCACGACGCGCGCAATGTTCGCCGCGTTGGCGGGCTGGGCCACGTTGCCGATCACCACTTCCGCGACCTCGCGCGCCGGCACGCGGGCGCGGTCCAGCACTTCCCGGACAACGAACGCCGCCAGGTCGTCAGCAGGCACATCCTTCAAGGCGGTCCCGGCCTTTGCCATGGGAGTGCGCACCCCCGCGATGATCGCCACCCTCTCCTTCATTTCCATCCTCCTATGGATCGATACATCTCCTCGATGGCCTGCGCATACTTCTGCTCAACCGCAAACCGGCGGATCTTCAGCGTCGGAGTGAGCTCTCCCGTCTCCACGCCGGCCGGATGATCCAGGATGGCGAAGCGCTCCACCCGCTCCGTGTGGTGGAGGTGCGCGTTGATGCCGTTGATCTTCTCCTGCGTGAACGCGCGCAGGAAGTCGCTCTTCAGGAGCTCGGCGTCGGAAAGGTTCGCCAGCCCGACGCTCCCCTTGAAGGTCGCCAGCTTCTGGGGATCCGGGAACAGCAGGGCAACCACGCAGGTGCGGCCGTCCGCCACGATCATTGCCGAGTCCACGTACGGGATGCCTCCGAGTGCTTCCTCGATGGGTCCCGGCGGGACGTATTCGCCGGTGGATTTCTTGAACATCTCCTTCTTCCTGCCGGTGACGGTGAGAAATCCGTCCTGATCCAGGCTCCCCAGGTCTCCCGTATGGAGCCATCCGTCCGCGTCCAGGACGGCGGCCGTGGCCTGCGCGCTGTTGTGGTATCCCCGCATCACGTTCGGTCCCCTGGCCAGGATCTCCCCGTCCGCCGCGATCCTGATCTCCACGCCAGGGAGTGCAGGTCCCACCGTGCCCACCCTGCGTCTGCGCGCCACGTTGACCGAGATCACCGGCGACGCTTCCGTGAGCCCGTATCCTTCGTACACCGGAACGCCGACGTTGATGAGAAACGCGGCAACATCCACCGGCAGGCGCGCCGCGCCGGAGATCACCCGGCGCAGCCGACCGCCCAGGGCCTGGCGCATGCGCTCGTACACCGCCGCGTCGAAGAAGCGGTCCAGCGGGCCGCCTGCCGTCGCGACGTCCTTCCTCATGGCCCGGGCGACAGCGGCTCGCGCGATCAATCCCCTGACACCGGGCGTCTCCCGCGCGGCCTGGCGGAACCCCGCGGCAACCTTTTCCAGTATCCTCGGGACCACCGCGATGACCGTGGGGCGGACCTCCTTCATGCGTTCCACCAGGCGCTTGGGATCGTCAACGAAGTAGACGGGAGCTCCCTGGGATGCGTAGAAGTACAGCAGCATCCGCTCGAAGATGTGCTCCGGGGGAAGCACGGACAGGCAGACATCGGATTCCTGTCGGTCGAACACCAACGCCGAGGCGTGGACCTGGGAGACGATGTTCTCCTGCGTGAGCTCCACGCCCTTGGGGAGTCCCGTGCTGCCGCTCGTGTAGATGATGGTTGCAAGATCGGAAGGGGTCACCCTTCGGCAGAGGGATTCGAAGAGACCCGGTTCGTGAAGGGACCTCTCCTGCCCTCGTGCCAGCAGGCTCTCGAAGAGCTCGTGCCTGCCCGAATACCAGAAGGTCACCAGGGTAGCCTTGTCCCGAGCGTGCTCGAATGCCATCGGCATTTCGTCCGGGTTGCCCACAAAGAGGTAGCGCATCCCTGAATCTCGCACCTCGTGCGAAAAGCTCTCCGCCGATATCCGCTTGAACAGGGGAACCGTTACGGCACCCGCGCACTGGATGGCAAGGTCCACCGCAACCCACAGCGGAGACGAGGGGGCAATCAGGCCCACTCTGTCCCCCGGCCTGACCCCTTCCTCCACGAGACCCAGAGACAGGTGCTCGACTGTCCTGCGAAGGTCCCCATGGGAAAGCGGTATCCATTGACCGCCGCTGGGGAAGTTGAAAGCGTTTGTGAGGGAATAGCATGACGTTTCGCGAAGGAAGAGAGCGGGAATCGTGAGATCTCCATTTTCCATTCGGGCGCCTTTCCTGTATGCTAAAGATACTCAAAGCGGGGCGCAAAGGCGCCTCACATCAAACGCTGCCCCTTGCACCGGGACCGCGAGGGGGCTACATTACAGACGTGAGCATCAGGCTAAAAATTATCCTTATAGTTGTGCCCCTGATCATCGCCACCCTGGCACTCACCGCCCTCTCCTCCTTCTTTTCCGCCACGAACGCCATCACCAGCATCGCCAAGGACTTCCTCGGATTCAAGGCGGACGAGCTTTCCAACCAGGCGCAGAGCCAGTGGGGCCTCCTCGTGACGAACAATCTCTCGGACAAGCCGGAGATGGTTTCCGCCACGCAGTCCGCAGTCCAGGGCTACGCCCTGAGCATCATCCGCAGCCCAACGGAGCTGATCCTGGCCTTCGACAAGGCGGCCAACGTGGTGATGAGCACGGCGGACGTCACCGTCCAGCCGGGGGAAAAGCCCGCCTTGCTCGGCTTGATCACCACGAAGAGCACGGAGCTGACCACGGTCCGCCTGGGCGGAAAGGACAGGGTCGCCAAGGGCTTCTGGTTCGACCCCTTCGGCTGGTACGTGATGGTCACGGAAGAGCGCGGCACTTTCTACAACAGGGTCAACGACATCACGCGCCGCAGCGCAATCATCCTGGGAGCCGCAATCCTCCTGGCCGTTGCGCTCATGCTTCTGTTCGCGAACGTTCGCGCGACTGTCCTATCGAAACGCTGGCACGACCAGGATTCAGTCGCAGCAGAAGAAGAAATGCCTGAGAGACTGACAACATCATTCACTGATAAGCTCACCAATCAGATGCCGGCGAGCACCTGGCCAAAGATGAAGTTCGTCTTCTTTCCGATTGCATCAATTCTGCTTTTGCTTGAGATCATCGGAATCGTTAGCATC
>Ga0209415_10004708_pt1 | contig 24905 bp, 21 predicted proteins | sample PeaSoiSIISIP2007_FD_187696 | JGI IMG/M metagenome (GOLD analysis project Ga0209415, IMG submission 187696) | Peat soil microbial communities from Weissenstadt, Germany - SII-SIP-2007 (SPAdes) (version 2) | ecosystem: Environmental > Terrestrial > Soil > Wetlands > Peat | place: Germany... | reverse complement strand
TCCTTCAACGGGTACACCAACATTGTGAAAATCCTGCTTGATTATGGTGCAAAAGTGGAGAAAAAGGACGCAAATGGTAAGACCGCGCTTTTTTACGCATCGTTAGCTGGAAACGATGAAATTGTGAAGATGCTTCTGACGCACGGTGCGAACGCCGCCGAGAAAACCGAGCGGTCCAAATACATCGTCAAAGGGGTGGTTACGAGAATTGACGTTCCGGGTAATAAGGTCGTCGTTAGAATCACCGATGGGGCCGTCGTTGGTGCTGGTACCGAGGTAGAGTTTGGTGTTAGTGAGAACTCCCGCTTCTTTGGTGGCGTGTCGGGCGTAAGCGGCGTTGGCCATTTAAAGCTGAACGATTCGGTAAGCTTATATTACTCTGGGAAGCTGGGCATCGGTGGTATGAATTATGCGACAGGGACCGCATCAGGGACTGGATTTTCCTACACCGCTTCCGTTATCAGCATCCTATCTAACTGAATCTCCGCCCGCTGAAGCGTGCGCAATCGCAACACTAGAAAAAGGTATGACAGCACAAATATGCAGCGGGTCCCCAATTCTCCGTTACGCCGGTATAACCTTGTTCCTGCTGGCATGGACCAGCGTGGCCTTTTCCGGCGACATTCACGACGCAGCTAAGAGCGGCGACTTGGAAAAGGTCAAAGCGCAGCTCAAGGACAATCCTGACCTGGTTTTCAGCAAAAACAGCGGTGGTGGCACACCCTTGCACTTGGCCGCGTTCAAGGGGCACAAAGACGTAGCGGAACTGCTAATCGCGAACAGGGCCGATGTCAACGCTAAGGACAAGAACGGTGATATGCCTTTGCACTCTGCGGCGGCCTTCGGCCACAAGGACGTGGCCCAATTACTGCTGGCTAACAAAGCTGAGGTCAATGCCAAAGACGAATTAGAGGGCAGAACGCCTCTGCTCTTTGCGGCGCAGAATGGCCACAAGGACATAGCAGAATTGCTGATCGCCAAGGGGGCCGATGTCAACGCCGTGAACAAATACGGCTTTGCGCCCTTGCACTGGGCGGCGGAGAACGGCTTCCTGGACGTGGCGGAATTGCTGCTAAGGAGCAAAGCCAACGTGAACGCCAAGGACGCCCCCGGCAACACGCCTTTGCATTGGGCGGCGCAAAACGGCCATAAGGACGTAGCAAAATTGCTGTTGGTTAACAAAGCCGAGGTCAATGCCAAATCCAAATCCGGCTTTACGCCTCTGCACACGGCGGCAACCGGCGGATTCAAGGACACAGTGGAATTGCTACTCGCCAGTAAAGCCGAGGTCAACACCACGGCGAACAACGGTTTAACACCATTGCATGTGGCGGCAGGCGCTGGCCACAAGGACGTAGTGGAGTTGCTGCTCGCCAGCAACGCCGACGTCAATGCCAAAGACACCCAAGGGCATACGCCGTCGGATTGGGCAGCGCAGAAAGGCCACGCGGACGTGGTGGAATTGCTGCGCCACCATATCGAACACTAGAAAGTATTTCCTGGTAGCCATACTGCGCGCCCCCCACTGCACCCCCAGGCAAGGGCCAACCCCTAACGTAACGGGGTCAGAATAGAGTATTTTCACTATTGCCCTTGTTTGAGGCGTTCTTCTTCTCGCGGTAGAGGAGGCAAGCGACGTGGGTGGGGGCTCCCATGTGCAAGCGCTGCGCGATCGAGGCCAACGTCATCGTCGTCTCGCGCCGCAGCCGCAAGGCAGCCTTGACCTTCCGGGGGTCGCCCTTGCGCCGCGCCTCCAGTTGCCCGGCACTCCAACCTAACCTCTGGAGTTCTTCCCCAAGAATACGCTCGGCCTTGGCCAGGTCGCTCTCCTGGATTTCCCGGGCCCTGTGCTGGGGGCTGGCCGATTCGCCGACCTGCGCCAAGAGCTCCTGCCGGAACTCCTCGCTGCCTAAACACCAGCCCTGTTTGTAAGGATCATAGTCCGGCTGCGCTTCGGCTTGACGGCGGGCTTCCATCCGGAGCGCAAACTGCCCACGGCCGGAGGGGCTGTCCTTGGGGATGCCCCATTCGCCCAGGAGCCGGTCCACACGCAGCCATCCGGGACGGCTCGGGGACTCCTTCAGATAGAGGGGGTAGCTGCTCCACGGGTAGGCCTGCAGCGGCTGTTCGGGGGCCAGCAGATGCGCGCGCGCCGGGTTAAGATGCACGTAATCACTCACGCTCTTGAGATACCCGTTGCCACTGCCATCAACCATCAGCGCTTTGTAACGGCCAGAGAACAGGTGGCCGAACTCCTTGTGCCGGTGATTGAAGCGGTTGGTACAAACGCCCAGGAACCACTGCATCCCCTTGATCAGGTTGGCGCGAGGCGTCTCGAGCACCAAATGAAAATGGTTGTGCACCAGGCACCAGGCGTGAACCTGCCAGCCGGCCTTCTGGCAAGCCTCACCCAAGGTAGCCAGGAAGATCTGCCGGTCACCGTCGTCGGTGAAAATGGCTTCGTGGCGGTCACCGCGGTTGATGACGTGGTAGATCGCCCCCGGATATTGCACTCGGAGTTTTCGGGCCATCGGGTCGAGGCCATACTGCACGATTCCAGTGCCTCGTCAAGCGGCGAGAATAATACATACTCGATTCTGACCCCGGTGGGGAGGCTCACCCTCATGACCCCAATGCTTTCAGGCAAATCTATGGCAGATCGACTTGTTTCGGGAAGGCGGGGCAGAGCTGCGAGCCGCCCATTGGCTGGGGGATGCCGTGGGCGAGGAATTTCATGGCGCCGGAGGACGCGCAGAGCCAAACCTCCCGAGCCCCGGCGTCGAAGTAGAGGGCGATCTTTTCGTTGATTTCGGCATCGGTGTTGCTTGGGGAGAGGACTTCAACGCAGATCTCCGGGGCCTGGGGGAAACACGCGCGGTTGCCCAGGCGCTGCATACACTCCGGCGAGGCCCAGGCAATGTCGGCGGCTCTTACGCCATCGGCGGTAGAGATGGGGCACTCGGTGAGCACCTCTCCCCAGGCCAGGAGAGTCTGCAGCAGAACGGTGATTTTTGCCTGATAGCGTCCGTGTGAGGCAGCGGGAGGGGGGCTCATGAGGATGTGGCCATGGCGGTCGGTTTCGATGCGGCCTTCGATCTTGGCCAAGTCGGAGTCGGCCAGCAATTCGGTCCAGCGGCGCTCGTTGAAAGCTGCTTGGGCCGGGTGCGACGGCAATTCAATGGTCAGCGTTGCCATAGGCGCAGAGTACGACGGCGTTGGCGGGAATGCAAGCGGCGGGAGCGTGGGGGCATCGCAGCACTTGCGACGCTGCACGCTCTCACGCTCCACGCTCTTCCGGTCCCTCAGATTCGTTCGAAGTACCGCAGCTTCTCCCAGTCGGTAACGGCGTATCAAAGGCGTCCGAGGCGAGGATCAGGGGCCGCATAAACCAGATTGACAGGTGGCCCGTGAATATCTAGTCTTGGCGTCGCGCGTTTGGCAAGGCCAGGCCGGAATTGTGCGAATGGGCTTGCTGTGAAGGCCAAACTCGCGCCCCGCCGGGCCGCCGGCGCCCGATAGCGTTTGCCGATGAAAAAGATCCTGGTGATTGACGACGAAGCGGACTTGCGCGAGATGGTGCAGATGGCCTTGCGCCACAAGGGTTTTGCGGTGACGCTGGCGGAGAATGGCGCCAAGGGAATCGTGGCGGCGCGCAAGGAGTTGCCCGACCTAATCCTTTGCGACGTTAAGATGGAGCAGATGGACGGTTACTCGACGCTCTCGGCGCTCCGGAGCGAGCCGGCCACCGACTCCATACCGTTCATTTTGATGACCGGCGTGGCCGACCATGAAGGAATGCGCCACGGCATGGAGTTGGGGGCGGATGATTACCTGCCTAAACCCTTTAGCCTCGACGCCCTCTTCGGGGCGGTCGAGGCGCGGCTCAAGAAGGCGGAGGCCATGCGCCAGGCCGCTCAGAAGCACCTCGAAGACTTGCGCGCAAACATCAGCCTGATGCTTCCGCATGAGATGCGCACTCCCTTGAACGGCATCCTGGCTTACGGGGAGATGCTCTCGGCAAGGGCAGTCTCGCTGCCCCCCGAGGAAGTCTCCGAGATGGGCCAGGTCATCTACGATTCCGGCAAGCGTCTCGAACGCCTGATCGAGAACTTCCTGATTTACGCCCAAATCGAGCTGCTCAGCGCGGATGCCCAGAGGCTCGACCGCCTCGGCGCCGAGACCACCAGTCACCCCGCCAAGTTGGTTTCCGAACATGCGCAGGCCCAGGCCCATTTCGCCGGGCGAACACCCGACCTCCAGCTCGATCTGGCCGACTCCCCGGTTCGCATCTCGGCGGCTTATCTGGCCAAGATCGTCGATGAGTTGGTCCAAAACGCCTTCAAGTTTTCGCTGCCAGGGACCGCCGTCTCGGTCCGGCTCTTTCCCGCTCCCAAGGGCCTTGCTTTGGCCATTACCGACCACGGGCGGGGGTTTTCCCCGGACCAGGTCAGCCGCATCGGCGCCTACATGCAATTCGACCGCAAGCTGCACGAGCAACAAGGATTGGGCCTGGGCTTGGTCATCGCCAAGCGCCTGGTGGAACTTCATGACGGCGCGCTGACGATCTCTAGCGAGCCCGGCTCGGCCACCACCGTGACCGTCGAGTTGCCCCAACGGTAAGCGGCTTTCACACCGGCCAAACCGGCCAGAGCTTGAGGTGGTATCGTTGTTCCAGCCAGGGCAGAGCATGAACGGGCAGCACGTGCAGGAGCAGGAGGATGAGGGCGGCGCCGGCCAGGGGGGCGAAGTCAACCGTGGCGTAGCGCAACGGCAGACGGCGAAGGGGGGCCAGGAGGTTGTGCGAGGTCAGGCTGACGAAATCCCAAAGCGGATTGCGGCCCAGGTAAACGTAACTGACGACCAGGTGCAGAAGCAGCAACCCGGGCAGCAGGTACTTGAGGCTCAAGTAAAGGGCGGCGCCGAGCAGGAGACCCTGTTCCAGCAGGTGGGTCGGAGACTGCACCGGGCCCGTCACGTTGAGCGAGACTAGCAGCGGATGGAGGGCGGCCCAGAGCCCGGCCGCCAGGACCAGCGGCAAGAGAGACTGGACCCACCACGGCCAGCGCCCGACGCCTCCCAGGTGTGCGCGGAGGAGTTTCTGCAACGGATCCGTCTCTCCCCCCTTGCGATTGATGGCCACCAGGGCCAGGAGCCAGAAATAAACCATGGCCAGGAGCCGCACAAAGCTCAGGACTGAATAGAGCAGCGCCGAGCCGAGAACATCGGCGCGGAAGGTCAGGTGGTCGCAACGAAAGGCCAGCACTACCCAGGTCAGGTCGAGCTTGGGCGTCCAGCCCGCGGCCCCGCCGATCTGCCAGTAGAGCAGGGCGCGGAACAGGAGCAAACCGCCGAGTCCAGCCAGGAACTGCCAGCCGCGGAGCCGCTGTGGCTCGGCGCGCTTGAGGGTGCCTGCGAGCGTGGCTGCCGAACTGTGGGCCAGGGGATCGAAGCGCATCGAACGCCAGTTCAACCAGAACAGCAGCCCCGCCAGGTTGAGAATAAGATCGATAAGCGACATCTTAGGAGCCTCAGGCGCCCCGCGCGCCGCGCCGCGCATGATGCCCCAAATCCTACATCATTTGCAATAGCGTTTCGGCCATCTCCGACGGCGTGGCGGCGACGCCGATGCCGGCGGCCTTAAAGGCCTGGATCTTGGCGGCGGCGGTGCCCTTGCCGCCGCTGACGATCGCGCCCGCGTGGCCCATGCGCCGGCCGGCGGGCGCGGTAGCGCCGGCGATGAAGCCGGCGACCGGTTTGCGGCCCTGCTCCCGAACCCACTCCGCCGCCTCCTCCTCCGCCGAGCCGCCGATCTCGCCAATCATGATGATGCCGTGGGTATCCGGATCCGCCTCGAACATGCGGAGCACGTCCAGGTGCGACGTGCCATTGACGGGGTCGCCGCCGATGCCGACGCAGGTCGATTGGCCGACGCCGCGGCAGGTCAACTGCCAGACGGCCTCATAAGTCAGGGTGCCGCTCCGGGACACGACGCCGATGTGGCCCGGTTTGTGAATGTAGCCCGGGGCGATGCCGATACGGCAGCCGCCGTGCGAATCCGTTCCCCGGCCCGGAGTGACGATGCCGGGGCAGTTGGGACCGATCAAGCGCGTGCGCCGGCCCTCGAGCGCGCGTTTCACCTTCACCATGTCGTTCACCGGAATGCCCTCGGTGATGCACACCACCAGCTCCAGGCCCGCCTCCACCCCCTCCAAGATCGCGTCGGCGGCGAAAGCGGGCGGGACGAAGATCGCCGAGGCCGTCGCCCCGGTCTCCTTCATGGCCTGCCCGACGGTATCGAAGATGGGGACTTTGTCCTCGAAGAGCTGCCCGCCTTTGCCCGGCGTGACCCCGGCTACGATTTGCGTGCCATAGGCGAGGCTAAGTTGAGTGTGCCGCGCCCCAAAACCGCCGGTGATGCCTTGGACCAGGACTCGTGTTTCGGGCGTGACCAGGATGGACATAGGATAGTAGGGAGCAAAACCGTTTGAATCTCAATCTCCCAAAAGAAACTCAGGCCGAGCCGACGGCATTAACGACCTTCTGCGCGGCGTCGGCCATGGAGCTGCCGGTGATCAGAGTGAGGTCCGAGGCCGCCAAGGTTTGACGGCCGATCTGCGCGTTGTTGCCCTCGAGCCGCACCACCAGCGGCAGGCGCAGCCCGGTCTCCTTCACCGCGGCGACAATGCCGGTGGCGATGACGTTGCAATCCATGATCCCGCCGAAGATGTTGACCAGGATGCCCTTCACATTGGCGTCCTGGACGATGATGCGGAACGCCGCGGCGACCTGGTCCTGGGTCGCGCCCCCGCCCACGTCGAGAAAGTTGGCGGGCCGGCCTCCAAAGTGCTGGATGATATCCATCGTGGCCATGGCCAGGCCGGCGCCGTTGACCAGGCAGGCAATGTTCCCGTCGAGCTTGATGTAATTGAGGCTGTGCTTGGCGGCTTCAATTTCCAGCGGGGCTTCCTCGCCCAAATCGCGCATGGCTTGGAGGCCGGGATGCCGGAAGAGCGCGTTGTCGTCCAGCGACAGTTTCGCATCCACGGCCATCAGCGCTTCCTGGCCGTCGCCGGCGCAGACCACGCAGAGCGGATTGATTTCGACCAGCGAAGCATCGCAATCCCACCAGGTCTTGAAAACGCCCGTGAGGAGTTTGGCGCCCTGGCCAATGAGGGCGCCCTTGAGCCCGAGGGCCACCGCGACTTTCCGCGCCTGGTAGGGCATGAAACCCAGGGCTGGATCTACGGGCTCCCGCACGATCTTCTCCGGCGTCCGGGCCGCCACCTCCTCGATGTCCATGCCGCCTTCCGTGCTGGCCATCATCACGGGCCGCGACGAGGCGCGCTCGAGCAGGACGGCCAGATAGAACTCCTTGCGGATGTCCGGGGCGGCGGCCACCAGGAGTTTGCGCACCAGCCTTCCTTCGGCGCCGGTCTGACGGGTGACGAGCACGTTGCCCAGCATGGCCTTGGCGTTGTCGAAAACCTCCGCGGCCGTTTGGCAAAGCTTGACGCCGCCCTTAAACCCGTTTCGGAACGTTCCCTTGCCGCGGCCGCCCGCGTGGATTTGCGCCTTGACGGCAACGCGCCGGGCGCCTCGGGCAAACAGTTTCTCGGCGGTGCTTTTGGCCCCTTCGGGGGTCTCGCAAACGCTGCCGGGGGGGACGGCCACTCCGTTTTGCGAGAGCAGTTCTTTGGCCTGGTATTCGTGAACGTTCATTTCACGCTCTCACGCTCTACGCTCCGCGGCGAGGTCATTTGCGTTCCTGAATCGGGAGATAGTGGTTGAGAGTCGGTCCGGTGTAGATCTGGCGCGGGCGATAAATGCGCGTGGGGCTTTCCATGACCTCCTTGTAATTGGCAATCCAGCCCGGCATGCGGCCGATGGCGAACATGACGGTGAACATCTCGACCGGAATTCCAATGGCGCGCATGATGATGCCGCTGTAGAAATCCACGTTTGGATAGAGCTTGCGCTCCACAAAATAGGAATCGTGCAAGGCCGTTTCCTCGAGGTGCTTCGCAATGTCGAGCAAGGGATCGGAGACGTGCAGCTTGTTCAGGACGTCGTCGCAGGCCCGTTTGATAATCTTGGCGCGGGGGTCGTAGTGCTTATACACGCGGTGGCCGAAGCCCATGAGGCGCTTGCCGCTGTTCTTGTCCTTGGCCGCGGCAATGAACTTGGAGCCGTCGTCGCCCTCCCGATGGATGGCGTCAAGCATCTGGAGCACGGCCTGGTTGGCCCCCCCGTGGAGGGGACCCCAGAGGGCGCAGACGCCCGCCGCCGCGCTGGCAGCGAGATTGGCCTGGCTCGAGGCCACCATGCGGACGGTGGCCGTCGAGCAGTTCTGCTCGTGGTCCGCGTGCAGCAGGAAGATCAGGTCCAGCGCCTTGACGGTCTCGGGTTTCAACACGTAATCCTGGAAAGGGAGCGAAAACATCATGTGGAGGAAGTTCGCCGTGTACTTGAGATCCGGCCTGGGGTAGTTGTTCGGCAGGCCGCGGGACTTGCGGTAGGCAAAGGCGGCGATGGTGCGCACCTGGGACAGGAGGCGCGCGGCGGCCAATTTGAAGTGGTCATTGTTCCCGTAGTCCAGAAGCTCCGGGTAAAAGCAACTCGAGGCATTGATCATCGACGAGAGAATCGCCATCGGATGGGCGTTGACCGGAAATCCCTCGAAGTGGTGCTTCATCGCCTCGTTCAACAGCTCGTTGTCGGTCAGCAGGTCGGAAAACCGCTTCAGCTCGGCGCTGGTCGGGAGGTGGCCCATAATCAGCAGGTGCGCGGCCTCGATGAAGGTGGATTTCTCGGCCAGCTCCTCGATGGGTATCCCGCGGTAACGCAAAATCCCCTGTTCGCCATCGATAAAGGTGATCCGGCTCTGGCATGAGCCGGTGTTGGCGTAGCCATCATCCAGGGTGATGAGCCCCGTCTGGTTGCGCAATGCCGATATATCAATCGCCTTTTCGCCTTCCGAGCCTTCGATAACGGGGAGGTTGGACCTCGTTCCGTTAAGTATCAGTTCTGCGGTCGTTTGCATAAGCTAGTGTTGTTGATGCCCGACAGCTTAGAAAAATAGGCCGCTTTGGGCATCCTGGCAACCAAATTCCGCGCGCGCCGGGACTTTTTTTTCAGGGCCAGTGACAAAGTTCTCCCCAAACCATTCTGGGAGACGATCCCGCCGCGCGGGAGAACCTCTGAATGGGTTTCGGCCATGGGGGTAAAATTTGAGATTTCAAATCTCAGATTTCAAGTTTGTTCCTCCAGGCACATAGCATGCGCGCGGCCGCGCTACGGCGCGCCGGCGCGCGTCGCTTGTCACATGGAGCGTGATCGCGTAGCGGGACTTTTAGAACTCGTCATTTCGCTTTGCGTGGGTTTGATGTGGAATTCTCCGATCGATTCGTGAGAGCTTTTCGGGTGCGTTTTTTCATCGAAATCCTCACGGAACGAATTATCCTCCAACGCCATGCAGACTCGACTCTCGCGCCGCGACTTTCTGAGGATGACTTCCGCCGTGGCGGGCGGGCTGGCCCTTGCCGGTCCGGCGTGCGCCGAAGGGGGCAGGGCAGGCGAACTCTCGGCGCGGGCCATTGCCGAGCTGCCCGCCGGCTCGGCGCCCGAAGCGGTTTGCTTTCCGCACTTCCCGGACCGGCTTCATGCCTTTGTCTGGCGCAACTGGCCGCTGGTTCCCGTCGCGCGCATGGCCCGGGTCGTGGGCGCGAAGCCCGCGGACATCGCGCGTATGGGACGCGCGATGGGCCTGGGGGCGGGACCGCGCATTCCACGCGGCCAGCAGGCCCGCTCTTACCTCAGCATCATCAAACGCAACTGGCACCTGCTCCCCTACGAGCAACTGTTGGAACTGCTCGGTTGGAGCGCGCAGCAACTGGCCTACACGCTGCGCGAGGACGATTTCTTTTTCATCAAGTTGGGCAGCCTTAAGCCCCGTTGCGAACGGTTGGTTTACCAGGCGCCGGGGGAGAATGCCCGGCGGCGCGAGCGCGAAATCGCGAGCGTCCTGCGCGAAGATCTCGGCGGCGAACCGGCTCAACCGAGCGACCCGCTCTTTGGCTTTGTGGCCGCTCTGTCAGAGGCGCCCGCCAGCCAAGGGCGCCTCTCCAACTCGGGCCATTTGAGGTTTTGCTATTCCTACTTCGCGCCGTACGGCGACCCGTTGGTGGGGGGAGGCTTGGACCCGTACCCGGACGGGTACCTGGCGCGCCTGGCGCAAGCGGGGGTCAACGGCGTCTGGCTCCAAGCTGTGCTTTACAAGCTGGCCCTGTTTCCTTGGGAACCGGAGCGCAGCGCGCAATTCCAGACGCGCCTCAAGAACTTGCGAAAGCTCTGCGCTCGCGCCGCCAAGCACGGCATCCGCGTGTTTCTATATCTGAACGAGCCCCGCGCGATGCCCCTGCGGTTCTTCGCGGACCGCCCGAACCTCAAAGGGGTGGTGGAAGGGGACCACGCAGCTTTATGCACGAGCGCCCCGGAGGTGCGGGAGTTCCTGGTTGAGTCCGTGGCCGGTATCTGCCGGGCGGTGCCCGGCCTGGGCGGCTTTTTCAGCATCAGCGCTTCCGAGAACCTAAGCAACTGCTGGTCGCACGGGCAGGGGGCGCAGTGCCCGCGATGCTCGGCGCGCACGGCGCCGGAGGTCATCGCCGAGGTGAACAGCCTCTTCTACGAGGGCATCAGGCAGGCCGGCACCGAGGCGCGGCTCCTGGTTTGGGACTGGGGCTGGGACGAGGCCTGGGCCGGTGAGGCCATCCGCCGGCTCCCCGCAGGGGCGGCCTTCATGAGCGTGAGCGAATGGGGATTGCCGATCGAGCGCGGCGGGGTCAAATCGGAGGTGGGCGAGTATTGCCTCTCGGCCATCGGGCCGGGTCCGCGCGCGCAGCGGCATTGGCGGCTGGCGCGGGCGCGGGGGCTGGAAACGGTGGCTAAGATCCAAGCCGGCAACACCTGGGAACTCGCGGCCGTCCCTTACATTCCGGCGGTGGAAAACGCCGCCCGCCACGCGGAAAACCTGCACCGGGCGGGCGTCAGCAGCCTCATGCTTGGCTGGACACTCGGCGGGTTCCCCTCGCCCAACCTGGAAGCCGTAGCCGAAACCCTCGCCTGCGGTTCCGCCGACGAGGGGATGCGGCGCGTAGCGGAGCGGCGGTTTGGGCCCGGGCTGGCTCCCTGCGTGGTGGCGGCATGGCGCGGGTTCAGCACCGCGTTTTCCGAGTTCCCGTTCAACGCCGGCGTCTTGTATTCGGGGCCGCAGCAGCTTGGTCCGGCCAACCTCCTTTGGTCCGCGGCCACCGGCTATCAGGCCTCGATGGTTGGTTTTCCGTATGACGACCTCGACGGCTGGCGCGCGATTTACCCGCCGGAGGTCTTTGCGGGCCAGATGGAAAAGGTCGCCCAAGGGTTTGAAGCAGCCCTTGGGCGGCTGCGAACGGACGCCGCGAAGACCGCCGAACTCGCCACACTGGCGCAACTCCGCGCGCTGGCCGAAGAGGGCCGAGTGGCGGAGGCGGCCGCGATTCATTTCCGCAGCGCCGCCAACCAGGCGCGGTTCGTCCTTGCGCGGCGGGCACTGGCGGCGGCCAAAGTCCCGGCGGAAACCGGTCCTCAAATCGCCGCACTCGAGCGCGTGCTCAAGGAAGAGATCTCCCTGGCCCGCCGCTTGTACCGCATCGAGTCTGAGGACTCGCGCATCGGTTTCGAGGCCTCGAATCATTACTTCTACGTCCCGGCAGACCTGTTGGAGAAAATCCTCAATTGCCGCGACCTGCTGGCGCGCCGGCCTTTTGCCAAGACCCTGTAGGAGACGACGTTAGGAGGCTCTGATCTCCGCTCTTTTTACCAATGCAGGGGCATCTTGAATCAGCCGTTGCAGTTCGACCGTTTCCACAAGAATATGCGTGCAATTATCGAGCTTTCGCTCCACCGTTGAAAAGGAACACTTAACGTTTCCAACGATGCTAAAAAGATTCAGAGCAAATAATTTTAGAAGCCTTCTGAACGTGGACTTCCGCCCCTCCGGCCTAAACCTCCTCGTTGGTCCCAACAACGCGGGCAAGACCAACCTCTGCATGGCGCTTCGTTTTCTGGGGCACACGAGCGGGGGCACGCTCGACGCTGCCCTGGTCGCAGCCATCGGCGAGCGCTGGAACGTCACCAATCTCCACGTCAACAACGTCAGGAACCTGGAGTTTGAAGTCGAATGCGACATCGCCTTTCGCGGCGAGATGCTCCACTTCAACTATGAACTCCGCCTCGAGAGCCGGCGCGACGAGAAAGCCGGAACCGAGTCTCTCGAAGTTAGCGAAGAGTTCCTGAAGGCCAGCGGTGGCCGTTTCGCGAACACCCCGCTCCTGGAAAACCGAGCTGGGCGTGCCAGCATGCTCCATGAGGAAGGCTTCGCCGCAGGGCGCTTTGACTCTCCTTATTATGTGCATGCAATCGCCGCCACAAATGTCACCATGCTCTCCCGTCTCTTCGAACTGGAGAACAACCCCCGCGCCATCCTTTTCCGCCGGTACCTCCAGTCCTGGGGCTACTACAACCTCAATCCCGAGATGCTCCGGTCCCCAGAGGTGGCGCGAGACGACGGTGCGCTGCTCTCCAGCGGGGCCAATCTGAGTCGCGCCTTATTCGACCTCCACAACCAAAAGCCGCGCCTCGAGCGCAAGCTCATCGAAGCCGTCCGCCAACTCGAACCGAAACTCGAACTCTTTAGCTTCTCCGCTCCGGACCCGGAACACGTCCATCTCTTCGGTGAGGATGAGAAAGCGCACCGGTTCAGCACCCGCAGTATGTCCGACGGCACCCTGCGATTCACGGCCATCGCTTACGTGATCCTCATCGCCGGCCAACAAGCCGAATCGGATGGCTTCGCCCCGCTCATCATCATCGAAGAGCCCGAGAACGGCCTTTACGTAGCTCACCTCAAACCGCTCCTGCAAAGGGTCGAACCCGACGGCAAGCTTGGCCAGTTCATCTTCACCACCCACAGTCCCTACTTCGTCGATCTGTTCGACAAGTTCCTCGACGGTGTCCATGTCGTCAAGGCGGGCACCCCCTCGTCCGTCCTGTCCAAGCCCGAGCCGGCCAAACTCAAACAGCTCCTGGGCGACATGAGCCTTGGTGACATTCACTTCCACGAAATGCTCGCATGAAAATCGCATTTTGCGTCGAGGGCAGTGCCGACCGCGCCATCCTGCAGGGCCTTCGCAACCGCTGGTGCCCGCAAGCCGAACTCGTCGAAGGACGCTTCCGTGGCCAACTGCACCGCAGCCAGATAGCCAGGGAGTGCAAGATCCTCTCAGCCAAGGGAGCGGACCTCATCATCTTCCTCCGGGACGCGAATCTCGAAAACTGGCGCGACGTTCTCCGGGCCGATGAGGCTAAATGCCCCCAGGAGTCGCGCCACCTCGCTATTTTCGGTGTCTGCGACCGCAACGCGGAGTGTTGGCTGGCAGCCGACCTCGACCACTTATCGAATCGGATAGGCCGCCCGCGCCATGAGTTGCAGTCTGAAGACCCGTCCCCGTTCGTAAAGGCCGGCTTTGGGATGGTGGGCTTTGACAAGGAGCAGAAGGAGCCTCAGGTAGCCAGCTATGTCGCCAGTGCTCCGTTGAGCAACTGGCTCGCGAACAAATCCTTTGAGCATTTCTACGACCGACTCTGGCAAGAGAGCAAAGATTTCCGCTGCCAGATTGAGAACCTCCGAGACCCAAACCGTTAGCATGAGCGCCAAACTCAAAGCGTGGATCCAATGCGTCCGCCTCCAACCGGATAGCCGCAAGGACGCCACCGCCACCGACGGCTTCGCGCACGACCCTGGCCGGATACTTCAGGGGGTCCGCCCACCGCAAGGCGTAGCGCAGACTTCTAGTCTGCTGTATCGCGGATTTCCAATCCGCAACTGCGACCAAGCAGGTAGAGCCTGCCGACTGGAAGTCGGCGACACAGTCCCGATTCGGAATCGGGAGAAACCTGCGCTACGCAACCTCGGTCGACGGTCGCTGCCGCCAGCCTGGCCGCAGCGAATGGTGCCGGCGGTGGTGCTCGGGGCGCTGGTGGCGGCAACGAGCCTTCAGACCGAGGCCGCGGCGGCCGCGCCGGAGCCGCTCTATGGCTTTTCAACCAGCGGCTCGGAAGCGCAACGCAAGCTCGAGGCTACCTTCCGCTCGCTGCCACAACCGGACAACTTGCGCCAATATATGCAGCGGCTCAGCGCCCACCCCCATCACGTGGGCTCTCCTTATGACAAGGAGAACGCGGAGTGGATTCTCGCCCGGTTCAAGGAATGGGGGTTCGAGGCCTCCATCGAGTCGTTCGACGTCCTGTTTCCCACGCCAAAAACCCGCGTGCTCGAAATGCTCGAACCCGTCCGTTTCACGGCGGCGCTCCAGGAGCCGAATCTGGGCGTCGACCCGACCTCGGGACAAGCAGCCGAACAACTGCCGACCTACAATGCCTATTCGGCGGACGGGGATGTCACCGGTCCTTTGGTTTACGTCAATTACGGTCTGCCGGAGGATTACCGGGAGCTCGAGCGGCTGGGGGTGTCGGTCAAAGGCGCCGTGGTCATCGCCAGGTATGGCAAGTCCTGGCGGGGCATCAAACCCAAAGTCGCCGCCGAACACGGGGCCATCGGCTGCCTGATTTATTCGGACCCGAAAGAGGACGGCTATTGGGTGGATGAGGTCTTTCCCGACGGGCCCATGCGCAATTCCACCGGCGTCCAGCGCGGGAGTGTGATGGACTTTCCGTCCACCAGCCCGGGCGATCCGTTGACGCCCGGTTACGGGGCGGTTCCCGGGGCCAAACGGCTCCCGGTCAAGGAGGCGCCGGGCATCACCAGGATACCGACGCTGCCGCTATCGAGCGGCGACGCACAACCACTGCTGGCGCAACTCAAAGGTCCAGTGGCCCCCGGGGCCTGGCGCGGCGCTCTGCCCTGCACTTACCACGTCGGTCCCGGCCCCGCCCGCGTCCACCTCAAGCTCCAATTCAATTGGGACCTCAAGCCGCTCTACAACGTGATCGGCAAGTTGGCCGGCAGCGGTTCGGGCGACGAATGGGTCCTGCGCGGCAACCACCACGACGGCTGGGTCAACGGCGCCGACGACCCCGTCTCGGGGCAGGTCTGCCTGCTGGAGGAAGCCCGAGCGCTGGGCCAACTTGTCCAGCAAGGGTGGAGACCCCGCCGCACCGTCATTTATTGCGCCTGGGATGGGGAAGAACCGGGGCTGATCGGTTCCACCGAATGGGTCGAGACGCACGCCGACGAACTGCGCAGCCATGCCGTCGCTTATATCAACTCAGACAGCAACGGCCGCGGCTACCTGGGCGTGAGCGGCTCACACATCCTCGAACATCTGGCCAATGCCGTGGCCAGGGAGATCGAGGACCCGGAGACCAAGGCGACCGTCTGGAAGCGCAGTTACGCCCTGAAAACGGCCCGCGCCGCCAATGCCGACGAACGGCGCGAGCTGCGGGCCCGCGCGGATCTCCCCCTGGACGCCCCCGGCTCCGGCAGCGACTACACCGCCTTCATCGATTTTCTGGGCGTCCCCATCCTCGATCTTGGCTTCGAGGGCGAGGGCGGCAGCGGCATTTATCACTCCATCTACGACGATTTTTACTGGTACACGCATTTCTCGGACACTGACTTCGTTTATGGGCGCGCGCTGGCCCAGGTCAATGGCACAACCGTCTTGCGCCTGGCCGACGCCGAGGTCATTCCCTTCGAGTTCACCGGCCTCGCCGAGGCCGTCCGCAAATACACCGAGGAGCTGCGGAGCCTGTTGCGGCACAAACAGGAAGAGATCGAAGAGCGGAACCGGCAGCTCGAGGAGGACGTCTTTCGGCTTACTTCGGACCCGCGCCATCCCGTGGCGCCACCGGAAGCCGAAGCGGTTCCTCCCGAGTTGAACTTTGCGCCGTTGCAAAACGCGGCCAAGGCGCTGGCCGCCAGCGCCAAGGGATACCAGAAGGCGGTGGCCAAAGCGCAGCCGAACTTTGGCAACCCGGCGCTCGCCTCGGCCCTGCAGGAGCTCAACCAGGTCCTCTTGCGGGCCGAGCGCCGCCTGACGGACCCCGAGGGGCTCCCGCGCCGTCCGTGGTTCAAGCACCTGCTTTACGCGCCCGGCGTCTATTCCGGCTACGACGCCAAGACCATGCCGGGCGTCCGCGAAGGCATTGAACTCCGGCGCTACGACGAGGCCGAGAAAGAGATTGCCCGCGTCGCCAAGGTCCTCGGCGGGCTGACGGCTCAGATCGACTCGGCCTCCAAGATTTTGGCCCGGTTCAAGCCTTAGCGAGGCTCCGCCTCAGACCGAAGTTGCCCACGAATTCCACGAATCTTCACGAATTCGTGTTGATTCGTGGGATTCGTGGGCCTCTGAAAAACTTGACTTATTCAGCACGGATTTCGAAAAGCAAGTGGCTCTAGCGCCTGGCATCCCGCCAGGCCCAAGCGGCCTATTGGGCCGCCCTGGCCGCTTCCTGCTTCCTGGCTGCCTCCTTGACCTGCTCGATGACCCCGTTGACGGCCTGTTTCTGCGCGTCGTCGACTCCAGCGGTGTCCTTGAGCTTGTCTAACTCCATCAACGCCTCGAGATACCGCCCGTAACGAAGGCACCAAGAGACTCTTGTCACAGCGCGCTGGATGTCAGGCCCGCCCGTCGAGAAGGTTTGCCGCAGTTTCGCCATATCGACCGACACCTCACTAGCGGTCGGTATATTCGGTTTGGTATTCCCCAAGTTGTCGAGCAGCGTCTGTTTCTGGGTGTTTGTGGGGTAGATTTTCAGGGTGGTCTCGGTCAGGAGCCGTGCCTCGTCCGCTCGGTTCAGGCTGGACAGCAGTTGCGCGTAGCGGAAGACGACTTCAGGGCTGGTGGGGCAAAGGGCGTAGGCTTGACGGTAGGCGAAATCGGCCTCTTTGATCATCTGCTGTTTCTCGGCGGGGGTATTGGCGTTGGCGACGCGCCAAGCATACACGCCGCCGATGGAGCTGCGCAGCTTGGAGAAGGCCTTTTGCGCCCAGGTGTCCGCGACGAATTGCGGGTCGCCTTTGAAACCGCCAAGGTCATGCTTGAGATAGACCTTCTCCGCAAAGGCGGCGACCTCGGCAACGGAGGTGTCGTAGTTGAGCCAATCGCCGAGCATGGGCTCGAGATAGCGCGACCAGTATTCATGGTCTTGCTGAACGAGTTCCTCGGAAAGCCTCGGCAGCGGCTGGCGGTTGATCCTCATGATCAGGCCGTTAGGAGTGAGATAGGGATACATCCAATCCAGCGGGAAACTTTCTTCGATGTAAAACTCGCGGCCGGGGTTTCGGTCGAAGACGACTCTGGTGAGCAAACCATTGATGCTCATCACGGGCACCTGGCCGCTGATCTCGAGCTTGCCGTCCTTCATTTGCACGTCCTCGCCCGGCTTGAGCGCGTTCTGGTCGCGCCGCCGCAGGGCCTCCGCCGTGTAATCCCTGAAGGACTTTTGGGAATCTTCGGCAGTGGGGGTGTAGATGGCCGGACCGTACATCGCCCGCAGGTAATCCAAGTAGGTGCTGTCCGCCAGGGCGTTTTGGGTTAGGGTAAAGAATGGTTTGCCCTCCGCATGGGACTCGGACATGGCGGTGATGACGCCGCGGCCGGGGTCGGTCCCGCCGAAGTAAATACTGCCGGGCGGGATGGATTTGATGATGTCATTGCCGTAGGCGAGCACGTGTTTCTCCTGCCAGTTGGCGAACTGCTCCCAGGCGAGGTCCGTCTCAAGAATCGGGGACCAGCACGCGTTCAGGGTGGCATCAGGGGTCGTCCCCTCGTATTGGTGCGCCCGGTGGCGCATAGCGACCCAGAGATTGGTGGCGGTTTGCCAATCTCCCCTGGTGCCCGCCTCGAAATAAGGCCAGACTTCGGGGGCGACGGGCTGCTTTGCCTGCTCCGCCAACTGGCGGGCTTGGGCCGCCTTGGCCGCAAAGAAGGCGCGCAAGCGGGCATCGAACCAGGGCTTGGCGCCGGGGGTGGGAGCGGGGGAATCTGCCTGGGGCTTCTGGGCGGCGACGGCAGCGACGAAGGCAAGCACCGCGGCAGAGCACAAACCCACAAGCAGAGCGCGCGGAGCGCGCCGAGGGCGCGAGGCGTCCACGATGGCGGCAATCCGCCCTTCGAGGTGTGAGGAGCGAGCCATGGCAATCGCCGCCACCTGCGGCACGCGCCGGAAGCTCCGGGCGATCTCCAGCAGGTGAGCGGCATAATCGGAGGCCTTGCAGCCGCCGTTCAGAACCAGATCGTCGCAGGCCCGCTCGCGTTCGATGCACATCCGCCGCGCGGCCAGCCAGACCAGCGGGTTGAACCAATAAACCGCACAGGCCACGCGGGCGATCATTTGGGTCAGGCAATCCCATCGTTTGACGTGCGCCAACTCGTGGAGCAGCACCACCCGGCGTCGCTCCGGCGACCATTGATCCGCCTGAGCCGGGAGCAGGATGACCGGTTGCCACCAGCCCCAAGTCACCGGCATGAGGTCGTCCGGAGACTGCAACAAAGTCACGCGCCGCCGAACCCGCAATTGTTCGCAGAGCCGGCCCAACAACGGGAACCAGCCAGCATCTGCGGGCGGGTGTGCGGCGCGGCGGAGGGCCCGGAGCCGCGCGCGCCCGACCGCGACCGAAAGGAGAATGAGGGCCGTCCCGCTTAACCAGACGGCAAGAAAAGAGGCGGCCCAAGCGGTGTGGAAATGAGTCGCGAGCCTTGGTCCGCCGCCACTCTCAGCCGGGCCCGAAGCGGACATCACCGCGCTGGGTGGAGGAACAGCCGCCGGGTGGACGGAGGCGGCGGTTACTTTGGCGGGCATAAACTCGAGCGTGAGGGTGAGTTCGTTTCCGGAATCGGCGCGCGTCCCCAGCGACCAAAGGGGCCGTTGCCAGGCCGGCATCAGGCATGAAAGGCCCGGCAACGAGAGCAATCCCGCCACCGCCAGAAACCACACCAGGTGGCGGGCGGAGGCGGCGCCCCGGCGCCAGCACAGGCAGACGCCGCCGGCGACGAGAAGAATGACGAAGCTCTTGAGGAGCGCATCCGGAAACCCGCCGGCAAGCCGCGAGTGTTGGAGCCAATGCGCCACGATTGCGGTCCATGAATTCATGCTAACGGCCTTCCTTTCTGGCTTTTTTGACGAGCGCTTCCAGTTTGATCAGTTCTGCATCCGAAAGCCCGGTGTCGGCGTTCTCGAGGAGCGCCGCCATCGCCTGCGCCACCGACCCCTGGAAGAACGTGGCGACGACTCGGTTCAACGCCGAACGACGGGCGACCCTGGCTGAGGTCCGCGGGACATAAACATAACGCGCCCCCTCGCGCCGATGCCTCAGGTGGCCTTTGTCCTCGAGGATGCGGAGCAGGGCGCGGACGGCCGAATACCCCGGCGGGGCCGGCAGGGCGGCGAGGACCTCCGCGGCCGTGGCCTGGCCTTTGGCATGGAGGACATCCATGATCTGGCGTTCGCGGCGGCTGAGGTGCTGTTCCACGTTCATCTTAAAGTGCTAACAAATTAGCATTGTGGACCGGGAGTGTCAACGAAAAAATGCTAAAACTTTAGCAGCGAGTCGCAAGTCTTTGCCGGCCAACGAAATATTCTTCCAGGAATCTGTAGCAGCCGGCGTGAGGAGGCTCTGATCCCAGAATCTGTAGGAGCCGACGTGAGGAGGCCCTGATCTCTGCTCTTCTTGAGAAGCGGCCCTCCTCACGCCGGCGCCGGCATTCTTGGGGGAACAAAGGGCATCTGGACAATTTGCCGGGAGCCCGCTATAGTTTGGCCATGATCGAAACCGCGCCTCTTTGGAAACCGGCCGGCCAAATTGACCGCTATCCGAACCTGCTCGAGAACGGCGCCCATCTGAGCGCCGCCGAGTTCATGCGTCGTTACGAAGCCTCGCCGGAAGTGAAGAAGGCCGAACTGATCAACGGCATCGTCTATATGGGATCTCCCGTCCGAATCGATCAACACGGCTTTCCAGACAGTCTGATTCAGGCCTGGCTGGCTAGCTATGCCATCGCCACGCCCGGCGTGAAATCCGCGACCAACAGCACTGCCCGCCTCGGCCCCGACGATGTGCCGCAACCGGACGGCCTGTTGATGATTGTGCGCGAGCGCGGTGGACAAGCGCGCGTCAACGCCGAGGGTTATCTGCAAGGCGCCCCGGAATTGGTGGCCGAGGTGGCCGCCAGCAGCGCCTCGCTCGACGCGCGCGAGAAGCTGGTCTCCTACCGCCGCGCGGGGGTGATCGAGTACCTCCTTTGGCGGACCGCGCAGGCAACGGTTGACTGGTTCATCCTAGAAGAGGATGAGTACCGTCCATTGCCCGCCGGGGCGGACGGCGTCTGGCGCAGTCGCGTCTTCCCCGGTCTGTGGCTGGACCCCGCCGCGCTCTTGGCCGAGGACGGGGCCAAAGTGCTGAAGAAACTCGAGGAGGGCTTGCGGAGTGCCGAGCACGCCGCCTTCGTGACCGGGTTGCAGCGCCGAGTCGGGTAGAGCCTGTCCCAAGCGCTCCGAGGCCGGGCCTCAAGTAATCGGCGGGTGAAATTGCCGACGGGCGCGGCCCCATTGAGAAAGGCTGCTTGAAACTGCGGCCCCAGTTGAACTAAATTGCAGGTGTGACGAAGCTTCAAGAGATCGAGCAGGAGATAGCACGATTGCCGCGGCAGCAATTCTTTCAATTGGTGCGACACTTGCGCGAGCGCCACGCCGACGAATGGGACCGGCAGATCGAGGAAGACGCCCGAAGCGGAAGGCTGCGGAAGGCCTACGAGCGCTTACGGTCCGAGAATCAGGGGTCACCGGAGGTGCCGCTTGATCAGGTCCTCGACGACCCGGAGCTTTCGTAAGCGGCTCAGGGTCCTGCCTGCTGAGGTCCGCCGTCTGGCCAGAAAGAATTTCAAACTCTGGCTTCGAGATCCATCTCATCCCCCGTTGCGCTTCAAGAAAGTCGGTGAGTTTTGGTCCGCGCGGGTCGGTGGCGGCCATCGCGCGCTGGCCGTCTGGAGCGGGGACGAAATCGAGTGGTTTTGGATCGGGACTCACGCTGAGTACGATGATTTAATCAGGTGAACACGGCCGAGTGGTCGGCGGGTGAAACTGCCGGGCCTGTTTGGCGAAGGCCAAAACCGGCAAGGCGGCCAGTTGCAGCACGACCGAAACGGCCACGAGGCCGGGAATGGATTTGTCATAGAGCAAACCCATCGCGGCGCTGCCGGCGAACCAGGCGATGCCGAATGCGGTATCGAAAACGCCAAAGGCCGTGCTGCGTTTTTCCGGCGGGACCACGCCGGCCAGCACGGCCTTGAGGAGGGAATCCTGCGCGCCCATGCCGATGCCCCAGAAGATCATGCCGGCCAACGCCAGCCTGAAACCGCCCAGAAAAACGCACGGCGCAAACAGGGCCCCGAGAAAAAACGCGAGGAGGACAATCGGCGCGCCGACCTTGTCCAACAAACGGCCGAAAACCAAAGAGGCCAGCGCGCCCGCCACCATCGCCGCGGAGTAGAAGACCGGGACTATGTTCGCAGGGACGACCGCGGCCTTTTGGAAGTGAAAAGCGATGAGCGAGAAATCAGCAAACCCCGCGGCGATCAAAGCGCCGCCAGCCAGATAGAGCCAGTAGGCCTTGGAACCCGCATATCCCAGGGGTGCTCGAGCCGGTTTCTCCTCGAGTTCGCGCGGACGCGGGCAGAAGATTCGAGCCAGGACGAGAGTGGCGAGACAGAGCAGGGCAGACACCAGGAGGACGCCGAAGGCGTTTTTATAGCCGCCTTTCAAATAGAGTACCACGGCTACAATGAGGGGACCGAGCGTGGCGCCTCCCTGATCCAGGGCTTCATTCAGGCCAAAGACCCAGCCCTGCCCGATGGATTTGCCGGCGTGAGAAATCAGCGCCTCGACCGCTGGCCGCCGGATGGCCCTGCCGGTGCGTTCCAGAACCATCAAAGCGGCCGCCAGGGGCCAATTTCCCGCCAGGGCCAGCGCGGGAACCGCCAGCATATTGATGGTGTAGCCGGTGAAAATGACGAGCCAGTATCGGTGGGTCTTGTCGGCGATGTACCCTGAAACCGAGCGCAGGCCGTAGCCCATCAACTCACCAAAGCCGGCAACGAAACCAACGGCCGTCGCGCCGGCCCCAAGCGAACCGAGGAACGGTCCGGCGATACTGCGGGCGCCCTCGTACGTCATATCGGCAAAGAGATTGACGATGCCGATAATCAAGACAAACCGGAAGGCCAAGGACGCTGCGCCTTGCTTCATCGTGGTAAGGAGGCCCCCGGCTTCTTGCTCACCGCCCAGAGCCAACCGCTCTTGGAAGCGAGGTAGAGAGTGCCATTGGCCGCCACCGGGGTGGCATAGAGGGTCGCGCCCACGCTGACCTCGCCCAGGAGGTTCTTCTCCTTGCCCGCCGCCAGGACGTACAGTCCTTTGGGCGTGGGCATATAGACTTTGCCATCCGCGGCCAGGGCGGAGCCCCAGACAGCCGAGTTGGTTTCGAAGACCCAATAGCACTGGCCCGTCTCCGCATCCAGACAGTGGAGGCGGCCGCCCACGTCGCAAAGGTAAACCAGGCCCTCGGCGATCGCGACCGTGGAAAGGGTCCGGTCCAAACCCTGGTAGCTCCAGAGCTTGCCGGTGCGCGTGATGTCTCCCGTTTGGGTGGCATCGATGCAGTGCAACGCTCCCCGGCCGCGGCCATGTTCCGGGTCGCGGCCAATGGCCACGTAAATGCGGTTCCGGTAGAGCACCGGCGTGCCGATGATCTCGCTCATGCCGACGAACGTCCCGTCGTTCTTGTTCAACGTCTCCTTGGTCCGCTTGTCGCCCAGGCAGTAGTACGACACCGGATCCCAGTCCCCGCAGGACTTGTATTCCGCCGGAATGCAGTCATAAGACCAGACCGTCTTGAGCTTAACCGGCTCCTCCGGAACCGACGAAAGCGCCTCAAACGCATAACAACGCCCGTCGCCCCCGCCGTAGAACACCAGCCTACGGCCAGCCACCGTGCCGAGGGAAACCGACGACCATTGTCCGTGCAGCAAGTGCGGCGCGATGGGCGCGGCATCGGTGGCCGCCAGGCGGCCGGTCTTCTTTTCCAGGACGATGAGATTCGGCGCCTCGGGGGCGGGCACCTTGCGGTTCCTCTCCTTAGCCGGCCCCATGTTTCGATCCACCCCGTTGGAGGTTTGGACGTAAAGGAAATCGCCATCGATGACCGGGGAGCCGTTGGCCGCATCGCAAGGGAACACGCCCAATTGGTCCCACATGTCGTACTCCCAAACCACGCGGGCCTGGCCGGGTCCGGCTCCCCCGCGCCGGCCCTGGGCGTCCAGGCAGAGGACTTTGAAGCTGTGGGTTACGAAATAGACGCGCTCTCCGTCCACGAGCGGAGACGAACAAGTCCCCAGCATTTCCGGATTGGGGCCGATGCCGATGAGCCAGCCATCGATGTAGGTGGGGATTTTTCTCGCGGGTCCTTGCCACTGCCAGAGGAGCGCCCCCGTCTGCTCGTCCACGCACATCATCAGGCCCAGCCCCGGCTGCTGGCCGCCGATGAAAATCCTCCCGTGCGCCACTACTGGGGTCGAGTAAATCGCCTGGCAGAGCTTCACGGCCCATTTCACGTTCGCCGTCGTTTCCATTTTGACCGAACCGGCCAAAGGGTCCTTTTCTCCCGGGACGAACGTAACGGGCAGGTCCTTCTCGGGAGACGCCATGTTCTTGCTGTCGGACCCGCCCCACTGCGGCCAATCCCCGGCCGTGGCATCCCCGCACAGAAGCCAGGCCCCCGCCAACCCCCAAAGAATTGTCCGGCGGCTCATAATCGGCTCTCTGCTGAAGGTGTCATCGCCGAACCCGATTGTGCCCCGCGCGGCTGACAAAGCAATCAAAACCAAAACGGACTGTGGATCTCGTGGGTAGGAAACAGCAGCCCCCAACGACCCGGGGGCCGACGGCGGGGCGAAGCCTTGGGAGTGCGGCTTGCCGGCGCTGTTGGACGTTCCGACGCGCACGAAAGCGGGCGCAATCTCCCGTACTCCAAAGGCTTCGCCAGATTCGGACGCGGCGTCGAAGTCGCGAAGCGTTTGGAGTGCGGTGCATTCCACCGCTTTGGGCCACGCCTGTCTCCTGCATTGACCGGTGCCAGAGTGGCCGGAGGTGAGGAGCATAGCTGTGCGGCGGCTTGGCGCCCGGCGCTTTAAGCGGATGCGGGGGAACCCGCAGCGATTTCCGCGGTGAGCTGTTCGATCTCCCCTTGGAGGCGGCGCATATCTTCGAGCGGCCCTTCTGCCAGGATGGCGAGTTTCCTCGGCTGGCCTGGGAGCAGTTCCCGGCGCAACGCCGCCAGCGCCTCGTTCATCCGCTCCAATTGCTCCACCGTCTGGGTCAGAATGGCTTCGGTCTTGTTCATAGATGCACTCGCAGCAGTCCTTTCCTCAAACCCGGCGCTTCCCGCGTTCGGCTGAAGAATTCGACATAAGTTCTACACAACGGACTGTCCCGCTCCACAACTACCACACCGAATGTGAGCCGATTATCTCCTTCCTGCTGCGCTGCCACAGACCGGCCTACCACGCTGCACAACTTCTACCCGCCGGCCCCTCACCCGCTACGACAGCCAACACCCGTCCTTTCGGTCTGCCCATCGAGGCCAAGGTGCTACTCAAGACCGCCGCCGGCCGCATCGTGGACCTCGAAAACGGCAACGAAGTCCCCCAAACCCGCGCCCACGGCGCCGCCCTGATCCAGGTGGACACCGCCTCGGGCGTAACTCGTCTTTTCCACGTCCTGCCCGGCCCGTGATCAGGGCCGGTTCAAGAAGGCGCGAGGCCAGGGGCGGGGACGGCTTCGTCCCCGCTTCTTGC
>Ga0209415_10004707_pt1 | contig 24906 bp, 27 predicted proteins | sample PeaSoiSIISIP2007_FD_187696 | JGI IMG/M metagenome (GOLD analysis project Ga0209415, IMG submission 187696) | Peat soil microbial communities from Weissenstadt, Germany - SII-SIP-2007 (SPAdes) (version 2) | ecosystem: Environmental > Terrestrial > Soil > Wetlands > Peat | place: Germany... | reverse complement strand
GCGATCCGGTCCGGGAAATCGCACCGCATTGCGAACGCCGTACGCGCCATCGCTCATGCTCCGACGCTGGAGCAGATCGATGACGTCGTCGGCGTCGCATGCGATACGGTGCTTTCGGAGGCATACGCGATCCGCGACACGCGGCTCGTCTCAAACGTCGCCACCGCCCGAACCGTCATCGATACCGTGATCGCGGACTTGCGCGGTCAAACAGAACGTGAGGCGATCGCCCCGTTTCTCCTGCGCGAGACGGTCGATGCGTACGTTCAACTCACCGCCCTCATCGACCAACGGCTGGCCGAACGTCTTGATGCCGTGGGCCGTCTTGCGGGACGAATCGGCTCCGCGATGCGCCAACCGGCATGCGCGCAGCTCGAGGTCGAACTTGCGGGCCGCCTCCACGATATCGGAGCTCTCGCAACCCAGGGAACGTCCAATACGACGAACGGCTTCGAACGCAGTCCGCTCGTTGGGGAAACGTTCCTCAAGGGCGTACCATCGTTAGCGCACCTGGCGCCGATCGTGCGTTCCCATCGGGAACACTTCGATGGCAGCGGCTACCCAGACGGCCTGCGCGGTGCGGAGATCCCGCTCGGAGCGCGCATCATTTGCGTTGCCGCGTTATTCGTCGATCTCGTGACCGAGCGGCCGGAACAAGCCGCCGTCCTGCCCCACCAGGCCTGCTACCAGCTCCGGTTATTCGCCGGCACGCGGTTCGATCCGGAAGTGGTTGCTGCCGGTCTCCATTTTCTTCACTTCCGCCATCGAACTCGCTCGGCATAAAACTCTCGATGCCCCTCAACCCTGCGCGTAGCTTGCGCGAAGCCGGCATCAAGACCGGAGCCGCCTTCATTCAACAGGCCCCGCGAATTCTCGAAATCGTTGAGGCGACACTCCCAACCGAGGAGATCGAGCAAGTCGACGTGCTCATTCGCGTCATGGCCGGCTTCGATCGCGACACGGCCGAACATCTCGAGTCCGTCGGCACGATGTCGATGCTGCTTGCGCGCCACATCGGTATGACTCCCGAAACCGTCGCCACCTGCCTCTTGGCCGGCCGCGTGCACGATATCGGCAAGCTCGCGATTTCGCGGACCGTTCTTCTCAAGCCCGCGGCACCGACCGCGTCTGAATGGGTCGAGTTGAAGTTGCAGCCACTCTACGGCGGGAGCACGCTCAGCGGTCTGCCGCGGCTCAAGTATCTCGCGCCCTTCGTGATCGCGCACCACGAACGTATGGACGGCCTCGGCTACCCGTACGGGGTCGGGGAGCACGAGATTCCGATCGCGAGCCAGATCGTCGCGATTGCCGACGCGTTCTGCGCGATGACCGTCCCGCGTCCGTACTGCGCGGCGCGCTTGCCCAACGACGCAATCCTCGAATTGGAACGCTGCGCCGGAACTCAATTCAATGCAGACCTAGTTTGGTCGTTTGCAGAAATGTTCCGCGACCCCGGCCTCACGGCCGTGTAAGGCGGATCAGTCCCCGTTAAACGTCCGGCCGGGTGTGGGCCCAACGCGCCGGACGTTCCAAGAAGAACCCCGAGTGCTCGCCACTCGGGGTTCTTTACATCACCGGGCGCGCTCTTCGTACTCACGCGACGCAAGATAGCCGGCGAGCAGGTCGTCGACGCTAACCGCTACGTCCGGGACGTTGAGGATACGGCAGGCTTCGTCGATGATCGCGATGCCGGCCGGTAAGATGTCCGCCCGCTGCGGCCGAATAAAGGGGAGGGCTTTGCGCGCTTCGAGGTCGCGCGAAAGCAACGCGTCGAGCAGCGCTGCGCGCTGCGGCGCGCTCATCGTCACGCCGTCGCGCAGCGGCGCCTGGGCAATCATCGCCGCTGCGGTAAATGCCGTGCCGCCGACGACGATCAGGCGCGAGGGCCGCGGGGCGGCGGCGAAGGGCGCGAGCATTGCGGCCGCGTCGGCGCGCGCTTCCGTGAGGACGCGCGTCCGCTCCGCCGGCGCGAGCGCAACGCCGCCGAGCAGCGCCGGGTGGCGCTCGGACAACCGGACCGCGCCGACCTCGACCGAGCGCGTGTAGGACACCGTAGCGCTGCGCTGCGCCAACGCCGGCACGTCGACCGCGAGTTCCGTGCTGCCGCCGCCGGCGTCGAGCACGCCGACCGGCAGGTTGCCGCCCGCCGCGTGCGTCGCCCCGAGAAACGAATACGTCGCTTCTTCATCACCCGAGAGGATGTGCGGCTCGACCCCCGTCAGCGTGCGCACGGCGGCGGTGAAGTCTGCACCGTCGGCCGCCCGGCGCATCGCGCTCGTCGCGATAACGGCCACGGCGGCGCCGTGCGCGCGCACCACGCGCATGTAATCGGCGATCGCCGCGAGCGTTCGTTCGCGCGCGGCCGGATCGAGCCGGCCGGTTTGTTGCAGGCCGGTGCCGAGCCGCGTTCCGCGCGAATCCACCGCCACGGCCGCGCCGTCATCGAGGACGAGTAGCCGGGTGGAGTTGGTCCCGATCGATATCAGCGCGCGGGCGCTAATAGCGCTTAGCTTCGGTCGCCTCGCGGGTTTTGCCGATCGTCTCGACCGACCGGTCGTGCGCCCGGAGCGCGATTCCGACGTAGAGCGTATCGATGATCGTCAGCTGCGCGATGCGGCTCGAGCTGGCGCTGCTGCGGAACGCGGTCTGCTTGGCCGCGGTGTAGAGACGAATGTCCGACACCTTGGTTATCGGCGAGGTCGACCGGTGCGTGATGCAGATCGTCGTTGCGCCGTTCGCTTTGGCACGCTCGAGCGCGTCGGTGACGTCGCGGCTAGCGCCGGTGTGCGAGATGCCCAGCGCAACGTCGCCCTTGCTCAGCAGCGCCGACGACATCGCCATCAAGTCGCCGTCGGAGAGCGCGATCGCGATCATCCCGAGCTTGAGAAATTTGTGATACGCGTCGAGCGCCAGCGGATCGCTGCCGCCGACGCCGTAGATATCGACGCGCCGCGCTTTGCTTAGCGCCTCGACCGCGCGTTCCAGGTCGGCATCGTCGAGGACCTCGATCGTGTCGCGCAGCGCCTGGGCGTTGGCCTGAAAGACCTTGTTCTTGATGGTGGTGAGGTCGTCGCCCGGCTCGACCTCGGCATAAATGTCCGCGGTCGGCTCGACCAGATCGCGAGCCAGCACGATCTTGAATTCCTGGTAGCCCTTGTAGCCGATCTTCTGGCACAGCCGCACGACCGTAGATTCGCTCGTGCTCGTGCGCTCAGCAAGCTCGGTAACGGTCAGATAGATGAGCTCGTCGGGGTGTTTGAGGATGAAATCTGCGACCCGTTGCTCGGCCGCTCGTAGGGTGGCATATGCGCCTTCGATACGAACGAAGCATCCGGGGACTTTAACGGCATCAACGCGGGAGGTGGCCACCTCCGCCTCGTTCGCGCTACGGCGTCGAGTCGCCTCGAAACTGCTTTGCGCGCGTGCGTTTGCGGAACAAATGTCGCTCGAGCGGCGGCAGGCTGTCAGGCGGCGCCCAGGATTCGGTCTGCTTGAGATAAGCCACGATCTGGGCCTCGAAGCCCGGGTCCTCGACGACGGTCGTCGTCGAGGTTGGGACGATTGGCTCATCGACGCGCGTGGTAGCTAGCCGAACGGAGCGTCCGTCGAGGTCGAAGGGCAGCGTCGTCTTGGTTCCCAGAGCCCGCGTGTAGCTGGCGCGATTTTTGTTGACGTCGACAAGCGGAACCGAGACCAACCGCCCGTCCTCGAGCCGCACCGCGGCCCCGAGGGCGTGGACGTTGATCACGTTGCCGCGGACGCGTTCGCTCATGGAACCGTGCCGGAATCGTGCCGCTTCAGGTAAATGATCGCTTCGTGGTCGCCGACCATGTGCAGCCGGTCGTGAATCTCCGGGATCGCCCCTTGCGGATAGCTGAGCCGCAGGATTTCACGCAATTGCCGGTTCCGCTTCGCTTCGAGCGCGCCGACGTCGCGTTCGACGGCGTGGACCTGCTGGATGTAGGCGACGTTACGCTCGACGATCCGCACGTACTGTACGGCGATCAGGACGGCAAAGGTCCCGCCGAGCGCGGTCACCCCCAGACGCGCGAGCCACGCCAGCAGCGGCGACCTCACGCCGGCGTGCCGATCCGGCGAAATTTATCGTACCGGCGCGCACGAAGCTCGCCGGCCGGAATGCTCGCCAAACGCGTCAGGGCAGCATCGATCGAAGACAAGACATGGTCGATCGTACCACGCGGGTCCCGGTGCGCACCACCCAAGGGCTCGGGCACGATCTCATCGATGATGCCGAAGCCCAGCAAATCGTCGCTGGTCAGCCGTAGGCGCGCGGCGGCCTCTTCGGCCTTGCCGGCGTCGCCCCACAGGATCGCAGCGCAGCCCTCGGGCGAGGCCACCGAGTAGACGGAGTGTTCGAGCATCGTGACGTGATCGGCCAAGGCCAGCGCGAGCGCACCGCCGCTGCCGCCTTCGCCGATGACCGTAGCGACGATCGGGACCGGCACCTCGGCGAAGGCCGCGATCGATTGCGCGATCGCTTCGGACTGCGCACGTTCTTCCGAGACGATCCCGGGATCGGCGCCCGAGGTGTCGACGAACGTCACGACCGGGAGGCCCAAGTGGCCGGCCAGGCGCACGAGCCGCCGAACCTTGCGGTAACCTTCGGGCCGCGGCATCCCGAAGTTGCGGTGGACCTTCTCCTTGGTGTCGACGCCCTTGTCTTGCGCGATCGCCACGATCCGGCGCCCGCGCAGCTTGGCGAAACCGCCGACGATCGCCGGATCGTCGCCGAAGTGGCGGTCACCGTGCAATTCGTCGAACTGATCGAGCGCGGCGATGTACGCCGATCCGAGCGGGCGCTTCGGGTGGCGCGCCATGTTCACGCGCTGCCACGGCGTGAGGTGGCCGAAGATCTCGCGCTGGATCTGCGCGTACTTCTGCTCGAGCACCGCAATCTCGGCGGTAAGATCGACGGGTCGATCGGCCGCATGCGCCTTGAGGTCGGCGATGCGCTCTTCGAGTTCGATCAACCCCCGTTCGCGCTCGACGATCGCGTTCATGAACTCGCACCGCTGGTCGCGCGGCCGTTCGCCGCTGCCGGCTGTGGCGAGCGCCGCTCGCCGACCGCGTAATCGAGCAAGCGTGTCAGGAGCGCGCGCAGGTCGCGCCGTTCGACGACCGTGTCGATCGCGCCGTGCTCGAGCAGGAATTCCGCCGTTTGAAAGTTGTCGGGCAGCTTCTGGCGGATCGTCTGCTCGATGACGCGCCGTCCGGCAAAGCCGATCGAGGCGCGCGCTTCGGCCACGAGCACGTCGGCCTGAAACGCGAACGACGCGGAAACGCCGCCGGTGGTCGGATCGGTGAGGACGGTGATCGCACACCCGCCCTCATCGCGAAAACGCTGCAACGCGACGGTCGTCTTCGCCATCTGCATCAGCGCCAGCATCCCTTCTTCCATGCGCGCGCCGCCGGACGCCGTGCACGTGACGAGCGGGAGCTTGCGCTCGCGCGCGCCTTCGAACAAGCGCGCGAGACGTTCGCCGACCACGGTGCCCATCGTTCCGCCGCGAAAGTTGAAGTCCATCACGCCGAGCGCGACCGGGATGTCGCCGATCGATGCGAAGCCGCACACGACGCCTTCGGTGAGCTTCGATTTTTCACGATCGCGGTCGAGTTTTTGCGTGTACGACGTTTTATCGGTCCAGCCGAGCGGATCGCCGGGAACGACCTCGTCGCCGATCTCGGTGAAGTTCGCATCGATGAGCATCGAGATGCGATCGAACGCGTGCATGCGAAAGTGATGGTTGCAGGTCGTGCAAACGAACAAATTCTTGGCCAGGTCCGGACGATACAACATCGTCGAACACTTCGGACACTTCGTCCATTGAGCGGCATCTTCGAGCGCATGCTGCGGGGCGCGCCGCATACGCAGCCACTCCGGAATCAAGGTCGACCGAAGAGCCGGCCGCGATAGATGCGGCCGAGCTGGCGCAGGTAATTGAAAATTTCCGTTTGGTTGAGTTTCGACGTCCCGGCAACGCGGTCGGTGAACACGTACGGCACTTCGAGCGCGCGGCCGTAATGCGCTTTGGCGATCACCTCGAGCCCGATCTTGAAACCGATCGGATCGAGGTCGACGCTTTCGAGCGCGCGCCGGCTGACGAGAAAAAATCCCGACGTGATGTCGCGCACCGGCGTCAACGGCTTCGCGAGCGCAATCGCTACCAGCGAGGTGATCTTGCGGTGCAGCGGCCAGTTCTCGATGCCGCCGCCGGGAACGTAGCGCGATCCGATCGCCAGGCCGTACTCGCCGCCGGCGAGCGCTGCGACCATCGCCGGCAGCGCGTTCACGTCGTGCGAGAAGTCGGCGTCCATCGCACCGAGCGCGTCCGAGTCAGGTCGCGCGAATTTCCAGCCTTCGATGACGGCCGACGAGAGGCCCAACTTGCCGGAGCGATGCAGGCAGCGCACCGGATAGGTCGCCGCCAGCCGGTCGACGATGGCTCCGGTGCCGTCGGGCGAATTGTCGTCCACGACGATGATCTCGCCGTCCAGGTGATGCGCGGCGAACACGTCGGTGAGCGAGACGATGAGCCGCTCGATGCCCGCGGCCTCGTTATAGGTCGGGACGACGATCGAGAACTTGAGCGCGGTCGCCGGAGGGGTCGACGTCCCAGCCATCGTCGTCATGCCAGCTTGCGAACCGTCGGGAAGCGCTCCTCGGTGAACGCCGGCAAGCCGGCGTACTCGCGCGGATCATGCTGGATCAGGGTCACACCGCGGTCATCGACGCTGCCGATTTCAATGGCCGGCACGGCGACGTCGCCGCGGGAACGCCAGTTGACGACAACCCACTCCACCGAGCGCGCAGACGAGCCTTCGGCATACAGACCGCGTACTTCGCCGACGCGTTCTTCGCCGCAATACACCGGGGTTCCGAGGTCGAGCGTCTCCAGGGTTCGTGCCATCAGCACGCATCTTTCGACGAAGAAAGCAACGCAACCCGCGGTCGTACGATCGGTCCGAGGTTTAGACGACGGCGAGCGCGGGGACGGCCGATTCGACCGTGAGGGCCCCAAGCCATCAGCCTCAAAGCTCGCCCGTCGCGTAAGCGAACGCCGCCAGGACCACGAGCGCGACCGTTTCCGTGCGCAGGATGCGCGCGCCGAGCGAAACCGCGATCGCGCCGGACGCGACGATGCGCTCGACCTCATCGGATGAAAAGCCGCCTTCCGGCCCGATGACGAACAGCGCCGACGCGATGCGCGGGGCGTCGGCCTCGAAGGTCTCGCGCAGCGGGCGAACCTCGGCCAGTTCCCACGGGACGTACACGCGGTCGTAGTCACCGAAGGTCGCGATCAGTGCGTCCCAGCCGGCAATCGGCGCAACCGCCGGAATGACGCTGCGCCCGCACTGTTGCGCCGCCGTCTTCGCGAGCCGCTGCCAGCGCTCGATCTTCTGCTCGCCGGTGCGCTCGCCGGCGACGCGCTCCGAACGCAGCGGAACGATCGCCGTCGCGCCCAGTTCGGTCGCCTTCTCGACGATCAGGTCCATCTTGCTGCCCTTGGGGATCGCCTGTGCGATCGTGAGTCGCACCCGCGGTTCGCGCGAACGGCGTTCGAGGGGTTCATCGAGCGTGGCCGTGACCGCGTTGCCGTGCACCTCGATCGAGGCCAGCCAGGCGTTGGCGGCCGAGTCGACAACCTGCACGCGCTCGCCGCTGCGCCCGCGCAACACGGTCGCGATCTTGCGCGCGTCGCCGGCGGCAAACGCGATCCGTTCGCCGAGCACGTGCACGCCTTCGACGAAGAAGCGATCGCGCGGCGAGGCCACGGCTATTCGGCTTTAAACGCTTCTTTGACGCGATCGAAGAACGAACGGTCGCTGTCTTCGTCGGCGCCGGCGCGCGCGAACTCTTCGAGCAGCTCGCGCTCGCGTTTGCCGAGCTTGGTCGGCACCGCGACGCGCACCGCGACGACGTGATCGCCGCGCGCGCCGCCGCGCACCGCCGGCATGCCGTGTCCGCGCAAGCGGAAGATCGCCCCGGGCTGCGTGCCGGCCGGAATCTGCAGCGGATGTTCTCCGTCGAGCGCGGTGACGCGAATTTCACCGCCCAGCGCCGCCGTCGGAAAGGAGACCGGAATCTCGGCGAAAATGTTGAGCCCGTCGCGTTTAAAGAGCTCGTGCTTGCGCACCGAGAGGTAGACGTACAAATCGCCGTCCTGGCCGTTGCGCACGCCGGCTTCACCGCTGCCGCTCAAGCGAATGCGGCTGCCGTCGTCGACGCCGGCCGGAATCTTCACGGTCAGCGTCTTGTCCTGGTCGATGCGTCCGCGCCCGTGGCAGACGTGACACGGCTGCTGCACGACCTGGCCGTCGCCGTTGCATTTGCCGCAAGTCGTCTGCGTGACGAACTGGCCCAGGGGTGTCTGACGCACCTGACGCGCGATTCCGGTTGCACCGCAGCGGTCGCACGGCACGACTAACGTGCCGGGTTCGGCACCGCTACCCTTGCACGTCGTACACGTCGCGAGGTGACGGAACGAGATCTCGCGCTGCGTTCCGGCAAATGCTTCTTCCAACGTGATCTCGACGTCGTAGCGCAGATCGCTGCCGCGCTGCGGGCCGTTGCTCCGCGTCGCGCCGCCGGCTCGTTGCTGGCCGAAGAACATGTCGAAGATGTCGCCGAAGCCCTCGGCCGCGAAGCCGCTGAAACCGGCGCCTTGGTCGCCGGCGTGGCCGTAGCGATCGTAGTTCGCGCGCTTCTGCGGATCGGAGAGAACTTCGTAGGCCTCGTTGATTTCCTTGAAGTGACTCTCAGCCGCGGCTTTGTCCGCGGCGACGTCCGGGTGGTACTTGCGGGCGAGCTGGCGGTAGGCGCGTTTGATTTCGCCTTCGGGCGCCGTCCGCGGTACGCCGAGGACCTCGTAATAGTCGGTCGGCACCGCTTACCGAATTTCTACGTTGTCGAGATACGTTCCGAGCGATTGCGCGGTGCCGGCGGCGAGCGCCATCAAGCGGCCGTACGGCATGCGGCGCGGCCCGAGAATCGCGAGCAACCCCACGCCGCGGTCACCGAAGCGATACGGCACGGTAACCACGCTGCACTCCGCCATCTCGTCGGCGCCGAGTTCCGCGCCGATGTGCACGGCCGGGGTATTCGTGGTGCGCGCGAGGTCGTCGGCGATGAGATCGTAGAGCACCTTTTGTTCTTCGACCATTCGGAGGATTGAGCGTAGCTTGCGCAAGTCGTGAAATTCGGGCTGGTCGAGCAGGTTCTGCGCGCCGGCGGAGGAGATTTGCGGTTCGCTCCGCCGCGCGCTGCGGAACGCCGTCTGGAGCGCGCGCCGGATTTCGGCCGACACCCCGACGCTATCGCACACGCGATCGATCGCCACCGGCGCGATGTCTTCGAGCACCTTGCCGCCGAGCACGCCGTTGAGCGCGTTCGAGAGGCGCGTGAGCTGGTCGGCCTCGACGTCGACCTTCCACTCCACGATTTCTTGCGCCGCGACGCCGAGCGACGTGACGATCACGATGAGGCTCGTTCGGGCCGACAGCCAGAGGAGTTGCACGTGCTTGAAGGCGTGCGTGTCGCGCGAGGGCGCGATCGCGAGCGCAACGTTGTGCGAGAGGCCCGAGAGCAGCCGGGTGGCTTGGTCGATGACCTCGTCCAACTCGCGGCTGGCCGCGCGGAACTGGTCGCGGATGCGCCGGGCGTCGATCTCGGCCAGCGGCTCGGGCTTCATCAGCTGGTCGACGTAGATGCGGTAGCCCGTGTCGGAGGGGATACGGCCGGCCGAGGTATGCGGCTGGACCAAGTAGCCGCCGGCCTCGAGCTCGGCCATCTCGTTGCGGATGGTCGCCGAGCTCACGCCGAGGTTGTACTTTTGCGTAAGCGTCACCGACCCGACCGGCTCGGCCGTATTGATGTACTCGTACACTACGGTCGCCAGGATGAAGGCTTTGCGCTTGTCGAGCTCGGGTCTATCGTTCATCGCTTTAGCAGCTAGCACCGGAGAGTGCTAAGCCATCGCCCAGACTAGCACGCCCGGCGGGCCGGGTCAAGCGAGGCCGGCCAGGTGGCGGCGGTGCGCGATCGTGATGTATTCGGATATCACGACCCCGTGGAAAAGGACGTTCCCGATCAGCGATTCCCAGAGCGGGGTGGTGCTGATCACCTGCATGATCGGAACCGCGACGTCTTCGGCGATGAAGTACATGAAAAACCCGTAGGTGATCCCGCACAGCACCGAGGTCGGCGCCGTCCAGCTGGGCTTGAACCGCGCGGCGATATCGGCATAAAAAATTCCGAAAATCGCCGCCGCGAAGAAGTGCAGGAAGAGCCCGAAGGCCAGGCCCAGGAGCGGCAGGCTCGCGATCCGGTCGCCGAAGACGCCGATCGAGAAGCGCACGAAGTAATCGCCGAGCACCGGTTCGTGGACGATTGCAACGCCGCAGAACAGGAAAAATAACGCCGACACCAAGCCGGCAATAAGGCCGCCATAGAGTCCGTCCGACCAACGTACCATGATTGGGGTCAGACTTCGCGACCGAAAGGGCATCGCCTCGGCGAAACAAAGCTTGACGCCATGACGACGCCCGCGCAACCCGAGGCCATCGAGGCCCTGCTCAACGAAGGCCGCCGGTTTCCGCCGCCGCCGGCATTCGCCGCCCAAGCCAACGCCAAGCCCGGCATCTACGAGGAAGCCGCGGACTCCGAGGCCTGGTGGACCGGCTGGGCGCGCAAGCTCGAGTGGATGAAGCCCTTCACCAAGGGCCTCGAGTGGAACGAGCCGTTCGCGAAGTGGTTTGCCGACGGCGAGCTCAACGCGTCGGTCAACGCGTTAGACCGGCACGTTCGTAATGGCCTCGCCGCGCGCATTGCATACTACTACGAGGGCGAACCCGGCGACCGCCGCAGCGTGACCTACGGCGAGCTGCTCGACATGGTATGCCGCTTCGCCAACGGGCTGCGCAAACTCGGCGTGAAGAAAGGCGATCGCGTCGCGATCTACATGCCCATGATCGTCGAGCTGCCGGTGGCGATGCTGGCCTGCGCGCGCATAGGTGCGGCGCATTCGGTGATCTTCGGCGGCTTCGCACCGGATGCGATCGTCGATCGCGTCAACGACTCACAGTGCGTCGCGCTGATCACCGCCGATCAAGGCTGGCGGCGCGGCAAAACGGTGCCGCTCAAGAACAACTGCGATGAAGCGATCGCGAAGGGCATGCCCTCGCTCAAGCACGTGATCGTCGCCAAACGGGTCGGCGAACCGGTCACGATGATCGCGGGCCGCGATCACTGGTGGGACGACGTCGTGCGCGATCAGCCCTCGACCTGCGAGCCCGAGCGCATGAACGCCGAAGACCTGCTCTACCTTTTATATACGTCGGGAACCACGGCCAAGCCCAAGGGCATCAAGCACACCACCGGCGGTTACCTCACCGGCGTGATCGCGACGCACAAGCTCGTCTTCGACCTCAAGGAGGCGACCGACGTGTACTGGTGCGCGGCGGACATCGGCTGGGTGACGGGCCATTCCTACATCGTGTACGCTCCGCTGTGCAACGCCGCGACCAGCGTGATCTACGAAGGCACGCCCGATTTCCCCGACAAGGACCGGCTGTGGGAGATCGTCGAGCGCTACAAGGTGACGATCCTCTACACCGCGCCGACCGCGATCCGCACGTTCATGAAGTGGGGCCCGCACTACGTCGAGAAGCACGACATGTCGTCGCTGCGGCTGTTGGGCTCCGTCGGCGAACCGATCAATCCGGAAGCGTGGATCTGGTATCACACGCACATCGGCGGCGGGCGCTGTCCGGTCGTTGACACGTGGTGGCAAACGGAAACCGGCGCCATCATGATCACGCCGCTGCCCGGCATCACGACGCTGAAGCCGGGTTCGGCGACCAAGCCCTTCCCCGGTATCGGCGTCGATATCGTCGACGAGGCCGGCAACAGCGTGCCGCTGGGCGGCGGCGGCTACATCGTGCTCACCAAACCGTGGCCCGCGATGATGCGCGGCATCTACGGCGACGACGAGCGCTACCAGCAAACGTACTGGTCGCGCTTCCCGCACAAGTACCTCGCCGGCGACGGCTGCAAACGCGATCAGGACGGCGACTACTGGTTCATGGGCCGCATCGACGACGTGATGAACATCAGCGGCCACCGCATCTCGACGGCCGAAGTCGAGCACGCGCTAGTCGATCATCACGACGTCGCCGAAGCTGCCGTCGTCGGCAAGAGCGACGACATCACCGGTCAGGCGATCGCCGCGTTCGTCAGCCTCAAGTCACACGCGAACGGCTCACCCGAACTCGCGAACGACCTGCGCGCGCACGTTGCGGAAATCCTCGGCAAGTTCGTGCACCCGAAGTACGTGACGTTCACGCAGGAACTGCCGAAGACACGCAGCGGCAAAATCATGCGCCGGTTGCTGCGCGACATCGCCGAAGGCCGCATGCTCGGCGACACGACGACGCTGGCCGATTCGAGCATCGTCGCCGAACTGCAAGCCCGCGCCGCTGAAGAGGCGCACAAGGAGGACTAGGCGCTAGGCGCCCGCCGCGCTTCCGAGCGGCTCGACGCTGATTTCGTTGAGCCGCCGGACGTTTTGGTACGCCCCACACGCGCATTGCATCCAATCCTCGACCAGGACCGTCGAGGGCCGCTCGCCGCGATAGAGGTAGCGCGCCGCCAGCGTGCCGGTTTGAAAATCGACCCCCTGACCGCAGTGCCAACACACGGCCGGCGGGGTCACGCCGACCGGCTTCATGATTATGCGTTCGATGGCACGTCATCCCAGAGCGCGCCGAGGCCATGGAGCTCGGCGATCCGCGTCGCCGGCGGCAGCGCATCGACGATCGTCGCCCCGTAACGCATGCTTAGGGCCCGTCCATCCAGCAACGCAATGAGACCTCGGTCACTTTTTGAGCGGATCAGCCGACCGAATCCTTGTTTCAAACGGACGATGGCGCTGGGGATCATATAGGCCTCGAAGCCCGACCGGCCGCGCGCCTCGAGGGCGGCGATGCGCGCCGCAACGAGCGGATCGCTCGGCGAGGGGAACGGCAGCCGGTCGATGATCACGCACGAGAGCTGATCGCCGACAACGTCGATGCCTTCCCAGAACGTACCGGTCCCGAAGAGTACCGCGTTTTTCGTGGCCCGGAACCAGTCCAGCAGCGCGGTGCGCGGCAGATCGCCTTGCAGGCGCGTCGGAAAGGTCAGCCGCTCGGCGAGGATGGCGTGCACTTCGCGCAAGCGCGCGTAGGACGTGAACAGCACGAACGCGCGGCCGGACGTGCGATCCAGGCACTCCTCGATGATCGGCGCAGCATGGTGCGCGAAGTCGCGATCCTTCGGGTTGAGGTGGGCCGGTGCGATGTAGAGCCGCGCTTGGCGCTGGTAGTCGAAAGGCGAGGGCGCGATCAGTTCTTGCGCCGCCTCGATGCCGAGCGTTTCGCGAAAGAACGTAAACGAGCGCCCCTCAGCGAGCGTGGCGCTGGTGAGCACGACGCTCGGCGTGCGCGCGAAGAGCGCCGCGCGCAAGAAGTCCGCGACCTCGAACGGTGCGGCGTTCAGCTCGTAGCGCGCGTCGCGGTCGCCGCGCTCGACCCAGGCGATCGTATCGCGCTCGTCGGCCGGCACGGTGCCGGAGGCGGCTTGTTCCGCCGCTGACTCGATCCGGTCGACGGCGGCGATGTGCGCGGTCACCGCGCGCAGCGCCAGATCGCGGCGCCGTTCGCCCTCGGCTTCGTTTTCGCTCGGCCGCCGCAGCGCGGTCATCCAGTGGCCGTGGACCCAGTTCTCCAAGCGGTAAAACGATTCGCGAATCTGCGGCAACAGCGCGAGGATCTCGTCGTTGCCGCCGACGGGATACCGTTCGCGCGGATCGCGCGCCAGCACCATCTGCAGCCGCCGCATCGCTTCGTCGATCTCCGCGTCGTGCGCCGCCGGAACGGTGTAGGTGCGGTGCAGCTTGCGCATCATGCGCCCGACGCTGCCGGCCGAGAGCGTCGCGGTCAGCGCGGCCGTCGCGTATTTCTCGCACTGATGCGCTTCGTCGAGGATCGCGACGTCGTAGGACGGGAGCAGGCTGCCGCCGGCCGCGAGATCGAGGAAGAACAACGCGTGGTTGACGACGACGATGTCGGCGAAGCGCGCGGCATCGCGGCGCTTGAAGAAATGACAGTCCGCAAAGCGCGGGCAGAACTCGCCCACGCAGTCGTCGGCATCGGCGTCGAGCGCTTCCCAATCGTCACCGCGCGGCGTGAACGTCAGCTCGGCGCGATCCCCGGTCTCGGTGTGGTCGGCCCACAGCCACAGTTTTTCCATGGCGGCGCTCGGCGCGACGAGCCGTTCGGCGCTCATCTTCTCGTACTTCTGCCGGCACAGGTAGTGGTTGCGGCCCTTGAGCAACTCGACGCGCACCGAAATGCCGAGCGCATCGACGACCAGCGGAATGTCCTTGCGCACGAGCTGCTCTTGCAAGGCGATCGTGCCGGTCGAGATGACGACCTTCTTGCCCGAGCGCAGCGCCGGCACGAGATAGGCCAGCGACTTCCCGACGCCGGTCCCGGCCTCGACGATGGTGTGAGCGTTCTCGAGGATCCCGCGCTCGATCAGCTGCGCCATCTGCACCTGTCCGGGGCGCGCTTCGAAGCCCGCCAGCACTCGTGCAATCGGGCCCTGCACACCGAACGTCTCCTCGATCGGCATCATGAGTGCGGGGTGTGTTCGGAGGGATCGGGCGGCGCGTGTTCGATCGTCACGACGCCGGGGTCGGGACCGATACGCTGCGCGTACGCGGGACCCTCGGTCGGCACGGGAACGCGCGGGCGCGGCTTGCGAAAGAGGATGAGGCCGCTCAACGTGCCGGCGATCAGCCCGCCGATGTGGTCTTGGTACGAGATGTTCGAGCCGGGCCAAAAGCTGATGACCAGGTTGATCACGATGATGCCGGTGGTCTGCTGCAGGATGCTGCGCCCGGATGGACCGAGCCGAAACGCGGCCACCGCCAACGCCCCGAACAAACCGAAGACCGCGCCGCTGGCGCCAATGGTCGGCTCCCCAGGCGGCCCAAAATAGTTGACCGCAAAGCCGCCGCCAAAGATCGCCACCGTGTAGATCATGGCCATGCGCGGCGTGCCGTAGATCATCTCGACGAACGTGCCGACCTGCCAGAGCGCGAACATGTTGAACGCAATGTGCATCAGGTCGGCGTGCAGGAACGCCGACGTGAAGATGTGCCACCATTGACCCGCCTGCACGTCACCGCGGGAGAGGCCGCCGGCCAGTTCGAGCGCGTCGAAGCCCGTGACCTGCTCCAAAAGATACGCGATCACGTTGATCGCGACGAGGACGCGCGTCAGCACGCGCTACGCGCTGCGGAGCGAGGTTTCGCTGGGTTCGACCGAGATGAGGCGCGCGAGTTCGAGCGAGATGGCGTGCCGGCCGCTGGGTCCGCTGATCGTGACCGGGCCACCGAGCGGGGCGCGCGCGACGATGTCGATGGTCGCGCCGGGGCGGATGCCGATCTCATCGAGGAACCGGAGCATCTCCGGCACGTCCTCGGCGACGTCGACGATGCGGGCCGTGTAGCCGATTTCGACGTCGGCCAGCTTGCGGTCGATCCGGTCGGGCTCGCTGAGATCGGCGGCCGGGATCGGGAGGCCATGGGGGCAGAACTTCGGGTCGCCCAGGACCGCCACCAGGCGTTCCTCGACCCGCGCGCTGATCGCATGTTCCAGGCGGCACGCTTCTTCGTTCACTTCGTCCCACGGCATCCCCAAGATGTTCGTGAGAAAGACCTCGGCCAGCCGATGTCGGCGCATGACCCGGACCGCGACGCTGAGCCCCCGCTCGGTGAGTTTGGCCTCGCCCCGCGCGACGTAGGCGAGGTAGCCCTCGGAGGCCAGCTTCTTCAGCATTCCGGAGACGGAGGCCGGGGCGACCCCCAGGTCGGCGGCCAGGCCGGACGTGGTCACGCCCGGCCCCTCGCGGTCGAGCCGGTAGATCGCCTCGAGATATTCTTCCGTCGACTCGTCGAAGTGCGTGTGGCCCGGCATCGTCAGCCTGTATTCGACCTACGTCGTTTGACAACCTGATACGCAACCGGTAGACTCAGGAGCGCCCATCGCGGGGTGGAGCAGTCCGGTAGCTCGTCGGGCTCATAACCCGAAGGTCGCGAGTTCAAATCTCGCCCCCGCAACCAAACATGAAAAAGCCCTGGCTAGCGCCGGGGCTTTTCTTGATCACCGCATGTTTTGAGTTTGTCTAATGCACGAGCAAGCGCCATTGGGTAAAACGTACAGGTGAGCGTCAAGATGCCTTCTTGCTGAAGACCTCCGACGCAACGTCGCGATAGAGGTGACGCATCGCGTTGACGAAGAGTTCTCCCATGCGGAAAACACCGTCACCTGAGACGGAAATTCCGGACCACGGCGTGCCTTCGTGTCGCTGCACGAGCAGATAGGTGTCGCGGCCACGCGAATAGAGGGCGAACTCTCCCGATTCCGCGATGCACTTGGCATCGGCAAGCCCGGTGCGATCGACGGTTGCGTGCAGTACCATGATTTTCCACCTTTTCAGCTGGCGTTCAATCAGGCGCTTCGACGATGGAGTCTCCTTCGCCCACGTCAGCCCGAGGTTCCGCGGCAACTCGAGTCGTAGGTACACGGCAGGAGTGGATTCATGAACACGATGCATCCCGAGACGGACAAACTCGAAGTCCGTAACCTCGCCGTCCTTAGTGAGCTCGACGCGACCGACCGTGCCGCGCTAGACGCCCTACCGCCGTTGATTTCGACCGATTCCCACGTCATGGAACCGGATTCGCTGTGGCTGGAGCTCCCATCGCCGTTTCGCGAGACGCTGCAAGAGCAGTTCGCTCGGTTCGCGTTCAAAACGGACTCGATGCCGGCGGGGGCGTCCGATCCCCGCGCGCGGGTCGCCGATCAGAAACGTGACGGCGTCGAGGCGGAGATCCTTTTCCCGAACAACGCCATGGGCATTTTTGGGCTGGACGGCGGTCCGATTCAGCAAGCAGCCTTTCACTTGTATAACGACTGGCTCGCCGACTATTGCAAAACCGCGCCCAAGCATTTGTTCGGCGTCCCGTGCGTCGCCACGTACGACATCGATGCCGCCGTCGCGGAGATGCACCGCGCCCACGCTATGGGCCTCATCGGCGTCATGGTGTGGCAAGTTCCGGATCCGCAGCTTCCCTTTACGTCCAAGCACTACGATCCGCTCTGGGCCGCCGCAGCCGAAGCCGGGGCGCCGGTGAACATGCACATCCTCACCGGGCACTCCTACGCGCGCCGGCTGGAGAAAATCACCGGTTACGAACGCATCCGCGGCTCCGTCAACAAGAAAACCAACGACACCATCAACGCGCTCTTCGATTTGATCTTCTCCGGCGTGTTCGATCGTCATCCGAAGTTGCGGATCGTGCTGGCGGAGAGCGAGTGCGGTTGGCTGCCGTTCATCCTCCAGCAATGGGACTACTACTTCGACCGCTTTCGCACGAAAGAATCGATGGGCATCGAACGTAAGCCCAGCGACATCTTCAACGAGCACGTGTACTGCACGTGGCTCGAAGACTACTCGGGCACGCGGCAATTCACGTGGTGGGGCCAAGACAACCTGATGTGGTCGAACGACTACTCCCACCCCAACGGCACCTTCCCGTATTCCCGCGAGAACATCATCCACCACATCGGTAACCTGCCGAAGGACGTCCAAACCAAACTCATTCGCGACAACGCCATCCGTGTTTACGGCCTGGCCTCTCGACTCGAGGAGAACACCCATGTCAACTGAGACCCAAGACAAAGCCGTCGCTGAGGCCCAATTTTTCAACCTCGACTCGCCGCTGCTCGCCCAAGGCCGCTTCGATAATAAGGTCGCGCGCACCGACTTGCTGACGCTGATCGTCAAAGTCTATGCCTCGGGCGGCGAGAACGCGCTCCACATGCATCCTTACGAAGATCACTCGTTCATCGTGCTCTCGGGCGAGGCGACGTTTCACATCGGAGCCGAAGACAACGTCCGGGTGCTCACCAAGTACGAGGGCGTCATGCTGCCACGCGGCGTAACCTACTGGTTCTGCAGCAGCTCTCCGGACAATTTAGTCATGCTGCGCGTCGGCGCTGCCGAGACGTGGCCCGCGGACGGACGCGCGTTCCCCGACGGACGTCCCTTCCCCGGCAATTCCAAAGAGAACAAGCGCGAAGAGATGATCGAGATCCCCGGGAACTTCTTTACGGCAACATCGCCGTAGGGCGCCGTTAGAACGGGTCGTTGATTCTGAGGTAATAGGAGATGGTTTGGCCGGCGGTATCTTCGATCGTCGCGGTGCACGGCACTGAACCCCCTTCAAAGCCTGCATCGACGGTGAAGGTTGCCGTCGATCCGTTCACCGAGGTTGGCGAGATCGTGGTGGGGGGCGCCGTTGTCGACGCGCAGTTGTCCGATTCCGTGAACCCCGCGTTGGTATAATTCGGCTCGGACACCGTAAACGACGACGTCGAGGTATTGATCGTCACGACAAGGGGGGTTCCGGGTGTGGTTGCGGGGACACCCGTCGGCGCCCCGGACGACGGGATGAACGGAAACGACGAGGCGGAAAACGGCGCGGTCCCGGTCAGGCTCAAGTCTGCCGAGCCGGTTCCCCCGTTGTAGACCAGCATGACCGAATCGGTCGAGGCGCGAACCAGCGTGCCCGGCACGCCGTTGACGAGGAACGACGTGATGCTCGGGCTGTCCGTGGTGAGCTGCACCGGTGACGCGAACGTGCCCTGGATCGCGTTCGAAGACGCGTCGAGGACGGTCGCGGTCAGCGGGAAATTGGCGGCCATTCCGCCGGCGACGCCGTTGAGCGACGGGAACAGAACCACCCCGCTGGCCGGCACGCCGAGGACGCTCACCGGGAACGAGTTCGATCCGTTCGTGACCGTCTGGCCCACGATGGTGCCGACGCCCAGAACCTTTGCCGTCCCCGAAAACCCACCGCCTGACGGAGCCTGATTGTAGAGGGTAATCACAAAATCGTCGCTGTTACCCGTCGGGGACGGCGGCACGCCGATCGGCACGAGGCACGTTACGGGTGCCGACGAGCTGCAACCGGGCGCCCCAACACCGACGGCGGCCGCCGTCGAGCCGACCGGGTTGGCATGCGCGGTGTCACTGTGCAGGAAGGCCGCAATCGCGACCCCGGCCGTCCCGCTCGAGACGAAGGCCGGCTGGCGCGCCTTCGCCGCCGGGGCCGTTCCGGGCAGCGTGATCGAAAGCTGAACGTTGCCGCTGTTCGGGCTCGTGCTTGCGGTCGCGTTCCCGCCGGCCGGCGTCGTTGACGACGGCGCCACGCTGCCGCCGCCGCCACCGCCGCCGCACGCGCTTAAAGCGAATGCGGTGACGAGAAGCGGCAACAGACGGCGTCCGGTGCGAGAACTCATGCGAGCTAATTCGGCTGGTGCTCGCCGGCTCATTTCGCAAAGTAGGCGGCCCACCTCACACTTGCAGGATGGCCCGGAGCACACCCTAAGCACCCAGCATGCCCGCACTGCACGTTCCGTGGCGCCGGCTTACCTGCGCCGTCGCCCTCGCCCTCGCGCTACCCGGCTCGACCCTGGCGCAGCCGGTCCCCCAACCGAGCGGGCCGCTGATTCGTGTGGGCGCCGGTCCCGACGATACGTCGATGCCCGTAATCTACGCTGCACAGGCCGGTCTCTTTGCGAAGGCCGGGCTCAACGTGGAGCTCGAGAAGCTCGCGGGGGCGGCGGTCGTCGCGGCCGCGCTCGCGGGTGGATCGCTCGAGATCGGCAAGGCCAGCGCGCTGTCGGTCGTGACGGCGCACGCAAAAGGACTGCCGTTCACCGTGATCGGGAACATCGCGACCTACGACAGCGGCAGCCCCGACTTCGCGATGATCGTGCTCAAAACTTCGCCGATCCAGAGCGCCCATGACCTGCCGGGGAACACCTTGGCGGCCGTCTCGCTTCAGGACATGAGCACGATCGCGACCGAAGCCTGGCTCGCACAGAACGGAGTCGATGCGACGGCGCTGAAATTCGTGGAGATGCCGGCCGTGACGACCTTCGCGGCAATGGAACAAGGACGCGTCGTCGGATCGACGATCTACGAGCCGATGCTCTCGGCCGCGATGGCAACCGGGAAGACCAAGATCATCGGGTATCCCTACGATGCGATCGGCAAGCACTTTGCCGGCGGCCTGCTCATCGCGAACACGAGTTGGGTCGGCGATCATCGCGACCTCGTCGACCGGTTCTTGCGGGTGATGCAGGTGGCGGGCGCCTACGTCCACGCGCACGAGGACGAAATGGCCCCGATCATGGCCGCATACATCGGCGTCGATCCCGCGACCATCCTGAAGACGCACCACGAAGGTCGCGGCGTTGCGATCGCGCCCGCCGACCTGCAGCCCGTCATCGATGTGGCGGCCAAGTACAAGGCGATCCCGCAACCCTTTCCCGCATCCGAATTGATCTGCAGTTGCGCGCTGCGCCGCTGATGAAGCGACGCACCGTCATCGCCGGCGCGAGCGCCGCCGCGTTGGCCCTCGCCGGCCGGCCCGCCGGCGCGCAAACATCATCGCTGGCCGCGCTCATCAGCGCTGCGAAAGCAGAAGGCGGCGTGATCATCGACGGTCCACCGAACGCCGACGCACGTCAGGGGCTCATTTCCGGCTTTCAACGCGCCTACGGCATACCGGTTTCGTACGTTGACAGCGGCTCGTCGTCGAGCAGCGCACGCATTCGTGCCGAGCGGACGTCCGGAAAGTATCTGCTCGACGTCTTCCTCAGCGGCGCCGACGCCGCGTGCCTGACGTTTCTGCCCAGCGGCTGGCTCGATCGGATCGAGCCGATCCTCGTCGCACCCGACGTCCTGGATAAGCGCAAGTGGAAGGACGGGCACCTCTGGTACGAAGACGACGCCCACACCATCTTGCGCGTATTCAATACCGTCGCTCCGGGACTGGCCGTCAATACCAAGCTCGTCAGCCGCGGCGAAGTGACGACCTGGAAGTCCTTGCTCGATGCGAAATGGCAGGGGAAGATTATTGCCAAGGATCCGCTCACGTACGGCGCCGGATCGCAGATCAACAGCTATTTCTATGTTACGTTCGGGCCCGACTACGTCAAGAAGCTCTACCTGGAACAGAAACCGGTGCTCTCGCGAAACGCGCGCCAGTCGATGCAATGGCTGGCCGAAGGCCGCTATCCGATCCTGCTCGGGCCGGACACTGCCGAGATGATCACGTTCAAGAAACTCGGTTACCAAGTCGAGGCGGTGCTGCCCGCGGACGGACCGAGCATGCTCACCGGCGGTTGGGGCCTGGTCTGCCTGATGAACAAAGCGCCGCATCCGAACGCCGCGCAGTTGTTCGTCAATTGGTTCGCCGGACACGACGGGCAAGAAACGTTCGCCAACGCAACCCAATCGGTAAGTTTGCGAACCGACGTGAAGTACGACGGCCTGCCGGACTTCCTGTTTCCCCAGCGGGGGATCAAATATATCGATACGTCAGATTGGGTCTTTGTAACCCAGACTCACCAGGCCACCCTCGACAAGGTCCAAGCACTGCTCGGCAACTGACGCGCCGCCGCTCACGGAGCGGAAAACGTCTTGACGGGATGGACGGCGTACACCGTCTCGCCGGTCGCACCGATCGGCCCGAGGGCCTCCCTTCCGGCCGGGCCCGCCCGGAAGGCGTCAAACTGCTCGGCACGCTCGAACCGGTAGAGGATCGCTGACGCGCTCGCGTCGTCGGTCCCGAAGATCGATACGCCCCGGAAGCCCGCTGCCGCAACGATCGGCGCGATCGCTCCTCGCGCACGTTCCGGTTCGCGTGCGAGGTGCTCGAACGCATACGCGTCGTGGGTAGCCGGATCGATGAAGACCTCACCGGAGCTTGCGGCAAGCCGGTAGAGCGCCAGGGAAGTCGACTCGGCAACGGCCCGCCGCTCGGCGAAGAGATGGTGATCGTCCCAGGCGGATTGGACGTGCCGAAAGCCTTCGTGTCCGTCGAGCTCGATCAGCGCGATTACGCGCCGGTCGTTGACCCCACGCAGAACGGCGGCAATCCCGGCTTTGGCCGAGGACGTCCGCGCTTTCTCGATGAGCGTTTCATACGCCGCGATCGCGGCATCGACGCGATCGGCCTCGACGTGCACGACCTCGATCGCGCACCAAGCACCTGCCGCAAACAGAATCGGCAGGCCGCCGGGACGATGCTCGACGGTTGTGTGCAGTTCGCGGTCTTCATGTGGACGTGCCATCAGTTCCCCTTTGCCCAGGCGAGTTGAGCTTCGGCACATTCGGTGTGAATGTCCATGAAGCGGTCGACGTCAGCTTTGCTGACGAACGGATTCGGATCGCCTGGCCTTCGGGCCCGCACGGCGTCGAGCTTTTGCAGCGTGTTGTCGTACTCGGCGTGGATGTGGACGATCGTATCGACGCCGGCCGCATCCTCGAGCGCCTTGAAGCGTTGGGACGACGCGATGTACGTGGTGGCCATGGTTCCCATGTCAGGGTACATCTGAATCCCCTCTTGCACGATGCGCATGAAGTCTCCACCGAGCATTCCCGCCATGTGCCGCTGGTTGCCGTCCTTCAGGGGGAAAATGACCGAAAGATTGCCCGGCGTCGAGGTGGGCGTCGAGTACAGGCTGACGGTGGTGTCGCCGAGGGTCAGCTTCTCGCCGTCCGTCGCCACCATATCTTTCGTCGGCTTGAGGCTCGCCGGGGTATTGTCGCGCGCGAGCAGGTCCCAGTCGACCTGCGACATGATCACGCGTGCGGCCGGGACCATTTTCTTGAGCGCGTTGATACCCCACGACTGGTCCGAGTGCGAGCGCACGACGACGGCGTATTTGATGTTGGCCGGATCGAGACCGAAGGTCTTGAGCTCGTCCAGCAACTCCGGCGTGACCCACGGGAAGTTGGTATTGAGCAGAATGATGCCGGCGGAGGTCGTGAGCGCCCACGTGGATTCCGTCTGCGTACCGATGTAATAGAGGTTATCGAACACTCTTACGGGCGGCACGTACCACTTATCGCGCGGCGTCGGCACCAGTTTCCCGGTCTCCTCAGGTTCTCCGGGGCCCACCGGTGGGGACGGTGCACCGGCCTTCGGCTGCGTGCAGATCAAGCCGAATAACGAACCGTAGATTTGCCAAGGCTTCGCGTTCGCCCCCACGGGTGACACCAAGGCCTGCGCCGCCGCCACGTGGGTCTGGGCAACCGACGCTTGCCCATTCGCATCCATGGCGACACAACTGACGAGCAAAATCGTGCCGACAACGGCTTCCCGATAGCGCTTCATTCTTCGAATCGGCGAACGTGACGTAGCCGGTCAATCATAATAGAGAACGGAATCGAGTAATCGCCTCGTAAAATCCTTGTGAGTCGAGGCTTCACGAAACATTCATCGGGCCTTCGCGCGTAGGGTCCATCGTATCGGCATGCCCCGGACCCCAATCCGCTTGTTGCCGGTTACCTTTGCTTTGATCGCTTTGGTGTTTTGCAGTGCAGCCGGTATTGCGCGAGCGCAAGACACATCCACCCCGCTGATCACGATCGATGCCAATGTTTCCAATCAGTTTCCGCTCGGCAGCGACCAGAAAGTCATGCCCGGCAACACCACCAACCAGATCCTCTTCGGCGGCATCGCGAGCCTGCACATTACTCCCCGCTGGTCGATCTTCTATCGGAAAATCCACCACGACAAGGTCTCCGGAGCGACCAACGGGAGCGGCTACGGCACTTTTACCTACGACGTCGAAGGCCACTACGGCGTCGCGTATGAGGTCAGCCGCGAGCTCCGGCTCGAGTCATTTTGGGAATATGGTGCCCGCGGGTGCTGTCCCGGGGCCGGGGATCCGAATGCCTTTTCCGCAACAAGCAAAACGCCCGCCGGCCCGAGTGCCAAGCGCGGCTTCATGAACGGGGCCGCGTGGAATTTTGGGCCCGAAACGCGGATCGGCCGGCCGTTCTCCATCTCCGAGGAGGCGATGCTCTTCGAGCATCACCTCGATCAGACGATCGCCGACAACCCCGTCTATATCAAAGCCGGTGACACACTCGGGGGCTTACCGAACGGACCCCAATCACGCTTGCTGTGGGAAACGCACGTTTACTACAACATTCCGGTCTTCGGGCAGAGCAAATTTGTGCCGTTTATCAACTACGAGAACAAACCGGCTTACGACGACAACGAAACCCAGCCGACGTTCGAAAACAACGTGTATTACGGCGCAAACATACATATGTCGCCGGTCTTTTCGCTCCAAACCTACGTGAAAAACCAGCACACCTACTCAGGCAGCAGCGCTCACGCGACCACCCTCTTCACCGATCTGCTGATCCACTTGAGATCGTAAAGTTCGCCCGGCGCGGACGCTCAGTAGCGCTCTAACCATAGCGAGGCGCCGAGATTCCCGTTGAATTCAGGGAAGGTCTGCGCGATGCGTGGACCCTCGAATTTGGCGAAATAGTCGTTGAAGACCGCGATCTTCCAGGAATCGTTGTTGGTCAAGAACGCCCGTATCGCATAGGCCTCGTTCCACGATGTATTTCTTTCGATGATCCAGGGCACCGGATATTCAAACGGCCAACTGATGTCGTGAAAGTGGACCAGAACGCCGTGCGCCAGACGCGGCAGAATCTCAAAGAGCTCGAAGCACACGTCGCTTCCGGTGCGGAGCACGTGGCTGGAGTCGATGAATAGGATGTCGCCCGCCTCGAGTTCTTCAAAGATCTCGAGGCTAACGGACTGGACCGGGACCTCGAGCACACGCGTTCCCTGAACCCGCTCGCCGACGTTCTCGTGCAGCCGCTCCGCATGCGGCTCGACGAACGTTACCTCGCACGCCCCCGCCAAGAAACGATCGATGGTATCGACGGCGCAG
>Ga0209415_10004706_pt1 | contig 24910 bp, 25 predicted proteins | sample PeaSoiSIISIP2007_FD_187696 | JGI IMG/M metagenome (GOLD analysis project Ga0209415, IMG submission 187696) | Peat soil microbial communities from Weissenstadt, Germany - SII-SIP-2007 (SPAdes) (version 2) | ecosystem: Environmental > Terrestrial > Soil > Wetlands > Peat | place: Germany... | reverse complement strand
CGACGAGGAAGATCATCGTCGTGCCGTGCATCGTCAGCGCCTCGTTGTACGAGTTCTTCGTCAGGAACGTCTCGTTCGGCGCCGCCAGCTGCGCGCGCATGAGGACGGCGAGGATCCCGCCCAGGACGAAGAAGAAGAGCGACGTGAGGATGTACAGGATCCCGATCCGCTTGTGGTCGACGGTGACGAGCCAGCTCGCCACGCGGCCGTTCTTCCACGTCACCGGATAGGCCGCTTCGGCCGCGCTAACCGCCACTTGCGGCTCCCTTGTACACGTGCGCCTTCAGGTACGTCACGAGCGCCTGCATCTGCGCGTTCGTCCACGTGTCGCCGACCGCCGGCATGCGGTTGCGGCCGTCGCGCACGATCGCGATGAGGCCCGACGGCTGCGTCAGCAGCGGGTTGTTGGCGAGGTTGGGCCCGTACCCGCCCTGGCCGGTCATGCCGTGGCAGGTCGCGCAGACGCCCTGGAACTCGGCGCGGCCGAGGCCGGCCGGGGCGGTGCTGACGTTCTTCTCGTACGCGGCCTCGCTCGTGACGACGACGTGCGCCTCCATCGCCGCGTGGTAGAGCCCGCAGAGCTCGGCGCACTGGCCGACGAAGGTGCCGTCGCGCTCGGCCCTGAACCACGTGTGGTTCGTGATGCCGGGCAACGCCTGGATCTTCCCGCCGAGGGCCGGGATCCACCAGCTGTGGATGACGTCGGACGAGACGACGTTCAGGTCGACGACGCGTCCCTGCGGCACGTACAGGTCGTTGATCGTGCGCGTGCCGTTCGGATAGTCGAACTGCCAGTAGTACTGGTGGCCCTCCACCGTGATCCGAAGCGGATCGGCAGCCGCAGGCGCGTTCGAGATGCCCGGCAGCTCGACGAAGACGACGACGGCGATCACGGCCAGGATGAGGACGGGGACCACCGTCCAGATCAGCTCGAGGCGCACGTGGCCGTGGACCTGCGCCCCCTGGTCGGTTCGGATGCCGGTGCGCGAGCGGTACTTGACGACGAACGCGACGAGGAGCCCCTCCACGAGGACGAAGATCGCCGCCGTGAATCCGAGGATGACGTAGTAGGCCGTGTCGATGTGGCTCGCGTTCGGCGAGTTCGGCGTGACGGGCGCGAATCCGCCGTTGGCGGCAGCAGCAACGCTCGCCGTCGCCAGCACGGCGGGTACGGCGACTGCGAAGAGCAACAGCGTCCGGCGCAACCCGCGTGCATTCTATGGAGGTGGCCGAGCGCACGTGCGTCGACCTGCCCCCTCACGTCCCCGCCGACTTCGAGGTGTTCGTGAACGGGGTCCGGCAGGCTCGTGGCGTCGATTACGAGGTCGTCGGCCGCTCGCTCGTCTTTCCGCGCCCGATCGCGCAGGAAGGCCGCCTCGGCTTCTGGCGATGGCTGTCGATGTGGCTCGGGATCGCCGGCACGTACAGGCGCCACGAGAACGTCGACGTCGTCTACGAGTCGGGCGGAACGCGCGGCGTCGTCACCGGCCTCGAGCCGAAGCCGTACGATGGCTAGGCGGGGACGAGGGCCGTCGCGCGCCGGTTGCGCGCGACGCGGAGAAGCTCGGCGACGACCTCGACGTAGACGTCCTCGACGTCGAGCGCGTACGACGGCCGGAAGTCGACCGCTCCGTTCAGCTCGGCCACGACGTACCCGGCGCCGGTCGGCAGCAGGTCGACGCCGACGAGGTCGCCGCGGATCGACGCTGCGGCCGCGAGCGCGAGAGTCCGTGCGAGCGGCGGCGGAGCGACCGGCTCCGAGCGACCGCCGAGGGAGACGTTCGTCCGCCATTCCCCGAGAGCGGCGACGCGGCGCGCGGCGCCGACCACGCGCCCGCCTGCGACGACGACGCGGAGGTCCCAGCCGAGCGGAGGCACGAGCTCCTGCGCGAGCGCGCCGTGCTCGCGGAACCAGCCGCGGAAGGACGCGCGCTCGAGCGCGGAGGCGAGGTCGGCGGCCGTGCGGCAGAGGACGACGTCGCGGCCCCAGCTGCCGAAGCGCGGCTTGAGCACGAGCGGCAGCTCCGGCGCCGGCGCGGGCATCCCCTCCGCGATGAGCCACGAGTGCGGGTGCGGCACCCCGGCGAGGCGAAGGGCGCGGGCGGTGAGCAGCTTGTCGTGTGCGGCGACGAGCGTGCTCGGCCGGTTCAGCACCTCGACGCCGGCGGTGACCATTCGCTCGAGCTCAACGCTGCCGCTCTCGATGCCGTCGAGGCCCTCGCGCACGTCGAGCCGCCCCAGCGCGACGTCGCCCGGCTCGAGGAGGCACAGCGCGTCGCGCGGAGGCAGCACCGCTGCGGGGACGCCCAGCGCCTCGGCGGCGGCGGCGAGCGCCTCGTTCGTATCCGTGCACCGATGGGCGACGACGACGAACCGCATTGCGCGCATCGTGCGGCCGGCGGCGCCGGCCGTGGGAGGCGCTCTGGTGAACGCGCTGTGACTACTTGGGTACGGCTTCGAGCTTGTACCCGACGCCGTACCGCGTCTGGATGAAGGTGTGACGCGGAGCGCGCTGGTCGATCTTCTCGCGCAGGCGGCGGACGAACACGTCCACCGTCCGGTCGCGGTGCGACTCGCGCCGGCCCCAGAGCTTCTGGAGCAGCTCGTCCCGGGTGGCGACGCGGCCCTGCTCGAGGGCGAGCTGGTAGAGCAGCCGGAACTCGGTCGGGGTCAGCTCGGCGCTCACGCCGTCGACGTACGCCTGCACCTCGCGCGGGTCGATGCGCAGCTCCTCGATGTCGATCGGCTCGCCGCGCGGCGTCTCCTCCCGCCGGATCCCCCTCCGCGCGGCCGCGCGGACGCGGGCGACGAGCTCCTTCATGGAAAACGGCTTGACGAGATAGTCGTCGGCGCCGATCTCGAGGGCGTGGATGCGGTCGTGCTCGGTGCCGCGGGCGGATACGACGACGACGGGGGTCGAGATCCCCTCGGCGCGGACGGTCTCGATCAGCTTCCAGCCGTCCATCCCCGGCAGCATGAGGTCGAGCACGCAGGCGTCGGGCTGCTCATAGCGCAGGCGCGCGAGGCCCTGCTCGCCGTTGCCCACCCAGACGGCGTCGAATCCGGCGGCGGCGAGGTGGCGCGCCATCCCCTGGGCGATCACCTCGTCGTCCTCGACAATGAGGACCTTGGGCATCGGCATCATTATCCGGGTCTATCCCGTTACGACGGGTCGATGGAGGGTGAAGGAGTGGTGAAGGGATGGTGAACGGCGAGGCCGAGAGTGCGCGTGCGCTCGTGGCCGCCCTCGACGAGCCCGTCGTCGTCCTCGACAGCGAGCGGAGGCTCGTCGCGGCGAGCCCGGGGGCGGCCTCGTTGCTCGGCGACACAACCCCGGGCCGGCGGGTCGGCGAGGAGGTGCTCGACGTCGAGCCGAGGCCGCTCGTCCTCTACCTCGCCGCTCTGCCGGCACTGTCCGCGTACCAGGAGCTGCGGGCGGGCTTCACTGCCGCCGTCTCGCACGAGCTGCGGACGCCGCTCGCCCGCCTGCTCGTCCTGCTCGAGACGGCGACGCTCCCGGGCGCGGACGTCGACGATCTCGTGCGGCAGGCGGGACAGGAGATCCAGCAGGCGGGCGAGCTGATCGACGACGTCCTCTTCCTCGGCGAGCTCGAGACGGGGCGCGAGGTCGTCTCACTCGGGCGGACGCTCGCGCTGCCGATCGTCCAGGAGGTCGCGTCGGCGTACTCCGATCGCGCCGAGCACGCGGAGATCACGCTGATGGTCAGCGGCGGCGCGGAGATCGAGCTGCCGCTGCGGCCGCGCATGCTCCGCGTCATCGTCGAGAACCTCGTCCAGAACGCCATCCGTTACGCCGGCCCGGGCAGCACGTGTCGCATCCTCGTCACGCGCGAGGGGGCGCAGCCGATGCTCGTCGTCGCCGACGACGGCAGCGGCGTGCGCGAGAGCGAGCTGCCGCGGCTGTTCGAGCGCTTCTACCGTGCCGACCAGGCGCGCACGTCGCGCGGCACGGGCCTCGGCCTCGCGATCGTGAAGCACGTCGTCACCGCGGCAGGCGGAACCGTCACCGCCCGCGGCGCCCCGGGTCGCGGCCTCGAGATCGTCTGCCGATTCCCGGCTGCTCCGTAGAAACTCCCACGCACGGCGACTCGGAACTCCGGATGCCGCCCGAGCATGCGAGGGCGATCGTAGATCTGCGATCAACGATCAGTCTGAGGAGGCCCGTCATGAACTGTTTCGAGTGCGCGAAGGCCAACGACACCGTCCCCGCTGTCGGGCTGTGCCGGCACTGCGGCGTCGGCCTGTGCCTCGACCATCTCGTCGAGGCGCATGAGTTCCGTGTCGGCGGAACGATGTTCGGCTGCCCGCACGAGATGCCGAACGTGCAGCCGCTGCGCGGCGTTCCCGTCGGGATCGCCGCGGCCGCCCGCCACCACAGCGCCGTCTCGTGACCATCGCGGTCGAACGCTCGCCCGCTGTCGAGGCGGACGTGGCGCTGCTCGCGAAGGCGCTTGGACACCCTGCCCGTGTGCGGATCATGCGGCTGCTGCTCGCACACGACGCCTGCTATTGCGGCCAGCTCGTCGACGAGCTCTCGCTCGCGCAGGCAACCGTCTCGCAGCATCTGAAGGTGCTCAAGGAGGCGGGCTTCATTGTCGGTGAGATCGAGGGGCTGCGCACCTGCTATTGCGCCAGCCGCGACCGTCTCGCCGAGCTGCACGACCTCGTCGGCGTCCTGCTCGACGAGGCTGTAGAGGTGGACGCGAGTGGCTGCGACTGAGGCCGTCGGCCGCCCGGCGGCCACACCGGCGCCGGACGACGCGGCGGTGCTGAAGAAGCTCTCGACGCTCGACCGCTTCCTGCCGCTCTGGATCGGGCTCGCGATGGCGGCCGGGCTCGGCCTCGGCAGGCTCATCCCCAGCCTGAACGACGGCCTCAACAAGCTCCAGGTCGGCACCGTCTCGCTGCCGATCGCGCTCGGCCTGCTCCTGATGATGTACCCCGTCCTCGCGAAGGTGCGCTACGAGGAGCTCGGCCGCAAGCAGACAGACGGCGTCTCCAACCGCCTCTTCTTCGGCGTGTCGCTCTTCCTGTCGTGGATCGTCGGTCCGGCGCTCATGTTCGCGCTCGCTTGGCTGCTGCTCCCCAACCAGCCCGCCTACCGCACCGGCGTGATCATCGTCGGCCTCGCCCGCTGCATCGCGATGGTGCTCATCTGGAACGACATCGCCAAAGGCGACCGCGATCGCACCGCGGTCCTCGTCGTCTTCAACGCCCTCTTCCAGGTCGCCGCCTACTCGCTCCTCGGCTACTTCTACTTGACGGTGCTGCCGCGCTGGCTCGGCCTGAACACGCAGGGCTTCGAGGTCGGCATCTGGGAGGTCGCCAAGACGGTCCTCATCTTTCTCGGCATCCCGTTGACCGCCGGATTCCTGACGCGGCGGATCGGCCTCGAGCGCAAGGGACGCGAATGGTACGACACCCGCTTCCTGCCCAAGATCGGGCCGGTCACACTGTACGGGCTGCTGTTCACGATCGTGCTCCTGTTCGCGATCCAGGGCGACAAGATCACCTCGAAGCCGCTCGACGTCGCCCGCATCGCGCTGCCGTTGCTGGCCTACTTCGCGGTCATGTGGACCGCAGGGTTCGCGATCGGCAAGGCGATCGGGTTCCCGTACGCGCAGACCGCGAGCATGGGCTTCACCGTCGCCTCCAACGACTTCGAGCTCGCCATCGCCGTCGCCGTCGGCGTCTTCGGCGCAACCTCCGGGCAGGCGCTCGCCGGCGTCGTCGGGCCGCTGATCGAAGTGCCGGTACTCGTCGCGCTCGTCTACGTCGCACTCTGGGCGCGACGCTTCTGGCGCGCCGAGCCGGCCTAGCCGAAGCGGCCGGTCACGTAGTCCTCCGTCCGCTTGTCGGAGGGCGCGGTGAAGATCTTCTCGGTCGCGTCGTACTCGATGAGCTCGCCGTAGCGCTCGCCCTCGCCGCCGCGCGAGATGGAGAAGAACGCGGTCATGTCGGCGACGCGCGCGGCCTGCTGCATGTTGTGCGTGACGATGACGAACGTGTACTCGCTCTTGAGCCCGTGCATGAGCTGCTCGATCGCCTGCGTCGCGATCGGGTCGAGCGATGCAGCCGGCTCGTCCATCAGCACGACGTCGGGCTCGACGGCGATCGCGCGCGCGATGCAGAGCCGCTGCTGCTGGCCGCCGGAGAGCGAGAGGCCGCTCGCCTTCAGCCGGTCCTTCACCTCGTCCCAGAGCGCCGCCTGCGTGAGCGCCCGCTCGACGCGCTCGTCGATGCGGTCCTTCATGCCGAGCACGCGGCAGCCCCACGCGACGTTGTCGTAGATCGACTTCGGGAACGGATTCGGCCGCTGGAAGACCATGCCGATGTTCCGGCGCACTGCGACCGGGTCGATGTTCGACGCGGAGATGTCCTGGCCGTGGTAGCGGATCGTGCCGGTCTGCCTGAAGCTCGGGATGAGGTCGTTCATCCGGTTGAAGCACCGGATGAACGTGCTCTTGCCGCAGCCGGACGGCCCGATGATCGCCGTGACGAGGTTCTTGTAGACCTCCAGCGTCACGTCCTTGATCGCCGCCTTGCTCCCGTAGATGGCGTCGAGGCTCTCGACGTGGAAGATCGCCTCGAGCCGCTCGCGTGACGGCATGGGCTGACGGGTCTCGACCCTCACGGCTGGCTCGATCGTAGTCGACATGTCCTGTTCTCCTTCCATCAGCGGCCGGTGATCTTGCGGTGGCTCCGGGTGACGAGCCAGCGCGAGCCGAGGCTCGCGAACAGGATGAACACCAGTAGGACGAATCCGGCCGCCCAGGCGCGGGCATGGTCCTGGGGGCTCGGCGACTCCGACAGCTCGAAGATCGCCACCGGAATTGTCTGGAGGGCGTGCGCGGGGTTCCAGTCGGTCTTCACGCCGACGACCGAGGAGGTGAAGAGCAGCGGCGCCGTCTCGCCTGCGACACGGGCGACCGCGAGCACGGTCCCTGTAAGGATGCCGCCGATCGCGCGCGGAACGACGATGCTCAAGGTCGTGCGCCACGCGGGGATGCCAAGTCCGAGGCTCGCCTCACGAAGAGAGTTGGGCACAAGGGCGAGCACCTCGATCGTCGTGCGCGCGACAAAGGGCAGCATGAGGATCGCGAGTGACAACGCACCCTTGATCCCGCTCTGGCCGCTCCCGACGACGAGCAGCAAGAAGACGAAGATCCCGATCACGATCGCGGGAACACCGGCGAGGATGTCGAGAACCAAGATGACGAGGTTGCGGACCGACGCCGCAGCGAATTCGTTGACGTAGATCGCGATCAGGATTCCGATCGGCAGGGCAATCGCCGTCGCGAGGCCCACGATCACCAGTGTCCCCGCGAACGCATTCGCGAGCCCCTGCGGCGCGTTCGTCAGGCTGAAATTGATGGGTGCCTTCGTGAGCAGGTTGAGGTTCAGCTCGCTCTGGCCCCGACGGGCCACGTCGAATACGACGATGCCGAGGATCGCGATCGCGATCGCCGCCGAAAGCCAGGCGAGTCCTTCCATCAGCCGGTTCACCCGGCGCCGCCGCGGCAGTCGGTCGAGACGGAGGCCGGGACCGGTGAGACCCTGCGCGCTCACGCGTGCCCCCCGCGGGTGATGCCGTGCTTGCGCGCGACGCTGCGCACGATGTACTGCGCGGTGATGTTCGCGGCGAGCGAGAGGACGAGGAGGATGAGCCCGAGGTAGATCAGCGACGAGAGCTGCAGATTCGTGACGGCGCCCTGGTAGGTCGACGCGATCTTGCTCGCGAGCGAGTCGCCGGTGGAGAAGAGGTTCCACTGGATCGTCGGACTGCCGCCGATCACCTGCGTGACCGCGATCGCCTCGCCCATCGCGCGGCTGAGGCCGAGGATGAGTGCGGCGGCGATACCTCCGCGCGCGTAGGGGAAGATGACGCCGCGCACCATCTCCCAGCGGGTGGTGCCGAGGGCAAGCGCTCCTTCTTTCAGCTCGTGCGGGACGCCGAGGAAGAGCTCCCGGCTGATGCTCGACACGATGGGCAGGATCATGATCGTCAGGACGATGATCGCGGTGAACACGCTCGCCCCAGCCGCAGATTGCGGGCCGAAGAGCGGAATCCATCCGAGGCCCGCGTGCAACCAGTGCTCGATCGAGCTGCGAAGCGCCGGACCGAGCACGTAGATGCCCCACAGCCCGATCAGCACGCTCGGCACGGCAGCAAGCGTCTCGACGAGCGCGGTGACGGGGGCGCGGACGACGCGCGGGGCGAGCTCGGTGAGGAAGAGCGCGACGCCGATCGCGATCGGGGTCGCCAGCAGCAGTGCCCCGAACGAGGTAACGACCGTCCCGAAGAGGAAGCTGGCGGCCCCGTACAGCTCCTTGCCGACGACGGGGTTCCACGCGATGCGAGTGAGGAAGCCCCAGCCGTTCTTGACGATGGCGAGCCGGGACCCGTCGACGACCTTCCAGACGATCAGCCCGACGAGGACGACGGCGCCGAGCGCCGCAGCGCCTGCAACGACCTGCAACACGACGTCGCCGAAGCGAACCCGCCGCCCCGTAAAGGGGCGGCGGGTTGGTTCAGCAGAGATGTCCGCAGAGGACATGAAGTCCTAGCTGTGGATCTTCGCGATCGCCTTTTCCGCGACGACGAGGACCGACTTCGGGATCGGCACGAAGCGGAGCTTCGCCGTGTACTGCCCCGCCTGGCCGTGCGTGACCGCCCAGAAGAGGAACTTCCTCATGTCTGCGGCCTTGCTGGTCTGGAGCGGGACGATCACGTATGTGAAGGTGGAGATCGGGTACGCGTTCGGGTACTTCGCGGGCGGGTCCACGATCGACAGCGAGTTGTCGGCGGCCGGCTTCTGGTCGCTGGAGGCGGCCGCGAGGATGCCCCGCGAGCCCGGCGTCGTGAACTTGCCGGAGTTGTTCTTCATCGCGAAGTACTTCAGATGGTTCGCGAGGGCGAACGCGACGTCGGCGTAGCCGATCGCCCCTGGAGTCGAGGCAACGATGGCAGCCACCCCGGAGCTGCCCTTGCCACCGACGCCGGTCGGCCAGTTGACCGCCGTGCCGACGCCGATCTGCGACGACCAGGCGGGGCTCACGTGCGAGAGGTAGTCGGCGAGGTTGTACGTCGTGCCCGAGCCGTCGGAGCGGTGCGCGATCGTGATCGCGGTGCTCGGGAGTGACACACCCGGATTCAGTTTCGCGATTGCCGGGTCGTTCCAGGTCTTGATCTGGCCCATGAAGATGTTTGCGAGCGTCGGACCGTCCATGTGCAGGAGGTTCTTGACGCCCGGCAGGTTGTACATGATCGACGTTCCGCCGAGTGCCCACGGGATCTGCTCGCAGCCGTTGCAGGCCGTGAACTGGTCGGGGGACAGCGGCGCGTCGCTCGCGCCGAAGTCGACCGTGCGGGCCGTGATCTGCGTAATGCCCGCACCGGAGCCGACGGCCGCGTAGTTGAGGGTGTCTCCCAGCGCAGCGCCGACAGCAGCCTGCCACTGGAAGACGAGCGGCGACACGAATGTGCTGCCCGCTCCGGTGATCGTGGCGCCGCTCTGCTTCTGTCGCGACGCACTTGCCGCTCCGGCGACGACAACCGCAAGTAGAGCGGCGGCCGCGACGGCGCTGGTGATGCGAATCGAAGTGCCGAGTTTCGGCATTGAAAATCCTCCTCCTTCGGGTTCCGCGGCCAACGTACGGCCCTGCCGGAGGGCAATGGGATACGGGGCTGTTGCAGGCCGGTTACGGAGTGGTGACGTACCCTGAAAATGCCCCACCTATCGGGTGTACGGTGTCGCGGTGGCCATCGACGAAGCCCTCGACCGCATCGAAGCGCAGCTCCAGGAGGAGGGCCAGAGGGTGCTCTCGGCGCTCCGCGGCGCGATCCGGGCCCTGCAGGAGCGGGACGTCGAGCTGGCCGAGGAGGTCATCGCCTTCGACGACGAGATCGACCAGCTCTTCCTCGGCATCGAGGGGTCGATCCAGGCGCTGCTCGCCCTCCAGACGCCGGTGGCGCGCGACCTGCGGCTGCTGCTCGCGATCCTGCACATCAACCTCCTGCTCGAGCGCAGCGGCGACAGCTGCGTCACGATCGCGAAGCTGTCGCGGATCGTCGCGGACGCCCAGCCGGATCCTGCGCTCGTCGGCGTGCTCGTCGAGATGGGCGACCGCGCCGAGGAGATGCTGCGCGTGGCGCTCGACTCGTTCTCGCGGCGGGACCTCGCCGTCGCGGAGAGCCTCGTCGAGCTGGACGAGCTGATCGACCGGGCCAACCGGCGCTTCGTCGAGCGCCTCGTCGACGTGATGGCCGAGCCTGAGCTGCGCGAGTGGGGCCTGCGCATGGTGGTCGTCGCGCGGACGATCGAGCGCATCGGCGACCGCGCGGTCGACATCGGCGAGCAGACCGCCTATCTGCTCACGGCCGAGTTCCGCGAGTTCACGGACGCTTCCCACCCGGCTCACTAGTCGCCGCCGCATAGAATCCCGGGCCGTGGACCGCCGTCGGCTCCTAGCTGTCCTCGCCATCGTTCTGGGGATCGTCCTCATCGCGATCGCGGTCGTGTACTGGGCGGAGCCGGCGAAGTCGCTGCCCTCGTTCTTCCCGGGCCACCAGGCGGGCTCGACCCACCACCACACGAAGCACGGCATCGCGTCGTTCCTCGTCGGGCTCGCGTGTCTCGCTTTCGCCTGGTTCAACACCGGCCCGAAGAAGCGCCGCACCGCCTGACGTGCCCATCAGCTACTTCCAGGGGGCGATGCTCGGCCTGCTCCAGGGGGTGTCCGAGCTCTTCCCGGTGTCGAGCCTCGGGCACAGCGTCATCCTCCCGAAGCTCGTCGGCTGGAACATCCACCAGAACGCGCCGTACTTCCTCACGTTCCTCGTCGCCACGCACCTCGCGACCGCGATCGTGCTCCTCGGCTTCTTCTGGCGCGACTGGGTGCGGATCGTCAGGGGGCTCGGCCGGTCGCTCCGCGACCGGGAGATCGGGCCTGGGGACACCGACGCGAAGCTCGGCTGGCTCCTCGTGGTGGGGACGATCCCGGCCGGGATTCTCGGGATCACGCTCCAGGGCAAGCTGCGCCACCTGTTCGCCTCGCCGCAGTCCGCGGCGATCTTCCTCGCCTGCAACGGCCTGCTCCTCTTCGGCGCCGAGCTGCTCCGGCGGCGCGCGCCGCAAACGGACATCGACGACGACGCGCGGATCGCGCGCCAGGTGGGCTGGTGGCAGGCCGGCGTCGTCGGCGCGGCGCAGGCGATCGCCCTCGTCCCCGGCTTCTCGCGCTCCGGGGCGTCGATGGGGGGAGGCCTTCTCGTCGGGCTCTCCCACAAGGACGCGGCGCGCTTCGCGTTCCTGCTCGCCACGCCGATCATCGGCGCGGCGGCGATCCTCAAGCTCCCCGACCTCGCCGGCTCTCAGGGCAACGGCGTCCGCGGGCCGGCGGCTATCGGCGCTGTCTGTGCGGCGATCACGGCCTGGCTCGCCGTGCGCTTCCTCATGCGCTATTTCGAGACGCGGACGCTGACGCCGTTCGCGGTCTACTGCCTCGCCGCGGGCACGGCCGCCGCCATCTACTTCGCGGTCTCGTAACCAGATCGCAACCACGCCCGAGGGCGTGCGGGCGTATCGTGGCTGGTCCTCCATGGCGGCGGTCCGCACGAAGAAGAGGGCGCTCGCCGCGGTCGACCGGCTGATCAACCGCGAGCTGTCCTTCCTCGACTACGACGCCCGCGTCCTCGCACTCGCGAGTGACGCGAGCCTGCCGCTGCTCGAGCGCGTCCGTTTCTGCTCGATCTTCTCGTCGATGCTCGACGAGTTCTTCATGGTGCGCCTGGCCGGGCTCACGGGCCAGGCGGCCGCCGGCGTCGCCGTTCGCTCGGCCGACGGCCGGACGCCGCTCCAGACGCTCGCGGAGGCGCGGGCCCGCGTGCTCGACCTCTACGCGCAGCAGGCGCGGATCTGGTCGCGCGACCTGTGCCCGGCGCTCGCCGAGGAGGGGATCGTCGTGTCGGGCGTCGAAGACATGACGCCGGAGGAGACGGCCGAGCTCGTGCGCCGGTACGAGGACGAGATCTACCCGGTGCTCACGCCGCTCGCGGTCGGGCCCGGGCAGCCGTTCCCGTACATCTCGGCGCTGTCGGTGAGCGTCGCGGTGTTCGCGCGCGACCCGGAGTCGGGCGAAGAGCGCTTCGCACGAGTGAAGGTGCCGGAAGGCCTGCCGCGCTTCCTCGCCGTGGGCTCCGCGGGCCGCGTCGTGCCGCTCGAGCAGGTGCTCACGCACTTCCTGCCCTCGCTCTTCCCCGGCATGGAGATCGTCGAGCGGTCGGTCTTCCGCGTGACGCGCGACGCCGACCTCGAGGTCTCGGACGAGGCCGACGACCTCCTCGAAGCGGTCGAGGTCGAGTTGCGCCGTCGGCGCTTCGGCGAGGTGACGCGGCTCGAGGTCTCGGGCTCGATGTCCCGCGCGCTGCGCGAGCGGTTGCAGCAAGGCCTGCGCGTCGCCGACGACTTCGTGTACCCCGTGACCGGGATGCTCGACCTCGAGGATGCCGGCGAGCTGACGACGCTCGACCGCCCCGATCTGAAGGTCGACTCGTGGGTGCCGCTCGCGCGCCCGCCGCTCGCGAACCTCGACGCGGACGAGCAGTTCGCGCTCATCCGTGCGGGCGACGTCCTCGTCCACCATCCGTACGACTCGTTCGCCGCGAGCTTCGAGTCGTTCGCGCACGAGAGCGCGAACGACCCGGACGTCATCGCGCTGAAGTCGACCGTGTATCGGACGAACGACGAGTCGCCGCTCGTGCCGGCGCTCATCGAGGCGTCCGAGAACGGCAAGCAGACCGTGTGCCTCGTCGAGCTCAAGGCACGGGGCGACGAACGACGCAACATCGAGTGGTCCCGCGCGATGGAGCAGGCGGGCGTGCACGTCGCCTACGGCTTCTCGTCGCTCAAGATCCACGCGAAGATGACGATGGTCGTGCGGCGCGAGCCCGGCGGCCTGCGCCGGTACATCCATCTCGGCACCGGCAACTACAACAGCGTCACCGCGCGCGGCTACGAGGATTTCGGGCTCTTCACCGCCGACGAGGACATCGCCGCGGACGTCGCCGATCTCTTCAACTACGTGACGGGATTCGGGCGCCCTGCGCGCTTCCGCAAGCTGCTCGTCGCGCCGTTCACGCTGCGCCAGCGGCTGATCGAGGAGATCCGCGCCGTCGCCGACGCCGCGCGCGCCGGACGGAAGGCGCGCATCCGGATCAAGGTGAACGGCCTCACGCACGTGGGGGTGATCGACGAGCTGTACGCGGCGTCGCAGGCGGGTGCGCGCATCGACCTCGTCGTGCGCGGCATCTGCTCGCTGCGGCCGGGCGTGCCGGGGCTGAGCGAGAACATCCGCGTCCGCAGCGTCCTCGGCCGCTTCCTCGAGCACAGCAGGGTCTTCGTCTTCGACGCCGGCGACCGCAGCGCGTACTACCTCGGCAGCGCCGACCTCATGCCGCGCAACCTCGACCATCGCGTCGAGGTGGTGACGCCCGTCGAGGACGTCGGCATCCAGGCGGAGATCGCGGCCACGCTCGACACGCTCCTCGTCGACACGGCCGCGTCGTGGGAGCTTCGGCCGGACGGGACGTGGGAGCGCGTCCGGACGAAGAAGGACGAGCGTGCCCGCTCGGCGCAGGCGACGATGATGCGGCGCGCCCGCCGCCGCGTGGCGCTCGCGCGTGCCGCGCGGTAGCGCCGCCGTCACCGGGTTCTCACAACTCCGTCACCGGCTGTTCACCAGGATTCCGAGCCGACCGCCGGTTGGGGACCTACGATGCACGGAGATGCGCATCGGGGTCATCGATGTCGGCTCGAACACGATTCGCCTGCTCCTGGCCCAGGTCGAGGGGCGGGCCATCGTCCCGCTGGCGAAGGAACGGGTGCGGCTCGCGCTCGGCGCGGAGATAGAGCAGCGCGGCGTCGTCTCCGACGTCAGCGTCGCCGCGGCCGCCAAGGCGGTCGGCAAGCTCTGCGCGCTCGCGCGGCGCGGAGGCGCCGAGTCCCTCGACGTGTTCCTCACCGCGCCGGGTCGGCAGAGCGGGAATGCCGACGAGCTCGTCGACGCGCTGACGCGCGCGTCCGCGCACGCGGTGCGCGTGCTCTCGACCGAGGAGGAGGGGCGCCTCGCCTACGCGGGCGCCGTCGCCACCTCCGACGTGATGCTGCCCGGCTGGATCGCGGTCTGCGACGTCGGAGGCGCGTCGACCGAAATCGCCGTCGGCTCCCCGGGGTCGGAGCCGGGTTGGATCCGCTCGGTCGACCTCGGCTCCGTCCGCCTCACCGAACGCGTCGAGGACGTCGAGTCGGCCGCCGCCGAGGCCGCGCAGGCCTTCGGCTCGGTCGTGCCACCGGCGGTCGAGGCGGCGCTCGCGGTCGGCGGCAGCGCCCGCGCTGCGCGCCGGCTCGTCGGCCCGTGGCTCGGAGAGGCCGAGCTCGCCGAGGCCCGCCGGATCGTGCAGGCGAAGTCGCAGCAGTCGATCTCGCGTCGCTACGGCGTGCACCGGACGCGCGCGCGGATCCTTCCCGCCGGCCTCGTGCTCCTCTCCGAGGTCCAGCAGCGCCTCGGCGTGCCGCTGCACGTGTGCGACGGCGGCATCCGCGAGGGCGCGGTGCTCGCCTCGGTCGCCGACCTCGCAGCCTAGGGCGCGAGCGCGCGGTCGCGCTCGTACGTGAGCAGCTCGCGCGCGGTCTCGCCGTCGACCCAGCGCAACTCGTCCACCTCGTCGTTCGGCGTGAAGCCGTCGTCGGCGAGCGGACGCATCCGCCACCAGCGCACGCGCTTCGGCCTGCCCATCGAGTCGACGTACTCGGTGACGGCGACCTCGTCGTCGAGCGCGCAGCGGAGCCCCGTCTCCTCGTGCACCTCGCGGAGCGCGCAGTCCTCGTCGGTCTCCCCGTCCTCGGCCTTTCCCTTCGGGAACGTCCAGTCGTCGTACCGCGGGCGATGGACGAGCAGGACGTCTCCGTCGCGGGCGACGATGCCGCCGGCCGCACGGACGAACGTCACTGCGTCGCGCGCTCGAGACGCCGCCACGCCTTGAGCCAGGATGCGCGCGCACCCGTGCGCAGGCCGCGCTCGCGCTCGATGAGCCTTCCGGCCGCGACCGCCCGCTCCGGCGCAGCGGCGGCGAGCTCGCGCAGCGTCGTCTCGGCGACGACGGAGTCCTGGTGCTCGCCGAGCACGTCCTGCAGCTCCTTCGCGCGCTTGACGGCAGCGTCCTTCCCGGCGAGCTCGTACGCGTAACGCACGCGCTTGCCGCGCTTGCGCAGCGCGTGCAGCTCGTCGTCGGACGCGTCGGCCGGCGTCGACCGCGCTTGCCGGCGCAGCTTCTTCAGCTCGCCCCGTGCAAGATCGCGGACGGTCAAGTCCGAGCCGCTCGCGGTGAGCTCGTCGATCGCCGCGCCGAAGCGGTCGAGCAATGCGAAGTAGCGGTCGCCGCCGAGGGCCTTCAACAGCGACGTGCGCGCGCTGCGGCGCCGGCGCTCGAGGGTGCGCACGAGCAGACGGCCGGACGCGCGGTCGGCCTCGTCCAGCTCCTCCACCTTTCCGCGAAGGCGGTCGACGAGCACGTCGAGGTCGCGCACCGCACCGAGCTTCTCGCCGAGCCAGCGCAGCTCGTCGGCGAGCGCGCTCACGTCGTCGGTGTAGAGCTTCGATCCGGCACGAAGCAGCGCGCGCGAGCGGCGCACGGCGACGCGCATGTCGTGCACGCTCTCCGGATCGCGGCCGAGTCGCGCCCCGGGGTCGTTGGCGAGAACCGTCCGCAGCTGCGCGCGCAGTCGTGCGCGCAACGCTGCGAGCGCGTCGTCGGGAGCGGTGTCCTCCGTCGGCATCCGGAGCACGCGAAAGACCTTCGGCGTCCCGTCGCTCGGGCGGGCGCCCGCGTGCTCGAGCGCGTCCGCGATCGCGTCGAGCTCCTTCGGCTTCCCCGTCCGCAGCTCGACCTCGACCTCGACGAACTCCTCGACGACGCGGAGCGCGTCCATGACCGAAACATCGTCGATCGTCACCTCGGCGGTCGTCCCGTTGCGTGCGACGAGTGTGCCGTGCCGCCGCGTGTGCAGCTCCGCGATCGGCGCGACCGCACCGTGGCGCAGGTGCGCGACGAGCAGGCGCGCGAGTGCCTCGGGCGGGCCGGCCGGGCCGCCCGGCTCCTCGAGCTCGAGCCTCGCGTCGCCCGCCGGGAGCTTTAGCTGCCAGACGCTGCGTCCCCGCTCCGTCCGCCGCCGCAGCGTCAGCCCCGCGCGCGAGAGGGAGCGGTCGGGCGTGTCGTGGTAGATGGAGGTGAAGACGCGCGGCTCGAGCGGCTCGCCGCCGAGGTCGGGCAACTCGAACCCCTCCGGGGCGTCCAGCTTGCGCTCGTACTCGGCGGTGGCCTCCACGGCGGTGACCATATCCGCACGCGTGCCGTTCACCGGACCGTTACCGAATCGCTGCCCACCGGACCCGGCGGCCGCGCGTAGGTTCGTCTCGAACCCTCCGTAAGCAGCAGTGAACGACGAGCGCCCCGTGCCCGACGGGGCGCTCGTCGTTTCAGGCGGCTCGGGTGAGCTCGACCGGCGGGTCGATGCGCGTCAGGAAGGACGGGCGGGGCGACCGGAGGTAGCCGACGACGGCGTCCTCGTCCTTCGCGCACGGAAGCAGCGTCTTCCACCCGTGCAGGTGCTCGAGCCGGTGGAAGTCGCCGGCTGCCACCGCCGGCAGCCCGCGCTCCGCGACCCACCCGTACAGGTCGCGGCGGTTGAAGAGCTCCCAGCGGTCGACGAGGCCCTGGAGCTCGCGCCAGTCGCGCGACCACCGGAGCGTGACCCGCGAGGGCATCGGCCCCCGGCGGGTCCGGTACGGGTGGGCGGCGACGAGCGCCGCCCCTTCGCCGCGCGCCTGCACGAGTGCAGCGTCGATCCCCCGGTCGACGCCGACGAAGGCGCGGCAGCCGACTGCGACGGCGTGCGCGGCGAGAGTGGGATCGAGATCGTTGTACGTCAGCTCGAGCCCGGGCAGGACGAGCAGGTCGTACTCGTGACGCGCGCGCTCGGCCTGCGCCGCGACCTCGGCGAGGTAGTCGGCGTGGTTCCCCGGCGTCACTCCGCGCACCGGTGCGTCCGCGGGCAGCCAGGGGTCGTCGCGGCGGTTGACGTGGTCGGTGATGCAGAGCACGTCGAAGCCGTTGCGGCCGTACAGGTCGACGAGATCGGGAACGGTGAGTGCGCCGTCGCTCCAGCGCGTATGAGCGTGGAGCTCGCACAACAGCGGCTCGATCTTGCGGCGCATGCTCGACACGAGTGTGGCTGCGGTTTTCCACAGCGTGGTCGGACGGATGGTGACGATGCGGTGCAGGGGCGGTGAACGGCGTGGCAGTCGGACCCCTACCGGTTCGTCACCAGCCGGCGACCGGCGGCGGTCGCAGCCCGCAGCCGTGCGGCGTGCTCCGGCCCGAGCTGGCCCGGCTCGAGCCGCCACACCCAGTTCCCGTACACCTGCCCGGGCCTGTTCATCCGCGCCTCGCTGCCGAGGCCGAGCACGTCCTGCGCCGGCACGATCGCGAGCGACGCGCGCGACTGCATGGCGATGTCGATGAGTCCCCAGCTCGGCTCGGCCGGGTCGACGGGAACCGCGGCGCGCTGCTTCGCGCTCAGGTCCTCGTACCAGCCCACCGTCGTGTCGGTGTCGTGCGTGCTCGTGTACACGACGGAGTTCACGCGATGGTTCGCGGGCGCGTGCAGGTTCGACGGCTTGCCGCCGAACGCCCAGTGGAGGACGACCATGCCCGGGAGACCGAGCTCGTCGCGCAGCCGGTACACGGCCGGCGTGATCACGCCGAGGTCCTCGGCGATGACGGGCAGGCCGCCGAGCGCCCGCTCGATCGCCCGGAACAGCTCGATCCCCGGGCCGCGCCGCCAGTGCCCGTGGCGCGCGGTCTTGTGCCCGGCCGGAATCGCCCAGTAGGAGACGAAGCCGCGGAAGTGGTCGATGCGCGCGACGTCGACGAGCTCCACCGTGCGCACGAACCGTTCGATCCACCAGCGGTAGCCGGTCGCGCGGTGCTCCGGCCAGTCGTACAACGGATTGCCCCAGTGCTGCCCGTTTGCGTTCAGCGGATCGGGCGGCGCGCCGGCGACCTCGCCGTGCTCGAACAGCTCCGGCCACGTGGCGACGTCGGCGCCCTCGTCGGACACGTAGATGGGCACGTCGCCGATGAGCCGCACGCCGCGCCCGCGCGCGTACGCTCGCAGCGCGCTCCACTCGCGCTCGAAGCGGACCTGGCCGGCGATGGAGCCGTCGCCCGTGAAGCGTGCCCAGCCCGCGGTCCAGTACGGGTGGCGCGCGACGAAGTCCTCGATCTCCGCCGCCGACACCGGCGCCTCCGGGTCGGCGAGGAGCGCCGGCGAGGCAGCGAACGCAGACGTCGTGCGGTACGGCGAGTCGAACTCGTCGGGCGGCCCGAGGGGCAGCATCTGCCACCAGGACTGGCCCGCCGCGGCGAGCCAGTCGACGAAGCGGTACGCCTCCGGGCCGATCCTGCCGCCCGGCAGGGAGGTCGGATGCAGCAGGATTCCGGAGGAGCGTGTGAGCTTCACGTTTGTGATCCTCCCCGATCCGTGAGACTTCCTACGACGTGCCCCTGCCGAAGACCACCGCACCCCCGCCCAGGATCCAGATCCTGGAGGTGACCCCGCAGGTCGACTGCGGCCGCTTCCCGGTGAAGCGCGTCGTCGGCGACCGCGTCGACGTCGGCGCCCGGATGTTCCGCGACGGCGCCGACGTGCTCGGCGCGACGGTCGCGTACCGCGCGCCCGGCACGACGCGCTGGCGCGAGGCCGAGCTCGAGCCGCTCGGCAACGACCGCTGGGCGGGCTCGTTCGCCGTCGACCGGCCCGGCCTGTGGTCGTTCCGCGTCGAGGCGTGGGCGGACCGCGTCGCCTCCTACCAGGACGAGCTCCGCCGCAAGGTGGAGGGCGGCCAGAAGGACCTGCGCGGGGAGCTGTCCGAGGGAGCCGTCCTCCTCGGCCGCGACTCGCTGACGATCGAGGAGGCGCTCGCCGCGCCGGCGGGCGACCGCTCGGGAACGGCGTCGTCTCCCGTGTACGGCGTCGACGTCGACCGCGAGCTCGCTCGCTTCGGTGCGTGGTACGAGCTCTTCCCGCGCTCCTGGGGCGGGTTCGAGGGCGTGCGCGGGCTCCTGCCCGAGTTCGCCGAGCTCGGCTTCGACGTCCTCTACCTGCCGCCCGTCCACCCGATCGGGACGACGAACCGGAAGGGACGCAACAACGCGCTGACCGCCGGGCCGAATGATCCCGGCAGCCCGTGGGCGATCGGGTCGGCGCAGGGAGGGCACGAGGCGATCCATCCGGAGCTCGGCACGGTCGCCGAGTTCGAGCTGCTCGTCGCCGAGGCGAAGCAGCACGGGATCGAGATCGCGATCGACTTCGCCATCCAGTGCTCGCCAGACCACCCATGGCTGAAGGAGCATCCGGAGTGGTTCAACCGCCGGCCCGACGGGACGCTCAAGTACGCGGAGAACCCGCCCAAGCGCTACCAGGACATCTACAACGTCAACTTCGAGTCCGAGGACTGGAAGGGGCTGTGGGCCGCGCTACGCGACGTCGTCCTCGTGTGGGTCGAGCGCGGCGTCACCGTCTTCCGCGTCGACAACCCGCACACGAAGCCGGTGCCGTTCTGGGAGTGGCTCATCGCGGAGGTGCGCCGCGAGCATCCCGAGGTGATCTTCCTCGCGGAGGCATTCACGCGTCCCGCGGTGATGACGACGCTCGCGAAGGCCGGCTTCGCGCAGAGCTACACGTACTTCACGTGGAAGAACACGCGCTGGGAGCTGCTCGAGTTCATGGGCCAGCTGCTCGAATGGTCGGACGTGTACCGGCCGAACGTCTTCGCGAACACGCCCGACATCCTCCACGAGTACCTGCAACACGGCGGCCCGCCGGCGTTCGAGGCGCGGTTCGTGCTGGCGGCGACGCTGTCGCCGTCGTACGGGATCTACTCCGGCTTCGAGCACTTCGAGAACGTGCCGGTGCGCGCCGGCAGCGAGGAGTACCTCGACTCCGAGAAGTACGAGACGAAGAGCCGCGCGCTCGACGGCCCGCTGCTCCCGCTCGTCGCGTCGCTGAACCGCGCGCGGCGCGAGAACCCCGCGCTGCAGCGCCTCGACGACGTGACGTTCCTCGAGACCGAGAACGAGCAGCTCTTCGGTTTCCTGAAGCGCGACAGCGACAACGACGTCATCGTGGTCGTCAACCTCGACCCGGCGGCGACGCAGCAGGGCGTCTGCATCCTGCCGGTCTCCACGGGGCTCCCGCCCGCGTACCGCGTGCGCGACCTCCTCGCCGGCGAGGAGTGGACGTGGCACATCGGGCGCAACTACGTCGAGCTCCCACCGGGGAAGAGCCATGTCCTGCGTGTTCTGTGACATCGTCGCCGGCGAGGCTCCGGCGAGCATGGTCCACGAAGACGAGCGCACCGTCACGTTCCTCGACATCAGGCCGATCACACCCGGCCATCTGCTCGTCGTGCCGCGCGAGCACGCCGCCTATCTCGCCGAGCTCGATCCCGAGGACGGCGCGCAGCTGTTTCGCGTCGGCATGCGCGCGGCCGCGGCCCTGCGCTCGTCGTCGCTGCGCTGCGAGGGCGTGAACTTCCACCTCGCCGACGGCGTCGTCGCGGGGGCGGAGGTCTTCCACGTGCACCTGCACGTCATCCCGCGCTACTCGGGCGACGGCTTCGGGCTCCGCTTCCCCGCCGACTACCGCATCCGCGACCGCGCCGAGCTCCATGAGGCGGCGGCCGCGGTGCGCGAGGGGTGGGGAACGTGAGCGAGTGGTTCGAGCGCGACCCCCTCTGGTTCAAGCGCGCCGTGTTCTACGAGGTGCACATCCGCGGCTTCTACGACGGCAACGACGACGGCGCCGGCGACTTCCGCGGGCTGATCGAGAAGCTCGACTACCTCCAGTGGCTCGGCGTCGACTGCATCTGGCTGCTGCCGATGTACCCGTCGCCGCTGCGCGACGGCGGCTATGACATCGCCGACTTCTACGGCATCCATCCCGACTACGGGACGGTGGACGACTTCAAGGAGTTCGTCGAGCAGGCGCACCAGCGCGGCATCCGCGTCATCGCCGACCTGGTGATGAACCACACGTCGTCGGACCATCCGTGGTTCCAGGAGTCGCGCGCCGATCCGAAGGGCCCGCGCGGCGACTGGTACGTGTGGAGCGACAGCGACACCCCGTACAAGGACGCGCGCATCATCTTCGTCGACACCGAACCGTCGAACTGGACGCTCGACCCGGTGCGCGGCCAGTACTACTGGCACCGCTTCTTCAGTCACCAGCCGGATCTCAACTTCGAGAGCCTCGAGGTGCAGGAGGCGATGCTGAACGTCCTCCGCTTCTGGCTCGACCTCGGGATCGACGGCTTCAGGCTCGACGCCGTTCCGTACCTGTTCGAGGAGGAGGGGACGAACGGGGAGAACCTGCCGCCGACGCACGAGTACCTGAGGCGCGTGCGCGCCGAGGTGGATGCGCGCTATCCCGACCGCGTGCTGCTCGCGGAGGCGAACCAGTGGCCGGCGGACGTCGTGCAGTACTTCGGCGACGGCGACGAGTGCCAGATGGCGTTCCACTTCCCCGTCATGCCACGTATGTTCATGGCCGTGCGGCGCGAGGACGCGACGCCGATGTACGAGATCCTCGCCAGCACTCCCGACATCCCGGACAACTGCCAGTGGGGCCTGTTCCTGCGGAACCACGACGAGCTCACGCTCGAGATGGTCACCGACGAGGAGCGGGACTACATGTACACCGAGTACGCGAAGGATCCCCGGATGAAGCTCAATCTGGGCATCCGGCGCCGCCTCGCGCCGCTCCTGGACGGCGGCAGGGACGAGATCGAGTTGATGCACGCGATCCTGTTCTCGCTGCCAGGTTCGCCCGTCCTCTACTACGGGGACGAGATCGGGATGGGGGACAACGTCTATCTCGGCGACCGCGACGGCGTGCGGACACCGATGCAGTGGACCGGCGACCGGAACGCCGGCTTCTCACGTGCCGACTGGGCGCAGCTGTACCTGCAGCCGCTCATGGACCCGGTGTACGGCTACCAGGCCGTGAACGTCGAGGCGCAGCTCCGGTCGCCGGCGTCGTTCCTCCGCTGGCTGCACCGTTTCATCGCGCTGCGGAAGGAGCATCCTGTCTTCGGGCTCGGGACGTACGAGCCGCTGAAGTCGGACAATCCGCGGATCTTCGCGCACATGAGGCGCTGGGAGGAGGACGTCATCCTCTGCGTGCACAATCTCGCCCGCTCCGCGCAGCCCGTGCAGCTCGATCTCTCGAAGTACGACGGTATGGTCCCGGAGGAGATGTTCGGCCGGACGAGCTTCCCGCCGATCGGGGAGCTGCCGTATCTGCTGACTCTCGCTCCGAGGGGGTTTTTCTGGTTCCGACTGAGGCAGCCCACATGAGCTTCGACGAGCAGGCGCTCATCGACCATGTCACGAAGCAGCGCTGGTACGGCGCGAAGTCGCGCGAGGTCGCGCACGCGCAGCTGGTCGACTCGGTCGTGGTGCGTACCGCCGAGCCGCAGTTCGCGCTCGCGCTCGCGGAGATGCGCTACGACACCGGCGCGCACGACGTCTACCAGCTCTTGTGGGCGCTGCGCGACGACGCGATCGAGATCGACGGGCTGACCGATCCGGCGCTCGCCCGCGAGCTCGTGAGCGCGATGCGCTCGGGGCTCACCCTGCAGGGCGCGGAGGGCATCGTCGAGTTCCGCCCGCTCGAGGGCTTCGCCGGCCTCGGACGCGAGCTGAAGGAGGCGCGCGACGTCGGCGCCGAGCAGTCGAACACGTCGATCGTGTTCGACGACGAGCTCATCCTCAAGGTCTTCCGGCGGCTCGAGCCCGGCGTCAACCCCGAGCTCGAGGTCCTCCGCTTCCTCACCGAGCACGGGTTCGGGAACATCGCCGCTCTCGGCGGCTGGTACTCGTATACGGGCGGCCCGCTCGCGGCGACGCTCGGGATCCTCCAGGAGTACGTGCGCGGCGGCCTCGACGGCTGGGAGCTCGCGCTCGACGAGCTCGCCGACGACCCCGACCGGTTCCTCGGCCGGCTGCGCCGCCTCGGCGAGGTGACCGGCGAGATGCACCGCGTGCTCGCGTCCGACCCGAGCGATCCGGCGTTCGCTCCCGAGACTCCGAGCGTCGAGTCGCTCGGGCTGCTCACAGCGACCGTCGACGAGGAGATCGCGCGCGTGTTCCTCTCGCTGCCCGACGAGGCGGAATCCGTCGCGCCGATCGCTGGCCGCGGCGAGGAGGTGCGCGACCAGCTTCGCCAGCTGACGCACACCGGTGCTGCGGGGCAATTCATCCGCGTGCACGGTGACTATCACCTCGGCCAGACCATGTGGGCGGACGACGACTGGGTGATCCTCGACTTCGAGGGCGAGCCGGCGCGGTCGCTCGCCGAGCGGCGGCGCAAGCGCTCGGTGCTCCGCGACGTCGCCGGGATGCTGAGGTCGTTCGCATACGCCGCGAGCGCGGTGTCGCTCCTGCGCGACACCGATCCGCCCGAGGGCTGGGAGGACGAGGCGCGCGCGCGGTTCCTCGAGGGCTACTTCGAGACCGTCGATCCGGCGCTGCTCCCGGCCGGGCCGGCCGCGACGGAGCGGCTGCTCGCGGTCTTCGAGCTCGAGAAGGCCGTGTACGAGCTCCAGTACGAGCTCGACAACCGCCCGGCGTGGGTGTCGATCCCCGTACGCGGCATCCAGCGGCTCATCGAGGAGCCGATGCCCGCGTGATCGAGCTCGGCGCCGATCCGCATTCGATTCTCGGGGCGCACGAGTCCGACGGCGGAGTCGTCGTGCGTGCGTACCGGCCCGAGGCGCAGGCCGTGCGTGTGCAGCCCGCGGGCGTCGAGGCCGAGCTGAAGGATCCGGCGGGGCTCTGGGAGGCGATGCTCCCGAAGGCGAAGCTCCCGCTCGAATACGAGCTCGAGGTCGAGTATCCGAACGGCGACACGTTCACGATGCGAGACCCGTACGCGTTCCTGCCGACGCTCGGCGAGCTCGACCTGCACCTGGTGATGGAGGGCCGGCACGAGCAGCTGTACGAGAAGCTCGGCGCGCACGTGCGGGAGGTCGGCGGCGTCACCGGCACCGCGTTCGCGGTATGGGCGCCGAACGCGCGCTCGGTCGCGGTCGTCGGCGACTTCAACGCGTGGGACGGGCGGCTGCACCCGATGCGATCCCTCGGCGGCTCCGGCATCTGGGAGCTGTTCCTCCCCGGAGTCGAGAGCGGCGCGCACTACAAGTTCGAGATCCGCACGCAGGACGGGCGGCTGCGGCTGAAGGCCGATCCGGTCGCGTTCCACAGTGAGGTCCCGCCCGGCAACGCGTCGAGGGTCTTCCATTCGGAGCACGCGTGGTCGGACGACGAATGGCTCGCACGGCGAGCGGAGACGGAGTCGCTGCGCGCGCCGATGTCGATCTACGAGGTCCATCTCGGGTCGTGGCGGCGCAACCCGGTCGAGGGCGACCGTCCGCTCTCGTACCGCGAGCTCGCGGACGAGCTCGCCGACTACGTCTCGGATCTCGGCTTCACGCACGTCGAGCTGCTCCCGGTGATGGAGCACCCGTTCTCCGGCTCGTGGGGCTACCAGGTGACGGGCTACTTCGCGCCGACGTCGCGGTTCGGGACGCCGGACGACTTCCGCGCCTTCGTCGACCGCATGCACGAGCGCGGCATCGGGGTGATCCTCGACTGGGTGCCGGCGCACTTCCCGCGTGACGACTGGGCGCTGGCGCGCTTCGACGGCACGCACTTGTACGAGCACGCCGATCCCCGCCGGGGCGCGCATCCCGACTGGGGAACGCTCGT
>Ga0209415_10004705_pt1 | contig 24911 bp, 23 predicted proteins | sample PeaSoiSIISIP2007_FD_187696 | JGI IMG/M metagenome (GOLD analysis project Ga0209415, IMG submission 187696) | Peat soil microbial communities from Weissenstadt, Germany - SII-SIP-2007 (SPAdes) (version 2) | ecosystem: Environmental > Terrestrial > Soil > Wetlands > Peat | place: Germany... | reverse complement strand
CCGGTGAGGATGCCGAGGACTTCTTCTTCTTTCATGATGATGAAGTCTTCGCCATCAATCTTGATCTCGGTGCCGGAATACTTGCCGAACAGGATGCGGTCGCCATCTTTAACGGCCAGGGGGAAGGTCTTGCCTTCATCGTTGGTGCGTCCCTTGCCGGTGGAAATTACTTCGCCTTCCTGGGGCTTATCTTTTGCGCTGTCGGGGATAATGATGCCGCCTCGGGTGGTGGACGCTTCTTCCACACGGCGGACCAGAATGCGGTCATGTAGCGGGCTGAATTTAGCCATGGATGCAACTCCTTTCAAGGTTGGATGGTTAGGTTGACGTTCTGTAAGCCTATGAAATGTTAAGGGTTAGGCGGTGCTGTTAGCAGTCTCGCCTATCGAGTGCTAATTATAGGGAGGGGAGTGGGGGGTTGTCAAGGCCCTCAGGGCTGAAGCCCACGCCCCTAGATCCGGCTAGCGGCAGGACTGAAGCCGTGCCCTTCCCGAGCTTACTGCTGCGACTCGCTGCGCTCGTCTGGAGAGCCGAGGCGGCTGTCCCGACACGAGCGGGGAATGATCCTGGCTGATCCTGGCTACGGCTTCTGGTCGGGTTTTGGCTTGGCCAGGGAGCGGACGTAGTTGACCAGGTCCCAGTTTTCTTCGGGTTTGACGCGCTCGCCTTCGGGGGGCATCTCTTGATGGCCGTTCTTGATGATGTAGAAGATTTCGCCGTCGGTGCGGTCTTTGAGGGTGTTGGGATCGGTGAAGTCGGCGACCTTCAGCTTCATGTCAGCAGCGAGCTCGCCTTTGCCGTTGCCTTCCTTGCCGTGGCACATGGTGCAGTCCATGTCCCACCACTTCTTGGCCCGGGCGAGAGATTCGGGGGACGACTTGACGGGATTGGCCTGCCTGGCTGCTGCGACCGGTATGGCCGAATAAGATGGCGGCGTTACCTTCTGCGGGGTCTGGGTTTGCTGTGCGGAAAGCGCGGCCGGGAAAACGAGAGTGACGCAAAGAGTTTGTACGAGTCTGGACATCGATTTGGAAATCGATTTGGACATCGAACCCTCCGCTGAACGGCAACTATGGAACTCAAGGGAATGGTAGCGCTGGGGATGGATGCTGGCTGTGATCCAGATCACTGCCGGAGGATCGTATAGAAGTTGAGGCATGCGGGGCGCAGCCGGATACTTGCAAAATTGGCGGGAGTGGGGCAACCTCCAAGGCATGGGGCGAATGGACAGGTTTCTTGTTTCCGGTTTCTTGATCTTCTTTGTGGCCTTGGTGGTGGGTATGGGCTATGGGCAAGATGGTCCGGAAAAGGGGGGGCATGAGGTGCAGGTTTGGAGTGGGGGCGGGCACTCGGTGCCGGGTGGGACTTCGCAGACGGGGATCTTTGATGTGGGGCTGCGTTATGGGTGGGTGATTACGGGGCCGCATCTGCCGGGATTTTTGCGGGGACGATTTGAGTATGCGGTGGATGCAGTGCCGGCTTATCTGATCTTTCAGCCGGCGAATACGGCTTATGGAGTGGGATTCAATCCGTTTGGGTTGAAGTGGAACTTCGAGCGGCGCGGGCGGTTCTCGCCGTATTTCGAGTTGAGCGGGGGGACGCTGTTCACCGATCACAACGTTCCGACATATACGAACACGGTGAACTTCACGTCGGCGGCGGCGTTGGGGACGCATGTGCTGGGCGCGAAATATAACTGGAGCGTGGAGTTGCGGTATCTGCATATCTCGAATGCGGGGCTGGCTACGCCGAATCCGGGGCTGAATACGGTGCAGGTGAGGGTGGGAGTGGGGAGGTTCTGGAAGTGGCAGTAGTGGCGCGCCGTCTGATATGGAAGTGAGCCAAACGCGCGAGCATTGCGGCGCAAAGGACGCGCCGCATCGCGCGGCTCGCCCAGATCCTTCACTGCGCAAAGAACGCTTGTTCAGGATGACAACCAAACTGTACCACTACCGAGAAGGCGGTCGCCTTGCTTCCATCCTCTGGGCCCGGATATTCTTCTGACCTATGGCTACGCTGGTGGAGTGTGTGCCGAATTTTTCGGAAGGGCGCGACAAGGTTAAAGTCGACGCCATTGTTGACGCCATGAAGGTGGATGGAGTCTACCTGCTCGACCGCGAGATGGACGCGGACCACAACCGGTGCGTGATTACGCTGGTGGGCGGGCGGGAGGCGATTCAGGAGGCGGCGATTCGCGGCGTAGGCAAGGCCGCGGAATTGATTGATCTGAATGTGCATAAGGGAGCGCATCCGCGGATGGGGGCGGCGGATGTGGTGCCGTTTATTCCGATTGATGGCGTGACCATTGAAGATTGCGTGGCTATGGCGCGGCACGTGGGGCAGGAGATCTGGAAGCGGTATCAGATTCCGGTTTATTTGTACGAAGCGGCGGCGGCGACGCCGGAGCGGCAGAATCTGGAGAACATCCGCCGCGGGCAGTTTGAGGGGATACGGGCGGAGATTGCGACGAACGCGGCGCGGAAGCCGGATTTCGGCGAGGCGCGAGTGCACCCGACGGCGGGCGCGACCGTGGTGGGAGCGCGGAAGTTTCTGATTGCTTACAACGTGTTCCTCAATACGCAAGATGTTGAGATCGCGAAGAAAGTGGCGAAGGCGGTGCGGTTTTCGAATGGTGGGATGCGGTTCGTCAAGGGCGCGGGATTTCTGGTGCGGGGGTTGGCGCAGGTTTCGATGAACTTGACGGATTTTGAGCAGACGCCGGTGCATCGCGTGTTTGAAATGGTGAAGCGGGAGGCGGCGCGATATGGTGTGACTCCGGTGTCGAGCGAGATCGTGGGACTGATTCCGAAGAAGGCTCTGGAAGCCACGGCAGAGTGGTTTCTGCAGGTGGAGAACTTTGATTCGTCTTTAATCTTGGAAAACCGTCTGGCGGCGGTGATGAGTGGGAAGGCGGCGGTGGGCGGACTGCGAGCCGGGGTTGAGCCGTTTGTGGAGCAACTGGCTGCGCCTACAGCAACGCCGGGCGGTGGGAGCGCAGCAGCGGCGGCGGGAGCGATGGCGGCGGGACTGGCGGCGATGGTGGCGTCGATGTCGCGGGGGAAGAAGGCATACTTGCAATATGAGGCGCAATTGAGCGCTGCGATCGGGCGGTTGGGGCCGTTGCGGGAGGAGTTGAAAGCTGCGATCGATGCTGACGCTGAGTCTTACGATGCCGTGATGAAGGCTTACAAACAGGCCAAGACCGACCCTGCGAAGGGCGATGCGTTGATCGATGCCGGTCTGAAGCTGGCCACGGGGGTTCCGCTCGGTGTGGCGGAGAGGTCGCGCGAGGTGGCGGAGATCACCGAGGGCCTTCTGGCCGTCACGAATCCCAACATGAAGTCGGATTTGACTACGGCACAGGCACTGGCGCGGGCGGCGATTACCGGCGCGCTGGCTAATGTGGAAATCAATCTGGCGTCGATTAAGGATCAGGTTTTTGCGGCGGGAGTGCGGAAGAGGGTGGAGATCATTAGCGGCTGATCGAGTCGCGGGGCATTGCTGGCGACGAATCGTCCGGGGACGGGGAAAGAAGACGTAGCAAGCTACGTCTCTACGGGCGAAATAATTTTGCGGCTGCCGAGTGGAAAGGTCGGCGGCTGGGTTCGTGCTTGAGGGTCCGGAGAACTGTGCCTTTTCCCGGACGAGGATTATCCCCCGATGAGTCGCCTGGCGTTGGTGTCACTCGCGATCCTGCTTCTTTGTGGCGTCGGATTTCTTCTGAGCCTGAATGGCTGCGGTGGAGGCACTGCCAGCTTCACCACGGTCCCACCGCCAAACTACAATCTGCCGCACGTGGTGATCATTTTCCAGGAGAACCGCACGCCCGACAACCTGTTTCAGGGACTGTGTCTTCCGCCGAACGGCAGCAGTAGTTCCTGCAATAGCGTAAGCCCGAGCTCCTCGCAGTACGACATCGCCAGTACGGGAGTCAATGCCCAGGGTTCGATTCCGCTCACTCCTATCGACCTGGGTACGGCCGGCACTAACGGCAACCCGGATAACTACGATCTGAACCACGCCCACATCGCGTTCGAGCAGATGTGCGACTTGAACGCATCAGGGGTTTGTGCGATGGACGGCGCGGCCCAGATAAGCACGTCGTGTGCGAAGGGAGTCACCGGGTGTGCGCCGGCGAACCCGCAATTCAAGTATGTGTATCCGACAGACGTGGCACCGTACCTCCAAATGGCCCAGCAATACGCGTTTGCCGATCACATGTTCCAGACCAATGAAGGGCCAAGCTTTCCGGCTCATCAATTCATTATTTCGGGGACTTCGGCGCCTACGGCGGCCAGCGATTTGTTTGTGTCCGAGAACGGGGGTGACACCTCTGGTTGCATTTCTCCACCCACCGCTACGGTTAGGGTCATCGATCCCTCGGGCAGTGAAACCAGCAACCCGCCGATATACCCGTGTTTCGAGCATCCAACGCTCACCGACTTGCTGGATGCGGCCAACATTACATGGCGCTATTACACGCCCGGCGCTGGAGGCATCTGGACTGGCCCCAACGCGATTCAGCACATGTGCGGACCTAACAATCCCCCGCCGAATGGAACTGCCTGCGTGGGAGCGGATTGGACTGGGGCGGCGCCCAAGGTGGTCGTCGGCCAAAGCCAGGGCAACGCGCAGATCCTCACCGACATCGCCAGCGGTCAACTCCCGCAAGTGACGTGGGTGATTCCCGATGGGCAGGATTCCGATCACGCTCTCGCGAATAACGGCTGCGGGCCGTCCTGGGTAACTTCGATCGTCAACGCGATCGGCAACAGCCCGTATTGGGCCAACACCACGATCATCCTCACCTGGGACGACTGGGGAGGCTGGTACGACCACGTGCCACCGCCGCAAGTGCTGGCGAACTGCGCGCAGTGGGGTTGCGGATATGTGTACGGATTCCGCGTGCCCATGGTTGTGATGTCGCCCTACATCACCAAGGCGGGCTACATTTCGCACGTCAATCACGACTTTGGGAGTATTTTGAAGTTTATTGAGAACAAATATGGTTTGCCGCCGATTAGTACGGTTAACGGGGGCTACGCGGATTCAAACGCGCTCGACGATCTCTCCGACTTGTTCAATGTCAACCAGAGCCCGCTTGCGTTTCAGCCGGTCACGGCGCCATTCAACGACGCCACCTGCAAGGCCGATACCAGCACGCCTACCGATCCCGATGATGATTGAGGAAAACGCTGAGCGGGACGAAGCGTGGAGAAATCCGCGCGGCGTCCGCGGCAAAGCGAGACGTAGCAAGCTACATCTCTACGATGCGCTGGTGGCGCTGACTAGTCTCCCGCGCTAGTGGCTGGGGCTGGCTCGGGTTTGGAGCGAGATTCCGCCCAGGCCTCGAAGCCTTGCCGGGCCAGTTTGAAGATGGTCTTGCGGTTCTCTGAAATCACTTTCCACCAGGCAAAGCGGCCGAGCATGGGGAAGTAGATTCCGCGGAAGCAGACACGAGCGATGAAGATGTTGACGCGATAGCCGAGAGGCTGGTCGTCGAGCGAGTCGACGGCTTGGGCGATGGCTTCCGCGCCGTAGGCATGGGACCAGCCGTAGTTGACTTCGGCGTGGGCTTCGTCAATGGTCATCTTGAGCGGAGTGTGGGCCATGGCGAACGGAATGAACTCCTGCCAATGTTTGGGACGGGTTAATCGGCCGGCGACATCGAGACGCTTATAAAGCGGAGTTCCCGGCAGGGGAGTCAGCAAGCCGAAGATGGGCAGGCCTGGTGGCCAGGTTCGCACCTGTTCGAGAGTGCGCTCGGCCGCGCCCACGGTGTCGTTGTCCATGCCGAAGATGAAGGAAGTAATGGCATAGACGTTGCGCTGCGCCAGCCGCTGCAGGACGGCGGCGTACTCCTCCGGCTTGTTGAAGCCCTTGTTGACGTCCTTCAGATTGGCAGGATCGATCGACTCCATGCCGATGAAGACCCACTTGCCGCCGGAGGCAGAGATCAGGTCGACGAGTTCCTGATCGCGCAGGAGGTTGGCGCTGATCTGGGCTACCCAATTCACTTGGGCGCCGGCGGCGATGATGTCGCGCAGCAAGGATTTGGTGCGCTTGAGATTGATGGCGAAGTTGTCGTCGATGAAAAAGACGGCGATCTGTCCGCGTTCTTTTCTGGCTCGCGCCTTGAGCAGCAGGAGTTCGTTGACGACGCTTTCGTTAGTGCGGAATCGGATGGAATCGCCGAAGAATCCAGTTACGGTGCAAAACTCGCAGCCGTAGGGACAACCTCGCCCGGACTCTACGGGAACAATGCGGAATGTTCCCCAGCCCTCGCCGATCTTCTGCAGCCAATGTTTGGCTGACTTGGGCACGAGATTGAACTGGTGAAGATCGATGGTGTCCCAGGGAATTACGGGGTACGGTTTGAGCGACGGCTTGAGCTCTTTGCCTGCGGCGTCGACCGGGGCGTAAATGTCTTTCAGTTCGCCGCGCGCGGCGTCTTCCACGATGCGCGGCCAGGTGTGATCAGCTTCGCCGAGAGCGACGGCGTCGGCATGTTGGGGACCGCCATCGCGGCCGAGGGCTTCGTCTGCCATTTCGGTGACGTGAGGGCCGCCCATCACTACGGGCACGCCTACGGCGCGTACAGCGTCTGCCATGCGATAGGCCTTGGCGATCATGCGGGTCATGGCGCCGATGCCAACTAGATCAATTTTTTGTTCGACGACGTAGCGGGCGATTCCGGCTTCGTCCATCGGTTGAGCGTTGCCATCGATGAGTACAACTTCGTGGCCGGGAGGGGTTAGAGACTGTAGCAGGAACATCCAAAGGTGAGGCATGAAGTTGCGCGTGACCCCGTTATCGGGGTTGTACAGGAGGATTTTCAATATTTCCCTGATTTCTCGGCGCCCAGAAACGAGCTGCGTGGGAGCGGGTGGTTAGCAGCAGACAGAGAGCATCTTACAGCGATTTGCTCCTGCCGGATAATATATTTCTCGGCTGGGGAGAGACGTTGTCCCAAATTGATTACGGGGCTAGCACCTTTGGGAAACAGGGAAGCGGCCTGATGACTTAGAATAAGGCTACCGGGTAACGGGCTGGCCTTAGCTCGCATCTAATCCGCAAGGTAGAGACGGAATTCCGTTCCGTGTGTTAGGAAGACGTTGCTTAGGAAAACCTTTATGAGGACCGAGATATTTATGAAAACGTTGAAGGCTTGTCTCACGCCTTGTGTAGTGCTGGCCGTGGCTTTTGTGGGCGTCGCGAGCGCGATGCCGCTAAATTCGTCGGCGCGGGCGGTGGTTCCGGCCGATCTGCAGCAGTTGATTTCGGTAGATTACCGGGCGCTGAGAGATTCGCCGACGGCGACCGCGCTGAAGACACAATTAATGGATTCGCAGGACAGCGTGAAGCAGGCCGAGGCCGCGCTTAAAGGTGTCGGCATCAACCCTGATAAGGATATCGACACGCTGACCCTGCCCTCGTTCCGCACTGCCAAGCAGGGGGTCAGGACGATCTTTATTACCAGTGGGCCGTTCAACATGAAGGCTGTGCTCAAGAAGTTGACCCTGCAGAAGATCAAGGGCACGAAGTACCACAGCTCGATTCTTTATCCGATGGATGGCGGCTTCGTGATGACATTTCTCGATGACAGCACGTTGCTGTTCGGAGAGCCTTCGGCGGTGAAACTGGGCTTGGACACGCGCGACGGAGAGATCTTGAACATAGACACGAACTCGACCATGGCCGACATGATGTCGGACGTGGATGCGGCTGCTTTCTGGAGCATTCTGGACCAGCAGGGTTCGCAGAATATGATGCGATCGGCTCTGGGCGATGCGGCCAAGATCGCGGACTACGAGACGGTCAAGAAGCGGGTTTTGGGATCGTACTACACCATGGATTTTTCCAGCGGAGTGAACTTCGATCTGACGGTTGTCACCTCGGATTCTATGACCGCAGGTACATTATCGATGATGATGAAGGCCGTCATCATGTACAAGAAAAGCAGCGCCTCGCCGGTTGAAAAGGCGGCTATGGACCTGGCCACGGCCGATTCCGACGGGACAAAGTTTATGGTGCACTTCAAGGACAGCGACGCGCAGTTTCGATCGCTGATGCATTCGCCGTTGTTTGCCGCGATTTCGCACTAAGCGCAAGTCCCTCAGGGGCTAAAGCCCGCATTCTTAGAGGTCCTGGGCGGCACGACTGAACTCGTGCCCTTCCCAAACCGTTTTATCCAACACGTTCAGGAAATCTTCTCAGGGTCCCCGTAAACTACTTGGGCTTCTTGGCGGCGCGCTTTTCGCGGGCCCAGCCTTCCTTCACAACCTGTCGGGCACGGCCGACCGCAAGCGCATCGTCGGGGACGTTGCTGGTGATACACGACGCTGCGCCCACGTAGGCGCCTTTGCCTACGCGCACGGGCGCGACCAAGGTGCTGTCGCTGCCGATGAAGGCTCCGTCGCCGATGACGGTGGTGTGCTTGTTGACTCCGTCGTAGTTGCAGGTGATGGTTCCGGCTCCGATGTTGACGCCAGCACCGATTTCGGCGTCGCCGAGATAAGTAAGGTGGTTGGCCTTCGATCCCTTGCCCAGCGTGATCTTCTTAGTCTCGACGAAGTTGCCGACATGGGCGCCTTCTCCGATTTCGCTGCCAGGTCGCAGATGAGAATAGGGGCCCAGGACGGCGCTGGGTCCGATGTGGGCTTCCTCGAGAATGCAGCCGGGACGAATGAGGACGCCGGGGCCGACTTCAGAGTTGCGAATCACCGAGAACGAACTGATGTGGCAGGCGGCGCCGATTTGCGATCGGCCGAGAATTTGTACCGAAGGTTCGATGACGGTGTCGGAAGCGATTTCGACTTCGTCATCGATTACGCAGGTGGCGGGATAGAAGATGGTGACGCCTTCGGCCATGAGCTGCTGGCACTTCTGCATGCGGATCTGATGGTCGATGGCCGCGAGTTCGGCGAGGGTATTGGCACCGAGAACTTCGCTGGAGTTTTCCGTCTTCCAAACTACGACGCGCTGCCTCGCCCGGCGCAGGACTCCGGCCATGTCTGTGAGGTAGTACTCGCCGTGGGGGTTGGCGGTAGAGAGTTTCCCGAGGTGCGAGAGCAGTTGTGGCAGGGCGAAGACGTAGAAGCCGGCGTTGATTTCGTGAATTGCTTTCTGGGCGGGGCTGGCGGATTTTTCTTCGACGATGGCTTCGACTTCGGCGCTGCGGGCGGTCCTGCCAGATCTCTTGCGAATGACGCGTCCGTAGCCGGTGGGGTTGTCTAGATCAGCGCTGAGCAAGGTCATCGCGGCTTGCTGATCGAGGTGGAAATTGAGGAGACGGGCTATGGTTTGGGGCGTGATCTGGGGGGCGTCGCCGGAGAGAACGATGACGTGATCGTAGGTGGAGAGCGCCGGCTGCGCGACCATCAAGGCGTGGCCGGTGCCGCGCTGATCCGCCTGGAGGACGAAGTTGACGCCGGTGTGGGCGACAACGGAGCGGACGCGTTCGGCGTCGTGACCGATGATAACGAAGATGTCCGCTGGCGGTACGACGCGCGTGGCTGCGGCGATAACGCGGGTCAAGAGCGGCTTGCCGCCGACCTCATGCAGAACCTTCGCAAGCTGCGACTTGAGCCGCGTGCCTTTGCCTGCGGCCATGATGGCGACCGCTACGCGGGGAGGATTCGCCGCATGATCTTGAGCGGTGGAAGAAACTTGGCCGACAGACCGCTTCGAACTGGGAGATGGCTTCCTGGATTTCTTCATTCGCCCCAATATACCTTGAGCCGGGACGGTACAGAAGTGGTGGCATCTTCCGGATCAAGTGGCCATTTCCTTTCCCGCAGCGTAAGATTTCCGAGCCAAGGCAGCTGCGGCGTGCAGCGGAGTTTCAACCGGAGGGAAGAAAGAATGCCGAAATATGTCATTGAGCGGGAGATCCCAAATGCGGGAAGTCTAACCTCGGAACAGATTGTGGCAATTTCGCAGAAATCGTGCAGCGTGCTGAAGAACCTGGGGCCGCAGATTCAGTGGCTCGAGAGCTACGTCACGGCAGACAAAATCTACTGCGTCTACATCGCTCCCAATGAAGCGATGGTACGGGAACATGCCAAACAGGGCGGCTTTCCTGCGAACCGCGTTTCGGAAGTGAAGCGGATGATCGATCCGACTTCGGCGGAGGGGTAATCGGGTCGACCGAGCCCGGCGGCTAAAGCCGCTGTTATTTTGTGGGCTCCGTGACGGCGCGGCTGGAAGCCGCGCCCTTTCAAAACACGAGAGTCCTTTCAAAACACGTCAAAGTCCCAGGCCTCCATCTACTGCGAGAATCTGCCCGGTAATGAATTGCGGGGCGGTGGCGAAGAACAAGACTGCCGCGGCGATTTCATCTCCCCTACCGTTGCGCAGCATTGGGGTCTGCTTGGCCATGCGCTTCATGAAGGCGGCCGCCGATTTGTCTCCTAGATCGATCATGCCGGGCGCGACCGCGTTGACGGCGATTTCGGGCGCGAGAGCTTTTGCCATGACCTTGGTGAGCATGTGCAAGGCTGCCTTTGACGAACAGTAATGGGCGTGCGTGGCCCAGGGGCGCAGGCCGCCGAGCGACCCCATATTGATAATTTTGGCCTCGATTTGTTCTGAGCGCCTTGATCCAGTTCGTTTGCGGCGCATCCACTTCAGGGCCTCGCGCGAGACCAGGAATGGTCCACGAGTGTTCGAGGCGAACATTGCGTCCCACTGGCGCACGGTTAGGCGTTCGAAGTCGGCGGTGGCGTAGTTGGCGGCGTTGTTGACGAGGATGTCGATGCAGCCCAGTTCGCGTCCGGCATCTTTCATCATGGACTTCACGCTGGCTTCGTCCGTGATGTCGCAGTGCAGGGCGAAGGCGCGGACCCCGAGGCTGGTGAGGTCGACGACCGTGTGCTGAGCCTCGCGGGCGGAAGTGCGAAAAGTGATGGCCACATCGGCGCCAGCCTGGGCTAGAGCGAGGGCGGAGGCGCGTCCGAGACGCAGGGCGGCGCCGGTGATGAGGCAGGTCTTGCCGCGCAGGGGTTTGTCTGGATCTTTGTGCATGGCGGAATTCTACCTCTTTTCATTTCTTGAAAATTTCCGAGTGGAATCGGCAGTCCGGGGAAGGCTACAATCCTGCCGTGCCCGAGTCCCGGCAGGTCGTGGTTTACTCCCGCAAGGGTTGTCACCTATGCGAGGTGGTGAAAGAGAGCCTTACGAAGCTCTCGCGCCGCGGCGGTTTCACATGGCAGGAAGTGGATGTGGATAGCGACAGCGAGCTGCGGCGGCAGTTCAATGACGAAGTCCCGGTCGTGTTCATCGATGGGCGGAAGGCGTTTAAGTACCGCATGGATGAGCGGGAGTTTCTGCGCAAGCTGGCGAGCTGACCTTCAAGACATCCGAACTCTCGGCGCTTTCCGCTACAATCATCCCCGCCATGTTGCGCACTCAGCTTTACGCTGATCCCCACGATGTGTTTATGCATCATGCGATTCTGGCATCGTGCCGCAAGCATGCGGAGAAGACCGCGCTGGTGGACACTTCCTGTGGGCGGCGGCTCAGCTTCGCGGAGTATGGAAAAACTGTGGAAGCGGTGGCTCGCGGGCTGGTTGCGGCCGGATTGAAGCCAGGGGAAGTGGTTGCTATCTTCCTGTGCAATTCCTGGGAGTTCTGTGCGGTTTATCACGCGGCGACTTTGGCCGGAGGGGTTCCGACGCTGCTGAATCCTTCGTATCGCGAGCGGGAAGTGCGGCACCAGTTGGGGAATTCGAGCGCTGCTTTTTTGATTACCGATGGGCAGAATATTGAGGGGATCAACCTTGCCGGGCTGCCGAATTTGCGGCGCGTGTTCTGCACACGGGAGCAGGGAAGCGGAACCGAGCCTTTCTCCTGCCTGTTGAAGCCGGTGAGCGCTACGCTGCCCGAGCCCGATCAAGGGTCGGAAAAAACCCTGGGGGCGCTGCCTTATTCGAGCGGCACGACGGGACTGCCGAAGGGCGTGATGCTTTCGCATTACAACCTGATCTCGAACGTTTATCAGTTTCTGGGGCCGCGGGGGACTCCGCTGAACTCTCAAGACAACATTCTTTGTTTTCTGCCTCTGTATCACATCTATGGGTTGAATGTGATGCTCAATCCTTCGCTGATTCTGGGGGCGACGCTGGTGCTGATGCCGCGTTTCAATGTGGAGCATCTGACAAGGCTGCTGACGGAGGAATCGATAACCACTATGCCGTTGGTGCCGCCGGCGATGAACGCGCTGTGCCTGGCGGCGGAGGCGGGACAGTTTCCGAAGAATCACAGAGTGCATTGGGTAAAGTCGGGAGCGGCGCCGCTGGCGCCGGAGTTGCCGCGAAGATTTACGGCGTTGACCGGAATCTTTGTGGTTCAGGGTTACGGCATGACGGAGGCATCGCCGGTGACGCATTCTGGTTATCTGGAGCCGGAACTGTACCGGCCGGATTCGATTGGGCATCCGCTGGCGCAGACGGAGTGCCGGGTGATTGGGGTGGAGAATCTGGGGGCTTCGGCGGAGAGTGCGGTGGAAGTTCCTACCGGCGAGCCGGGGGAGCTGGTGATGCGTGGGCCGCAGTTCATGGTGGGTTATTGGAATGAGCCGGATGCCACCGCCGCCGTGTTGCGCGATGGATGGTATTGGTCGGGTGACGTGGTCACGCGGGATGCCGAGGGCTTTTACCGGGTGGTCGACCGCCGCAAGGAGATGATCAAGTACAAAGGATTCCCCGTGGCTCCAGCGGAGGTGGAAGCTGTGCTGCTGGAGCATCCGGCGGTGCGGGAGTGCGGAGTGGTGGGCCGGGCGGATGTGGCGGCGGGCGAGATTCCAGTGGCGTTCGTTGCCTTGCGTGAAGGATTTGCGAACTGCCGGAAGATGGAAGAGGAATTGTGCGCATTTGTCGCCGACCGGCTGACCCACTACAAGCAGCCGCGGGAAGTGCATTTCGTAGAGGCCGTCCCCAAAACAGCCTCAGGAAAGATTCTGCGGCGCGAATTGCGGCAGTTGATTCGCTGAGTGGCCGGAGCAGTGCCCAAGGCGGCCCAGGATCCAGAAGTGACACGGAATTAACAACTCGCTGACAATCTCCTGACAATCCTCTCTCCGATCCATCCCACACTACTTGCTCCTGCAGCCCGGCTGTTGCGCAAAGCCGATCTGCTGCGGCCAAAGTTCACATAAGAGAGGATCCTCATGAAGCTGTTTGACAGAGTCAAAACTTGTGTCGTTGCCGCATCACTGATCGCGGCCTGCGGCTACTCCGCCTACGCCCAGCAGAATCATTCCAACGCCTCAGGCGGTATCAGTGTGGTCGGGTCCACGGTTCCGGAGAACGGGGATGTAAACCCTTATGGCATCGTAAGCGTGCCGCGAAGCACCGGTTCTCTCGTGGAAGGAAACCTTCTGATCAGCAATTTCAATAACAGCGCGAACCTTCAGGGGACGGGCACCACCATTGTGCAAATCGCTCCGGATGGTACTCTCAGCTTGTTTGCCCAAATCGATGCCCACAAATTGCCGGGACCTTGCCCGGGCGGCGTGGGCTTGACCACGGCCTTGTCTGTGTTGCGGAGCGGATGGGTTATTGTGGGCAGCTTGCCGACTACCGACGGAACGTCGGCGACAGCGCGTGCGGGGTGCTTGCTGGTGCTCGACAGCAACGGCAATGTGGTGGAGACCTTCTATGGCTCGCTGATTAATGGTCCATGGGATATGACGGCGTTTGACGCCGGAAGCAGTGCTGATTTGTTCGTCACCAATGTGCTGAACGGAACTGCCGCAGGTGGCGGGAAAGTGGTGCACGGGGGAACCGTGACGCGGCTGACGCTGATTGGACTCTTTGGGAAGCGGCCCGAGTTGCAGTCGATCACAGTGATCGGCTCGGGCTTCGCGGAGCGGACGGATCCTGCTGCACTAGTGATCGGGCCGACAGGCGTGGGCCTCAGCCCTCACGCGGACCTGCTGTACGTGGCGGACAGTCTCAACAATCGCATTATGGCCATTCCGGATCCGGTGTTTCGCGATACCTCGGCTGGAATCGGAGCTATTGTTACCCAGGGCGGTAACCTCAATGATCCTCTGGGCCTGACGGTTTCCCAGGATGGGAACATCCTGACCGTGAACGGGGACAATGGCTTCCTGGTTGTGACCACACCGAATGGCGATCAAGTTTTTACGAAGCTGTTGGATAGCACGGGCACTCCGCCGGGAAACGGGGCTCTGTTCGGATTGGTACGCGTCCCGGGCCACGGGCTCTACTATGTGGACGATGCCAGCAACACTTTGAATCTATTCCAGTAAGGCCTGTCGCTCGCCCAGCCACCTTCCGCATGAACTGCGGAAGGTGTTTTTTGTTTGGGAAGGGATTCGAGAAAGCGATTCCGGCTATCGACTTTGGCGTTCTCCATTCCGGTTGTACTGCCGGTAGACTTGGGATAGTATTTTTGCCCCATGGTCCGAATTGTGGTGTTGTTCCTGCGCCGGTTATGGCTGCCATTGGTGGTGTTTGCCGGCTTCAGCCTGATGTGCGTGCTGGTGTACCGGCGGATGGAGGGGCTGAGCTGGCAGGATGCGCTGTTCTGGATGATTCAGCCGCACGCAATCGATGCCAAGCGGGTGCACAATGCGACCAAGTTGTTCTCGCTGTTTGTGTACATCGGCGTGTTTGGGTTTCAGATCTGGGTGGCGGAGCGGGTGGCGGTTACGATCTTCAACCGCCAAGGGATGGAGGCCTGGAGAACCATGGTCAACGACGTCAGCATCGAGAAACTACGCGATCATTTCATCATTTGCGGCTACGGGCAGGTGGGCCGGACGGTAGTTGACCAGCTCAACCGGTTGAAGATTCCTTTTGTGCTGATTGAGACGAACGAAGGGCTGTGCCGCGAACTGTTGAAGGACAAGGTGCTTACTATTCAGGGCGATGCCAAACGGCACGATGTGCTGCTGTCGGCCGGGATTGAGCAAGCGCGCGGAGTGTGCATTGTGATCGACAATGATGCGGATAATCTTTACATCACGGTTACGGCGAAAGCGCTGAACCCGAAGGCGCGCATCATTACGCGGGCCGGACAGTCGCGCTACGCGCAGGCCATGCGGAATTCGGGCGCCGACGAGGTGATCATTCCAGAGTATGAAGGCGGATTGATGACGGGGCGGATGATCGCCAAGTTTTATCCGGGTTCGCACCCGAATCTGGAGTGAGGGAAATTACTTCGCTGCGGCGTTATCGCCCGCGAGTTTCTTCGTTGCCAGGAAGCTCCAGATGGTTTCGTTGGCGTTGAGGGCGTCGCTGGTTTTGCCGACCTCTTTTTCGCTCATGTACTGCTCGCCGCCAGGCCAGGTGTTGCCGCCACCTTTGACGGCATAGAGCGCTACTTGAGCGTTGTCGTGGCATCCACTGAAAATAAAGGTTTTGGTTTCCTTGCCACCATTCTGTAAAGGTGGAAGTTTGTCCTGAGTCGGCTTTTCGTTGCAACGGTCGAACCTGGCCCAGGCCTTGGCGCTGTCTTCGGCGGAGAGTATGTGGAACTGGCCGGGTTTGTAGCTGCCGCCACCGTAGGGAACGATGGGGTCATCGGTGCCATTTATGAAAAGGGCGGGTACCGGACGCGATGGTAGGCAGATCATGGTTTTCGGAAGGTCCGCACCTACTGGAGCGATTGCGGCGACGCGATCGGCCATCTCGCAGCCCATGCGCAGTGCCATGAATCCGCCATCGCCCAAACCAGTAGCGTAAATGCGGTGAGTGTCTACGGAGTATTTGAGGGCGAGCTGGTCGAGCATCTGGTTCAGAAAAGCAACGTCGTCCGCGGGCTCGGGCCTATTCCTGTTCTCGTCGGGATTCTGTCCTCCGCTTTGCCCGCCGCCGGGATAGCCGCCACCACCGCCGGGATAGCCGCCACCGCCACCGGGATACCCTCCTCCGCCTCCGTGATGTCCGTAGCCTCCGCGCCGCGGCATCGCCGACGACGGCTGCTCCGGCCGCACTCCGATATTCCAGCGACCGCGCGCGGCGTTGGGATAGACCGCAATGATGCTGTCCTTATCGGCGAGCTGGTTGAAGTGAGTGAGCCGTTGCATGTCGTCGGCGTCCTGGTTTTGACCGGGCAGAAGAACGACGACTGGATAGTGCTGCTTGGGGTCGTAGCCCTTGGGTAAATGCACTTCGAAATTGCGAGAAAGGTTCTCGACCTCGACCTTTTCTTGGACGTCCTGTGCCAGCACAGGAGCCGCGAACAGCATTCCCGCGAGGCAGATGGTGAGGCATATCTGGCACGGCCGGAACCACGGGAACAGTCTCGTCCCCACCACTTCAGGCCGCATTTTGGTCCACCTGTCTTGACTCGATTGTTTGACCCGCCACTGGCATAAGAACCACCAGTGTAAGCCTGGGTTGCCAAGAGGACACCGGGAGATTTGCAAAGTTTTGTAAGCCGATGACAACTTGTGAAATCCTTGAACTTTTTCCGCCGGCGTTCGTAAGTATAAGTAGTGGTGAAAGCGCTGTGATGAGACCGGCGCTGGATCGAAGGTCAGGAGACTTTTATGGACGGAAGCATTGTGGGACTGGCGGCGGTGGTTATGTCGCTCGGGATTCCGATGGCAGCCATGTACACGTTTTTCCGGGTGCGGAAGCTGCGCAGCGAAGAGCGGTTGGCGGCGATTGCTCGCGGCGTAGACGTGCCGATGCAGCCGGAACTCTCGGAAGCGGCGCGGTCGCGGCGGTCGGGGATTCTGCTGGTGGCCGGGGCGCTCGGCTATATCGCGACTTTCGTTCTGATTGGACGCGTCGAGCCTGATGCGATGATCGCGGCCACGTTCGGGGTGATTCCGCTGGCGGTAGGAATCGGTTTCTTTGTCGATCACGCGTTGATCCGGCGAGACGCGAAGGCGCACTGAACGGTCTGGCTACGGATCGCCGTCAATTGCCGGTGAGATGCCTGTGCTGGGCGTCGGTCAAAGGAACGACGCTCAATCGCCCTTGTCGCACCAGCGGAGAATCCGCAAACAGTTTGTTCGCTTTTACCTCAGCCAGCGTCACCGGCTTGGCCAGAGGTTTGCCAACCTTGATCTTCACCTGAGGATTCTTGGGATCGATGGCGTCCACTGACACTACGGTCGCAGTTCCCACTGCGCTTTTCTCGTCTCCGGTGTGATAGATGATTAAACGGTCGTCCGGCTTCATGGCGCGCAGGTTCTTGAGCGCGACGGGATTGGTGACTCCGTCCCAGATCGTCGTATTTTCGCGCTGCAGATCGGCGAAGGAATATACCGTGGGTTCGGCTTTGAGAAGATAGTTCATGCGCAAGATTTTACTCGTGCCCGGCTAGTCCTGCTCATCGTCTCCGATCGGCTGCCCGGGCGGGGCGGCGACGTCGGTTGCCGGCGTGAACTTCTCCGGATCTTTCTCGAAGGCTTCGATACGTGCGATCGCTGCGGTCCGCACGGCTTTTTCTTCGGGAGATTCTGGCGCCTTAGTCACTTTAGCGGACATCCAGGACCGAAGAGACAATGCCTCGGCGCGAGCCTGGGCACGAGCTGCCGGGGAGGCACTATGGTTCGCAGCCAGCGCGAGCAGATGTTCCACCGCTGAAACTTCGGTGATGCGCTGCGTCTCAGCTCCCAGACCGGTTGCGCGCGGTGCTTTCCACGTGGCTTGGAAAACAGCTTCGATGACTTGATTGAGACCGGGATTGGCTGCATTCCGGCCGTGATACTCCACCAGCCGCGAGGCGCGCTGGGGATCGAAGAGCAGCGTAAGGGTGAGACCAGCGGCTGACTCTGCCGCGCCAGCCGGATCAAATGTGAGGCCGGTGTGTCCGTCGAACGATTCGCGGGTTCTGGGATAGCCGAAAGCGCGCGGAGGCAGAATCCGCAACAGCGACTCGGGGAGGGTCAAGGTCTCCGGGGCAAGCGTCTTCAGTACAGCGTCGAGCGCCTTTTGCTGGTTTGCCGGGTCGACGATTTTGGCCACCAGCTCTCCGTCGCCACGGAGCGCGTAACGAAAGTCGAGGCCTCCGATTTCTTTGGCTGCAGCCTCGGTCTGATAGCGATGCAGCAAATAAAGAGGAACCAGCGTGTCTTCGAGTTCAGCCATGGGCGTGTGCGGCTGAATGGCGTCTTCGCCGAAACGCGCCAGCGCTGCGGCTCGAACCTTGAGAATGCGATTGAGTTCCGCCGCCGGGTCAGGGCCGCTATCCCAGAGGTGGGCATGAGGATGGGCGCTGCCGGGCGGTCGTGCATCTTGGTCAGTGATGAAATAAAGACCGCTGGCCTGGGCGTTGTTCAGGATGCTGTCGAGGGCTGCACGCTCATCGGCGCCCGCACTGAATTGCGAATAGCCGTATTGGATCGACACCTTATCCCAGGCACCAATCCCTGTAGCGTAGGCGTGCGAGAGGTCGGGCCTGCCGCTGGCATCCAGCGTGATCCAGGGATGGGGATAGTCCATGACCGAGGTGCCCGGCGCGATGGAACTGGCGGCGAAGTTGTGGGCCAGGCCCAAGGTGTGACCGACTTCGTGGGCCGCGAGTTGCCGAAGCCGGGCCAGCACCATCTCGCGCATCTCGGGTGAAACGGGCTTGCCTTTTTCTTCGTCATGGGACGCGAGGTTATAGGGCGCGAGCAGCGCTTCGGCGATCATGTAGTCCTGACGGGCGCGCAGGGAGCCGAGAGTCACGCGGCCTTGAATAATTTCGCCGGTGCGGGGATCGGACACCGTGGTTCCCATCGACCAGCCGCGGGTCGAGCGATGCACCCACTGGATGACGTTGTAGCGCACGTCCATGGGATCGGCTCCCGGCGGCAGCACTTCGACGCGAAACGCGTTCTTGAAACCGGCCGCCTCGAAAGCCTGGTTCCACCAGCTTGCGCCTTCCACCAGGGCGCTGCGAATCGGCTCCGGTGCTCCCGGGTCGACATAATAGACGAGGGGTTTCACCGGCTCGCTCACGGCTGCGTTGGGGTCTTTCTTGATCAGGCGATGTCGCTCAATGAGGCGCACATCCAGGGCTGAGCCGAGTGCCGCGGAATAGTCCCGGTAGCTGGTATCGAAGAAGCCGGAGCGAGGATCAAATGCGCGCGGCTGGTAGCCATCATCCGGCAATTGCACGAATGAGTAGTGTTCGCGCAGCGTGACCGCATGGGCGTCCGGAGTTACGGTGGCTACCAGCGAGTGTTCTGCCGGGTGTTCGGTGGCGAAAGTCAAAATCGATTCAAATTCTGTGTTGAGCGGAAAGTTCTTCGTGTTTTCCAGGGCGAACGCACTGCGCTCTTTGTCGACCTTGTACGCACCCTGCTTAGCGTCGACAAGCTGTTCACCGGCGCCAAACGAATCCTGCAGAAGAAAGTCGGTCGCGTCGATCACCACTGCGCCATCCTCTTCCGCTTCGACTTTGAATCCGGCGAGAACTGACTCTGCAAACGACTGTCTGACGGCCAGGCTCTCCATGGGATTGGCGGAGGACGAACGGTATTGAAGATTAGGCGCGATCAGCAAAACGCGGGGACCGACGCGGGTGAAGTGTACGATCCGTTCTACGCCGAACCTGCCGCGGTCCAGTCCGATGTCATTCGATCCCAGTCCATAAGGCAGGGAAACCACGAACAGAAAATCCTGGTCGAACTTGCGAATCTCGAGAAAAAGTTTTCCACTCTTGGCATCCCATGCGGTTGGAAACAGGCCGTCCGCCGCCTTCATGCCAGCGAGGCGATCATGGATGGTTGGAGTAGATTCCGGATTCGTAGCGGAAGAAAGAGCGGTCGAGAGAACTACACAGAACGTCACGAAGAACAAGGTTCGGCGGATTGGCATGGTCACCTCCAGGCAAGGCTGGAGTAAGACACTAACATTTCCTTCAATAGTGCCGCCAGAAAATCTGTTCTATCTGCGTGGAACGCCGCGATTAAACATAATCACAAGCCAGCTACTGCGGCTTGGTGTTGGGATCAGGAGGCGGTGCTTTGTCGTCCTTCTTCTCCTCGGGATGGTCCTGGTAAATGGAGTACTGGCCTTGCGGGCGTTTTAGCTTGATGGTGAAGTTCATCTTAGCCTTGTCGATGTCGTAGTCCTCGCCGAAGGTCTGGAATCCGGAGGCCAGCACCTGCACGCGCAGTGTGCCGTAGGGAACGCCATCGAAGCTGGTCTTGCCCTCGGCGTCGGTTTTGAGTTCGAGTCCGCCGCGGCTCTGCTTGCCGTGGGAGTTTACCGGGTGCATGATCACGGCGGCGCTGCGAATGGGCTTGCCGTTGTCGTCTTTAATAACGAGAAAATTCAGGATCGCAGTGGGCTCTTCGTCCCGGTCCTTCTGTGCAACAGCCGTGCCGAGAAGGGCAAAAACCGCTAGCAAGCCCGCGATGATCCGAATCCTAATGCTCATTCTGACCGACTTCATATCTCAACATTTTAGCGAGTGCGAGGTGCGTGGGGAAGGAAGAAGTAGAAACGCACGTAAGTTTAAGTTTCCACGGCGGGCCGGCTTTTGCGTTCTGCGCGCCCGGCCTGGGTTGTAAGGTGCACCAAGTCGCTGGCGACTCGGGTGGTATTGTGACGGGCGACGCCGGCCTCTTCCAGGTAATCTCCCAGAACAGGGATCACACCCAGCGCTTCGATGGCTTCGAGATTGGCAACGATCTGGCATGCACCCTCGACCGCGTACTTGGTTTTGAGTTCATCAGAAACGGGCGTGCGATTGATCAGCGCGTAGTCGAAGATCTGCTGGCGCGCATGGCGATTGAGAGCGCGGATGTGATCGGCTGCGGTAAGGCCCAGACTCTCATTGGCCTGGGTCATCAGATTGCAGATATAAACCTTGGTGGCCGGCGAGTTGACGATGGCATCGGCTATGCCGTGCACCAACAGGTTGGGGATGAGGCTGGTGAACAGCGACCCGGGCCCGATGCTGATGATGTCGGCGCGGGCAATGGCGTCAAGCGTCTGCGGCATGGGATCGACGTTGGGCGGAACGAGAAAAAGTTCCTGGATGCGGCCTTTGCTGGCGGTGATCTTGGTTTCTCCACGGACTCGGGTCCCGTCTTCCATCAAAGCTTCGAGTTCGATATTGGAAGTGGTGGCGGGATAGATGTGGCCGCGGGTGACCAGAATCTCCGAAGACAAGCGCACTGCTTCGGAGAAGTCATGAGTGATGGAGGTCAGTGCTGCTAGAAACAGGTTGCCGAAGCTGTGACCCTCGAGGCCGGAGCCTTTGTCGAAACGGTGGCGGAAGAGCTGGGAGAGCAGAGCTTCGTCCTCGCTGAGGGCGACGATGCAGTTACGGATGTCGCCAGGAGGAAGCATGTTGAGCTCTTTGCGCAGGCGTCCGCTGGACCCGCCGTCGTCACTGACGGTGACCACGGCGCAGAGGTCGCGAATGACGGGTGATCCGGGCTGAGCGACGGCCAATTCTGGCGGGGTGAGAGCGAAGCGTTTTAGTCCCTTGAGGAGAGTGGAGAGGCCAGTGCCGCCGCCGATGGCGACAACGCGGAGGCCACGCTCGCGCGTGGCCTTCTCCAGGGTTAAGAGATCAGCGATTCTGGTTTCCATCCGAGAAGCTCGTGTGCCGATCCAATCTGCGTCGATCTAGAACGATTCGTCTTCCCGGAAGGAGCTTTCCGGCGAAGAAAGGTCGGCAGCAGGATCCGGGTACAACAGCTCGGTGAAGCGAGGGTCTTCAGCCAGGTTGTGGAAATCAGAATCGTTGCGCGCCTGGTAGCGCAGGCTGGAATTGAGGCGCAGAGCCTCGTCCAGATGCTTGAGAGAGTCCTCGACGTGGCCCGTAAGACAATCGAGCGCGGCTAGACCGTAGACGACGAAATCAGTCTTGGGGGCCTGCTTGAGCAGTTTTTCGATGTGCTCGCGCGCCGTGACGTAGTCTCCGATGTTCATGAGAGAGACGGCGTAGTCGTAGTGCTCTTCCACGCTTTTGAACTGCTGGGTGGTGGAGCGCTCGAGGTGTTGGTTGCAAATGCTGAGATGGACCGAAGCCCGATCAATCAGCTCTTTGCTGGGGCCGGCGAGCACCTTCTGGAACAGCGGTTTCGCCTTCTCGAACTTGTGCTCCTGCAAAGCACGCAGGCCGGCTTCGTAGTTCTGCAGGGCCTGGGTGACGCGCGGGTCGTCCGCGACGGATGACTTCTTTGGGGTAGCCTTCTGAGCCATATGGAGAATTTTTCCTGTGCTCGTTGTGATAGGGACTCCTTAGCTCTCAAAAACTCGAAGAGCCGCCACTCAAGTATCACTCAAAGGGCGGGTATAGGGCAATTCGGCGGTCTAGTACCGAGTCGCGAGTACCGGGCAAGAGCGAACGGCAGTCAGCTCTGGGAGGACTCAATCGCTTCTTTTCCCGGTACTCGGGACTAGTAACTAATTGATCGTCGCGGCCGATTGCAGGTCGATCTGCTTCCAGTCACCCTTGATGATGCCGGCACGAATCTGGGCTGCGGTTTTGCCTCTCTTGTGCTGCTGATAGGAGTAGTAGAGCTCCTTCAGGCAAGTGGAGCATTGGGCCCCGTGCGTGTTCTCGTAGCAGCTGTGCAGACTGTTGTGGCCCATGCGGTCGCAATAGCAGTAGCAGGGCTGCTGGTGGAGCACGGTCGGGATCTTCGCCGCCAGCTCGTAAGCATGCGTCTGATAAGGATATTGCGCGTCGGCTCCCCAGAGATCGGCTTTGGTTAGAAGGGCGGGCAGCTTTGTGCCCGCCGGCGGCGGGCCGGCGTTGTAAGCGGGAATGCCGCCTTCGTCCTGCTGGGCGGGCCATTGCGCCGACATGGTGAGGGTCACCGTTAAGAGAAAAATCAAGGTTGTGGCGCGGTGGGCGTATTTGTTTTGAAGCAGGCGGGTCGGCGTCATGAACGTCTCCTGGATTCAGTTATTCTAACCCGCTTGCGGTGTCTTGCGGTCGCGATCTGTATACAATAGAAATTCGCATGCCAGAAAGACCAAGCACCGAAGCAGGGAACAGGCAGGCGCCGTCGCCTCCTGGGCACGAACCGTCGGAGTCCGGGGCGCGGCTGCGTCCGGCTCTAGGGGTCTGGCTGCGCGACCTGATTCTCTCGCTGGCGATTTCGGCTTTCATCATCGTGTTCATTTACCAGCCCGTGAAAGTCGAGGGCACGAGCATGATGCCGTCGCTCGAAGACCAGGAGCGAATCTTCGTGAACAAGTTCGTGTACCGGCTGGAGCCGATTTCGCGGGGGGATATTGTGGTGTTTCGGTATCCACGGGATCCTTCGAAGAGCTACATCAAGCGCGTGATCGGAGCTGCTGGGGATCACATCCGTATCGACGGCGGGCAAGTGTATGTGAACGGTGAGGCGCTGGATGAGGATTACGTTCCCCCCGCCTATGCCGACTCGCGGTCTTATCCAGAGACGGTGGTGCCGCCGCAGTGTTACTTCGTGTTGGGCGATCACCGGTCGATGTCGAACGACAGCCGGGATTTTGGTCCGGTGAACCAGAGCTATATCTATGGCAAGGCGGTGTTTGGCTATTGGCCCATGGATAAGCTGGGTAGAGTGCGTTAGACCCACCTTTGAACGCCTCGCTTGTGTCTTTATCTTCCGTGTTGCTAACCCTCTTCTCTGCGGGAAGTCCTTCTTTAAGCACTACGATTTCGGAGACCGGGAGAAATCCACATGACTGGGCGAGCGACCCGAGTTCTTACTGTCCTGATCTGCGTGAGTTCGAGCGCCGGTTTGTGGACTCAAGTTGCGCCGCCTTTGCAATCGAGCAAGGATGGATGGCCGGCGGCCAGCGCGGAGTCGGTTGGAATCTTGCCCAAGCCGTTACAGGACATGGAAACAGCGGTGCGGGCGGGCGATTTCAAGAAAATAGGGAGCGTGCTCGTCGCTCGCCACGGGAAGCTGGTATATGAGAGCTATTGGGACGGAGACGCCGGCACCCTGCGGGACACCCGCTCCGCCACCAAGAGCATCACCGATGCTCTGATTGGCATTGCCATCGGCGAGAAGAAGTTGAGTGGCGTCGATGCGCGCGTGCTGCAGTTACTGCCCGAGCACGCGCGCAAACTGCAGAACCCTGATCCGCGGAAGGACAAGATTACCGTCGAAGACTTCCTGACCATGAGTTCGCCGCTGGAATGCGACGACTGGAATGATGCCTCGCGGGGCAATGAGGAGCGTATGTATGTCATCGAAGACTGGACGCAGTTCATCCTCGATCTACCCATCGGGGGACGTATGCACCTGGGTGAGCAAGTCGAGCCGCCACCTTATGGGAGATATTTCAGCTACTGCACCGGAGGAGTCTTCACGCTGAGCGAAGTGCTGCAGAAGGCGACGGGCGTCCGCGCCGACCGCTATGCGCAGGCGAAGCTGTTCGGGTCGCTGGGGATTAGCGATGTGCAGTGGGTGTACTCTCCGATGAATATCCCGCAAACCGGCGGTGGACTGCGGTTGAGCAGCCGCGATCTGCTGAAGATTGCGCAGCTTTACTTGAACGGTGGAGGTTGGCAGGGACAGCGCATTGTGGACGAGAGCTGGGTGCGAGTGTCCACCCAGCCGCATGCTCGCATCGACAACGAAACGGAATATGGCTATCTATGGTGGCTCAAGTCCTTCAAGTGTGGAGGAAAGAGCTATCCGGCGTTCTTCATGAGCGGCAACGGCGGGAATAAAGTCGCGGTGTTTCCAAGCCTGGACTTGGCGGTCGTCATTACCAGCACGAACTACAATACGCGCGGCATGCACGAGCAAACCGAGAAACTGCTCACGGACTACATTCTGGCAGCGGTTGGGAAGTGATTCTCCGAGGAGCGAACAACTTTTCTTGGATTCGCGAGATTTCCACACCCAGGCCGAGTTCCGTGCTTGGCCCGGACGCCGTTCCCTGATAAAATCTCTAAAATCCACACCCCGGAGCGAGAATGCAAGCTATCCTTGCGCTGGAAGACGGGCGAGTCTTCCGAGGCAAAGGCTA
>Ga0209415_10004704_pt1 | contig 24913 bp, 20 predicted proteins | sample PeaSoiSIISIP2007_FD_187696 | JGI IMG/M metagenome (GOLD analysis project Ga0209415, IMG submission 187696) | Peat soil microbial communities from Weissenstadt, Germany - SII-SIP-2007 (SPAdes) (version 2) | ecosystem: Environmental > Terrestrial > Soil > Wetlands > Peat | place: Germany... | reverse complement strand
TCTCGTGCGACTTGCATGTGTTAAGCGCGCCGCCAGCGTTGATTCTGAGCCGGGATCAAACTCTCGTTTGAACCTTTTGATTTTGCCCAGCCCGGTTGCCCGGACCAAGCGACCCAACCGGTTGCCCGATTGAGCTTCAACTTTTAGATCGCTTTGGATTTAACTCAGGTTACTGACGAATCTATTACTAGACCACCCACGGCGTTTCCGCCGCGAGTGTCTTTTTCACTTCGCGTCCAACCAGATTGTCAAAGATCTGCGCACAGAACCAACGATCCCTTTGATGCGATCGCTAGAAAGATCAGTCCTGCGCCGGCCTCGAAAGCCGTTTTGGGCGCAACCTGCTTCGGCCCGGATTCCTAAAACCGCAAATCCGGACAGCACCGGCTGCATCCAGAAAACTTGGGAACCTGAAAGAACTTCTTCAGAAGGCGGCTATCGGGACTTCAGTAGGAACTGCTACCGCGTCTTGCTGCCTGCCCACCCCGCGTACAGCGAAACCCGCTGCACACCGTCTTGCCGCGAACCGCGTTTCCGCCGTCCGCTCGGTACTCCATCAATTAGCCTACCAAATGAAACCCACTTCCGCAAGCCCTCTTGAAAACTTTTTGAAATATAACGTCGAAGGCCTGCGGTCTTCCCCTGGGGCTACCCAAGGGGCAGGATCACCATCAGACTAGCAAAAGCGCCGCCGGAACACAAACGGTCGGCCGGCTGGGTGCGCGACACAGAAATGGGGAAACGGGACGCCAGTCGAACGAAGCTGAGCGTACCCCGCACTTACACTTGCCGGGCGGTGGTGGGGCGGACCCCAGGGCGGACCCCCAGTAGCCCGCACAGGGCCGGCTCGGCCCCCCGAACTGCTGGGAACTCCCAAGCCTTCCGCCGAGCCAGGCTCCGTTGTGCGGGCTGTTCCTCAAGAGACCAGCGAGTTCACGATGCTTTCCAGGGCCGAGCCGTCCGGCACGCTTCCCTGGGCGAGCGCCTGGTTTCCACCGCCGCGGCCCCCGGCGGCTGTCACGGCCGATTTCACACGTTCCCCGGCATGGATGCCCGAATCGGCCGACGCCGCCAGCAGCACCGAGGGGGGATTCTCACAAACCGCCAGGAAGACGGCCTTCCCCCCGGCGACGAAGGCTTGCGCCCGGACCCGGACGGCATCGTCGATGGGCCCGCGCTCGGTGATGCGGCGGATTCCGCCGGCGTCCGGGGCTGTCGCCGCATAGCGCTCCCGGCCGTCCCGCTGGGCGAGTTCCAGGCTCAGGCGGTGACTCTGTTTTTCGAGTGACTTGATTTTTTCAATCTGCCCGGCCGCAACCGCGGGTACTTCTTCGATTGGGACCGAAAAGCTGCGCGAAATGTCCGCAAGAGCGCGGAAGTCCGCACGCGCCTGCCGCAGAGCGCGCAAGCCGCACACAAACTCCACCCGGACGTTCCCCCGAACCTTGTCCTGTTTGCGGATCAGCACGGGTCCGATCTCGGCGGTCGTGCGGACATGCGTTCCGCCGCAGGCGCTGCGGTCGATTCCGTCAATCGAAACGATCCGTAAGGTTCCGCTCCGTTCGGATGCTTTGCGCAGCCCCAGATCGCCGCTGGCGTCTTCAAACGTCATCAACACCGGGCGGGCTTCCTGCACAATCTCCGCGCAGCGCTCCTCCGCCCGTTCGATCCGTTTCCCTTCTAACGATGCCGCACCCACCTCGATGGTCGACGCGAGCTCACCCAGGTGGAAACTCAGCGTCGGGATATCGAAAAGGTCCGCCAGCACGGCCGACAGCAGATGCTGACCGGTATGTTGCTGCATGTGATCGAAGCGGCGGGCCCATTCCACTTGGCCCTCAATCTCGCGAGCGCCGATGTGGTCCGCGCTGAGGGGGCGGTTGAGCACGTGCGCAACGCGATCCTCATCATCCACCACGTCAACCACCGCCGCTCCGCCGAGTGTGCCCAGGTCATGGGGCTGGCCACCCGAGGTGGGATAAAACGCGGTTCGATCAAGATACACTCGACGGCCGCCTTCGGCCGCCTCGAGGACTCGGGCGTGAAACGTCTGCAAATAGGCGTCGCGATAATACAGCCGCTCGGTCATGGCCGGCCGGCGCGAGCAGCCGTCACTTCCATCTGCACAGGGATGACGGAGGGCGCGTTCTTGGCATTGCTGATGACCGAGATCGCCGCCTGATAGGCGCCCGGCTTCAAGCCGGCCGGATCGGCCGTGAGGGTCACTCGATTGCCGGTGGTCTTGACCGACAACCAGGCGCCTCCGGAGACAGTCGCGCCAGTCACCGTCAGCGTACCTTTGCCTATATTGGTCAGGTCGACCGATCTCTCCGCTTTCTCCCCCTGCGGCGCGCGAATTTGCACCTCCACGGGAGATAAACTCGCGATCGGCTGCGTCGTGACATGAACCGTCACCGGCATGATCCTGACGTCCGAATGGGATGCCGCGCTCGCGACGCCGATTCCGCCCTTATAGTCATTTTCCGCCGTGCCGGCCGGAACCATCGCCGTTACCTGGTAGGAGTAGCTGTACGAAAAACTACCACCTCCGACGGCCGCGATCGAAAGAACCGGACCGCCCTGGGGATTGTTGACCGCGGTGGTCAAAGGGCTGGCGGTAGTGAAAGTGGCCGTGGTCATGCTATTCGGCGGGAGGTAGAGATCCAGAGAATCCGGCACTCCGCCGCTTACCTCTACCGTCACCGTAATGGTCTGAGGCGCGTCGGCCGCCTTCGGAGCGCTGACGGTCACGACTCCCGTATAGTTGCCCCTGGCGAGGCCGGCAGTCTTCAACGAGATCTGGATCGGCGTACACATCCGGAATTGGGCGCAGGCCGAAGCGGAGCCAATCGAAACCCGCAGCCAGGGTGCGCTCGGCGTCGCGGTCAGCGCGAGATCGCCATCTCCCGTATTGCCGGCCTGCACCGACTGCGCCGGACCTTCCTGGCCCGTGATGACGCTAATCGGTCCGATGGCCGTTGTCGAAAGCCGTAGTTTCGGCGCTGCGGCCAGGATGGCCGCGGAGGCAAGGCACAGCAGGATGAGCCGCGCAAATCTCATGGAGATCGGACCGGAGCTCAGAGCCACTCAAACGTTCCCTTCATATATGCTCAGACGCATCCAATCGCCGGAAAGACGAAAAAATGCCGCGACTTCGGCGACCCCAACCAACCCAGCGGCCTGCGAACGATTACGGCGCCGGAGACATGATCTCGACCTCGGCGCGAATAAACTGCCAATCGGGAATTTCGTAGACCTTCAGCTTAGTCTCGGCGGTCGCGCTCACATCCTTGACTTCCTTGGGGCCGAGGCCCGGCACTTTTGCGTCGAACTCCACAAACGGCGGATCCCCCGGTTTGTCGGCCGTCGTGGTCAGTTTCACATGCATGGCGAGATCGCCGATGTCGGCTTCGGAGTGATTCACCACCGCAAACTTCACGGACAATTTTCCGGAGCCGCCCTCTCCCAGACGATACCCGCCCAGCTCCAGGTACTTGCCGAGCGGGTTGTTGCCGGTCATCTTCGTGGTGGTGGCCTGCGGCGCGCTGGCCGGTTTACCGTTCCCCTGGGGCGCCGGAGAGGAACAACCGGCAAGGACCGTGGCCAGGATGATGACGGTGGCGGTTAGGGGAGTGCGCAAATAGGGGAACATAGGGTTGTGTAAACAGAATAAAGCATGCTGGGCCCGGATGGAGTGTCAGGTGTCTTGACGCGCGGGCCCCGCCTGGGTTACACCGAAACCCGTTCGCGAGTGACGGAAATTCGCATCGGCCGCCAGGGCCTGGGCATCTCTTCTTTGTCCAATGGTTTAAGCACGCTACTATTTATAGCGGGGGCGCGTATGTCGTGCCCTCCGGTTTCAATATATCTTCTGGCGAGCCGGAGATGGCGCCATGAACACACCGCGAAAGATCATCGTCTACGTCGCGACCAGCGCCGACGGCTACATCGCCAGGCCAGACGGCGACGTCGAATGGTTAAATCGCCGGCCGCGCACGGTCGATTACGGCATGAAGGCGTTGTACTCGAAGATTGACACCATCCTTTTGGGACGAAAGACGTACGACTTGGCTCTTGCCTACTCCAAAAAGAAGGGCATGAAAGGCGGGATGTTCGACACGAAGCTAGCCAACTACGTGTTCTCGCGGAAGCCTCCAAAACGGGCGCTGCCAGGAGTAGAATTCGTGTCAGAGCAAGTAAAGGCATTTGCGCAGCGTCTGCGCACCACTCCGGGAAAACACATCTGGATGATGGGCGGGGGCGAGCTGATCGCCTCGTTCCTGGACGCGGGCGAGATCGACGAGTTCGACATCCACGTAATCCCCACCTTCATCGGTGAGGGCATTCCGCTGATCGCACCCCGCTATCGGGACATTCCCTTGCGCTTGCGTTCAGCCAGAAAGTACCCCGACGGCGTCGTCCGGCTGCGCTACGACGTCCCGAGGTAGCTCTCTGGGAACGTTAATCGCACCAGATAGCGGTCTGCTGAACAACCGCATAAGCAGGAGTCATCTAATGTAAGAGAATCGTAGGCAGGAAGCTCACAATGGCTTTCCTGGACCCTTTTAGCATTGCGTTAAGCTTGCGGGCCTGATCACTATGTTCCAAGCGGTTCGTGAACAACTCGACACCGTCTTTCGACGCGACCCCGCGGCAAAGAGCACGATCGAGATCGTGTTGTGCTATCCGGGCTTCCACGCCATCCTGCTGCACCGCCTAGCGCACGGTTTGTATGAACGCAACTGGTTCACTCTGGCGCGCGTGATCTCTCAATTCTCGCGAGCCCTGACCGGGATTGAAATCCATCCCGGCGCACGCATCGGACGCCGATTCTTCATCGATCACGGCATGGGCGTCGTGATCGGCGAGACCAGCGAAGTCGGCGACGACGTACTGATGTATCAGGGCGTCACCTTGGGCGGCACCGGCAAGGACACCGGCAAGCGCCATCCGACCATCGGAAACGACGTCGTGATCGGCACCGGCGCGAAAATCCTCGGCAACATCCGCGTCGGGGACCATGTCAAGATCGGCGCCGGCAGCGTGGTGATACGGCCGGTTCCGGATCGCTCGACGGTGGTTGGAGTGCCGGGACGCGTGGTCGGCGACGTCGATGCTGGCGGCGACGCACTGGAACATGGCAAGCTTCCCGATCCCGAAGGACAACTCATCGATGAGCTATCGCGCCGGGTCGGTAAACTGGAGGCGGCCCTGCAAGCGCTTGTCAATGAAAAGATCGATGAAAACACTCCCGCCAAGGGTTAGAGTTTGGATCGTGGCGGCCGGGCTGTGCGCCGCACCCTTTGCGCTTGCAGGCGACCTGCGCTACTGGATCGAGCCGTGCACGAACCCAAGAACCGGATGCCTCCCCGACGATGTGCAGCTTGCCCACTGGGCTCTCGAGGCCTGGCAGGGAGCATCGGGCGGCCGAATCCGGCTGGTGGAATCGCCGGATCGCGACCACGCGCCTCTTCAGATCGTCTGGGCGGCGCCTACGCCAGATCTCTATGGTGAAACCGTGCCGATCCGCGTGATGGGGCAGCGGGGGGCGCGCGTGAACATCCGCATTGTCACTCCCGAAGGCCAGGACCGGCTGCTGCGGGACACCGTGGTTTATCTGACCTGCCTGCACGAGTCCGGGCATGCCCTGGGAATGGAGCACACGGATCGTTTCGCCGACATCATGTATAGCTTCGAATACGGCGGCGATATCCGCGAATACTTTGCCCGCTACCGGCGCAAGCTCGCGACGCGCGATGACATCCGCAAGAATTCGGGACTTTCGGCGGACGATGTGAAGACGTTCGCGATAATCTCGCGGTGAAGACTTACGGCCCGGGGCGAAGGACGTCGATAATGGTGTTGAAATTGTGTGCATGAAAACACCTCGCAAGATCACCGTCAAGGTGCCGCCGGAGCTTCTCGAAAAGGCACAACGAGCGAGCGGCGCCGGCATCACCCAGACTGTTCGTACGGGCCTGCAGCTTGTAGCGGCCTCGGACGCTTACGCCCGCCTTCGCCAACTTCGAGGTAAAGTCCGTTTCTCGCGCACCTGGCGTGAGTTGAAGGCCGATCGATGATCGCGGCCGAAAAGACTTCTTGGCCACTGATAAACGCAGAATGCGGCACGCCAGTTCCGGGAACACTGATTCGAGACGGTAAGGAATTTGCTTTTCAATCGGCGTTGATCCGCGTTCATCAGCGGCCAACCCCGTCCTCAGATTTTTTCAGCAGCCCGTTTAGTCCAGACAAGTCTAGTGCCAGTCGAACGCGTAGCGGAAAGCGTTCGCCGCGACCTGGGACAACTCGGCCTCGCTGAAGGCGAATTGCCGCGCCGCGAGCTCGTATTCCCCGGCGAGCGAGCACCCGAAGAGCGCGGGATCGTCGGTATTGAGGATGATCGGGACACCAGCATCGAAAAGTCGCCTCACCGGATGCGCATCCAGACTCGCGACGGCTCCCGTGCGCAGGTTGCTGGTGATGCAGACCTCCAGCGGAATTCCTTTTTCGCGAAGATGCGCCAGCAGAACCGGATCGTCGATCGACCGGATGCCGTGACCGATCCGCTCGCTGCCGATCGCAAGCGCGTCCCAGACGCTCTCCGGGCCGGTGGTCTCGCCGGCGTGGCAGGTGAGCCGAAGTCCTTTGTCCCGCGCCTCGCGGTACAGATCCGCGAACCAACCGGCCGGGCCGCGTTTCTCATCTCCACCGAGGCCGATCGCGACCACGCCATCCTTCACGCGTTCCGCGGCGAAGTCGAACACCGGCTGGGCGGCGTCGGCGCCGAACTGCCGGACGGCATCCAGGATCCAGCGCACGGCGATCTTGCTTCGCCCCGCCTCGCGCGCCAATGCTTCGTAGATCGGCGCGAACTCCTGCTGCTTCCACAGAATCATGCCAGCGGAGAGCGTGACCTCCACGTAGACCACATTCTGGTCGGCGAGCCTGGCGAACAAATGGCGCGCGATCAAGGCGTAGTCCGCCGGCGTCTTGAGATGACGGTTTACCCAGATGTAGCTTTGGAGGAATCCCGCGAAGTCCGTGTACAATGTCGCCGCGGCGATTTCCTCGCGAGTCCGCGAAGGATCGAGTTCGAGCAGCGTCTCCGGCTCGACCGTGCCTTCGAGGTGCAGATGAAGCTCGGCGCAAGCACCCGCGCCAACCGCTGGAGTCATAGGATTCCCGCCCGTCCACATCCCAGGCACTGCATCGTGAAATAGCCATGTGCTTGATGCAGGCCGGGCGATCCAGACTGCCTGAAAGCTAGTCCCGCAAAAAGCGTCCTCGCCGCCAGTAAACGCAGATCAAGGGTGTTGTGCATATACGGCAAGGATTGTTTTCAATCGGCGTTCATCGGCGTTCATCAGCGGCCAATCATGCTTTAGAGTCTCCGGCGTCGGCCGCGGCCATCCCCAACCTTGTCATAATAGCGGTCATGGACGCCGCTGCAGTCGAGGCGATTGTCAGCGGTCGGGATCGCGACCCCTTCGGCAAGCTCGGCCCTCACGAATCCACCGGCACTCTTGAGCAATTCACCCGCACAACGGAGCCTCGCTCGGAGGAGACGCTGAGAGTTCCTGCTAGTTTGGAGGGCCTCGCCGGCCCTGTGCGGGCTTCGACCGTACTCCGCACATGGGAGATCCGTGCGTGGATGCCTCACGCGATGGAAGCGGTTGTTCTAGAGAGTGCCATCGAGATAACCGTCGAGAATGCCGTCGAGGGCGCCGTCGCCACCGGCTCCATCATCCCGATGGAGCGCGTTCACCCCGCGGGGTTCTTCGTCGCGCGGCTCGCCTCCAAACCAGCCGCCTACCGTCTTCGGATCACGCTCTACTCGGGCGAACAACTGGAGTTTGACGATCCTTATCGATTCCCTCCCCTGCTTTCCTCGTTCGAGCTGTACCTGCATGGCGAGGGCACTAACTACGAATCCTACCGGACGCTGGGCGCGCACCTGGTCACTTGCGAAGGCGTCGCGGGGGTGCGATTCGCCGTCTGGGCGCCCAACGCCGACGTGGTGTCCGTCCTGGGCGATTTCAACGGCTGGGATCGCACCCGCTACCCCATGCGCCAGCGCGACGGCGGCATCTGGGAGATCTTTCTGCCCGGGCTCACGCAGGGGGCGAATTACAAGTATTCGATCCTGTCGAGGTCGGGCATCCAGGAGAAGTGCGATCCCTACGGTTTCTACGCCGAAGTGCCGCCCAAGACGGCGTCGATCGTGTGGCCGCTCTCGAATGACGAGTGGCCCTCCGGTCATCAGTGGACCGACGCCCCATGGATGAAAGCGCGTGCCCAACGCCAGTGGCTGCACGAGGCTGTTTCCATCTACGAAGTGCATATCGAATCGTGGCTGCGGGGACCCGGCAATCAGCTGCTTTCTTACCGCGAACTGGCGGAGAAGCTGGTCGAGTACGCGTCGCGTCTGGGCTACACGCATCTGGAACTGATGCCCGTGATGGAACATCCGTTCTCGGCTTCCTGGGGCTATCAGGTCACCGGATATTACGCGCCGACTTCGCGCTTCGGCACGCCCGACGACTTCCGCTATTTCGTCGACCGGTGCCACGCGGCGGGACTCGCCGTGATCCTCGATTGGGTTCCCGGGCATTTTCCACGCGACCCGCATGGATTGGTCCGTTTCGACGGCACCGCGGCGTACGAGCACGACGACCCGCGGCAAGGCGAGCAGCCGGATTGGGGCACGCTCATCTTCAACTACGGCCGCCATGAGGTTCGGACATTTCTGCTGTCCAACGCCCTGTATTGGCTGCGGGAGTTTCACATCGACGGGCTGCGGGTGGATGCGGTCGCCTCCGTGCTGTATCTCGACTACTCCCGCCAGCCTGGCGAATGGATCCCCAACCGCTACGGCGGACGCGAAAATCTGGAGGCGGTCGACTTTCTTCGCCGCTTCAACGAGCTGGTCCACCGCGAGCCTGGGGCCGTGACCATCGCGGAGGAGTCCACTGCGTGGCCGGGAGTTTCACGGCCCGTTTATCTCAACGGCCTCGGCTTCACCATGAAGTGGAACATGGGCTGGATGCACGACATGCTGGATTACTTCTCGAGCGATCCGGTCCATCGCAAGTATCACCAGCAGAACATCACCTTCAGCATGCTCTACGCCTTCACCGAGAATTTCGTCCTGCCCGTGTCGCACGACGAAGTGGTCCACGGCAAGGGCGCGCTGGTCTCGAAAATGCCGGGCGACGAATGGCAGCGCTTCGCCAACGCCCGCGCATTTTTCGCCTACATGTTCGCGCATCCCGGCAAAAAGCTCATGTTCATGGGTTGCGAGTTCGGCCAGACCGAGGAGTGGAATCACAACACGGATCTGCCCTGGTGGCTGCTTCAATTCCCGGTCCACTCGAAGCTGCAGACGCTGGTGAAGGAGCTGAACCATCTATACCGCCGCGAGCCGGCGCTCCATGAAGTGGACGACGACTTTTCGGGCTTCGAGTGGATCGATTTCCGCGATACCGACGCGTCGGTGATCTCCTTCCTTCGCTATTCCCGCGGCCGCCAGGAATTCGTGGTGGTTTGCGGCAACTTCACGCCCGTTCCGCGGCACGGCTATCGCGTGGGCGTTCCCCAGGCCGGCGTGTACCGCGAGATCCTGAACACGGACGCGGAGATGTTCGGGGGCTCGAACCTGGGCAACGGCGGCAGCGCTAATGCCGAACCCGTCTCCTGCCATGGACGTCCCGCCAGCCTGTGCATCACGCTGCCTCCGCTGGCGGTGGTCGCGTTCAAGCTCTAGCGGGAAGGCTGAGCGGGGTTGCCCGATCCCAAAAGGTCGGGGCGGCTATCCTTAAATAAAGAAGCGGGCACATGAGCGAATCTCGAGACCTGAACGATCGTATGCATGCCGCCATCCGGAAAGAGCCCGTGGCGCGGCTTACCAGAACGCGCATGCGCGCCCGCATGAAGGATCTGCGGCGCCCCAAACTTTGGATGCTCACGCTGGTACTGGCGGTGGGCGCGGCCGTGATTTCGATGGGAGCGATCGCCTATCACTTCGGACACCTCCGTTTCACGCCAGGGTCGCAGGAATCCTACATCGCTTCGGCCTCCAGCCAAATGGCCGCGCTGATGGGGGTGGGGCTGGGTCAGCATATCCGGTGTTCGGTGTTCCGTGAATATCCCAAAGCCCCTCCGTCCGTCGAAACACTCGAGCGGGACCTGGGCACCGAATACGGGGGACTGATCCCCATTGCCAAACGATACGTGCCCGCGGACTACCGGGTCGTGATGGCCCACCAGTGCGACTCCCAGGACCGGAAGTTCGTGCACCTGACGCTATCGAACGGTGCAAGGCTGGTTTCGCTGCTGATCACGCCCAGAATCAGGGATGAGGCCTTCGACCCAGCGGGTCTCCTGACCGCCGTGGATTCTTCCGGCACGCCGGTCTATAGCGCCGGTGCTCAGCGATTCCAGGTTGCCGCGTTCGAGAGCCCTGGTTCCCTGGTTTACTTTGTGTCCGACCTGCCGGAGGCGTTGAACCATGCGATGATGCTCTCCATGGCGCCGGTGGTGCAAGATTTTCTGAAGAACTTGGGACGCTGAGCCATCCGTCTGCGTCCGTATGGTAGATATGCCCCCGAATTTGGTACCAACCCGCAATTGGGCGCGATGGCTCATGTTGCTAATGGGCGCGGCCTCGGCCTCTACCGCCGCCGATTCGCGGGGCGTGCTCGATCCCGCCTTCCGGCGCGTTCCCTTCGACCAGTGGGTCGCCAAAAGTGAGCCGGCGCAGATTCACTGGAGCGTGAACGTATCCAAGGCCCGGCTCTCCTCCCATCAGCGGCTACAAACCAAGATCGAGGCTCTGGTGGACGATCGGGAACTGGCGAAGCGGCGCGGCAAGGGCGGCCTGGTCATGCTGGTGCAGTTCAAGGACAGCGATGGCCGGCGTTATCAGTCGCATGCCGCCATGGATTTGCGCGACATGAAGGACCCCGGCCGCGGAGCGGAAGCGGTGTTCTCATTGGACGCCCTGGTCACGCCCGGAAGCTACGGCATCACCACCGTGATTTTCGATCCGGCCACCGGCGAACATAGCGTGGTGCAGCGGACGCTGCGCGTCGATGCGCTGGGCAATGATCCGTTGCCCGACGCCTGGAAGGATCTCCCGCCGGTCGAACTTCTGTCCGTGGCGGAGCCGCCGGATGCGTGGTTTCTTCCGCGCATCACGGGACGCTTGCATCTCCCGATTGGCGCCAACCGGCCGGTTCGCGTCGACCTGCTGATGAACGCGTCGCCTTCCGACGATGGGGACGGTCCCAAAGTCGGCATCGCGGCCAACTGGAACCTGGGTGTTCTGGTGCCGGCGATGAAGGCGCTTTCGCAACTGGATGCCGGAGACGGAAGTGTGAATATCGCCGTGCTGGACCTGATGCGCCGCCAAATACCCTTTGAGCAGAAGATGGAGGGCAATCTGGACTGGCCGCGATTGAAGGCCGCGATCGAGGAAGCCAACCCCAACGTGATCGACGTCCATGCGCTTCAGAATCGAGAACAGAATGCGCAGTTCTTCGTGACCGAGGTCGCGCGCCGCATCTCCGCCGCCTCGGCCGCGCTCGAATCGGACACCGGAGAGCCTTTCCGCGTTGTAATCGTGTTGAGCGCTCCCATGGCGTTCCATTCCGGCGCCGACATGCATCCGATCACGGTCGCGGCTCCCCGGAACTGCCGCGTTTTTTATATCCGCTATCATGCCTATGCTCCCGTCGTGCTTCCGCGCATGCCCGAGGATTTTGGAACGCCGCGAGGGCTGGCCCGTTCGCGGCGCGCTGGATCGCCCTCTCCGGTCCCGCCGGGCGCCGGGGCGCACGAACCGGCGGACTCGCTCGAGCGCACGCTCAGGCCGTTGCAGCCTCAGTTGTTCGACGTTGTGACGCCGGAAGAGTTCCGCAAGGCGCTCGGCAAAATGCTGGAAGAAATCTCGCGCATGTAGCGTTCACAATATGGAGGAATAGAATGTCGATTCTCGCTTGGCTCATCCTCGGACTCATCGCTGGGTTTCTCGGAAGCAAAGTAGTCAACAAACGCGGCGAAGGCATGCTCCTCGATATCGTCCTGGGAGTCGTCGGGGCGATCGTGGGCGGGTGGCTCTTCAACCTGTTCGGCGCTGCCGGCGTCAGCGGGTTGAATTTCTACAGTCTCGCGGTAGCCGTGGTGGGGTCCATCGTCGTGCTGGTGGTCTATCACGCGATCCGGCGCTAGGGCCGCGAGTATGGTCGCGCGCCGGGAAAGTCGTTTTGGTAGATTTTGCCATTGCAGTCGCTGCCTCACGGTCTCTTTTTGACAACCGCTCCCTCACGGTCACGGCTCGGTTTGGTCCGTGAGCCGCGAACATTTCGGCATCGCGTGGAGTCACGGAGCGGTGAGCCGTGACTGTTCAGGAGCGGTTGTTAAATATGGTCGCGCGAAGCGGATCCATATTTAGAATCCATCTCCAGGTCTAAACCCGCCCTTCCGCTTCACGCCTTCTTGCGGATCACCTCCACCGAGCAAGGTGCGTGGGTTGCCACAGCTTCCGATACGCTCCCCAGCAGGAAGCGGCTCAGCTTTTTCCGCCCGTGAGACCCGAGGACGACTAAATCCGCGCCCCATTGTTTAGCCTCATTCACAATAATTTGCTGCGGGCGCTCCACCAGAACAGAGACGTCCTCGGAGGCCGCAAGACCTCCACGAGTCACGATCTCCTCGGCCGCGCGAATCGCCTCGAGCGAATATTTCATAGCATCCGACCGTAGCATCTGCATGGCGGGGGAATCGACAAAGGGAGGCTCGAGGAACGCCTGGACGGTGGAGAGGCCCAGCTCCACGACGCTCAAGATCCGGACTTCCGTCCCACCCGGCCAAGGCCGCCCGGCAATCGAACGCGCGGCGAGCAGAGCGCTTTCGGACCCGTCGGTCGCCAGGAGAATTTTCATACCTTGGCGGCTCTCTTTGCCATTCGGATTCCCGCGGACGATTCTGACCGAACAGGGCGCAAACCGAACCACGGCTCTCGCGACACTGCCCAGAAGGAACTCCGCGATCCCCGTCCTCCCATGCGACCCAAGCATCACAAAATCGGCGCCCATCTCAGCCGCCTGATCCACGATCACGGCTTTGGGATCGCCCGGCAGGGCCGTTGCCTTGGCGTCGAGGCCGCGTGCCCGCAGAAGCTCCGCCACTTGCAGCACGCGTTCATCGGCGCGCCGGGCGAGTTCCTCGGCGACTTCGGAGAGGGTCCAGGGAGAAGCCGGTTCGACAACGCTGAGAACTTCGACGCTGGTTCCCGCGGGCCAAGGCCGCGTGGTTAGTTCGGAGACGGCGGCGTCGCTCGCCGGCGAGGCATCGATGGCAAGTAAGATCTTCATCACTAATCAGTGTGCAACAAAAGGCCGCCTCCTAATGTTCAAGCCGAGCGGCCTGACCCGGTCTTTCAGCTGGTAGGGTTCGCGCGATAAGTCGAATAGACGTGTGCAGCCGCAGGTCCCCGTCATCCCGAGCGGCAGCGAGGGATCTGCTTTTCGCCTTTGACGAATACAACAGATTCCTCGCTGCCGCTCGGAATGACCGGGGCAGATGTGGTGCTCCTAACCCTGAGAACTTATGCAGCGAACCCCTGCGACCGGAGAATCACTAGTGGGCTGAGTATTGGGACTGCGGCGGATTGAGCGTGATGTCGATGGTCTTCTCCGTCTGGTCGACGGCGAAGGTTTGACCAAAGGTCTGATAGTTCTTGGCGATGACCTGGACCTGGATCTTGCCCTGCGGGATCGACGGGATCTTCACCATGCCCTCTTGATTGGTGCGCAATTCCCAGGACGTGCGGATTAACTTTAGATTCATTCCGCGTCCCTGAATGAACTTCACGATGACGGATGCGTTGCCGATCGGGGTGCCGTTGGTATTCTTCACCACGATCTCCAATTTGGTTTGATCGGCGGCGAACGCGGGGGAGAGCAGAACCGCAAGCACAAGCAGCATTTTCCGCATGCCTGGTATTATCTCACGCCGTTCGGGAGAGCTCCGCATCGACCCCCCGGTCATTCCGATCCCGCAGAGCGGAGAAGAATCCGTTTGTTCGTCCAAAAGCAGATCCCTCTCCCGCTTTGCGGGATCGGGATGACCCGCGTTCTGGTGGTAACTTGATGGAGCAGAGATAAGTCGACGAACTTCTGACTCGCCACACTGGCCCCTGGCGGCTGGCCCCTGCTTCTCCATTAACATCGCGCACAACGCAGCGGGCCGCGATTGTTATCACTCACCAGCGAGCGCGTCCCGCGCTGTGCGCTTCTATGCGATATCGGGAAGCAGAAACTTCACGGGCATCCCCGCCGCCTCGGATACGGCCTCCGCCGCCAGGTATCCGCTGCGCACCGCGCCCTCCATCGTCGCCGGCCACCCCGAGCGAGTCCAGTCTCCCGCCAGAAATAGATTGCGCACGTTCGTGCGGCTCGCCGGCCGCCGCGATTCGAGTCCCGGGCGAGCCGAGAAAGTCGCGCGAATTTCCTTCACCACGTGCGCCTTTTCAAGCTTCGCCTCGTGTACCTCAGGGAAGAACTCGGCAAGTTCCTTGAGCGCCAGCGCGATCACGTCGCCGCGCGGCATCGCTTCCAGAGTCCGCGAGGCGCTCACTACCAGTTGAATGTAGCGGCCCCCGCCTTTGTTGAACATCCACTGGATAGTCCGGTCGAGCAGCGTGGCGTGCGGAAGGTCCGTAATCGGACGGTCGAACCACAAGTGAATGCCGGTGATGGGAGAATGTTCGAATCCGGCAAGGTCCAGTTCCAGATCCGGAACCACCGCCGCCACCCGCTCAAAGGGCAATGCGCACACGTAGAAATCGGCTTTGAGTTCCTCCCCCGAGGCCGCCACCGAGCGGACCGTGCCCGCCTCCACCACCACCCGCTCCGCCGCGGTGCGCAATCTGAGGTCGACATTCCCTACGCGCTGCCAGGCCTCGCTCCGATAAAGGTGGCCCAGCGGCCCCACCGGAATCCCCATCTCATAGGAGTTCGAACGCGCTAGAAACCCCAACCGGAAAACCTGGAAACCATGCAGGGCCGCCATGCGGTCCAACTCTTCGTTGACGGCGCTCACCAGCACCTGACGCCAAAATCGCTCGATCGCTCGCGGAGGCTGGCGCTTCTCCTCCAGCCATTGCCGCATGGTGATCCGATCGAGATCCTGACGCGTCGAGTGCTCGCGTCGAAGGGCGTTGATCGCCCGTCCCACCGCCAGCTTCTCGCTGAGATTCAGGAAACTCAAGCGCAGAAAGGATTCCGCGAAATGCGCGGGCGCGGGGAACACACCGGAGCGCAAGACGCTTCGCCGGCCGCCCGGTTCAATAAAAGTGATCTCGCGATGGAACGCGATGTCGCCTTCCACTCCCAGCCGCCGGTAGAAATCGAGCAGGTTGACGCAACAGCGCAGCAGGATGTGCTGGCAGTTATCGATGGTCTCCGCGCCCGCGCCGCCGCCGATCTCGTAGGAGGTCGCCCGGCCGCCCAGGAACGGACGGGCCTCAAGAATCCGCACGGTGTGCCCGGAACCACTGAGCGCAGCGGCGGCCGCCAGTCCCGCCAAGCCCCCGCCGATCACGATCACGTCGGCCATAGGTTCACGTCACGCGAACACGGACAACGGAATACTTTAGGAATGGAATACGGCAGGTTATTGTACAGGGGCGCGGGAACGCCGGCGTCCGCCGCCCGATCCACCATCAGTGATCTGGATCGCCAACCATATGACGATCAAGAGAAACAGTACGTCGGAGGGTTCGAGTCCCATTTACACCCACAGTATGCCCCAAGTCACGCCACCTCAGCAAGTTCTATCGGCTCCAGTACTTGATCCCGCGGGCTGACACTCTTTTTTGACAACCGCTCCCTCACGGTCACGGCTCGGTTTGGTTAGTGAGCCGCGAGCATTTCGGCATGGTGCGGAGTCAAGGAGCGGTTGGCTTACTGAGCCGCGAGCATTTCGGCATTGTGCGGAGTCGCGGAGCGGTTGGGTTGCCGAGCCGTGACTGTGAAGGAGCGGTAACTCAAATAATGTTATCGCCGGGACAGCTCACTAGCGGGCGCCGCTCGACGCCCGGGCGTGCCCCAGCAGCCTGACGACGTTCTGCATCAACCTCAGCCCGCAATTCCCGTCTAGAGTGAGGATCGATTCGGGATGGAACTGCACTGCCTCCATCGGCAAGCTGCGGTGACGAACGCCCATGATGATGCCATCGTCGCTGCGCGCGGTCACTTCGAGGCAACTTGGAAGCTTCTCCGGAAGAGCATACAACGAGTGGTAACGCCCCACTCGAAATTCCTCCGGCAACCCTTCGAAGACTCCCCCTCCGTGATTCTTCACCAGCGACGGCTTCCCATGCACTGGATACCCCAGCACCCCCAACTCACCGCCGAACGCCTCCACCATGCCCTGCAGGCCAAGGCATACGCCAAATACCGGTATCTCCAATTTCGCCGCGAAGCGGATCAATTCGGGCACTCCGAAATCCGAGGGCCGGCCGGGACCCGGCGACACCAGGATCAGCGATGGCGCGAGCTTCGCAATCATTTCCAGCGGAAAACCGGCCCGGTAGGTGATGACTTCCGCTCCAGTCTGACGCGCGTAGTTGGCCAGCGTGTGAATGAAGCAGTCCTCGTTATCCACCAGAAGCAGCCGCACACCCGAGCCTTCTTCCTTGCGCGGCGCATACACGGCGGGGGCCGCGGGCTCGGCTTTCAGGGCGCGCAGGAAGCCGGTGGCCTTGAGCCAGCACTCCCGGTCCTCACTCTCGGGAACCGAATCGTAAAGGAGCGTCGCGCCGGCGTCGTACGCCGCCACTCCCCCGCTCAGCTTCACCGTGCGGATCGTAATCCCGGTGTTGATGCTGCCGTCGAGCGAGATCATCCCCACGGCGCCTCCGTACCAGCCACGCGCGTCCTTTTCGAGGTCCTCGATCGCCTGCGCGGCCGCTTTCTTCGGCGCTCCGATGATGGTCACGGCCCACATGTGCGAGAGGAACGCGTCGAGCGCATCGAATCCCTGGGCCAGCGTGCCTTCCACGTGATCGACGGTGTGAAAAAGGCCGGCATAAGATTCGATCAGACGCCGGCCGATCATGCGCACCGAACCCGGCTCGCAGACGCGCGACTTATCGTTGCGGTCGACATCGCTGCACATGGTCAGCTCGGATTCCTCCTTCTTCGAATCCAGCAGCTCGCGGATGCTGTCGGCGTCGGTCAAGGGATCGCCCGTCCGGCGAGCCGTACCCGCGATCGGGCAGGTCTCGACGCGCCGTCCCTCCACGCGCACGAACATCTCCGGCGAGGCGCCAATCAACTGTTCGTCCGCGAATTGCAGGAAGAATTCGTAGGGGCTGGGGCTCGCCTCCTGGATACGCCTGAAGAGCTCAGAAGGGCTGCCGGTATAGGGAGTATGGAACGTCTGCCGCAGGACCACTTCGTAGTAATCGCCTTGGCGCATGCCTTCCCGAACGGTCTCCACTTTCGCGACATACTCTTCGGGTGTATGGTTGCTGATTACGGAAGGCGGCTGGGATGGATTTGCGGCGCCACGCTTCTTCCCAGGGCGCTTCAGAGGCGGTCCGGTCCGAGGCAGACCGTGAGTGGTTACGCCGTCGATCGCAAAGTCATACTGGAACCGTTCGATCTGCTCCTTCTTGCGATCCATGAAGTAGATGTCGTCGCAAAAGAACAGATGCAGATCCTTCACGCCCGCGCGCGGAAGCTTGAGGTGAATCGGATCGAATTGAAACAGAAGATCGTATCCGAACGCGCCCACCAGGCCCAGGCGCGACGCCAGGGGGTGGAGAAATTCGTTCATCAGCGCCCTGAGAATCGAAAACGCCGAAGGTTGCTTGCTGCGTTCCTCTTCGGCAAACAGCGGCGGCAGCGGCTTGAGTCTACCCTTCAGCGATCCATCCTGAAGGGCGAAATTCTCCCAATGCGGATGCGGAGCGAGGACCGGCTCGAAGATTCTAACCATGGCTTCGCCGCGAGCGTTGAGCGGAGTGAAAGCGATGTCGCGTCCCGCGGCGATCATTTCGAGCGGAGGGTTCAGGGCCGCGAAATCCCAGCGCGAATATCGTTCCGGGTACTCGTACCCGGATGAAAAATAGATGCCGCGTTGCGTATCGAGTTTGCGTAACAACCCGTTGAGCCCGCGCTGGTACGGCACCTTGGAAATGGTGCGCGTAACGGCGATGCCGCTGGGGGTTGTGTAGCTCTCAGGATGCATAAGCGGCGGGACGTGCCTGTACCGCTCAGGATATCATGCCGACTTCTGAGTAACAGCCCGCAAAACGGAGCGCGGCGGTAGCGTTACTTGTTTGCACTGAGGGCGCCGTCGCGCCCTTTGCGGGCTTGGCGCTACCGGTGAAAAACCAGAGCGGCTCGTTCGTGTTTTTCCTTCGAAGCGCAAAGGGTGCGGCGCGCACCGCCAAAGCCACAAGGAACTTCTTCGCGGCGCACTCGTTTTGCGAGTTTCTCAAAAGTTATGGAAGGCCTTCCACCGCTTGATAACCCCCTAGCGGGAATACGGGGCCACTATAACGTGTCAGCAGCCGACGCCTATCAGTTGTAATAGCGTTTGCGCCGGTGGACCCTCGAGGACTCCAGCACGTAGCGTTACGGGAGGCCGACAAGCGCCTCCGCACTCTTACTGGGTTCAGGGTAATGGGACTCGGGCGCGGAGATGCCGAGGTGAAACGCCAAGTGCTTCAGCCGATGCTGCAATGAAGGGTCCGGGAAACGGGGACAACGCTGTGCGCTCTCGATGAAAACGCGGGAGCCGCGCGTTGTTTGCGTCCGTTCCGGACTCTGTCCACTCCGGCGCCTGCTTATGGAATCAGCCTCGTAGGACTGGGGACAGAGAAGCCTCGGCCCGCCATCGGGTCTGTCCAGTTTTTCCGTCGCCGACAAACTCCGCGAACACTTCGTTCGAAAGGAGCACACCCCGAGGTGTCAGCCGCACGCGCGACCGGTCCGGCGAATACTCGAGCAGGCCGTCGTCGACGAATCGCGCGATCGCTTGCGAAAACGGCGGCCAGCCGCCTTCGATCCCTTCGATCTCTTCCGTCCCTGCGGTTCTTGGGATTCCTTCGTTGAGGCGAAGTCCCAGGAAGAAGCGTTCTCCCACCGGATCGGCGGCCGTTCGCTCGCTGACGGGTGAAGCTCCGCGCTCGATTCGCTCGACGTAATCCGCGGCCGATTCGAGGTTCTGCCAGCGCGAGACTCCATCGAACGAATGCGCGTCGGACCCGAAGCCCAAATACGGCTCCCGTCTCCAATACTTCAGGTTGTGCCGCGATTCGAATCCCGGCCGCGAGAAGTTCGAGATCTCATACCGGGCGAGACCCATTCGTTCCAGCCGGTCTACCGCGATTTCATAAAGATCGGCGATCGAGTCATCATCCGGGACGTTGGCCGCGCCATAACGCGCGTTCAACGAGCCGGCGGCGAGCGCGAGCACTTCCTTGCCCAAGCGGCTGTCTTCGTCCACCTCCAGCATGTATACCGATGCATGCGGCACGGCACACCGCTCCAGCCAGTCGAGCGAGACGCCCCAGCTCTCGGGCGTCTGACCGGGTAACCCGGCGATCAGATCGACGCTGATCGATTCGATGCCCGCGCTTCTTAGAACGCCGATCTCCCGCTCGACGATCCCGGCACTGTGCTTGCGTCCGGTGCTCGCCAGCTCCTTTTGGACGAAAGACTGGACACCGAGGCTCACTCGATTGATACCGGCCTTCCTCCAGGCCGCCGCTTTTTCGGGCGTGATGGTTCCCGGCGCTGCCTCGATGGTTGCTTCGGTCCACCGCTCCGTTTCAGAAGCCCGTCCCGGGATCGTGTCCAGCAGCGAAGCGAGCGTCCTTGGATCCATCTGGCTCGGGGTTCCGCCGCCGAGATACACGGTCTCCGGGGTCCACGGCCAGGTCGCACCGGCGAGCTCGGTCCTCAGGGAATCCACGAACCGCCGCTCCAGGTCTTTCGGAAAGACTCCCGACGCGAAGTTGCAATAGGTGCACTTCTGCGCGCAAAACGGATAGGAAATGTAGACGCCGGGCATCGATTCAACAGCTAGGACTCAACCAGATTGTACTAGCCATTGCGGACAAAGGGACAGAAAAAGGGGACATTCTATTAGAGCGCCACCTCTTCTCCCAATTGTTTGCCGATCGCCTCGCCGACCAACTCCGCCAGCGTCTGTCCTGAATCCGGCATCACGAACGCGTTCTTGGTGGCGTTCCATTCCAATTTGAAGCTGCGCGAATGAGCCGAAACCCAGATCTGCCGCACTGGCGAATTGGGACTGATCACGAATTTACCCGGCGGTGTTTCGAATTCGATCGCCAACGCTCCGGAATTGAAGTCCGCCTCGAAATCGTGCTTCTCCCCAGCCACCGCCAGGAGTTGGTAGAGGCTCCCGAGGGCTTCGTCGGCGCGGTCACGGAATTCCTGATCGTCCATGGTCTCCTTTGTTCGCTGGTTGACTCTCGAATGATTCCAGGTTAGACCACGATGCAGGGTCGGCGCCCCGAATTACTTTTACGAAGCTCAATAGCCGGCCCACCGATGCCTCTGTCTACGCTTCGTCTGCCGCCTCGCGGCGGCCCACGCAAGACTCAAGGCCAGGATGGTTCGCTATTCCTTATCCTGTAGGACTCTTTCATTCCCTACTACATGCCGGTTCATCCCGGCGCATGGACAGCTTCTAGTGTAGTGGGTCACAAGAATCGAGCATTATCCTGGCCTTTGCGGCGCACGCTCTCGGCGTGCCGCGTCTGCACTCATGCCGACGCCTGGCGTTTGTTTTCGCGCCACATCGCCCGCTCGAAGTTATTACCGCCTATTATTTCGGACGCACTGCACTGGCTGCTTCGGGCAGTGGCTGAATCGTATGGTAAACTCCGCCATGGTGGGGTCTCCGTGAGCCGCAAAAGTGTGTCGCTGGCGCTGGCGGCCGCGGTGTTGCTCGCGGCGGGCGCCTTCCTCCTTTATACTTTCCGTCCCTTCGATCGAAAGCCGGTGCATGCCGGGACTGACTCCGGCTACGTCAATCCCACCACCTGCGCCGGGTGCCATCAGGACATCGCAAAGACCTACCGCCTGACCGGAATGGGGCGATCCTTCTACCGCCCCACCGCGGCGAATACGGTGGAGGACTATAAGGTCCACAACACCCTCTACAACCGCGCCTCCGACCGCTCCTACACCATGCTCGAACGCGACGGGAAGTGGTATCAGCAGCGATACCAGATCGGGTTCGGAGGGAAGCGGACGAACCTCGTCGAGAAGCAGGTGGAGTATGTGATCGGCTCCGGCAACCACAGCCGAACGTACCTTTATCGCAACTCCGAAGGGAATCTGATGGAAATGCCGGTGAGCTGGTACTCGGAAAGAGGCGGGTATTGGGCGATGAGTCCCGGCTATGACCGCGCCAATCAGGAAGATTTTCGCCGCACGATCGTGAACGAGTGCTTCTCCTGCCACAACTCCTACCCCCAGTCCGCGCAACTGCTCGTCCAGGCTTCGCATTTCAAGGATCCGATCTTTGGCGATCGGATTCCGGAAGGCATCGACTGCCAGCGCTGTCATGGACCGGGCCGCGCGCACGTGGAAGCCGCCGGTTCGGGCAAGGCCAATCTGGAGAAGATTCGCGCGACGATCATCAATCCAGCGCGCCTCGATCGGGAACGCCAGCTCGAGACATGCATGCAATGTCACCTGGAAACCACCAGCCGCATGCCCAGCAAACTTCCGCGCTACGATCATGCGCCCTTCTCCTATCGGCCAGGCGAGCCGTTGGGCGATTACTTCGGCTATTTCGATCAGGCGCCCGGCACGGGGCACGATGACAAGTTCGAGATCGCGCACGCGGCGTACCGGCTGCACATGTCCGCGTGCTTCCGGTCGAGCCAAATGACCTGCACCACCTGTCACAATCCTCACGACATTCCGCGCGGCGAGGCGGCGGCGACGCATTATGCCGCCGTGTGCAAGACCTGCCACGCCAATACGCACAGGACCGAGATGCCCGCCAGGGCCGACTGCATCGGCTGCCACATGCCCAAGCGGCGCACGGACGACGCGGTGCACGCCGTCATGACCGACCATTACATTCAAAGACTCAAGCCATCGCGCGAGTTGCTGGCTCCGTTTCAGGAAGCTGATTTCGTGAAATTGGATTCGTACCGGGGCGAAGTGGTCCCGTATCGTTTTTCGCAGGATTCGGCGAAAGCATCCGATCGCCTGTACGTCGACGTCGCCCAGGTCGTGGATTCCGCGGACCGGGATCCCGGCATTCTTCGCCTGCAGCAAGATCTGGAGAAGAGTCCGCAGGCTGGGCCGGAGTTCTACTACGAGCTGGCGGAGGCCTACGAGAAGTCGGCGAAACATGCCGACGCGATCCGCTGGTACGACGAGGCTCTGCGCCATGGTCCCGAATTCCGTCCGGCGGTGGATGGGCTGGCAGTTGCCCTGATTGGCTCCGGGAACCTGGACCGCGCCGCGGATGTGTTGGAGAAGGCCGTGGCCGCGGGTCCTTCCGATACGGTCGCGCTCACGGATCTGGGAAACGTGTACCTGAAGCAAGGGAAACTCGATCAGGCTCAGCAAACTCTTGAGCGCGCGTTGAACCTGAATCCGGAGGCTCCGTCGGCTCAGAACCTGCTTGGACTGGCCCTCGCCCGGAAGCAGGATTGGGCGCGAGCCGAGCGATCCTTCCGGGCGGCGATCGCGATCCAGCCCGAGTTGGCCGAAGCGCATCAGAACCTGGCGAATCTTCTCGCGCGTGGCGGCGACTATGCGCAGGCTCGTTATCATTTCGAGAAGGCGATTTCGAGCGAGCCGAATAACGCGGACACCCGCGATCGCTACGGGCTGCTGCTGGCCATGAGCGGCGCCTACGACAAGGCGCTCGTCGAGCTAAGGGAAGCGGTCCGGTTGAATCCGAATCTGGCCCAGGCCCACGGCGACCTGGCTGACGTTTTATCGTCGCAGGGCCGCATCGAGAGCGCCGCTGACGAATACCGGAGGACGATTCAGTTGAATCCGGACGCGTATGAGGCTCACCTTTCCCTGGGGCAGATTCTGGCTCGCGCTGGAAATGCGGCGGAAGCGCGGGCGCATATTGAGAAAGCGGCTCAGAGTCCAGATCCGGAGGTTCGCCAGGCCGCGCAGAAAGCGCTCCGCTAGCGTCCCGAGTCATTATTTCATCGAAGAATTCGCAGGTAGGGCGGTCCCCCTGGACCGCGGCCGACGCCCTCGTCGGCCTCCATTTTTGACGGTACTGGCAAAACCGGACCAGGGGGTCCGGCGCGGACGAGGGCGTCCGCCCCACCTTGATTTATGTGATGAACTGATGACTCAGGACGCTAGAAAGGGACTGCCTACTCTCTCAGTGCGTCATGTCGTAGAGGACGTAGTTGACGCCGATGCGAATTCCGAGAGCCGAGTATTTTTCGGGATAACGCGGGTCATCCGCCCATTCCCAGGAATCGCCGATATCGGAATTGAAGGAGATCGCCACCATCAGATGGTTATGGTCGTCATAGATGCCTTGCCAATGCGCCACGGTGCCATCGGAACGCTCTCGCATTCCTCCGCGACGGCCCAGGGCCCACTCGCCCAGGATCTGATAACGGTCGTCGAGATCGTAGACTGTGTGGAAGATTGGGTCGGCATTGTCGATTTCGACCACCTGGCGTTCGGGAAAGATGCGCGTCATGGTTTCCGCAAATCGAGCGTATTCTTCTGGCCCCCAGAAGTCGTCGGCCATGAGGAATCCGCCGCGCAGGAGATAATCGCGGACCTTCTTGGCCTGAGCCTCGCTCAAATTCCAATCACCCATCTCGCCGACGACCATCCACGGCCAATTGAAGATATCATCTTCGTCGTCCGGGTCCACCGGCTGCTCCACCGACCGCGCGTGGATGCGGGTCAAGCGTCGAAGAGCCGTCGCGAAGTGGCGGTCGGCGCGCGGGTAGTCCTGCGTCCAACTGGTTCCGCCCTGTTTCCAATTGAAGGTGGCGCCGTAGCGAAAGCGGCCGAAACGCGCATAGGGATGTTGCGGATACATTAGGCGGGCCTGCACCCACTCGGTCTTTTCGTTGCCGTCCGGCGGGAAGGGAATATTGTCGTAGCCTTCCATGCTGGTGTACAGACGCCAAGGTTTTTGGAAGGCGTACAGCGAAGTCAGACAGGCTAGCCCGATGGCGATCGGCCACAGTGCTTTACGGACAATCATCTACCGCATCTACCTGATTGTGAGCATATCACCGCTGGGACACTGGAAAATCGTCGCGGGTCATTTGCCACCGCCGTGCCTCGGCGAGGCTTCACCACAGCCACTTCCACCTCGGAGCCACATATTAGCCACGCCGTCCCGCGATTCGGGATTCACTTGTTGGCCCGACTACGTCTAGTGGGCCGAACTATCCCCTCTTTGAGGCGGGTCTCCTTGATAATCCTCACCACGTCGGCTTCCGTGATACCGCGCTCTTCCGCCCTCTTACGGTACTTGCCGATCAGCGTCTCCCTTCGCTCCTGCTGGTAGCGTCGGAGGGCCTCGCGGAAGAGCTCGCTCACAGTCCGATTTTCAGCCTTGGCCGTGCGTTCGGCAGCCTTGACTTGCCCTTCGGGCATTGAGATCGAGATGTTCTTGCTTGGCATGATATTAGTTCTTAATAATAATTACTAATACCATAGCACGCGCTTGATGAAGGATGCAAAGAGGGGCATCTGGCCAAGAATCCACCAGCAATCGCGGCTTACTAGCCACGCGAAAAGGAGAGTCGTCTGTAAAGGGATTTGAAAGCTTTGGGGCGGCTGGTGGGATTTGAACCCACGACATCCAGAACCACAATCTGGCGCTACTACCAACTGAGCTACAG
>Ga0209415_10004703_pt1 | contig 24913 bp, 15 predicted proteins | sample PeaSoiSIISIP2007_FD_187696 | JGI IMG/M metagenome (GOLD analysis project Ga0209415, IMG submission 187696) | Peat soil microbial communities from Weissenstadt, Germany - SII-SIP-2007 (SPAdes) (version 2) | ecosystem: Environmental > Terrestrial > Soil > Wetlands > Peat | place: Germany... | reverse complement strand
GTCGACCGCCACCGGGACCGGGTCGACCCCGTCGCCATCGCCCCCACCGTGCAGTGGCGCAAGACCGCCAGCGCCGTACGGGCGTCGGACGCCCGGCCGGCTCCGACCGTCGACGAGCCCCCCCGCAGCGCCTGAGCCCGGGGCGGGCACGGTGACGCGAACCCCTCGCTGAGGGGGTCCGTCCCGGCTCGTCCGCCCCCACCCGGGGTCGGGCGTCCGCCGCCCCCGTCGGTTCGCTTCCTACGCTTGCCCGCCATGACCGCCACCGCCTCCGGCGCCCACGTCCGGCGCCCGGCCCGACGGCATCCGCCCCGAACGCCGCGCCGCCGTGCGGCCCTCGTGGGCCCGGTCCGCGACGTGCTCGGCGTCCTGTGGGTGCTGGCCGCCGGGGCCGCCGTCATGGCGCCGGCCCTGGCCCACGGCACCTCGCTCGGACCGATCGACTGGCTCTCGCTCTACGGCCTGTCGCACCAGAGCGGTGTGGTGGTCCACAACCGCCAGACCTTCGACCAGGTCACGCAGATGATCCCCTGGACCTCGCTGGCCTGGCAGCAGGTCCACGCCGGGCACCTCCCGCTGTGGAATCCCGACAGCGCCCTGGGCCTGCCGCTCGCCTTCAACTGGCAGGCGGCGTCGTTCAGCGTGCCGGCGCTCGCCGGCTACCTGGCACCACTGCACCTGGCCTACACCGTCGAGGTCCTGGTGGCCCTGGCCATCGCCGGGACCGGGGCCTACGTGCTCGGTCGGGTGCTCGGGCTCGGCATCCTGGGCTGCGCCACCGCCGCCACCGTGTTCGAGCTGAGCGGGCCCCTGATGGGGTGGCTGGGTTGGCCGGTGGCGTGGGTCATGGCCTGGGCCGGGTGGTTGTTCGCCGCCACCGTCGTCGTCCTGCGGGGACGGCACCGGGTCGGCGGGGTGGTGTTCCTGGCCGTGGTGGTGGCGTGCGTCGTCTACGCCGGCCAGCCCGACACCCTGGCCCTGCTGGCGCTGGCCGAGGTGGTGTTCGTGGCGGCCGTGCTCGCCCTGCGGGGCCTACGGCTCGGCGACTCGGGCCCCGTCCTGCGCCCGCTGCTCGATCTGGTGGTCTCGGGCGTGGCCGGGGGGGCCCTCAGCGCACCCCTGCTGCTCCCGGGCCTCCAGCTCGGGAAGGATTCGATCCGGGGGGCGAAGGGCGACAGCCAGGTGCTGCCCCTGTCGGACCTGGTGCACGTGATCGTGCAGGGATTCGACGGCCTGCCCGTGGCCGGCAGCCAGTGGTTCGGCCCCTCCTTCTACGTCCGCACCGCCGCCTACGTGGGGGTCGTGGGCGTCGTGCTGGCCGTCCTCGGGGTCGTCGTCGCCGTGCGGGCCCGAAGGGCGCGTCCCGAGCTCGTGGGGGTGGCGGCGGCGGCCGTCGTCACCGCCTCGGTCGTCTTCGTGCCCCCCGTCATGTCGATCGTCGGCGCACTGCCCTCGGTCGGCCCGGTGACCTGGAACCGCTCCCTGCTGCCCATGGCCTTCGCCCTGGCCGTGCTGGCCGGGGTGGGGGTGGACGCCCTGGCCCGCTCCTGGGACGAGCGGGCGGTGCGGCGCTGGGCCGAGGGCGGCTTCGCCGTCGCCGGCGTGATCCTGCTCGCCGTGTGGGCCGTGGGCCGTGGGCACCTCCCCGGACCCGAGGCCTCCATCCGGGCCCGGAGCCTGGCGTGGCCGGCCGTGGCCGCCGTGGGCGGCCTGGTGTCGATGGCCGGGCTGGAATGGGCGGCCCGGCGCCGCTCGGTCCGGACCGGTCGCGCCGCCGGGATGTCGCCCGACACGGCCCCGACCCGCCGGGGCCCGGGGGCCGGCTGGTGGGTGGGGGCGCTCCTGCTGGTGGCCGAAACGGCCATGTTGGTGGCGGCGGCGGCCCCGCTGCCGTCGTCGAGCCCCACGCCGTTGGCGCCCACCCCGGCCGAGCGCCAGCTGGCCCGGTTGGTGGGGACCTCGCTGGTGGGATACGGCAACAACGCCTGCTTCACCTCCGGGCAGCTCGGCATGGTGCCCGACGTCAACGTGGCCTTCGGGGTCCGCGAGCTCGCTGTCTACGACCCGTTGTTCCCCGACGGCTATGACACGTCGTGGGCGAGCGCCACAGGAGCCACGGGCGGCCCCGAGCGGTTGGCGGGGGTCCCGTTCTCGCTGTTCTGCCCGGCGGTGCCCTCGATCACCGTGGCCCGGCGCTACGGCGTGGGCTTCGTGCTCGAACCGGCCGACGCCTACGGCCCGGCCGGAGCGGAGCTGGTCGCCACCGTGGGAGGCGAACACCTGTTCCGCGTCCCCGGTGCGGCGGCCGCCACGGTGGTGGCGCTCGGAGCGGGCCGGACCACGCCGGGCGTGGACGCCCCCGGCTCGCCCGTGCCCGTGACCCACCCCGGCCCCGCCACGTGGCGCCTCACGGTCCGGGCCGGGCACCCGTCGGTGGTGCGCCTGCGCCTCACCGACGTGCCCGGCTGGCACGCCACCCTGGACGGCCGACCCCTCGCCCTGGAGCGGTTCGCCGGGGTGATGCTGCAGGCCCGGGTCCCGCCCGGGCGTCACCTGCTCGTGCTCCGCTACCGGCCCGGCACGTTCACCGCCGGCCTCGCCCTGGCCGGTGTCGCCGCCGTCGGACTGCTGGCCACGGTCGTCACCGCCGCCTGGCGTCGGCGTCCCGGGGGACGCCCCCGACCGGGCGTCCACGGGACGAGGCCGGCGCCGTCCGCATAGGACCGACAGCCTCAGAGCAGCAGCCTCAGAGCAACAGCCTCAGAGCAACAGCCTCAGGGCAACAGCCTCAGAGCGTGGACAGCGGGGCTGGATCCTCCACCAATCCCCGGCGTGGGACCCACCACTCCAGGGGCATGTTGTGCGTCTCGACCAACGAGCGCCACGTGGACCGCAACTCGGCGTCGTCGCCCCCGCCCACGCCCCGCCAATGCTTCCCGACCTCGGCGTCGAGGTCGGTGGCGGCCAGGGCGTCGTGACCCTGGCGCAACTTGCGCACGAACTGCTCCTCCGAGCGGTAGGGGAAGTGGCGGATCTGGAGGCCCTGCTGGCGACGGCCCCGTCGCTGCACCCCGTGGTTCCCCTGCAGCAGGCGGGCCCGGGGATGGGCCCGGAACGCGACCTTGTGGAGGCGGTTGGGTTCCTCCTTGCGCCAGCGCAGGCGGACCACCGGGTCGGACAGGGCGGGATCGTCGCCGGCCGTGGGCACGTGGTTGAACACCGGCACCTGCACCACGTCGGCCCGGCACGTCGCCAGCCATCCGCCCACGGTCCCGCCGGGCTGTGCGCCGGCCGTGGCCCACACCTCGTCGGCGTCGAAGGGGAGCACCCAGCCGGCACCGGCCCGGGCCGCGGCCCGGGCCAGCAGTGTGGTCTTCTCGGCCTGGTAGTGGGCGGCCAGCCCGTCGCGCAGCACCGTGACGGGGTGGCTCCGGGCCAGCCGCTCGAGGACGTCGAGGGTTCCGTCGGTCGACAGGTTGTCGGCGATGACCACCCGCTCGACCCCCTGGGCCAGCAGGTTGGCGACCACGGTCCCCACGATGTCGGCCTCGTCGCGCACGATGCCGACGGCCCACACCCCGCCACCGGCGCGCAGTCCCGGTGGCAGGGGCTCCATGTGGCGCCGGGCGGCCGCTGTGTGCCTGCGCCATCCCGGCCCCGGCGTGAACCTCCTGGGCACGGCCCGCAGGCTACCGGGGGCGTCGGCCCCCCGACCCCGCCCGCCGTGCCGGTACGATGCGCCGGTGACGGCGAAGGGGGGACCCGAACCCGGCCACCGTGCCGCGCCATGCCCCGCCCGAACCGCGCCGGCAGGGATGGGCCGCCGTCGGTGACGCTCCCCAACCTGTTCGTGGTGGGGGCGCCCAAGTGCGGCACGACATCGCTGCACCGCTACTTGGGCCAGCACCCCATGATCGCCATGTCGGCGGTCAAGGAGCCCAAGTTCTTCCTGGCCGACGGCACCCGGCCCCGTCACCGCGGCCCCGGTGACGAGCGCGCCTGCCGCGCCTACGTGGTGGACCGCGACGCCTACGAGGCGCTCTTCGCCTACCCACGGGGAGATCCGAGCTACGCGGGGGAATCGTCGCCCTACTACCTGTGGAGCCCCGACGCCGCGGCGCGCATCCGGGCGCTCGTCCCCGACGCCCGCCTGGTGGCGATCCTGCGCGAGCCCACCATGCGCGCCTACTCCAATTGGTCCGACCTGCGCGAACAGGGACGGGAGAAGCTCGACTTCGCCTCCGCCCTGGCCGCCGAGGAGGAGCGCCGCAAGCTCGACTGGGAGCCGTTCTGGTTCTACCGGGACCTCGGCCTGTACGGCGCCCAGCTCACCCGGCTGTTCGACGTCTTTCCCCGCGCCCAGGTCAAGGTGGTGCTCACCGAGGACCTGACCGCCGACCCCGAGGGGACCGTGGGGGACGTGTTCTCCTTCCTCGGCCTCGAGCCGCTGCCCACCCCTCTCGACGACGTCCGGCTCAACCAGACCATGTACAAGCCCGTCGACCGGCGCAGCCGCATCCTGGAGGCGATGCTCGAACACGGCCAGCGGGCCCGCCCCGTCGTGCCCCGGTTCGTCCGGCGCGTGGCCCGCGAGGCGGTGCGACGTGGGTTGCGCTCCCAGGCCACGGCGGGATCGCACGGCGTGCGGGTGCGACGCGAGTACGGCGACCTGTTCGCGGCCGATCGCCACGTCCTGGCCGGCCTGGGCCTGGACGTGGCGCGCTGGGACGCGGCGGACCACGCCGGCACCTGAGCCGGGGAGCGCCGAGCTCCGCAGGCGCACACCCCTGGAGCAGCCGGACCCAGGGCTACAATCGTGACGTGCTGGGGGACGGGGGGAGCGCGTGACCAGCAGCACGCACTCGCTCCAGCAGCTCTACGAGAACCCTGCCACGCCGCTCATCTCGGGCTCGCCCCGCGCCCGGCTCCAGGCCCAGATGCTCGTCGACGTGGGTGCCGCCGCCCACCGGCGGCTGCGGGCCGTCGACGTGGGATGTGGCGAGGGGACATGGACGGCCATGGCGGCGGCCACGGCCGCCGCAGCCGGCATCGACATCACCATCATCGGGTTCGACTGGTCGGTGGCCGGGCTCGACCAGGCCCGGTCCCACGGCCTCGACGTCGTGCGGGGCTCGGTCGAGCACCCGGGGCTGCCTTTCGGCTCGGACAGCCTCGACATCGTCATCGTGAGCGAGATCATCGAGCACCTCGTGGACCCCGACACCGCGCTCGTCGAGGCCAAGCGGGTGCTCGTGCCCGGAGGCACACTCCTGCTTTCCACACCCAACCTGGCCGCCTGGTACAACCGGGGACTGCTCCTGCTGGGCGTCCAGCCCATGTTCACCGAGGTGAGCCTGCAGGGGATCTACGGCCGCCCCGGCCACGAGGTGGTGGGCCATCTCCGGGTCTTCACCCGCCGGGCGCTGGCCGCCATGCTGGCCGCCCACGGCTTCGTGGACGTCACCATCATCGGTGCGCCGTACCACGACGTGCCCCGGCCGTTGCGACCCATCGACCGCCTCATGTGCAAGGCGCCGAGCCTGTCGTCGATCCTCCTGGCCTCGGCCACGGCCCCCTAGCCTCCGCCCGACCCGCAGCGGGACCGTCCCACCACCGTACGAGATGGTTGGTGGTTCTGCCGGCCCCCGCCACGCCCCACGCCGGACGCCGCCGAGCCCCCACAGGACGGAAAAGACCCGTCCCACCAGGAACGGTCCCGAAAGTCGACTCCCACCGGGGGCCGGACGGCGAATTCATCAGATGTGACGATGAGAACCCGTCCCCTCTTTTCCTAGAGTCGTCGGTGAAGGGGCATCGACACGTGCCGGAGACGTCGCCGCGCGAGCGATGGGCGTGCGAGGCTGTCGTCCACCGGGGGGGGATGGGGTGACCGAGGTCGATCGGCAGTGGGGGGTCGCTGTCCAGGGCGAGGAGGACGTCCTCGTCGGGGAAGACGTGCTGGCCCGCGAGCTCGCCCCTGACCTGTCGGACCTGAGCCGGACCGTCCGCCCGTCGGCGGCACCCGACCCGGCGGCCGAGCTCGCCTACCGCAGCGACGACCTCGCCACCGCCCGCCTCGACAGCGTGGCCGCCCGCGCCCTCGAGCTGGGCCTCCGGAGGGTGCAGGTGCTGGCATGGCGGGACTTCGAGGACCCCGAGGCGGGCGGGTCCGAGCTCCACGCCCACCGCATGGCCCAGGCCTGGGCCCGCGCCGGCGTCGACATCGCCATGCGCACCTCCGCCGTGCCCGGCACGCAGGCGGTGTCCACCCGCGACGGGTACACAGTGATACGGAAGTCCGGCCGCTACGGCGTCTTCCCCCGCAGTGCCATGAGCGGTGTCGTGGGGCGACGCGGCCGGCCCGACGGTCTCATCGAGATCTGGAACGGCATGCCGTTCTTCACCCCCTTGTGGGCCCGCTGCCCCCGCATCGTCTTCCTCCATCACGTGCACGCCGCCATGTGGCGCATGGTGCTCACCCCCCGGCTGGCCCGTGTGGGCGAGGCCATCGAGCTGCGCCTGGCGCCACCCGTCTACCGCCACAGCCGCGTGCTGACGCCGTCCCCGTCCTCGCGGGCCGAGATCCTGTCCATGCTCGGCCTCGACGCCTCGCGGGTGAGCGTGGTGGCGCCCGGGGTCGACACCCGGTTCGTGCCCGGTGGCACCCGGTCACCGGTCCCGCTCGTCCTGGCCGTGGGGCGCCTGGTCCCGGTGAAGCGCCTCGAGCTGCTCGTCGACACGCTGGCCCGGGCCCGGCAGTCGGTCCCCGGCCTGCGGGCCCTCATCGTGGGGGAGGGCTACGAGCGCCCCCGCCTCGAGGCCAAGATCAAGGCCGTGGGCGGGACGTCGTGGATCGACCTCGCCGGTCATGTCTCCGACGACGACCTGGCCGAGGCGTACCGCACGGCCTGGGTGCTGGCCAGCACGTCGCTGCGCGAAGGCTGGAACATGACCATCACCGAGGCGGCGGCGTGCGGCACCCCGGCCGTGGTGTCGGACATCGCCGGGCACCGCGACGCCCTCACCCACGGCGTGAGCGGCCTGCTCGTCGAGCCCGGTGACGAATTCGTCGACGCCCTGGTGCGCGTCCTCACCGACGTGGGCCTGCGCGAGAGCCTGGCCCGGGGGGCGATCGCCCGGGCCCGTAACCTGACCTGGGATGCCACCGCCGCCACCGTGCTCGGTGCACTGGTGGAAGAGACCGAGGCCCGCCGCTAAGGCGAGGGCGGTCTTCGAGCGCACCTTGGTCGAGCCGAGGCGGCGCGGGGGCGAGGGGGCCCGGTCAGCGCCGCCGGCGGACCAGGTCGACGACCGTGTCGGCCGCCAGGAGCAGCACCGCCACCCACACGAGCACGTTGGCCGCCTCGAACTGCGACGGCCAGCTCCCGTTGCCGGGGTAGTGCCGGCTGGACTGCGTGACGAGGATGTACACCACGGCAGCCACGGCCAACCCGACCGCCCCGACGGCGAAGATCCCACGGGCGGGTGGCGAGAGCAGGGCCAGGAAGACCGCCGCCCCCACACCCAGGAAGACGAAGGGGAAGGCGCCGGGCGGCACCAACAGGGCGCTCACCAGCCCGCACACCACGCCCACCGGCAGCGCCACCCATGGTGGCAGCGCCCGGGCGGCGGCGAAGGGGTTGGCGAGCGTCGGCCCGACGTCGGCGAGTTCCGCCCGGTCCTCCACCGCCGGCGCCTCTGGCTGTGCACCGGACACGGGGGCACCGACGCCGGCCCGGGCCCGACGTCGGCGGGGCTGCCACGCCAGCACGACGCAGAGCACCGCCGCGGCCGCCGACACCAGCAGGGCCAGGTCCTGGGTGTGCTCCGGCGTCCACTGCACCGTGAAGGACAACGTTCCACCGTGCCCGGGGTGGACGAGCCATCCGTTGGCGAAGCCGTCGATGAGCGTGGGCGGCCCCAGTGACTGCCCGGTCCCGTCGACGGTGGCCTTCCATCCCTTGTTGATGCTCTGCCCCAGGACCAACCAGAACGGCTGCGCGGCCCGCACCCCGGTGACGCGCAGGGTGAAGGCGGTGGTGCCCTGCGACACGACGTGCACGGCCGGCGCCACCCCGCCGCCGGCCGGCGCGGTGAGCGAGGCCCCGGTGGCCGACAGTGCCATGACTCCGCCCCCCGGGGCGGAGTCGAAGGCCAGCTGGTCGACGGAGAGACCGCTCGCAGCGCCGGTCGAGGTGGTGACGATGTGCCGACCCGGTCCCAGGGTGAGCCCGTTCGCATCGGCCCCGCACAGGGTGAGCGGCACGTCCCTGCCGGCCAGGGCATCGGTGCTCGACCCGGTCACACGCACGGGCACGGGCGTGCCGTCCACCGCCAGCAGGTCGGTCCGGCACGTCCCCGGCATCGCCGCCGGCGCCGCCGCCACCTGCACGCCGGGGATGCCGAGCTCGGCGATACCGATGGGCTCCGACAACAGGAAGGGCTTCGTGGTCCGGCGCAGACGGACGCCGGTGACGGTGATGGTGAGGTCGCGACCGCGCACCACCGGGAAGTCGACCGGCACGGTGCGGATCGTGCCCCGCGTCCCGTCGTGGATCGCCGGCAGGGACACGGCCGCCGCCGGCGCGTCGGCAGGACACCGTCCGTCGGCGGTCAGCGTGTCGCAGCCCTGGACGCGCAGGCTGGTGGGGACCGAGTGGTACGTGTCCGCCGCCACCTGGAGGTCGAGGTGGTCGACCGAGACCGGTTTCGGCGTGTTGACCTGGATCCAGGCGCCGACTTGGTTGGGCGCCCCGAACCTCGGCATCCACAGCGTGGCGCTGTTGCCGTCGAGGGCCGCCGAGGCCGTGGCCGCCGGGTCGCCGGGGAGTCGGCTCGACGAGTACGCCACCACGCCGGCGGGGCGGCCCACCGCCGTGTCCACGACGTCGTCGGCGGCCTCGGAGCTGATACTCGCCGATCCGAGCACCGAGAAGGTGCGCCGGGTGGGGAGGGTGAACGAGCGGTCGAGCACGGGCTCGGGGTCCGAATCCGGTGGGACCGAGTTGTCGCGCTGGCGCGTCATGACCAGGACCAGCCGGTGCGACATCGACGAAGGTCCGGCCGTGTCGAGCAGGTCGCTCGGCATGGCGACCACCTGCTGCGCCCGCACGCCCGCCATCCCCACCTCGGCCAAGCCGACCGGTGACGCCGAATTCCTCACCGCCGTCGAGGCGTGGCTCAGGTTGGTGGCCGTGATCGTGATGCGCAGCGTCGTGAAGCTCTGGCTGGGAAAGGAGATCTTCTGTCCGGGGCTCGCATGCGACGCCGGCCCGAGGGTGACGTCGAAGGGCGCGCCGCCGTCGAAGCTGAGGTTGGCGCCAGTGATCCACCGCTGGTGTTCGTAATCGCCGGGCTGGGCCTGCACGATGGTGATGTGGTCGGTGGTGACGGGTCGCGTCAGGGTCACCTCCCACCACTTGCCGCTGGCCGCCGACGCGATGTTGGTCTGCCATGCCGTGGCGTCGTTGCCGTCGATGGCCAGCACGGCGGAATGGTCGGCGCTGGCGGGCAGGCTGCTCACGTTGGCCACACCGACGTCGGCGGCCGTGGACTGCGCCGTCGTCGGGGCCCGGGGGAAGATGTTCAGGGTGTCGGGAGGTTCGGGCGCCTTGGCGTCCAGGGTCGGCTCGGCGTTGTCCTGCACCGAATTCCAGGAGAACAGCTCCTTGCGGTTGGTGTCGGTCAGCACCAGGGTCGCCCCCCGGGTCAGGGTGGTGGCGCGTGCCGTGCCGTCGGTGTCGAGCGTGCCGGCGTAGAGGACGGGGGCGTCGGTGTCGAGCAGACCCACCCCGGCCGCGGCGTCGAGCCCCTCGCCGTCGCCCGCCACCACGAGGGCCCCTTGGACGGACTCGGCGCGCACGACCGGTCGGGGATCGGACACCGGGAGCACTTCGAGCGGTGCGGGCCACGCCGCCGTGGGGCTCCCGGCCAGCACGGCGTCGTTGACCACGGGGGGCGAGGGCACGTTGGGCTTGGCGGCGCCGAACCCGATGGCCGTCCCCAGGCCGGGCTGGGGCAGGTTGAGTGCAGGCCAGGACTCCTGGGGAGACGGTCGGTCGTAGAGCCAGTAGGCGAGGTCGTTCTGGACGAGGACGTCGCCGGCGTCCATGAGACGGGCCATCGGTGCCAGCGCGGCGGGATCGGCCGTGCCGCTCAGGAGGGGGGCGTCGAGACCGTAGAGCAGGTCGTAGCTCTGCAGCGATCCCAGGGGCACCTGCTCACCGGTCACGAAGGGTCGCGTCAACAGGCCCGGCCAGATGGGGTCGACCGTGTCGCCATAGACGTAGGCCGCCGTGTTCTCGCTCGGGATGGCGAGCACGCGGGTCTGGGTGTGCGACGCGTTGAGGGTGCCTGCGGCCTTGGTGACGTAGCTCGGCAGGGGAGTGGGGATCTTGTAGCGGCTGAGGACCGTGCTGCCGTTCCACACCGCCGGGTTGGCTGTCGCCACGAGCACCAACGTCAACACCGTCATGGCCAGCCCCGTCCGCCGCATGCGGCGGGTGAGAGCCGTGAGGGCGGCCCCGAAGAGGACGGCCAGCCCGAGGAGCACCATGGGCGTGGCCCGGTCCGAGGACCGCAGGGCCAGGCCGGCGGTGGTCTTGGTCATGAACGTCTTGATGAGCGACCCGATGACGGAAGGCCCGACGTAGGGGTGCGAACCCACGGCCAGCACCAACCCCACCAGGACGAGGAAGACGAAGTAGGCGCGATGGCGCCACCGCACGAGAGCCACGGCCGCCAGGGCCAGGACCGGAATGGCGAAGGTCACGGCGAGGAGCCACAGCTCCTGGGTGAAACCGGTCAACGGCGCGGCCCACGGCCCCCCCACGTCCGCCCCGTAGAAGAACCAGTATCCGAGCCCACGCAGGATCTCGAAGGCCGTCGATGTCTTGGCCACGGCGGCCACGGTCTCGGTGTAACCGAGGATGTTCACGCCGAAGCGGCCCTCGATCAGCAGGGACCACGCCCACCACAGCGACACTCCGGCGGTGAGCACGACGATGCGCCACGTCGCCGCCCACGCCCGCCCGAGCGTGTACTCCCGGGACACGAACACGACATACAGCAGCCAGAGCGCGGGCGCGACGACGGCGTAGATGGGACCGCTGGCATTGAGGGCGCTGATGGTCAGCCACACCAGGGCGAACAGCGCCGGGTAGCGCCAACCCCCGGTCCGCACGGCGCGGACCGTCGAGGCGAGCAGCCAACCGAGCCCCGCCCAGGGCAGCAGGAGCGAGGAGATGCGCCCGACGTCCTGGAGGAAGTACGGCGACAGCATGAAGGCGAGCGCCGCCACCGGCCGCCCGGGCCCGTCCAGCCCGAACGTGCGGCACAGGAAGAGGACCCCGGTCCCCGCCGCGAACAGCAGCGAGCCGACCCACAGGCGTTCGCCCACCCAGACCGGGATGCCGAGCGCGTGCACAGCCAGGTAGAACGGCCCCACCGGCCAGAGGTACCCGGCCTGCTCGTGGGTGACGGTCCCGAGGCCCACGGTCGGGTCCCACATCGACACCGACTGCCGCAGGAACCGGCCCGGGTCGAGGTAGAGATAGCTCTTGATGTCCGAGTCGGCCACGCCGGGCTTGGACCAAAGCTGCGGCACGTAGGCGACCAGCGCCAACACCAGGTGCTCCAGGTACCCCACCCGCCGGTTTCCGGACCGCACCCGCGTTCGTAGGCTCGGTGCCATCAGGCTCAACGCGCCGTCCCCCCCTCTCCCGGCGTGGGTGCCGTTGGGAACGGGCCAGTATGGCATGAGGTGCTCGAGCCAAGACGGCACCGACCGGCCCCGCCACCCTTCCTCCGGGGCTCCCGGGCGGTACCCCCCCGACCTGCCGGAGGGCAGGCCCGGGGGGTAAACTTCCGGGGGGAGTGCGGCACCCGGGTGGAGGACGCGAGCGTGGGATGGTTCTCCCGGCCGCTGCGAGCAATCGATTGGGGGGGTGGCCGACGGTGCCTGCGCGATCTGATCCCGGCTGCCCTCCTCGGGTGGGACGGCGTGTGGCGACGACGTGAGCGGTGGGTGGTCCTGCTGGGCGTCGCCACGGCCGGATCGCTGGCGTTGTCGGCGTGCTCGGGGAGCCCGGCCCGGCAGGTGACGAGCGGCGCCATCGGGAGCACGCTCGACGGGGACGGGGCGCAGTACACGTTGCGCCAGATCATCACCGCGCCCGGACAGCCGGTCATCGCCACGCTGCTGTCGGTGACGAACACGTCGGGCTCCTCCGCCGACTACGGCACGCTGGCGCTCGTGACCCTGTTGAGTGATTCGACGGGGGCGTCGCACAGTCCGGACAAGGATCCCAACGCGCTGCTGCCGGGGTGCGGTGGCACCGGGTTCGCCACACCCGTGCCCCCCGGCCAGTCCGCACAGGGGTGCGAGTACTTCACCCTGGCGGCGGGTGTCTCACCGGCCCAGCTCGAGCTTCTCGTGCGACCCACGCTGCGGTGGAACATCGGCCGGCTCCCGCCCGGCATAGGCGGGGTCAGCACCACGGTGGGGACGACGGGCACGGGGACGGGCACGGGGACGGGCACGGGAACCGGCGCCGGGCCAGGGGCCGGTACGGGGACGGGCACGGGCACGGGAACCGGCGCCGGGCCAGGGGCCGGTACGGGGACGGGGACGGGCACGGGAACCGGCGCCGGGCCAGGGCCCGCTACCGGCAAGAAGCACCACGGCGCCGGCCATCACGGCGCGCACCACGCCAAGAAGCCGAGGGTGAGGAGACTGCACAGGCCCAAGAGGGCCAAGCAGCCGAAGATCGCGGGTTAGGACCGAGCCGTCGCCCGTCTCCCCGAGTTGAGCATCGAAGCGCCCCGAGGCGCGCCCGTCGCGCCCCCCGGCGGGGCCTGCCCCCGTCGCCACCGCGAGCGGGTCGTGGCGCTGTCGGCGCTGGCCGCCGTGCTCGCCTGGGGATGCTGGAGCTGGCGGGCCGAGCTGAACGCCGTGCCGTACCTCGACGACAGCTCGGTCCACCAGCAGATGGTGCGTTTCGCCCTGAGCCGCTACCAGGGTGGGCACCTCCCGCTGACGAGCTGGTTCCCCTACCTCGGCTTGGGTTCGCCCCAGTTCCTGCACTATCAGAGCCTCCCCGCCATGCTCACCGGCGCCCTCGGGTACCTGACGGGTGCTGACGCCGCCTTCCGCATCACCCTCTACCTGCTGTTGGCGTTGTGGCCCGTGCCGGTCTACCTCTCGGCCCGGGTCTTCGGCCTCGGGCGCCCCGCCGCCGTGCTGGCGGCGGCAGCGGCCCCCTTCCTCATGAGCGCGGCGGGTGTCGGCTACGAGCCCAAGGCCTACGTGTGGATCGGCTACGGCGTGTGGGCCCAGCTGTGGGCGTCGTGGGCCCTCCCGCTGGCCTGGGCATGGACGTGGCGCGCCATGTCGTCGCGCCGGGCCCTCCTGCCGGCGGCCGGGTTCGTGGCCTTGACCGTGGCCTTGCACTTCGAAACGGGGTACCTGGCGCTCATCGCCGTCGCCCTCTTCCCCTTCCTCGTGCCGGGCGAACTGGTGCCGCGCCTCGGCCGGGCCGCGGTCGTGGCCGCCGGCGGCCTGCTGCTGTCGGCCTGGGTCACGGTGCCGCTGCTCGTCGAAGGACGCTGGGCGGCGACCAACGAGGTCCTGGCCAACACCCCACTCGTCAACGGCTACGGGGCCAAGCAGGTGCTGGCGTGGCTCGTGCACGGCCAGCTCTACGACGCCGGCCGATTCCCCGTGGTGAGCATCCTCATGGCCGTGGGCCTCGTGCGGTGCCTCCGGCGCTGGCACACCGACCTCACCGGGCGTCCCCTCGTGGCGGCGTGGACCATGAGCCTGCTGCTGTCGTTCGGGCGGACCACCTTCGGCTCGCTCACCGTCCTCCTTCCGGGGAGCACCGACATCTTCATGCGCCGCTTCATGATGGGCATGCAGCTGGCCGGGCTGTACCTGGCCGGGCTGGGCGGCCTGGCGCTCGTGGGCGGTGCCCGCGCCGTCGTGACCCGGTGGTGGCCGGCCGCCGCCGCCCGCCTCGGAGGTGCGCGCCACCCCTTGGCGGTGGCGGGAGCGGCGGCGGTCGTGGGCGTGGCCGCGCTGGCGCCGGCCTGGTCGCAGATCGGGACCTTCGCCACCGCCAATGCGCAGGCCGTCGCGCTCCAGCGGGCCGCCGACCGGACCCAGGGGGCCGAGGTGGACCGCCTGGTGGCCTACGTGGAGCGCGACGGCGGCGGGCGCGTCTACGCCGGCATGCCCAGCAACTGGGGCTCGGAATTCACGGTGGGGGCGGTGCCGGTGTTCAAGTACCTCGAGAGCCTCGACGTCGACGAGGTCGGTTACACCCTGCGCACGGCCTCGCTCATGACCGACCCCGAGTACTTCTTCGACGAGGCGGTCGCCGGCGACTACCCGCTCTTCGCCGTGCACTACATGATCCTCCCCGCCGGCCACCCGCCGCCCGTCGCCGCCCGGTTGGCTCTGGCGGCGGGCCCGTACCGGCTGTGGGTGCTCCCCGGCCGCGGCTACGTCCGGGTGGTCGACACCGTGGGGGTGCTGAGCGCCGACCGCACCAACGTGGGTCTCATGAGCGTGCCGTACCTGCGCTCGGATCTGCCCGGCGACGGCCGGTACCTGGCCGTGGCCTACGGGGGCGCCCCCCCCGCCCCGCTCACCGCCCACAGCGTGGCCGCCACGGCGGGCGTGGCCGGGACGGTGCGGTCCGAACGCGACCAGCTGCCCGACGGGCGCGTCACCGCCACGGTGGTGGTGCGCCGGGAGGCGGCTGTCGTCCTGAGCGCCTCCTTCGACCCGGGCTGGACGGTCCTCGTCGACGGGCACGCCACCCCGACCGAGATGCTCGCCCCGGCCCTGCCCGCCGTCCGGGTGGGCCCGGGGGTCCACGTCATCACCTTCGCCTACCGGGGGTTCGGTCTCTACCCCGAGCTGGCGGCGCTGAGCGTCGCGGCCCTGGCGCTGCTGGTGTGGGTGGGGCCGCTCGACGCCGCCGTCCCCGGTCGGATCCGCCGACGACCCTTCACCCGGGCAGCCCGGCGGTGAGGAACTGCAGCTGCGCCGGTCCCCGCGCCTGCCAGAAGGCATCGGTGTGGCCGCCGGGCTCGAAGCGCACGCTGGCGGCGGGCAACAGCTCCTGCCGGCGCTCGGATCCCCACAGGAACGGGTCGGACCCACCCTCGTCGACACGGACGGGTATTCCCGTCCGGTCGGGCGCCCGGACCGGGGTTAGCGTGACGCCTGGCGGTGGCGCCGCTGCTTGGTGCGGTACATGGCGTGATCGGCCTCGGCCAGCAGCTCGTGGGGGAGCGTGTCGGGATCGTTCGTGATGGCCGTGCCGACGCTCACACCCACGGTGACCTCGCCGCCGTCGACGGTCATGGGGGCCTCGAAGGCGCTCGACACCCGGTCGCACAACGCCGCCGCGGCATCCTCGTCGATCCCTTCGCACAGCACCACGAACTCGTCCCCACCCAGGTGGGCAGCGGTGTCGGCCGGGCGGATGACGCCTTCGATGCGTCGGGCCGTCTCCACCAGGACCTGGTCGCCCACGGCGTGGCCCAGTCGGTCGTTGATCCCCTTGAGCCCGTCCACGTCGCAGAAGAGCACGGCCAGTGACTTGGGTTCGCGCCGGTCGCGGGCGAGCGCCTGCTTCAGGCGGTCGTCGAGCAGGTACCGGTTGGGGAGCCCGGTGACGGCGTCGTGGGTGGCCCGGTAGGCCATCTCGGCGTCCGCCAGGGACCGCTCGGTGACGTCACGCAGCAGCGCCAGCACGGCGGGCTCACCACCCCAGTCGGTGGACAGGATGCGCATGTCGGCCAGGAAGGGCTCGCGGTCCTGGCGCCGGGTCGTGGTCGACACGACGGGGAAGGTGGCCACCTTGCCCAGGATCTGGGAACGGGTCTCGCCCAGCATCTGGGCGGCGGCGGCGTTGACGAAGACGACGATGCCGTCCCGGTTCACGACGACGACGCCGTCGGTGCTGTTGTCGACGACGCCCCGGAAGTGGCCCTCCACCGAGGTGAGACGGTCGCGGAGCTCCCGGACCTCGCGGCGGAGGTCGTTGCGCTCCTCCTCGAGGTGCCGTTCGTCGCCTTCGTCCGCTGCCACGTACCAGTCCCCAGAACGTCCTCGGACGGCGGAGGGCACCGATCGTGCCGCTCACCCGGGCATGGATCGCCCGGCGCCGGGAAGCACTCCCCGTCTTGTCGACTTCACTCATCGTGATCCTGTGGAAACAGGCTCACTACCAGCCCAACCTACACACAACGCTGGGCCAATTGGGAGGGCCGCCGCCACCCAGGGCGCGAATCCAGGCATGGGCAGCGCCGGCGTTCACGGCGCATCGGTGCCGTGGTCCGGGGCCCGGGCCAACGGGAGACCTGCCGGCCGGCGGCGGGCTGCGACAGTGTGGGGTGGTGCGCCCCGAGCCGAGGCACCTGCCCATGTTCCCCTTGTCGAGCGTGCTCTTCCCCCACTGCCGCCTCCCGTTGCACGTGTTCGAGCCGCGCTACCGCGCCCTCGTCGACGACGTCCTGGCCGGTGACGGCCGCTTCGGCGTCGTCCTCATCGCCCGTGGCCCCGAGGTCGGAGGCGGTGACGACCGCACCGACCTCGGCACCGTGGCCACGGTGGAGGCGGCCGAGGTGTTGCCCGACGGTCGGTGGCTCCTCGTGGCCCGGGGCCTCGACCGCATCCGGGTCACCCGCTGGCTCCCCGACGATCCCTACCCGGCGGCCATGGTCGAGACCCTGCCCAGCGCCCCCGCCACCGACGGGCCCGCGCTGCGGGGGGCGGCGGCGGCGCTGCGCCAGGTGCTGGCGCTGCTCTCCGAGCTGGGCGACGCGCCCGCCCCCGAGCTCGACCGGGCCATCGGCGACGGCCCCGAGGAGGTCGGCTGGCGTCTGTGCGCACTGGCCCCGGTCAATCCGCTGGACCGCCAGCGGCTGCTCGAGACGGGCGACCCCGACGAGCGCCTGGCCACGCTCGGCACCCTCCTCGGCGCCGTGGCCGAGGACGTGCGCCGGATGCTGTCGCACGGTTGAACCGGCCCGGTGGTCCGCACGGCCGGGTGCAACGTCTGCGCCCGGTGATCCCCGCAGTCAGTCCAGGGCGTTCAGGGCCTGCTGGGCGGCCTGCAGGCGGGCCGCCTTGGCCGCCTCCTCCTCGGCCCGGCGCCTGATCTCCTCCACGCGCCGCTCGAGGAGCCGGCGCTCGGCCTCGTTGGCCGCGTCGACGCAGGCCTTCACGTGCTCGACCGCCCCCCGCAGGTCGGCGGTGGGCACGGTCCAGTGGATGGTGCCACCCAGGCGTACGTCGGGCGACGGCAGGCCGAGGAACTCGGCGGAACCCTGGCGGGCCACCTCGGAGGCCCGGAACTCACGGGCCCAGTCGCTGCTCGGCCGCTTGGTGAGCGACCACACCACCCGCACCTGGTCGCCTTCCACGTCGACGGCGTCCTTGCTGGTGATGGCGATCGGCTCCCACGGCAATGCCGGCCCTCCTCGGCTCGACCGGGTTCCGAGGCTAACCGCGACCCCGCCGCCGGCGGAGGAGGGTCGGCCCCCACGTCCGGGACCACCGGGCGTCGCTCACACCAGCTCCGGGACCCACACCACGCCCAGGCGCTCCAGGATGGCCCTGCTCTCCTCCCCGGCCCCGGCGTGCAGCGTCCACCCCGGGTGCTCCTCCAACCGGGCCACGACCCGCAGGGTGAGGGCGCGCTCGAAGTCGGCGTCACGCACGGCGGCGGCCGTCAGGCTGTGCTCGAGGGCCCGGCGGGCCCCGACGAGATCGCCCGACCGCAGCAGCGCCGCCCCCTGGACCCGGAACAGCAGCGGGCTCTGCAGGGACGATCCGCCGAGCGCCCGGGCCTGCTCCAGGGCGCCCTCGGCGATGGCCAGGGCCTCTTGGACGCGCCCGGCCAGCAGCTGGCACTCGGCCATGCGGGCCCGCGTCTCGAGAACCTCGACGTGGCCCCCGACGCCCTGGGACTCCTGTAGGGACACCTCGAAGAGCGCCATGGCATCGTCGTAGCGCCCCTCGCCGCACGCCACGCGGCCCTGCAGACAGCGCACCGACGCCGCCCCGGACCGGTACCCGGCGGCGCGCCAGATGCGCAGGGCCTCGATGAACAGCTCGCCCGCCTCGGCCAGTCGGCCCTGCTCGAGGAAGATCTCCCCGATGTTGTTCATGTAGAAGGCGGTGATCACCGAGTTGCCGGTGCGGCGCACCATCGACTGGGCCCGGCGGTAGCGCTCCAGGGCGCGGGGCCACTCCCCGTGCCAGTAGTCCACCCCGCCCAGGAGGTTGAGCACGCTGGCCTGGCCGGTGAGGTCGCCGAGCTCCTCGAACAGGGCCAGGGCCCGCATCCAGTTGGTCGGCTCCCCGAGGCGGCCGAGGTCCATGGCGGCCCAGTCGAGGACCTTGAGCGCGTTGGCCAGCGCGTCGAGCTCACCGGCGGCCTCGGCTTCGGCCACCGCCGACGTGCACCACGTGATGGCGCGTGCGGAATGACCGGCCTCCTGGCAGAACCGTCCGTACCAGGCGAGGAGCTGGGCCCGCTGGGCGGCGGCGGGCGGGCCGGGCACACCGTCGATGGTCCGGATGCCGCGCGTGATCCAACGCAGCGCCGACGAGTAGCGGTCCAGCCATCCCATGACGCGGGCCAGTTTCAGCAGGACCCGGGCCTCGGCCACCTTGTCGTCACCCACGTGGCGCCGCGCCACGCGGTAGGCGGCCTCGGCCGCCTGGTAGTCGCCGGCGTTGCTCAGGGCGTCGCCGAGCTCCTCGCGGATCCGGGCGACCTCGCCGGCCCCGACGGCCGGGAGGTGCCGGGCCGTGTCGAGCGCCCGGGCGTAGAAGTCGGCGGCCTCGACGTTGGCATAGACCGCCCGGGCCCGCTCCGCCGCGGTGAGGGAGAACGCCCACGCCTCCTCGAAGCGCCGGGCGTGGAAGAAGTGCAACGACAGCAGCGCCGCCTGCTCGTCGGCGTCGTCGCCGGCCACCGACCGGATGGTGTCGCCCGTGCGGGCGTGCAGCTCCTGACGCAGCCGGAAGGGCAGCCCGTCGTAGGCGCTGTCCCGGATGAGGGCGTGGGTGAAGGTCACGGTGTCGCCCCGTCGGTGCAGGAACGCCCCCAGGCGGGCCCAGGCGTCGTCGTCATCGGCGGGTGCCGGCTCGACCACCGCCCCCAACAGCGCCGGGGGGAACGAGCGCCCGAGCACCGACGCCCGCCGGAGCAGGTTGCGGTCGGCGGGGTGCAGCCGGTCGATGCGCGCCGCGATCACGGCCTCGACCGAGTCGGGCAGTTCGGCCATCTCCCCGCCGTCGCGCGTGCTCGCCACCAGCTCCCGCAGGAACAGCGGGTTGCCCCCGGACCGTTCGGCCAGGGCGGCGATGGCGTGGGGGGCGATGGGCGCCTCCTGGGTGGCCAGATGGATGAGCTCGGCCGCGTCCTGGCCGTCGAGGGGCAGGAGGTCGATCAGCTCCACCGCCTCGTCCCGGGGGGCGCTGAAACCGGTGGGCTCGTCGCGGCGCGTCACGCACACCAACCACGGGTGCGAGCCCACGACGCCCGCCATGTGGCGGATCACGTCGGCCGAGGCCTCGTCCATCCAGTGGGCGTCCTCGACCACGAGCAGCAGCGGCTCGCCGATCAGCGCGCCGAGCAGCTCGGCCGTGGTCGACGCCAGCCGGGGTCGCCGGAACTGTTCGCCGAGCTGGGCCGTCTCGGGCGTGTCGGGCAGCACGACGTCGAGCACCGACCCGATGAGGGGCTCCCACGGTGCGAGATGGGGAACCAGCCGCTCGACCGCCTCGTGCAGGCGCCCCCCGGCCTCGGCGTCGGAGGCGTCCGGTGCGATCCCGACGAGGCCCCGCAGCAGCACCCGCAAGGGGTGGTAGGGCGTGGACGACTCGTACGGCTCGCACGACGCCCGGGCGCGCGCCATGCCGTCGGCCATGTGCTCGAGCTCCTCCACCAGCCGCGACTTGCCCACCCCGGGCTCACCGGTGAGCTGCACCAGCGCCCCCCGCCCGCGGCGCGCCGTCGCCACCGCCTGGCGCATCCGGGCCAGCTCGGCGTGGCGCCCGACGAAGGGCACGTCGTCGTCGTGGCGGACCCGGCGCGACGTGGCCACCATGCCCACGCTCATGGCCCGTACCGGCTGGGCCTTGCCCTTCACCATGAACGGCTCGAGCTCGGTCGACTCGACCTCCGCCCCCGCCTGCTCGAGCACCACCGGCGTGGCCAGGAGCTGGCCCGGCGCGGCCTTGGCCATGAGCCGCGCCGCCAGGTTCACGGCGTCACCCATGACCGTGAAGGTCCGCCGGTAGTGCGGCCCGATGTCGCCGGCGAAGACCGACCCCCGGTTGACGCCGATGCGCAACGGCAGCTCCTGGCGCAGGTCCATCGTCTCGCGCAGCACCAGGAGCATCCGGTGCTCGTCCTGGCCGGTGCTCGACGGGGCACCGGCGGTCAGGATGATCTTCCCGCCGTCGCGGTCGACGTCGGTGCCGAGGAACGCCACGCCCTGGCGGTCGGCCGAGCGCTGCACGCCACCGACCAGGCCGTCGAGGAGATGGGCGAGCTTCTCCGGACCCGACGACTCCACCAGGGCGTCGGTACCGTCGTAGTGCACGAAGGCCACCGTGACGCGCCGGTGCTCGGGGTGCTGGACCCCGGCCAGCAGGGCGGCGCGCACCGCCGAGGAGACGCACCCCGACAGGTCGAGGGAACCGGGCACCGGCGCCAGCGGCGCGGGGGACGCCGAGATCCCCGGCGGTGCCCGGCGCAGCAGGACGCCGGCACCCTTGCGGGCGCCGAGCACGCTCGGCTGCAGGGCGTGCGCCGTGGTCTCGCTCACCAGGATCTCCCCGGCCTCGGCGGTGGACTCCATGAGCACGACGGTGCTCGCCGCCGGGCCCGTGACGATCAATTCCCGGTGCGAGTCACCGACGAGGAAGAAGTTGAACACCCCGCTGTGGACACCGACCGACATGCGCAGCGTGACGTGGTGCCCGAGCACGGTCACCTTGCCCACGTCGCGCAGGGTGCGGCGCATCCCCACCGCCGCCCGGCAGGCACGGGCCTCGTGGTCGGCGCCCGAGAACAGCAGCAGCAGGGCGTCGCCGCCGAACTTGAGCAGGCCGCCGCCATGGGCGTAGGCCACCGCCAGGAGGTCCACGAAGCAGCCGTTGATGGTCTCGCTCAGCTCCTCGGCCCCCACCTTGCCGTGGCCGGCCAGGCGTTCCGAGAGCTTGGTGAAGCCGGAGATGTCGACGAAGGCCACCGTGCCCGGCACGTCGCGGTGCAGTTCCTGCGGCGCGGCGCTGATCCAGTCCACGACCAGGCGTGGCAGATAAGGCGCCAGCGGGTGTGCCGCCCCCGCGCCCCCCGGGGCCCCGTCGGGCGTCGCCCTCGACGTCGTGTGGCCCGATACCACCTGCCCTCCCCGCCCCGGTGCCCCACGGGCGGGCCCCGGCGCCACCAGCGTAGGCCCGCGTCCCGCCACGCCATCGAATGCAGCGCGCCGTGCCGGCCGCGGGCGGGGGCGTTCGGGCCTGTCGGCGGCACCGAGGGGCCGGGGTGGGCGGTCACAGGCCCCGGCAGGGCATCATGGTCCGTTGTGCGGGTGCTCCTGGTGCGTCACGGCCACGCCGGGACCAAGGAAGGTTGGTCGGGCGACGACCGCCTCCGTCCCCTGGACGCGCGCGGGCGACGCCAGGCCGCCGACCTGGTGGAGATCATCGTCCCCCTCGGGCCCTCCCGGCTGGTCTCGAGCCCGTACCTGCGCTGCCTCCAGACCATGGAGCCCCTGGCCGACAAGACGGGCGCCCGCGTCGAGCACGACGAGGCGCTCACCCCCGACGCCGCCGACCGCACCATGGCACTCGTGCGCCGCCTGGCGCGGTCGCCGGCGTCGGACGGCATCGTGCTGTGCACCCACGGCGAGGTGATGGGCGAGGTCCTCGCCGTGCTGGCCCGCGAGGACCGTGTGCGGCTCGGCCGCCGGCTCCCGGGGCCGAAGGGATGCGCCTGGGTCCTGGAGTTCGACGCCGGCCGGGCCGTCGGCGCCCGGTACGTCGCGCCCCGCCGCTGAGACCCACCGCGGCGTTACCATCTGGCGCCATGGTCGCCTCCGCCGGTGGGACGAACGCGCCCGCCGTGCCGGCGGCGGGATGGGGCCTGCGCCGCTCGGTCGAGCTGTTCCGGGCCTTTCGCGGGGGGCACGCCGAGTTCGACCGCTTCTACCGCACCGACCCCCAGGAGTTCTACCGGTTCCAGGCGGCCGACGCCGTGGCCCAGCTGGCCCGCTACGCACCGGTGGCGGGGTCGTTGGTCGTCGACATCGGCGGTGGGCCGGGCTACTTCACCGAGGCCCTCGTGGGTGCCGGGGCCCGTTGCGTGCTGGTCGAGCCCGAGGCCGCCGACCAGGGAGCGACGTCGCCGGTGCCGGATCCTGCGCCGACGGTCCCCGACCCATCGTCGCGCCACGACGTCCGGGAGCTCCACCAGTGGCACATCACGCCCGGGCGCCTGGCGCCGGGCCGGACGCTCGCCGGTGACGGCGCTGACCTGCCCGTGGGTGACGCCGTGGCGGACGTGTCGTTCTCCTCCAACGTGCTCGAGCACGTGGCGGACCCGGCCCGCTTCCTCGACGAGATGGTGCGGATCACCCGTCCCGGCGGTGTCGTCTACCTGTCCTTCACGGCGTGGTACTCCCCGTGGGGAGGACACGAAACGGCACCGTGGCATTACCTCGGCGGCCGGCGTGCCGCCCGCCGCTACGAGCGGCACCACGGCCAACCGCCCGAGAACATGTACGGCTCGTCGCTGTTCGCCCGGCACGTCGGGGCGGCCCTGCGCATGGCCCGCGCCCACCCCGGCGTGGACGTCGTGGACGCCCTGCCCCGCTACTACCCCGACTGGATGCGCTGGATCGTCCACGTCCCGGCGGTACGGGAGGTGGCCACGTGGAACCTGCTCCTGGTCCTCCGGCGTCGCACGACCCCGGGCCCCGGGGCGTAGGGAGGGACATGGATCAGCCGGGCTCCTCGACGGGCTCGGCCACCAGCAGGCTCGTCGCCGCACCGGGACCGGCGCCGGAGGCCACGGCCCCCGCCGGCGGCACCCGGCGCCACCAGCCCAGGCGGTCCTTCAGGTTGAGGATGGGGCGCTCGACGATGACGTAGCTGAGCGTCGCCGACGCCGTGCCCAGGGCGAGCACGGGCAGGAACAGCTCCCAGAAGGGCAACTTGAACTGGTCGCCCGTCCAGCGCAGGAAGAGCGTCAGCCACGACTGGTGCCACAGGTACAGGCCGTAGGAGACGATGCCGAGTGCCGCCACCGGCTTCCAGGCCAGGACGCGCCGGATGGCACCGCGGTGCTGGGGGCCGAAGACCGCCGGCACGAGGAGGAAGAAGGCGAACAGGCCGTAGAGGAACTGCTCCTCGACCCCCTTGATGGGGGTGTTGCCGTGGAGCGGCTGTATCGAGATCTTGATGTGCGCCACCGTCCAGAACACGCCGAGCGCCAGGCCCCAGCTGACCCAGGGCATGGCCGGGTGCCACAGCCAGCGCGGCTCCAGGCCGCGGTGGGCGAGCCAGCTGCTCGTCACCGCCAGGAACATCCCGAGGGCGAAGAGATCGAGATAGGCGGGGAGCGACGCCCCCATGGACGCCGAGACGTTGCCCGGGTGCTCCAACAGCTGGTAGCGCACGACCAGCCCGGCCAGGTACAGCGCGGCCAGCGCGGCGACCTCGCGAATCAGCTGATCTTCGTCCGACCGCCGCCGGACCCCGATCGCCAGGGCGTACAGCGGAAGGAACAGGTAGAAGGTGATCTCGGTGCACAGCGACCACGCCTGGGTGATGCCCGTCAGGGCATGGGTGGGCCAGTAGATCTGGGTGAGGCTGAGTGAGATCAGCAGCGAGCGCCAGCCGGGGATGAGGGTGTTGGCGTTCATGACGTAGCTGGTGATGACGAACGCCAGCCAGTAGGCGGGGAAGATGCGCAGGAGCCGACGGACCCAGAACTTCCCGAGGGCCGGCGGCGCGCCGCCGGCGATGTGCGAGGCGGCGAACGGCCGGTAGAGGAGGAAGCCCGAGATGAGGAAGAACACCGACACCCCGATTTCGAGGCGCGCCGTGTAGATGCCCCAGTGCGAGCGGGTGGTGAGCCCCGAGTCGAACGAGGTGTGGACCATGACCACCGTGACCGCGGCGATGGCGCGCAGCCCGTCGAAGCACGGAAAATGGCGGGGGCGCGCCGGCGTGGACTTGGCGCCGGCGGGTGCCGCCTCGGCGGCGGCTTCGTCCGGCTCGTCGAGGGCTTCGGGCGCGGGCACGGCCACGTCGTCAACCATCGTCAGCCCCCCACGCCACGACGGTCCACGTTAGTCGGCGCGCACGTGTTTCCCCCGCCGACGGCGGCGGATCACCCGGCGCCCGGGGCCCGGCGCCGGCCGTCGTCGTCGGACCCGCACCTCCTGCACCACGGCGTCCGCTGCCAGTCCGACCACGGCCAGCCACGCCAACGTGCCCGCCGTCTCGAAGTGCGTGGGCCAGCCGAACTCGGCCGGGTACCGGGCGGCGCTCTGGCCCCCCGTGACCATGACGTCGACGGCCACGAGCAGGCCCACCGAACCGAGGGCGAGGACCACCCGGCCGTACCCGAGGACGAGCGCCAGGAACGTGGCGATGGCCACGGGCACACCCGCCAGGGGAGAGACGACGCCGGCCGCCACACCCCCGGCCACGACCGTCGTCGCCACCACCACGCGCCACGACGGGCGCGTCCCGGCCGAGCGCAGCGGCGATCCGGGCACGGGCGCGTCGACGTCGGCCCCGGCGGGATCGGCGGTCATGCCCGGCCCGGCCCCCTCCGGCCCGGCCCCCTCCGGCCCGGCCCCCTCCGGC